>Ga0066685_10000865_pt1 | contig 11974 bp, 6 predicted proteins | sample GraSoiAngelo_134_FD_62305 | JGI IMG/M metagenome (GOLD analysis project Ga0066685, IMG submission 62305) | Grasslands soil microbial communities from the Angelo Coastal Reserve, California, USA - 14_0929_05_30cm | ecosystem: Environmental > Terrestrial > Soil > Grasslands | place: USA...
AGTTCCTTCTTGTGCCAGTGCCGCAAGGTTTCCCGGAGGTCGATGCCGTCGCGGATCGAGGTGGTGAACTTCTCGGTGCGCGCGAGGTCCGCGCCAAGCAGCGCCTTCGCCTGTTCCCGCACATGGAGGTTGAACGATTCGATCCTGGCATCTTCGGGAGGCCAGGAGCATTGGCCGAGCGGATTCCACCGCTGGGCCCAGTCCTTCCGCTTCATCGGCGTCGGCTTGGGGCGCAAGTGGAGTGTGCGCCACGCCCGCGGCGGCCCGGGCAGCCGGTTCTTCATCCGTACCCTCGCGCCGTCCGGCAGCTCTGCCTCTTCGAGCCCGAACGAAAGACTTTCGAGCGACGTCCCCGACCATTCCTCCCGGGACAGGACGGCCACTCCCCGATAATCTTTTGCGGTTTCGATCAGCGTCACGGCAAATCCGTCTCCACCGATCTGCTGCGCGGCGGTGACAAGCGTGTAGAGATCCGGCGTCAGCCGTCGATCCAGCAACGCCAGATTCCTGACGTACTTCAGGAAAATCTGCAGGCGGTGCGAAAACATCCAATCATATTCCTTACGCTCGGCTGTCCAGCGCGAGCGCGTCTCCAACAGCAGCTCCTTCACGCCGTCGATCGAAAGATGCCGGTCGGACCGCGCCTGCGCCCGGCGCTGCTCATACAAAGCGGTGATGAACGGGAGTTCTCCCAGCACGAAATACAGGCTGGCCTCCGTGACGCCGAACGTCTGTGGAGCGGATACTCCGGGCTCTTCCGGCATGTAGCTTTTACGCTCACGATAGGCGTCCCGTACGTACGGCCAATCCTGCACCGGACAGAGACACAGGATGTCGTGATAGTCGAGTTCCAACTCGTGCAAGCGGAACGCGATCCATGCAATACGGGATTCCCGTTGACTCCCTTCCGCAGGGGGCGCCAGGACGGTGAGCGATGCGGCGGCATAGGCGGCGGCCGAGACTGACTTGAGCAGGTATGGGTCGGGCGCATGGGTCGGGTCCGGTTCATAGCTCCTGACGTCGCGGTCGAGATAAGCGCGATCAACCCCTTCCGCCGTCGCCACGCGGATGCCCATGATGACCGGTTGGCACGGGTCAATCGGAACGTAGTTCGCCTCTGTCTCGTTTTCACGCACCGTCACGACCGACACGAACGGCAACGCCGAGACCGCCGCTTCGACGGCATCTTGCAGAGAAGGAGACAGCGGCACTGCCAGGCAATCGTACCGACCGGCCGTGAGTGTTTCACGGACTTCCTGCGCCATGTCGCCATTGGCATGAACGATCGGCAGCATCGTGATGTGCGGCGAGAGCCTGAGGGCTTCTTCGACTGCCGGTGAGGGCATCGTACGCGTGACCTAACGATCGGGATGCAGCGGGTTGTCGCCCTCGAAAAAGAAATCGCCCAGGCCTCTGAGCGGGCCCTGGTCGCCCAAGGCCCGCGTCCGCTTGCGGGAGAGTGCGGCCAGATCCTGGGCCTCCTCCCCGAGCACCAGCACGAGCGCCTCGCGCCACGCCGTGTCCTTCGAGAGCGGATGCGCGGGATCCTGTCCCATCCGCTTCAGCGCATATTGGAGGACGTGGATGCCATCGCGGATGGAAAAATCCAGATCGAGTTTGTGGGCGTCCTGGAGAAAGCCGACGGTCAGCGCCAGCAGTTCCGCCGGGGCGAACGGCAGATGGTAGCTGAGGATCGCCAGTTCATCGTCCCGCTCGGGAAAGCCCAGATGCAGCGTCGGCTGGAGCCGGGACATGATATAGTCCGGCACTTCATACGTCGAGGCATCTTCATTCATCGTGACGCACGCACGAAAATTTTCAGAGGCCTTGATTTGAATCCCCGCCACGATGGATTCCACGAACCGCCGGTGATCGAGCAAAGGGGCCAGGGACGCCCAGGACTTTTCATTCATACGATTGCCTTCATCGAGCACGCAGACGCCTCCGCTCAACATCGCACTCACCAGCGGTGAAGCGTGATAGGCGATCTTTCCCGATTCGGCAAGCACCGGCGTCACCAGCAGGTCTTCGGGGCGGGTATCTGCGGTGCATTGGAAGATAAACAGGCGTTGTTTGCGCGTCTGCGCCGCCGCCATCGCCAATGTGGTTTTGCCGATGCCGGGAACGCCCGTGATGCGGGGCGACAGCGGAAGATCGCGCTCGTCCACCATCAGCCAGCAGGCCAGCAATTGTTTCAAGATCTCGCCCTGCCCGATCCATTCTTGGGAAGTGGTATCCGGCGCGGCGAGATGCAGCGTGATGCCGTCCACCTCGACGGCGCGCTGAGAAGCGGCTCGTTCAGTCATCGGCGAACCGTAACACAGGCTCTTCGAGAGGGTCAATCGGGCTTCACTGCTGCGGCGGGTCCTGCCGTCGAGTTACCCAGACGTGCTCGCGCGGTTCGACATCGCGACCGTGGAAGATCCGCGCTCCGCGCTGCGCTCCGCCCGGGTCCCACTCGACGTCACCCGCTGCAACTCGTTGCGAAGCTTCCTGCGAACGGGTGGCGCGTAGCGGGCGCCATGAGCCCGGCGCGAATCGGCTTGAGTTCTGAGCGGCCGGGCGCAAGGGCTGCTGAGCGACAGGACCCGTTCGCAAGGAAGCAAGCGGTAGAGCGCTGCTGGCCGCTGGGCCCCCCGGGTAGACACAATGCGCGGGTGTTCGTGTATCATACAAAAATATTGACCAGGAGATCCGATCATGGCTGAACGAACACCCGCTCCTCATGATCCCGCCAAGGACGCCGCCCCTTCGACCATTCAATTGATCAACGTGCTGGTCGCGCGCGAGGGAGAGACCGTGAGCTCAAAGTGGGGCATCCATCCGCAATTGAAGCGCGATCTCACGCCTCAGGAATGGCAGGAAGTCACCGACCACATGAACCGCGTCACGCATATCGTTGGGGCGAAATTTGCCGAACAGTTGTCGCACGACACCGGCGGTGGGAGGCCGGAAGGGACGGCATGACGGTGGAGTCAGACAATGGATCGGAGATCGTGTGTTGCCGCAATGCCCGGTGCCGGCAGCAACTTCGCATCCCTGCTGGGGAAATGCTGCAGGTGACCTGTCCGACCTGCCAGACCAGCTTCACGCATCGTCCGGGACAACCGGGGAAGCGCCTCTCCGATGAGTTTCAGATGAAGGCGTGGACGCTCGCCGAATTGCTTCTGGCGATCTCGCGCGAATCCATGATGCTGATCAAGCGCCAGGCGCCTGCGTTGTCGAATCTCCCACGCAAACAGGAATGGGAAGGGTTCATCGAAGTCTTAAAAGTTCTCTTCAACCTCACGGATCGCGTCGCGACGCTCTACGTGCCAGTGAACGAATATTTGCTGTTCCTCGACGCCGTGGAAGACGCGGTCATCGATCAGATGAATGCGGCATTCCGCAAGCAGGCCGGCCCCGATTACGATGACGTCCCCCTGAAGATCTCGATCGCGGCGGCCTTTGAAGACTCGCAGAAATTCTACCACCCGCACCGGTTCATGATCACGGAAGAAGGCGCCGAGAAAGACAAGTACCTCAAGGCGTTTGGCGATGCGCTTGCCGGGAAGCTCGGCGCGAGAGGCAACAACACTATCGTGACCACGGCCACGATGTGCGCCGGATCCTGCATCGCGGCCATCAAAGCGCTGATGGAGTCCGCCGAAGGCCGCTCGTCTTCGCCCACCGGCCGGGCGTAACCCACGCGACTCTTGGCGAATGGGTCTGTCGCCCAGCAGCGGGTTCCCGAGCGGCGTTTGGCCTTACGTGGCGGAAGCAGGAAAGCTCACGGTGACTGCGGTGCCGCCGTCGACGTGCGCCTCGATCGTGCCTTCAAGCTGGTCAGTCAGCGTGTTGACCAACTCCAGTCCCATCGACACGGCATGTTTTAAATCAAAGTCTTTCGGAAGCCCCACCCCGTCGTCTTGGACCGTGAGTCGCACCTGGTGGTCCTGCTGATCGAGTTCGATGTTGATGCGGCCCCGGCGGTCGCCGGGGAAGGCGTGCTTCAGGACATTGGTGAGCAGTTCGTTCAAAATCAGTCCCAACGGGATCGCCGCATCCACATCCAAAAAAATCTGGTTCGCGGTGATCTGAAACCGAATGCTGTCCGGATCGGCTCCGTACGCCACCAGCAAGTGGCTGCTGAGGCTCTCCACATACTGCTTGAAATCAATCTTTGCGAGATCGTCCGAGCCGTACAGTTTTTCATGAATCAGCGCCATGGACCGGATGCGGTTCTGACTCTCCCTGAGAATCTCTATGGGGGATCTGTCCTCGGCATGCTGGGATTGGACTCTCAGCAGGCTGGAAATGACCTGCAGGTTGTTCTTCACCCGATGGTGAATCTCCTTCAGCAGCACTTCCTTTTCCTTCAGCGACGACTGGGCCTGCTGCAGTTCCTTCTGCTTGCGCGCCGTCACGTCGTGAATCGCGAGCAGGACCATCGGCTGGTTTCCATCCTGAACGATGCGGCGCCCATACAAGAGCAGCGAGCGGCGTCCGATGGCCGGAAAGTCATGCTCCACTTCAAAGTCCTGGAACACCTCATCGGTCGAAAGGACCCCCTCAAGATGCACTTGGAGCTCGGGGATGTTCCACTGCCCGTTGCCAAGCCCGTACAGGAAGCGGTCCTTGACGTCCTGCGAGGCGACATGAAACATCTCGCAAAAGGCCCGATTGACGCGTTGCACGCGATGGCGCTGATCGAGCACGAGCACCGGCTCGCGCGTCGTCTCCAAAATGGCCTCTGCAAAATCGCGTGACATCTGCAGACCTTCCGAAATACGCGTGAGCTCATCCACATCCACCAGCACGATGACGGCACCGTCGATCCGGTTGTCGTCGGTCTTGTACGGCCGGACCCTCAAGGAGTACCAGCGGCCGGTCTGGTCCTGCACGTCTTGTTCCTTCACCGTTCCGTTCTCGATGACCTCCGTCAGCAGGGATTCCAGCTGAGGCACGCCGATTCTCAAGTTGATATCGCCGATCGGCCGCCCGAGGTCGCTACGAATGAGCTTGAGCACCTTCTCCGCTAGGGGCGTGAACTGCCGGATCCGAAGATCTCTGCCGAGCATCACCACCGGCAGGTTGACGCTGCTGTACAGATTGTTCAGGTCGCTGTTGATGCGGTTCAATTCGGCGTTGCGCGTCTGCAATTCCTCATTGACCGTGGTCAACTCTTCGTTCGTCGACTGCAATTCTTCCTTGGCGGTTTCGAGCTCTTCATTGGTGCTTTGCAACTCTTCATTGCTCGACAGAATCTCTTCGTTCGCGGATTTGAGTTCCTCGTTCGTCGCTTCCTGCTCCTCGATGATGGATTGCAAATACTCCTTCGTCGCGCTCAAGTCCTGCTTCAACTGCACGAGTTCGCGTTCGCCGGCCCGCGACTGGGCCGATGCCGGTTTTCTCGCCCCTGCGGCCGACGACTTCGGCGGCTGTTCCTTGAACAGCACCAGATAGAAGCGTCCCTGGGACGAGGGTCCGGCGATGGGAAAGACTTCGAGCGTGATGTCTCTGAAGCCGCCGTTGTATTTGACCGGAACGCCCTCTTTCCGCACCGGTGCATGGACCTTCTGAGCCTTGGTCACCAAGGCGCGCAATTCCAGGAGCAACCCTTCCCGCGCCATCTTCAGGACATTGAGACTCGCCTTGCCAGGGGCGGGCCGGAGAAAGTCGCCGGTCTGTCCGCGGAACTGAAGGATGTCGAAATCGTCGTTAATGATGACACCGGCCGGCGCATAGTTCGCCAGGATGACGCGCTCCGCCTCATCCTGCACGTTAAAGCCGCGACCATGCTTCGCCGCGGCAGGCTCATTCTCTTCCTTCGTCTCGCGGTGACGGGGAAAGATAAAAGACGAGAGATCGCGATTCGCTCCCGCTTTTTTGACGAAGATGCGGTGCGTCTTGTCCACCGGAGTGAACAGGTGGGTGAATGTTCCGACGGCTTCCGCGTTCCCCAGGAGGAGGTGACCATTCGGCTTGAGCGCGTAATGGAACAAGGGAAACACCCTGTTCTGGAGCGACGGTCCGAGATAGATCAGCAGGTTCCGACAACTGATGAGATCCAGCCGCGAAAAGGGGGGATCTTTGCTGATGTCCTGCTTCGCAAACACGCAGATGTCCCGAATGCCTTTGCTGATCTGATACCCAGGATCCGCCTTCAGGAAGAACCGCCGGAGGCGCTCGGGCGACACGTCCAGCGAGATGTTTTCCATGTACAGTCCCGGCCGGGCCTTTTTCAGGTTCGTCTCGTTGATGTCGGTGCCGAAGATTTGAACCTGACGGACGCTGTCCTTTTTGCTGAGAAACTCCAAGAGAGAAATCGCGAGGGAGTAGACTTCCTCACCGGTTGAGCATCCCGGCACCCACAGCCGAATCGGCTGCTCCTTGTTATTCTCCTGGAGGAAGACCGGAAACACCTGCTGCTCGAGCGCCTCAAAGACCTCAGGGTCGCGAAAAAACCGCGTGACTTTGATGAAAAGATCCTGGTACAGGGCTTCGATTTCATGCGGCGTTTCCGTGAGCCTCTGCACATAGTCTTCCAGGCTGGTGATGCGTTGAAGCGCCATGCGCCGGAACACTCGGCGCTCGATCGTACTAGGTTTATACGACGCAAAATCCACCCCCTTCGTCTTTTTCAGAAGACGGAAAAGAGTGTTCAGAGGGGAGTCTCGTTCCGGCCCCCACTTTTCTTGTGGCCCCCTGTTTTCTTGCGGTTCCGTGTGCAGCTGTTCGAGATGCGTCGCGCGATGCTTGGCGATCCTCGCGATGTCGACCGCGATGCGTTCCGGAGGCAGCACGAAATCCACGCTGCCGGTCTGCACGGCGCTGTGCGGCATCCCATTGTATTTCGCCGATTCTTCATCCTGGGCGAACGTCACGCCGCCTTCGGCTTTGATCGCCTCGATCCCCAGCGAGCCGTCCGACCCGGTGCCCGACAGGATCACGCCGAACGCCTGAGTCTTGCGCTGGTCGGCCAGACTCCTCAGAAATAAATCGATGGGCATGCTCAGTCCGTGCTCCGTCACGCGGGGAGAGAGCTTGAGCGTCCCCCCCACCAGTTCGATCGAACGGTTCGGAGGGATCACGTACAGGTGGTTGGGATGAACTTCAACGCCGTCTTGAACTTGCATGACCGGCATGCGCGTGGATCGCGCCAGGAGGTCCGACAGGACACTCTCATGCTTGGGATCGAGATGCTGGACCAGGACAAACGCCATGCCGCTATCCAACGGGAGGTGCGACAGCATCGTCGTGCAGGCTTCCAGACCGCCGGCCGACGCGCCGATTCCGACGACCGGGAAGACATCTGGATGTGTCGCCCTTTCGGAGGATGGCGAAGATGCCTGTGACTTCACCGCGGTCTTTTTCGGTGAGTTCCGGGGAGAGACCGAGGGGCGAGCGGCTCTCGGCTTCTTTCGCGACATGATGTTGGCACCGATCCGATGGAGGGATGCTAGTCTATTCTAAGCGGCAGGAAATGATACTACAATTGGGTGTATCGCTAGGTGCCGGTCTCGCGTAGTCGGTTGAGCGCCTTTTCCTGGTACATCCGCCGGTCGGCTTCCTTCAACGCGTCGGCCAGGGGCCCGGTTTGCGCCGTGGCAGACCCCAACGAGATGGTCAACGGTCGGCTGGAATGGAGCGCGTTATAGGCTGCCATCCCATGGCGCACTCTGGCCATTGCCTCGGCCACGGCTTCGTCATCGGTGCCGGGCAACAGGATGGCGAATTCGTCGCCTCCGAAACGGGTCACCACATCCTCCCCGCGGAACGCGGACTTGAGCACATACGCCGCATCCCGCAGAACCGTATCACCGGCCGCATGTCCTTCCGTATCGTTGATCAATTTGAACCCGTCGACATCGCTCATGATCACGCTGACCGGGAAATGCCGGCCGCGCTCCAGACGCAGCACTTCCTCCTCGAAATACGCCCGATTATAGAGGCCCGTCAGAATGTCGTGCGTGCTGAGATAGCGGAGCTTCTCTTCGGCTTGCCGGCGTTCCGTGACATCCCTGAACACGACCACCGCGCCGACCACCTGTCCACGGTCGCCCCGAATGGATGCGGCGCTGTAGTCGATCGGTGTCCCCGTGCCGTCGTTCGCTACCAGGATGGCGCGATTCGAAAAGTCGATGGCATGCCCCTCTCGGATCGCCTCCGCAACGAGGATGGCACAACTATCGTCCCGATCCTCCGACAGCGTGTGGAAGATCTCGGTGATCGCTTTATCGAGGGCCTCCTGTTGCGTCCAGCCGGTCAGCAATTCCGCGACGCGATTGATGAACTTCACCCGTCCGGCCATGTCGGTCGCGATGACCCCGTCCCCGATGCACCGCAACGTGGTGGCCAACCACTGTTCGCTCTCCCTCAGCTTGCACTCCGTATGATGCTTGTAGAGCGCCACCTCGATGCAGGTGTACAATTCTCTTTCTTCGAAGGGCTTCAGAATGTAGCCGAACGGTTCCGTCACCTTCGCACGCTGCAGGGTGGAATTGTCCGCATACGCCGTGAGATAGACCACGGGAATGTTGAACTGGCGGCGCATCTGGTCGGCCGTTTCGACGCCGTCCATGTCCCCCTTGAGCCTGATGTCCATCAAGACAAGGTCAGGCAGGGTTTGCGCGGCCTTTCTGATCGCCTCCGCTCCCGATGACGCGACCGCTGGGACGTCGTATCCGAGCGATTTGAGCCGGTGGTTGATGTCTTTTGCGACGATATTCTCATCCTCGACAACCATGATATGCGCGTGTGTCATAAAAACTCCAGTGATTCACAGCTGAATGGCGAATTGTAAAATACTGGTTCCTCGCCTCACGCGCAATGACCCTTATGGTAGACGGCTGATCTCGTCAAAATACTTGACGAAGGCTTTCATTCCACGGGACGCCTGTCCCCAATCGAACCGCTCGTTTGGGGCGTGATAGCCATGATCCGGAAGGCTCAGCCCGAGAAACATCACAGGCGCGTTCCATTGTTCCACCATCGTCACGACCGCCCCGATCGAGCCGCCCTCGCGGATAAACGCCGGTTCCCGGTCAAACCCGAAGCGCATCGCGGTCTTGAGCGCCGCGGCGTAGGGCCCACGAAGATCGCCGACATACGGCCTGAGCATGCCGTCCGACTCCACCCGGATATCGGGATTGAGCTTTCGCACATAGCGGCGGAACAGGCTGAAAATCTTCTCCGGATGCTGATCCGGCACCAACCGCATGCTGACCTTCGCTTCTGCGCGCGGCGGGATGGATGTTTTCACGCCGGGGCCGGTGTACCCACCGGTCAAGCCATGGACCTCGAACGTCGGCTCGGCCCAGAGCCTCCGCATGACCGAGGCGCGATCGCGCGTGCGGAGCTTCGTGAGCTTGTGCGCGTCGGCAAATGATTTCACTTGAAACCCGGAGGCCAGAAACTGCGCCGCGTCCTTCTTGCCGAGCGGCCGCACGTCCTTATAGAAGCCGGGAATCCGGACGCGGCCACTTGCGGCATCGACGCATCGATCGATGACGGCGCAGAGTTCAGTGAGCGGATTGCGCGCGACGCCGCCGGTTAGGCCGGAATGCGCCTCGCGTGTCGCCGTCTCCAACGTGAGGTGCGCCGCCAGCAGACCTCGCAATCCGTACGGCGCCGCGGGTTTACCGCCCGCGAGCCACACGGTGTCCGACACGACGACCGAGTCCGGCGTCTGGAGCCCGCGACCGTGGCCAATACTCGCCTTCGCAAGTCCGTCCTTGAAGTGCGGACTGCCGATCTCCTCTTCCATCTCCCAGACGAACTGAATGTTGAGCGGCACCGCATGCTCGATGGCATACCGAGCGGCGAGGAGCGCGGTCAGCGCCGGTCCTTTGTCGTCGGTCGTGCCGCGGCCGTAATACCGATCGTTCTCGATGGAAAACTTGAACGGGTCGCGGGTCCATTCGGGTTCCATCGCCGGCTGCACATCAAGATGGTTATAGACGGTCACCGTCGGCCAGTCGGCATGGTATTCCCAGCCGGCCACGACCATCGGATGCCCGCCGGTCTCGACGACGGTGGCGAGGGCGCCGAGCGCCTGCAGAGACTCGGCGACGACGGACGCGCCCGCCCGCACATCGTCGCGGCGTGCCGGGTCCATACTGACCGTCGGCACCTCGACCCATCGGCCCAGCCACGACTCGAACCGCAGCCGGCTCTCTTCGATATATGTGTCGAGACCGTCGTAGAGACTCATAATTCGTCTTGCACAGTCAGTTGAATAGCCTCATTCAACCCGTTGCAGGAAGCGGGTAACACCGAGTGGGGTGCCCAGGCGGAGCGGAAGGCCATACAGACGAGTCTGCGGGACTGCGACGGCGAAATGGACCTGAGCTTGGACCCGTTGCAATCGCGCGGGTGGCGCCGCATGGGACCCGAGCGGAGCGCAAGGCACTACAGCCTGATCTGCGGGGGCCAAGGCGAAAGAGCCTGAGCACGTTCGGGTGATGCGCCGACAGGACCCGCGCAAAGAGCAAGCGTGGATTGATGCTTGTCACGCCGCGGCCTCGAGTTCGGCCACCATGGCTTTGATCGTATCGAACCCCGCCTGCCAGAAGTTCTCCGATCGGATGTCCACCCCGAAATCTTTCAACAGCGCCTCCGGTGCGCGCGAACCACCCGCGGCCAGCAGCGTGAGATAGCGCGGGACGAACGAAGGGCCCTGGGATTTGTACAATGCGTATAGCGCGAGCACGAGCAGGTTCCCGAAGCTGTAAGCATAGCAATAAAACGGGCTGGCAAACAGATGCGGGATCGACAGCCACTCCCAGCGGAACTCGTCCGGCACCGCCACCGCGCGGCCGAACTGCTGCCGGAGGTCTCGGAGATAGATGGCGCACAAGTCGTCCATCGTTCCGCCTTCTCCGATCATACGATGCGCCTCGCGCTCGAAGCGCACGAAGTAGGCCTGGCGCAGGACGGTGGCGTACACATCATCCAACTGCTGCACCAACAGACTGCGCCTCACCGTCTTGTCCCGCTCCTCGCTCATCAAGGCATCGGACAGGATCCGCTCGCCGAACACCGACGCGGTTTCGGCAAGCGGCAAGGTCGAATGGAACGTAAAGACCGAATGGTCACCGGCCAGCATCCCATGCACCGCGTGCCCGAGCTCATGCGCGAGTGTGGCGATGTCGCGGACGTCGCCTTTGAAATTCAACAGCACGTACGGCGTCTGGCCCGGAAGGACACTGTAGCAATAGGCACCGCCGATCTTGCCGGGGCGGATGGCCGCATCCACATGCCGCTCGTCCAGCACGCGCGCCGCGAGTGCCTCCATCTGCGGTGAGAAAGTCCGATAGGCCTTGCGCACCATCGTCGAGGCCGTCTTGAAGGTATACGTCTTCGGCACTTCGCGTGCGGGCGCATAGATATGATACCGGCTCATCTTCTTCAGCCCGCACAGCCGCGCCTTGATTTTGAAATATCTTTGGAACACCTCCGTATTGTTGGCGCTCACGGCAAGCAGACTGTCGACGGCTTCCTCCGGCACGTCGTTCAAGACATTCCGGACCGCGATGGGGGAACGGTGATGGCGGAGGCCGAGATGTTCCTGCTTCCAGTCGATCACCAGCGTCTTATACATTTCGCTCAGGACATCCGCATTGTCCGCGAAGACCCGGTACAGCTCGCGATACGCGGCTTGGCGCACGGACGCGCGTGGATCGCGCACATACGAAATCAATTCTTCCCGCGACAGCCGTATGGTCTTGCCGTTCAACTTCAGCCTGTACGTCAGCCCGCTCGTCAAGATGTCGTAGAACCCGACGACCGCTTGGCGGCCGGTCACGCTCTTCACATTGATGATCTTTTCTTCCGCCTCGCTCAGCGTATGGGGCTTCAGCCGGCGAATGGATTCGAGATGGTACCGGTAGTCGCCCGACGCCGCGAGCAGGCGACCAGCATTGGCGTCATCAAGCGCCTGCCACCACAGATCGAAAAACAGCATGCGATTCGCGAGGCCGGCCTGCAACTC
>Ga0066685_10000866_pt1 | contig 11974 bp, 7 predicted proteins | sample GraSoiAngelo_134_FD_62305 | JGI IMG/M metagenome (GOLD analysis project Ga0066685, IMG submission 62305) | Grasslands soil microbial communities from the Angelo Coastal Reserve, California, USA - 14_0929_05_30cm | ecosystem: Environmental > Terrestrial > Soil > Grasslands | place: USA...
GTGACGAACCATTTTCATCCGATGAAAGGCCCGATGCTGACCCAGACGTTGCAGGACATCATCGGCCATGAACCGTTTCACTGGCGCGGTGACCGCGACGGTCTGGAGCAGTTCAACATCACGTTGACGAACCTGCAGGGCGCGGCGAGCGCACTGACGACCAATGAAATGCGGGAATTGAAGGACTTCCTGGCGTCCATCACTTTTCCTCCGAACCCGTATCGGCAGTTCAACAATTCGCTTTCGACCAATGTGCCGTTACCGGGACATTTTGCCCTGGGCCGCGGCGCGCGCGCGGCGGGGCAACCGCTGCCGAACGGCAACGCACAAGCCGGCCTGAACCGATTTCGACTCGCGGGCGACGACGGCTGTACGCACTGTCACACATTGCCGTCGGGCGTCGGAGCGGACCTGACGTGGACGGGGACGCAGTGGAGACAATTTCCCATCGGCGCAAATGGGCAACATCATGCGGCGTTCATTGTGCTTCAGCGGTCGTCCAGACTGCCGTTCAAGATTTCGCAACTCAGGAATTTGTATGACAAAGTCGGCTTGGACCTGTTTCACGTGTCGGGCCAGACCGGCTTTGGATTCTTCCACGACGGGAGCGTCGATTCACTCACGCGGTTCATTCAGGACAGCTTCGACTTCCGCGACGATCAGGCGACGGCAGACATGGTGGCCTTTCTGGTTTCGTTCACCGGCTCGGATTTGCCGCCGGGATCGTTCACTGACCCGGACCGGCCTCCCGGCCTTGCGGGCAAAGACGCTCCCGCGGCGGTCGGAAAACAAATCACCATCGTTCATCCGGTGCCCGTCCAGCTCATCGCGGACATGATCAATCTTGCCACTTCGCTCACCGGCCGCGTGGACCTGGTGGTGCGCGGGGCGAAGGAGGGCGTGCAACGCGGCTGGGTCTTTGACCGCGCCACATCGCGTTTTCAATCGGATCGGAATGGCGAGATGATTTTGCCGAACGATCTACGGGCGCTGGCAAGCGCGACCAACTCGCTCACTTACACGGTCGTGCCCCGGGACAGCGGGCTGCGACTCGGTGTCGATCGGGATGATGACGGCTATTTTGATCGCACCGAAATTGAGTTTGGCTCCGATCCAACCGACCCCTTGTCGCTGGCAACAAACACGCCGCCAGTTTTGGCCGCCATCGCCGATCAGACGGTTTCGGCCGGTACACTCATAACGCTTGCAGTTTCCGCGACCGACACGGATGTGCCGCGGCAAATTCTCGCATACAGCCTCGATCCACCCGTGCCGTCGGGCGCGGAAATCAATCCGACCAATGGCGTGTTCACCTGGAAACCGACGCAGGCGCAGGCCCTGAACTCGTACTTCTTTACGGTGCGGGCGACGGACAACGGGAAGCCCCAACGCAGCGCAACGAAGTCGTTCATCGTCACGGTCGGCCAGCACCCGCTCGCGCCACAGATTGGAACCGTTTCAGTGAGCGCGGATAAATTCACGGTCGGCTGGAACGCCATCGTCGGAAGAATCTATCGCCTCCAGTTCAAAGACAGCCTCAACGATCCGGACTGGACCGACCTGGACAGCGACATCACGGCCGACAGCGCCGTCCTGTCGAAAGCGGACACGATGACGGCCGCGCGCCGGGAAAGATATTACCGCGTCTTGTTGATCGAGTGACCCCTATGCGAGCAATCAAGTACAACCCGCCATTCCTCCGCGCTTCAGCGGCCGCGGCGCTTTTGTTTGGCTTTGTGGTCGTGTCGCCCGCGCAGCGTTCTGCCACCCTTCGACTGGATTCGACGAACGGTTCCCGCATCCAAATCACCTGGCGGTCCGGTTCGATCGTTCCTTCGCCCGGTCTGCAAATCTTTCCAGGCTATCAAGTTCACAGAAGCGCGGATTTGCAGAGTTGGACGCCGATCGGCGAACGGTTCGCCGGCGGCATCGGCGGCACGAACAAGGCGTTTTCCTTCGTGGATGGCGATACGGGACAGGAGCTGGGATTCTATCGTCTTGAATCCATCGTTGAGCTGCCGAACGCCGACCTGATCGGAGAAAACCTGGCCCAAGGCGACTTCTCCGGTGGCGATCTGTTCGGCGCGGATTTGTTCGATGCGAATCTGCACGACGCGAATCTCCGGAACACCGACCTCAGCGGCGCAGATTTGCGTTTCGCTGTGGTGACCAACGCGGATTTGAGCGGCGCGAATCTGTTCGCTGCGAAAATGCTCGGCGCCGATTTAAGTTTTGCCGAGGCGAAGGGCGCGGATGTCAGTTTTGCCGACCTGGATTCGGCCACTTTGTTTGCCGCGGGGCTCCGCCAAGCCGATCTCCGGTTCACCGTTTTGAGCGGCGCGGACCTTCGGTTCGCTTCGTTGCACGCCGCCAGGCTGGACGAGCATACGCTGATCGACAGCAAGTGGCGGACAATTTGGGAAATCGTCAGTCAGGGAGCCGCGGGCCGCAATCTGCAGCGGGCAGACTTGAGTCTGGCGGACATCAGCGAGGCCGACCTGAACCGGGCGGACTTGCGTTTCGCAGACCTGACTGCCGCGGTCGCCATTCAAAGCGATTTCAGCGGCGCGAATCTGGCCGGCGCCATCCTGCGGTTCATCGACTTGCGCGGCGCAAAATTTGACACCAACACGGTCGTGGATGCCAAGACGCGTTTGATTTGGGAGATTGTCAACGACGGCGCCGTGGGCCGCGACCTGCATGGCAAGGATTTGAGCAGCGCCGTTTTGGCGGAAAGCAAATTGAGCAGCGCGAACCTGACCAACGTCAATTTCACCCAGACCTTCCTGAACTTCGCCGATCTCAGCGGCGCGGACTTGACGGCTGCCGTGCTGTTCAACGCGGATTTGACTTCGGCGAATCTCAGCGGCGCCAACCTCACTCGGGCCAATCTTCGTGGAGCCGACATCACTGACACCGATTTCAGCGGCGCCATTTTCAGCAACACCATCATGCCGGACGGCAGTACGCGGTCCAATTAACCCCGCCGTCATTCCTGAGGAACCCTCGAATGATGCGAATGGCCGGTGAAACGGCCTGGCGCGTGCAAACAAAGGACGCACCCTGCAGGGATCATTTGTGCGACTTCGAGACAGATTAGGCAATGGGTGTCCCGTTTCTGGCCAAGGCCAGCAGGCTCGCCACGGCCGGTTCGGCGCGTGCGGAGTGCCCAAGGCTGGGTCTTCGTCACAGGCGCCCGATTTATGCATGTCCTGGACTGTTCCCAAACGGGAGAAGCGGACCTTGGTATGGAACGAGCTACTGCAAGGGTTTAGAACAGACTATGAGCAAGCGCCAGAAGCAAACAGCCTTTCTAAAATCGCTCGTCCTGCATGGGAACATGGGGAACCGGGTGCAATTGCAGGAACGGATTGATAAGGCGGAGCGGGACGAGTTGTGCGCCTGGCGCGCGTTGTGGCTGGTCAGCCTGCTGGCGTTTTTTTCCATCTGCGGCATCTGCTATGCGGCCGTCTTAATTCCCGAATTCTTCCAGAGTTCCTCTCACGTCGCGGTCAAATTTTTTTATGGACTTGGCCTAGCTTCGCTCGTTTGCGCAATCGCCTTCCTGTTCTTCTGGCTGTGGTGCCGCGGCGCGTTGAACCGCCTGCACGAAGAGTGCCGGCACCTCATTACGGCAATGCTCGAGCGCGGCGAACGCGCCAGTCATTCGCCTCTTTTTCCTCCAGCTTTCGAAAAAACCGAAGAGGAGTTCGTCCAACACGAGCACGGAGCGCCAGCCGCCGTCACGCCGGCGCACGGGACCTATTCGCAGCTTTTCAGTTTCCGAAAGGCTTCCTGAGCTGCTTGCTCCGGCGGGCGAATCCGTCTCTTCTTCCGGCCTCGTTGGTTCTTCCAAAACTCTCCCCGGTCGAGATTACGACCGGCCTCCGCAGCTTTGCGTGATCCCAGGTGATCAGATTGTTCCGACGGGTGGGCGCGTGAATCCAAAACTCTTTGATGGATTCGCGCGGATCGGCCATGCACCAGGAGAACCGCAAGAGGCGCTAGAACTTGTCGAGCCGAAGATGGCCACGAAAAGACGCAATGGAACAAAGGACGAGAGTGTTCATCTTACCACCACTGACTGAGGGCGCGAGTTTGACGAGGGAACGTGCCGCTTCGTCGGGCGAGCGTCAGCAGTTGAAAACTTCAAACTGGAAAATGGAAAGGATCTCATCGGTATGAAATCGCAGAATCGAATTACATTGAGCGGACGCAACGTGTTTGCGGGGGCGGTAGGGGCTGCTGCTTTGCTGGTATTGAACGGGATGGCGGTGGCGGATCACGGCGGAGACGACGGCGGAGACCGAAGTGGCCGAGGATTCGGGTCTCCAACTGTCAAGCCACTGCCGGGCTACAAACAGATCAATCTCGTTTCCGATGTGCCCGGCCAGGCCCTGCACACGGACACGAATTTGGTCAATCCCTGGGGATTGGTGATCGGTCCGGGAGGCAGCCTGACCGTTGCCGACAATCACAGCGGCCTGGCCACATTTTACAGTCCGGAAGGCCGTCTTGCTCGCTCGCCCCTGCCGGTGGACGATGACCCCACTGGCGTGGCCATCAACCATTCGTCAGAGGATTTCCTGATCACCGACGGCACCGGTTCCCGTTCGGCCCGGCTGATTTTCGCGACGGAGTCGGGTAAGATACTTGGGTGGAACCAAGGATTGAATCCGGCCAACGCGGTTGTGGTCGCGGACAACTCGCCGTCCAACGCCGTTTACAAAGGCATCGCCCTGGCGCGGACGCGCGCGGGAGCGATGCTGTTCGCGACCGACTTTCACAACGGGAAAGTGGACATGTTTGACAGTTCGTTCCACTGGGTTGGCTCATTTACGGACGCAACTGTGGACGCCGGTTTCGCGCCCTTCAACGTGCAGAACATCGGCGGTTGGCTCTTCGTGACGTTTGCCAAACAGCTCGGGCCGGAAAACGAAGATGATGAGGCCGGGCCGGGCAACGGGTTTGTGGACATTTTCCGGCCCGATGGCCATCTCGTTCGCCGTTTCGCGTCGCATGGAATGCTCAACTCGCCCTGGGGCCTGGCGGTCGCCACGCGCAGCTTCGGCAAGTTCCGCGACGCGCTGCTCGTCGGCAACTTCGGCGACGGACGCATCAACGCTTACAATCTCCGCACTGGCGCGTTCCTTGGACAACTCAGCGATCCGCACGGCGGGCCGATCCAGATCGAAGGACTGTGGGCGTTGGGCTTCGGCCGCGATTCTGATTGGGGGCGGGATGACGATAACGACGACGTACCGAACAACGCGCTTTACTTCACGTCCGGTCCGGCCGATGAATCGCACGGGCTGCTGGGCGTCATCGTGCCTGCGCGACGGAATCGTCATGGAGACTGAAATCGATTCTATAAGGCATTGATCGTTGGCGGTTGAAACCAACAACCGCTTCTGATTGAATCGGAGCTTCCGTTTCAAGTGGCTTGGCGGATACTGCGCGGGTGGCGAAGAGATACGATCTGAACTTTTCAACCGTCGCCTTTCTCGGGTTTCTGCTGTTTTTCTTCGCGACGTTTTTCCTGTATCCGGTCAGCTTCATGTTGAAAGGCGCGTTCTTCGCCGACGGCAAGGTCAGCCTGAAGTATTTTTTGTTGCTGCTGGAAAGTCCACTCCAGAGCGAGTCTCTCTTTAACAGTTTTACCATTGCGCTTCTAACTACCGCGCTGACGACGCTGCTGACGCTCCCGCTGGCGCACTGGACAACGCGGTTCCAATTTCGCGGCAAAACTCTGCTCAGCAGTTTGCTTCTGGTGCCGATGATCATGCCCCCCTTTGTCGGCGCGATTGGGCTGTCACAACTACTCGCACGGTTCGGTTCACTCAATCTCCTTTTGATGCGGCTGGGCATCCTCCCGCCGGACAAGCCGATCGATTGGCTGGGGCAGAGCGGCTTCTGGGGCATCGTGATTTTGCAGGTGATGAACCTCTATCCGGTCATGTTCCTGAACGTCGCGGCGGCGATGGCGAACATCGACCCGTCCCTGCGCGAATCGGCGCAGAATCTCGGCGCGAGTGAGTGGCGGCTGTTTCGCACAATTACGTTACCGCTGATTTTGCCGGGTTACTTTGCCGGCGCGGTCATCGTGTTCATCTGGGCCTTCACTGATTTGGGCACGCCGCTGATCTTTGGCTTTTCCCGCGTCGTGCCCGTGCAGATTTTCGACGCGATCAACGAAATCAACACCAACCCGATGGGCTACGCGCTGGTCGTCTTCGTGCTCATGTTGACGTTGGCGCTTTTTCTCGTCAGCAAACGCGCTCTGGCCGGGCGGCGTTACGAGATGCTGGCGCGGGGCCACACCGGCGGAGCAGAAGCGCAGGCGACGCTGCGGCAGACCACCGGTATTTGGGGAGTGATGCTGGTGGTCATCGGTTTCGCGCTGCTGCCGCATTTCACGGTCATCATTGAGTCTTTTTCAGAGAACTGGTTCTTCTCCATTCTGCCTGCTAACTGGACCATGGCGAACTACTCCGAAATTTTTGGCCATGGTCTGACGGCGTCCAGCATTCGAAACAGTCTGTGTTATTCCGCCCTCAGCGCGCTGCTCGACCTCGTGCTCGGCGTCATGATTGCGTGGCTGCTGACGCGCCGACGGATTCCGTTCGCCGGCCTGCTCGACGCGCTGGCAATGCTGCCGCTGGCGTTGCCCGGACTCGTGCTCGCGTTCGGTTACGTCGCCGGGTTCGATTTCAAAATTCAGTGGCTGAACCCGCGCGACAATCCGAGTTTGCTGCTGATCATCAGTTACAGCGTCCGGCGGCTGCCGTACATCGTTCGCTCCGCGTACGCCGGTTTTCAGCAGGCCAGCGTAACTCTCGAAGAAGCGTCGGCGAACCTGGGCGCGACGCCATTCCGGACGCTGCGCAAAATCACCTTGCCGCTCGTGATGGCGAACTTGATCGCGGGAACGATCCTGACCTTTTCCTTCGCGATGCTGGAAGTAAGCGACGGTTTGATCCTCGCAATGCGCGAAAAATATTTCCCGATTACAAAAATGATCTGGCAAATCATGGGGCGCATCGATCCCAATGCGCCAAGCGTCGCGTGCGCGTTGGGCATGGTCGGCATGGTCATTTTGACCGCCAGCCTGCTGGTTGCGGGAAAAATCCTGGGAAAGAAAATGGGGCAGTTGTTCCGCGCGTAAGGGATCGTTCCCGTCCTCGTTCTCGTTGTCCGAATCGGGTCGAGCCGAGGACGAGGACGACACACAGGAGGACGAAGGCGGGATCACTCCATTGCTTTCAATTGCCTCCACGCCACGTAAGGGTCGAGTTTGGCAAAGAAGAGATAAGCCAGGCGCTCCTTGAGTTTGTTCCAAAACGTGCGCGATTTGCGCCAGAGCATGCGGTGCACCTGCCGGGAGCGGGAGAGATGTTCGGCGAAAATTTCGCGCGCTTCGGCGACCACTCGTTCGTCCGTCAAACGCACGAGCAGTTCGTAATTGATGTTGAGGCTGCGCGTGTCGAGGTTGGAGGAGCCGGCATAGGCAACGTCACCCGCGATGACCAGCTTGGTGTGGAGGATCTGCGGCTGGTATTCGTAAATTTCCACGCCGGCCCGCAGCAACCGCTGGTAAAGACTGTGCGCGGCGAGTTGGATCAAGGGCACGTCCGATTTGCCCGGCAGGATCAATTGCACGCGGCCGCCGCGACGGGCCACCTCCATCAGGGCGCGCCGCAATCGCAGCGGCGGAAGAAAATAGGCTGCGATGATCTGCGCGCTTCGGGCCTGGAGCAAATCTTTGCGCAGCGCAAGTTTGATGGGGCTGCGTCCGCGACCGGGCCCGCTCAACAATAACTCGCCGGCATGGACTGACTCCGGACGGTTCGCAGCGCGCTTGCGCAGGCGGATGAACCGTTTGTGCTTGAAGTCGGCGCGCGCGAACATCTCGTCGAACGAAGCGGACAATTCCCGCGCCAACGGGCCGTTGATTTCCAGGCCAAGGTCGCGCCAGCCGCGCGTGACACCGTCGCCTTCCCAGTCGGGTGCGACGTTGAACCCGCCGATGAACGCGAGTGTTTGATCGCAGATCAGCAGTTTGCGGTGGTTGCGGATGTTGAAGCGCCGAAGGGTCAGCCGGTTGAACCAGCGCATTTCACCGCCCGCTTTTCGCAAGGGCTCCCAGAAACTGTCTGAGAGCGTGATCGAGCCGAACGAATCAATCAGCACCTGCACGCGAACGCCGCGCCGGGAGGCGCGCATCAGAGCGGCGCGGAACCGCTCGCCAATTGGGCCGGGAGTGTAAATGTAACTTTCAAATTCGATGGAGGTTCTGGCGGTGTCGATCGCCGGTAGCATCGCGGCGAAGGTGTCGTCACCGGTGCGCAACCAGCGAAACCCAATGGCGTCGGATGATGGCATTGTCGGAAGAGTATTTGGTCGGGACACAAATTGCAATTCAGCGGGACACTCGGCAGTGTCTGATTAGGACACTGCCGAACCAGAAAAACCCATTGGTCCGGTCACACACGCGGGACCCAATCGGCGAGGGCGCCGGTCGGAACACGCCTGGGCGCGTGCGCTCCCTCAAAGGGACTGAATTGTTCCGGCTGAGCCGTTGCAATGCTTCTCAATATTGTGCATCTATACAAGTATGCGAGTCGCGCGAACCCTCATGCTCCTGATTTTCCTGCCTTTTGCGGCCTGGTCGATCCAGGCGGCGGCGAAGACGCAGGCGCGGTTGATCCTTTCAGCGGAGGCGGCGCGTCCGGGTGAAACAGTGATGGCCGGCGTGCTGCTGAAAATGCCGCCGGGCTGGCACACTTACTGGCAGAATTCCGGCGATTCCGGCACGCCCACCAAAATCGACTGGCAGCTTCCCGAGGGCATAAAAGCGGCAGAAATCCAATGGCCGACTCCCCAAAAATTCACCACCGAGGGACTGTCCACTTACGTTTACCATGACGACGTGATGCTCCAAGTGCCGCTGACCCTGGCGGACACCCTGACCGCCGGGTCGAAGGAACTGAAAGCACAGGTTTCGTGGCTCGAATGCGAACGTGTTTGCATTCCCGGCAAAGCCGAAGTCAAAGCAACGCTGGAAGCGGGACCAAAATCGAAACCATCGGCGGAGATTTTTCTCTTCGACGCCTGGAAGAAAAAACTCCCGCGAACCGATGCAGGCTTCGAGGTCAGCGCGTGGTGGGAGAAGGAGGCCGACGGCGACTCGCGTCCGGTGGTTTTGGAAGTGGCGCAGAAGGATGCGGGTGATTTCTTTCCGTATCCGACGAAGGGGTTTGAGGTGCAGGCCGCGACTGAAAAACTTCCCGCGACCAGCGAACAAACCCGTTTGCGCAAGGTGGTGACAAAGTTGGAAGGCGACTGGCCAGCGCAGCTCCGCGGGATCTTCGTTGCCAGGGCAGGTGATTCACCGACGGCGTTTGAAGTGAACGTGGCACTCAAATCGGAAGCAACGTCGAAGTCCGCGTCTGCTTTGGCCACGGGCTCAGCCCCTGAAGTGAAGCCCGTCGCCGGGGAAACAAACTACCAAGGGCCAAAACGCCCGCTGCCGGTGATGTTGTTATTCGCGTTTTTGGGCGGGTTGATTCTGAATATCATGCCCTGCGTTTTGCCGGTGATTGCGCTGAAAGTATTGGGGTTCGTCAATCAAAGCAAGGCATCGCCGGAAACGGTGCGCAGGCACGGACTGCTTTACGGGCTGGGCGTTTTGCTCGCGTTTTTGGTTATGGGCGGGATTTTCGCCGCTGTCCAGGCGACGAAACACAAAGCGACTTGGGGCATGCAATTTGGCGATCCAATTTTCATCGTCGCGATGACAACTCTTGTGACCGTCGTGGCGTTGAATTTGTTCGGCGTGTTTGAAGTGACCTTGAGCGGAAAGCTGATGGACGCCGCCGGGCAATTATCTTCGAAGGAAGGCGCTGCGGGTGCTTTTTTCAACGGCGTTCTGGCGACGACACTGGCAACGCCTTGCACCGCGCCATACCTTTCGCTCGCGTTGGGGTTCGCTCTCGCTCCGGGACAATTGCCATTGATGATTGTTCTCTTTTTCCTGATGATCGGCCTCGGCCTCGCGTTTCCCTATGTTATGTTGAGCTTTGTTCCAGGCCTGGGGAAGTTTTTGCCCAAGCCGGGGGCGTGGATGGAGAAGTTCAAGGTGGCGATGGGCTTTCCCATGCTGGCGACGGCGGTCTGGTTGCTGACCCTGGCCATGGAGCATTACGGGGACGTGCTGTGGCTGGGATTCTTTCTCGTCATGGTCGCGCTGGCTGCTTGGATTTTTGGTGAATTCGTGCAGCGCGGGCGTTCGCGCAAAGGGCTGGCGGTCGCCATTGCGGCGTTGATCCTGGCCGGCGGCTACGTTTATGGCCTGGAAATGAAACTTCACTGGCGAACGCCGCCACCGCCAAAACCGGCCGGCGACAGCGAAGAAATCATCAAGGAAGAACCCGACGGCATTGAATGGCGGCGGTGGAGCCGGGCAGCCGTCGAAAAGGCTCGTTCCCAAGGCCGCCCCGTGCTCGTGGACTTCACGGCGAAATGGTGCGCCACCTGTCAAATCAACAAGAACACGAGCATCGAGATCCCGTCCGTGAGGGCGAAGTTGAAGGAGATCAACGCCGTCGCTCTGCTCGCGGATTACACGAAATTGCCGCCTGATATTACCGAGGAACTGGAGCGCTTCGGTCGCGCGGCGGTTCCGCTGGTCGTGGTTTACCCGAAAGTTCACAAGGCCGATCCGTTGATCCTGCCGGAAATCCTGACGCCGAACATCGTGCTGGACGCGCTGGACAAAGCCGCGCGGTGAGACATATTTTCCGCACTCCAAAACCAGGATGCTCCGGCCTCGATGAATTGGGCGCGCCCGCTTTTATCCAAAGTTCAAACTCGACCTGGTCGTAGCTCGCGTGTAAGACGCTCGCGGACATTTTATGGCAGCAGACAAAACGAAGCCTCTGATCGGCATTCTCATGGGGAGCAAGTCGGATTGGGAAGTCATGCAGCACTGCGCCGCGCAACTGGAGGATCTGGAAGTGCCGTGGGAGGCGCAGGCCATTTCCGCGCATCGCGCGCCGGACGCGCTGTCCGATTATCTTTCAACGGCGATGAACCGCGGACTGGAAGTCATCATCGCGGCAGCAGGCGGGGCGGCGCATTTGCCGGGCGTCTGCGCGGCGAAAACAACTTTGCCGGTCCTCGGCGTGCCGATGGAATCGCCGTCGCTCAAAGGACTCGACTCACTCCTTTCGATCGTCCAGATGCCGGGCGGTGTGCCGGTGGGAACGCTGGCGATTGGGAAACCAGGCGCCATCAACGCGGCGTTGCTGGCAGTTTCGATCCTCGGTTTGAAGCATTCCGAGTATCGCAAAGCCTACGAGGAATTCCGTCGCCGACAGACGGCTAAAGTGCTGGCCGACCGTGCGTTGAAATTGCCGGAGCCGGCGAAGAAGGTCTGACTCAGTGGAGGATTCGCGGTGCGAAAGCGTGGAGAGTCAAGAGCAACAGTCGCAGCGATCGCACGCACGTAACGTTCCAGCGACTATTAACGATCCTGACGAGTTGGACGGCAAGGTGCCCGCCGGTCTGCTCAGAGCTGGGACGGCTAGGGCGTGACGATCCGGTAGAAGCGGCACGCAGGCAGGCGCCCTCCGGGTTCCTCGAATTCAAAGTCCCCTTCATTTCGTTCTCGGCCGACTCCAGCCGGCACCGAGGTCCGCAAATCCGCCGAGACTTCGATCAGGTAAGTCCGTGCCGCAGCGCCGGTGAACCGCAGGCGCACGCGACCATCCTTCTCGCATTTGCACACGGTGAACGCCGGTTGCGGGTTTCGCGTGTCGCCCACGGCAGCGATAATCGCCTGGGCTTCCTGGAACAACGCCGCCGCGGTAACCGAATCCACGTCGTTACGCTCCTGCAGCTCGCGAAGTTTCTCTTGGAACAACTGCAAGTGATGTGCGCAGAGGTCAGACTTGCCGCCGTCAATCGCTCTCTC
>Ga0066685_10000867_pt1 | contig 11968 bp, 7 predicted proteins | sample GraSoiAngelo_134_FD_62305 | JGI IMG/M metagenome (GOLD analysis project Ga0066685, IMG submission 62305) | Grasslands soil microbial communities from the Angelo Coastal Reserve, California, USA - 14_0929_05_30cm | ecosystem: Environmental > Terrestrial > Soil > Grasslands | place: USA...
AGAACGCGCTGTGACACAAGGCGGAACGGAAGAGATTCGCAAGGGTGAGCTGGACTGGGTGTATCCCGAAGAGTTGGATATCAAGACGGCGTACTGGTGGGCGCCGGATTCTTCGGCGATCGCTTATCTGGAAATGGACGAGCGCAAAGTTTCGCAGTATCCGTTGGTTGATTTTTCGTCGCCGAGCGGGGAAGCGGAGATGGAACGCTATCCCACGGCGGGTGGGGCCAATCCTATCGTCCACGTTTTTGTGACTTCGCTAAACGGCGGTGAAACGCGTGCGATGGACACCGGAGCGGAAACCGGTATTTACATTCCTCGCGTGAACTGGCTTGTGGATTCGAAGCATCTCGCGATTCAGCGCCTCAATCGCGCGCAAACCACACTCGATCTCTTGATTGCAGACGCCGCTACAGGCAAGACGCGCACCGCGCTCAGCGAAAATGATTCGAATTGGATTAACGTCAGTGATGATCTCTATTTTCTGAAGGACGGCAAGCGCTTCCTGTGGTCGAGCGAGCGCAGCGGGTATCGCCACTTGTACCTGTTTGGCCTTGAAGGCAAACAACTTGCGCAAATAACCAAGGGCGAATGGGAAGTCTCTGCAGTCGACGCTGTTGATGAAGCGAGGGGACTTGTCTATTTTACGGCGACGGAAAAATCCCCGCTGGAACGTCACCTCTACCGTGTCACGCTCGACGGAACTGGCTTGACGCGGATCACAAAACAAGAAGGCACGCACGGCGCGGTTTTTGCGCCCAATGCTGCCGCTTTCTATGACACCTATTCGAACGCTGCGGCGCCACCACGCCAGGATCTCTACCGCAGCGATGGTTCGCGCATCGGCACGATTAACGAAAACAAAATCGCTGAGCTTGGAGACTACCATCTTTCGCCGATGGAATATCTCACCGTGAAGTCGCGGGATGGCGTGGAGCTCAACGCCAGCATCATCAAGCCGCCGGACTTCAATCCGCAAAAGAAATATCCCGTGCTGGTCTACACGTATGGGGGACCGCACGCTCAGGTTGTTCGAAACACCTGGGGCGGTGCGAATTTTCTCTGGCATCAGCTCATGGCGCAAAAGGGCTACATTATTTTTTCGGTTGATAATCGTGGCTCGGCGGGCCGCGGGCATGCATTCGAAACACCGCTGCATTTCCGCATGGGAGCACAAGAACTTTCCGACCAGCGCGACGGCGCGCAATATCTCAAGTCATTGCCGTACGTCGATGCGAATCGCATCGGGATTTGGGGATGGAGTTATGGCGGCCACATGACGCTGCACGCCATGTTCGAAGCTGGCGACGATTTCAAAGTGGGCTTCGCGGGCGGGCCGGTGACGGACTGGCGCTACTACGACTCAATTTATACCGAGCGCTACCTCGGCCTGCCGCAGAAAAATGAGAAAGGGTATCAGGATTCTTCACCAGTGAAATACGCCGGGCAGCTCAAAGGCAAACTGCTGATTGCCCATGGCACGGGCGACGACAACGTGCACTTCGCAAACACGCTCTCGGTGATTAACGATCTTGTCGAAGCAGGGAAGTACGTTGAGGTGCTGGCTTTCCCAGGTCGTGGCCACGGCGTGAGCGACCCGCCTGCCCGCTGCGTTTTGATGCAGCGCGTGACGCGGTTCTTCCTCGATAACTTATAGATTTTGTTAGAGATAGCGTGGTCTGGAGCAATGCTTAAGATTTCTCTTGACACCGACCTGTAATTTATTGTAATACTTGGTCGTGATGTAGATACATCATAGGGAGAATTTATGAAAACCCAAGTACTTGCCAAAGTCAAAGTCGCCGATGAAGTTTGGATTGCCGCGGCGCTCCTTCACCGCGAACACCCCGAAGCTCCCGATTTTATGATTGAAGAAATAGTTGACCGTGCCCGTCGCGAAGGTCTCCACGAGCCGCTTCGTCCCGGTGTTTATGTTCACGTCGTGTTGCACTGCGTAGCCAATCGGCCTCCGAATCCGGGCCGTTACCGCATGCTCTATGAAACGACGGAAGGCCGCCGTCGGCTATATCGAAAGGGTGACGTTTATCATCCCGGCCGCGAAAGTTCAAAGATCACGCCGGAGCTGGAAGAACTTCCCGCTGGATATGCAGAATTGCTGGAGTGGTATCGCGACTGGTGTGCGGCGGCAAGTCGAAATCTCGCAGAGACGGATCCACTTTTGCAAGCGCGCGGATCCGGTAAGCATATTTGGGCAGATGAACATGCGGACGAATACGTCAACCGGCTGCGAGACGGCTGGGAATGAGCCGCATTTTTTGGGACACCAATCTATTCATCTATCTCTTCGAAGGCTCGGGGAAGTTCTCGATTCAGGTCTTGGCCCTGAGGAGCCGCATGTTGGAGCGCGGAGATCAGCTAATGACCTCAGCGATCACGCTCGGCGAGATTCTGGTGAAGCCGATTCAAATTGGTGACGTGAAGGCAGTTGCCTATTATCAGCAATTGATTGCGACAACGGCGGCGGTGATCCCTTTCGAGGAGAAAGCCGCTTTGGCTTACGCGCGGCTGCGGGCGGATCGCTCTCTGCGGCCTCCCGACACGATCCAACTGGCGTGTGCAGCAGCAGCGGGAACCGATCTCTTCATCACCAACGATGCGCGGTTGCATTCGAAGCAGATTCCGGGGATTCAGTTTATCGTGCCGCTCGATCGCGTCCCTATCTAACAAGCCGTACACACATTGTTGTACAGAAAAATGCCGGGCGAAGGGGCTCCCTTCGTCCGGCGAATTCATTCTCGCGGTGAGCGCGGCCCGGCGCCGCGAAATCTAGTGCAGGCCGAAATACTCGACGTGGACGTAGCGTCCGAGCCGGGCATTGAAGAGCAAATACCAGCCGGGGTGATGATCGTCGTCGTAGACATACACGCGATCGCGCTCCCATTCCCAATCGCGGCAGCGATCGAGGTCGTAGTTGGCAACGACCCAATTCGAATTGTCGTAGAGCACCACGCGGCGCGTGCGGTAATCGATCCGACGGGCGACAAATACTTCTCTCACGTGGTCGTAGCGGCCGTGCGGATAGGCGCGCCCCGGTTGGATGCGGTCGTGGTCGGAATCCCAGTTGGCATGGGGGTTGTGCGGATTGTCCCAGCCCTTGTGTTTGCCGTTGTCATGGCGGTCGCGGTCGTCGCCGCGATCTTCGTGCTTATCCCGGCCCTTGTGCTTCCCATTGTCGTGGCGATCGTCGCGGTCGTGAGGCGGTGCCGCGATCGAAAGCGTTGCTGCCAAGGCCATGACAAACATACCGGCTAAAATTTTGCGCATAAGTCATCTCTCCAAAATTGCGATGCTGGCCGATCTTCCTTGCCTGCATTTTCCAGTTGCGATCGATGCAACATTCCGCAGGCGGGTGGGGCCAGTTCCCATTGTCGTCTTTTTAGGACTCTCTCTTCCATAGTCAAGTGCTGTGCGTTCCATACTAGGTACGCCCCGCAACCCTGACCGTACTCCTCAGAACTCAGCTCAACCGCGTGCTTTTGGCGGAATTCACATGAGGGCTTTTTCTACGTTTGCGCCTATTCGGCCTTATAATCGCGCTGACCTGGAGGTCACCGTGCTGAAAAAACTTCTCTTTCTTGCGTTGCTTGCTGTTGCGGTCTGTGCCCCAGTGCCGTCTTGCGCGCAACAGGTTCCTCAAGAAAAAGCGTCCCAGGAGAAAGAGCAAGTGCTGTGGCAAAAGCTGGAAGCGACCATCAGCGGGATAGACCGCAATCTTGACGGCGTCCTCGGAGTTGCCGTCCTTGATCTCACGACCGGGCAAAAATATTTTCTTCACGGCGATGAAGTGCTTCCCACAGCCAGCTCGATAAAAATTGCCATTCTCGCGGAGCTGTATCATCAAGCGCAGCAAGGCAAACTCAAGCTTGGCGACCTCTACACCTTGCAATCGTCCGATCTAGTTAGCGGAAGCGGCATCGCCGGCGCTCTCACCCCTGGCGTTACGCGGCTGACGCTTCGCGATGTTGCAGCGCTGATGATATCCGTAAGCGACAATTCGGCCACCAATGTCATCATCGACCGCATCGGCATGGAAAACGTGAATGCGCTGCTCGATTCGCTCGGCCTGACGCACACCCGGCTTCGCCGGAAGATGATGGATGTGAAGGCTGCCGCCGAAGGCCGCGAGAACATCGCCACGCCGCGCGAAATGGTGACGCTGCTGGAAGCTTTGTACCGTGGAAAAGTGTTGAACAAGCAGCTGACCGACGATTTTTTTACGCTCCTCAGCGTGCACAAGGAAAGCTACATCCCGCGGGAATTGCCTGAAGATCTGCGCATTGCCAATAAGCCCGGGGAGCTAGAAGGCGTGCGCAATGACTCCGGTATCATTTTCTCGGGCAACCGGCCGTTCGTCATCAGCGTGATGACAACGTATCTGCGGCGGGAAAAAGATGGAGGAGATGCGATTGTGCGGATCGCGACAGCCGCCTACCAAATGTTTGACCGCCTCAGCCGATCTTCGCAATATGGCCGCGTCGTTTCGTTGCACGATACCGGCAACCCTTGATCGGACTGCAATATGAAGAAATCTCACGCGAACGCGAATCAGGTCTGAGCAATGGAACCCGGACCCGGTAATTCGCCACTGCTTCGCTGCGCTTATCCTTACGGCGCTACAACGTCTTTCAGCTTCGGTTTCACCTGCACGGCGGAGAGACTGGAAGCATCCCAGCCGCCGCCCAACGCTTTAATGAGGAGCACACTCGTCACCAGCCTTTGCCCGTGAATCACGGCGAGTTCCTGTTCACTACTCAGCCGATTCTGCTGCGCGTTGACGACGTCCAGGTAATTCACGAGGCCGCCGGTGTAGCGGCTGCTGGCGATGTCCAGCGTGCGCCGCGCCGAATCGACCGCTTGCTGCTGCGACTGGCTGGCCTGGTCCAGCACGGTCAATCCGGTTACGTCATCCTGCACTTCGCGGAAAGCATTCAAAACGCTATCGCGATAGGCAGCCACGCTGGCGTCGTAGCCGGCTTTGGCGAATTGCACTTGCGCGCGCCGCGACCCGCCCGTGAAAATGCTTTCCGCGACGCTGGCGCCGACCGCCCAAAAAGTGCTTTGCACGTTCATCAGCTTGGCGATGTCAGCGGCCTGCCATCCGCCATTTCCAAAAAGATTCAGGGACGGATAGTAGGCTGCACGGGCAATTCCGATTTGCGCGTTGGCCACGGCCATTTGCCGCTCGGCCTCCGCGACGTCCGGCCGCCGCTCCAGCAGATCGGAGGGCAATCCCGCATCCAGCTTCGGCGGTTCGTCCTTCAATTCACCGCGCGAAAGATGAAAGTCCGGTGCAGGCTTTCCGACTAAAACAGAAATAGCATCTTCGAACTGTTTCCTTTGTTGCTGAAGCAGTATGGCTTGCGTCCGCGTCGTATTCAGGAGCGTCTCTTCTTCCGCCACGTCCAGGCCGGAAGCCAGGCCGCCTTTATGCCGGGAATCCACCAATTGCAGGCCTTTTTGCAGATTGTCCACGGTACGATTCAGAATTCCCAGCTCCGTATCGAGCTGCCGCAGCGTGAAATAATCGCCCGCGAGCTCCGCCGTGATCACCAACCGGACGTTCTCGAGATCGGCCGCGCTTGCCTGGTAAGACGCCTGCGCCGCCTCAATGCTGCGGCGCCGCCGCCCAAACAAATCCACTTCGTACCCGACAGTGAACGGCAAGACGACATTGGTCTGCGAGACCGGCGACGCTACCGGAAAGTTGCTGTTGGCGGGCCGGTTTCCGGAAAGCCGCTGACGTTGGGCACTGGGAGTGGTCGCGAGAGTGGGGAATTGCGTGGCGATCTGGAGAGCGGCTGAGGCGCGCGCCTGCTCCAGCCGCGCGGCCGCGATCTTAATGGTTTGATTTGCGTCGAGCGCCTGTTTTTCCATCGCGGACAAATCGTCGTCGTGGAAGACGCTCCACCATTCGCCCTTGGCCACGCCATCCTTCGGCGTACCCTCCCGCCACGGCTCAGTAACATCCCACTTTGCCGGCACCGGGGCCGTGGCGCGCTGGTACTTTGGCCCCAAAGTGCAACCGCCGATGAGGACACAAACACCAAGCCCGATCAGGGCGCGGAATTGCCTGGCGCGATTCATTATTGTTTCTTGGCCCCCGGTGCGGCGGTCCCGGGCTGACCGCTTCCTGGCGCAGCGTTTGACGCGATTTCTTTCACGCGAACTTGCTGGCCTTCCTCGAGCGAGTCCGTGGGATTGAGCACGATCCAGTCGCTGGCGTCGAGGCCCTGAAGAATTTCGAGGGCCGTTCCGTAATCGCGGCCGACGGTGAGCCGTCGCAGGTGCGCTTTATGATCGGCATCCACGACGACCGCGCGCAGTCCTTCGGAACGGAACAGCAGCGCGTTCACCGGCACCGTAAGCCGCGCGCCCGTCACCTTCACTTGCAGGTGCACCTGCGCATATCCGCCGGGGAGCAGCGCGCTATCGCGGTTAGGGACGTCTACTTCCGCAAGCAGCGTTCGCGTGCCTGGATCGATGGCCTCCGAGGTGCGCGCCACTTTGCCTTCAAATTTCTGGCTGGGGTACTGCGTAAGCTCGAGGTACGCTCCGAGACCCGCGCGAATCGCGTTGGCGTAGGTTTCCGGTACACGAACGTACACACGCAGCGGGCTCATTTGCGCCAGGTAAAAGAGTTGTTGCGAGGAGCCGGTATTTCCCGCGTTGATCAACGTTCCGGTGTCCACGTTGCGGCGGGTAATCACTCCGGCAAACGGCGCATACACATGCTGAAACGACTTCATTTCTTCCAGGCGCCGCACATTGGCTTCCGCCGATTGGACAATGGCTTTCTTGGCGGCGAGGTCGCCGGCGGCGTTATCGACTTCCTGTTTGGAGACGCCGTCTGTTTTGAGGAGTTCCGCGTAGCGTGCGGAAGTAATCTCGGAGAGATGCGCATTGGCCTGTGCTGTCGCCAGATCGGCACGCAATTGCGAAAGCTGCTGGTCCACTTCCGGTGTGTCGATGTCCGCGAGAATCTCCCCCTTGGCTACGCGGCTGCCAATATCGTGGTACCACTTCTTCAAATACCCGTTGGTGCGCGCGTAGATGGGCGCTTCCACGAATGCTTCCATGGTTCCAGGCAGCACCAGGTCTTCCTGGCCTAGTTCGGGCGACGGATGAATTACGCCGACGGTCTGGACGGCCAGCTTCTCGGTTTCGTTCGCCAGGGTCCGATATTCTGCTTTGCGCTGCAGCAGCGTAAATGCGCCCAAAATCACGAGCAGGAGCACTACGGCCAGGAGCAATTTGAACAACCCGCTCCCTTTCCTGTTGACCTGATCGTCATCCTGCGAATTCATCTCGACTCCGCCTTCCCTCATTGTATCCGGTTTCGATCCCTTCCCCTGCCTGCTCAAGCCGTTGCGGGCGCCATGCCAGCTTGCACACTTCTTTTCCGTTCACGGCGTCCATGGAGAAGCGAGAAGACCGTCGGAACGAAGAAGAGGGTCGCGAAGGTCGCAAAAAGCAAACCGCCGATGACCGCCCGGCCGAGCGGGGCGTTCTGTTCACCGCCCTCGCCGAGCCCGATTGCCAATGGGACCATGCCAATGATCATTGCCAGCGCCGTCATGATTACCGGGCGAATGCGCGTGAAGCCAGCTTCCAGCGCTGCATCCCGGGCATTCTTGCCCTCGCTCATCTGTTCGCGGGCAAAGGAGACCACCAGGATGCTGTTGGCCGTCGCCACACCCATGCACATGATCGCACCGATCAAGGAAGGCACGTTCAAGGTTGTGCGCGTGAATAGAAGCACCCAGCAAATGCCAGCCAGCGCGCCGGGCAACGCGGTGATGATAATGAAAGGGTCCAGCCAGGATTGAAAATTCACGACGATCAGTAGATAGGCCAGGACAATCGCGCCGGCAAGGCCGAGAGCGAGACCCTCGAAGGAATACTTCATCGTCTGCACTTGACCGCGAATGGTGATGTGGCTTCCACGAGGCAGATCCTTCTCGATGTCATGCACGCGCGCCGTGACTTCATCCGAGACTGCGCCGAGATCGCGTCCGTCCACGGAGGCATAGACGTTGATCAAAGGCTGGATGTTGTAATGCGAAACCACCGCGGGGCGCATGGCCGAGGTCATATTCACCAGGTTGCCCAGAATTTGCGGCGTTGAATCCGCCATGCTTCCGGTCACCGGTGTGTTCGCCAGCGCTTGCATCGAATCGATCTTGTACTGCGGCGTCTGGACCGCGACCTGATACGTGGCCCCGTTCTTGGGGTCCAGCCAGAAGGTGGGAGCCGTTTGGAAACTGGAGCTCAGCGAAACGAGCAAATTCTGCGCAACTTCCCGCGTCTGCAATCCGACCGACTGGACGCGCGTGCGGTCGATATCCATGTGGATGGTCGGATTGTCGAATGACTGCTGGACATGGACGTCCACGGCACCGGGAATGTGCTGAATCTGGTTAGCGAGCTTTTCGGCGATTTGATAATTTCCGGGCTGGTTCATGCCCATCACTTCCACGTCGATGGGCGCGGGCATACCGAAGTTCAGGATCTGGGAAACGATATCCGCGGGCTGAAAGAAGAATTGCGTTCCCGGAAACCGCTGCGGCAGCATTTCGCGCAGTTCCTTGATGTAGCTCTCGGTCGGTCTTCCTCGCTCTTTGTTCAATTGCAGAAGAATTTCCGCGTCCGCAGTCCCGATGGTGCCCGCATTGCTGTAAGTCATGTTGATGCTGCTATAAGGCAGGCCGATGTTGTCCAGTACGGTGAGCAGATCTTTCTGGGGAATGGTGTCCTGGATGGCGTGTTCCACCTGGTCCGCCAAGCGAGCGGTCTCTTCAATGCGGAGCCCGGAACGCGCGCGCATGTGCAGGCGGATCTGCCCCGCGTCAACGGTGGGAAAATAATCCCGGCCGAGCACAAAAATCAGTCCCGTCGAGAGCCCACAGAAGCAGAGAAAGCACACAGCAAATAGCTTCGAATGTTGCAAGGCCACGGCCAGCGCTCGCCGGTAACCCTCGCGGAATTGCTCGAACCGCCGCTCGAAAGCCTGCTGGTAGCGGCGGAAGAGGCCCATCTTTTCGCCGATGTGTTCTTCCGCGTGGTACTCATCCTCCGAACTCAGAAGATACATCGCAAGAGTGGGCACGATAGTCCGCGACCAGAAATAGGAAGCGAGCATGGCGAAGATCACAGCTTCAGCCAGCGGAACGAACAGGAATTTCGCCACGCCGGAGAGAAAAAACATAGGGATAAAAACGATGCAAATGCAGATGGTGGAAACGAAAGCGGGGATCGCGATTTGCTGCGCGCCATCGAGGATGGCCTGCATGGTCTCTTTGCCCATCGCCAGGTTTCGATTGATGTTCTCAATTTCCACCGTGGCGTCGTCCACCAGGATGCCCACGGCCAAGGCCAGCCCGCCCAACGTCATGATGTTGATGGTTTGGCCGAGCGCGCTGAGCGCGATCACGCTGACCAGGATGGAAAGCGGAATGGAGATCGCGATAATCAGGGTGCTTTTCCAGTTTCCGAGGAACAGCAGGATCATCACAGCAGTGAGGCAAGCGGCAATTAGCGCCTCACGAATCACGCCTTGAATCGCCGCCCGCACAAAAAGGGACTGGTCAAAGAACATGGTAAGGTGCAGTCCCTCGGGCAAGGCAGAAGAGTAGTACCCAAGAATTTCTTTGACGCGAGTGACGACATCCAGCGTCGAAGCTCCGCCTGTTTTATAAATGCTCATTAGCACGCCGCGCTGGCCATTGGCGCGAACGATGTTGGTCTGCGGAGAATTGCCGTCGCGGACGTGCGCCACGTCTTTCATGTAAATCGTCGAGCCATTCGACGTCTTTACGGGCAGATCGTTGAGTTCCAACACCGTCCGCGGGCTGCCGTTCATCTCCACGGTGTACTCGAGCGGTCCCAGCTTTGCTGTTCCCGTAGGCAAGATGAGGTTCTGCGCGTTCATCGCATTCACGACGTCCACGGGAGAAAGCCCTTTGGCCTGCAACGCTGCCGAGTCAATATCCACGGAGATAAAGCGTTGTTTTCCGCCGTAGGGCCAGGGCAGCGCCGCACCCGGGACGGTGGTCAGCTGTGGCCGAAGGAACGTCGTGCCAAAATCAAAGAGCTGCTGCTCGCTCATTACATCGCTGGTAAGCCCGATCTGGATAACCGGCACAGTGGAAGCCGAATAGATGATCACCAGGGGCGGCGTAATCCCCTGCGGAAGAAACCTCAGCATAGTTTGCGAAGCCGCCGCCGATTGCCCCAGTGCGGTAGAAATGTTCGCGCCAGGCTGGAAGTAAAGTTTGATAATGGCCATTCCTGGGAGCGATTGCGACTCGAGATGCTCGATGTCGGTGACCATGGTGGTCATGCCGCGCTCGACGATGGAGGTAACCCGCTGCTCCATCTCGAGGGGTGACAGGCCGCCGTAGCTCCAGGCAATGCTCACGACGGGGATGTTGATTTCCGGGAAAATGTCAGTTGGCGTGCGCAGGAGCACCACCGGCGTGAGCAGAAGAATAGCGAGCGCCAGCACAACGAATGTGTAGGGCCTGGCCAGCGCTAATCGGACAATCCACATAAGACCTTTTTTCGCCTCTTGCTCTGGAGGAGCGCGTTCACTCTCACCAGTCTGTTCTTCGCTACCTAATCTAACTTAGATTCCTGGAAGCGTTTGTTTGGGTACGGCCCTGATCGACCTGCGATCCGGAATAGCGGCCCTCACCTTCATGACCATCCGCCCCGGACAGGAGCACTCAATTCCGCTTCGGACCAGCAGGTCGCACAGATTAAGTCCCGTGCCGCGTTTCAGTTAGCGGGCTCGAAGGGCGACGCTCCTTTGCTTCCGCCTCCATTCGATGCCGACATTCTGACACAGGGCACGCAGACGACTCCATCCAAATTGGACGGCGAACCGTGAGGATAGGGATGGCCGGACCGACAAAGAGTGGGCGAAGTGGAAGGCGTTATTTGTGGGTCATGGTGAAGACGCCGTCCCATCCTGATGGTGGTTCATCGAAGAGATATTCCTGACAGCGCTTCCAGTAGGTGCGGGATGGGCCATCGTCGGGCCATTTATCTAGAATGGTCTGGAAAGATTTCTGCGCGTCTTCCCATCGGCGCTTGCGGTAGAACTCATGAGCTTGGTGAAAGAGGTCGAGGCGCTGACGCACTTCGTCTGGGGTGCCATAAACAGAGTTTTCCGCGGCGCGGCCAATGAGTTCGTAGATGGCCACTGGCTGAAGCTTGCCCTTCACGCGGATGAGGTCAAGTTCGCGAAAGACGTAACCATCTTCCTTGGAGGCAGAATAGGTGGTTTCGTTAACCAGGATATGCGTGCCGTAGTCTTTGTTCAGCCCTTCCAGACGTGAGGAGAGATTCACGGTGTCGCCTAGCGCGGTGTAGCCGTAGCGCAGCGCCGAGCCCATGTTGCCGACGCTCGCTACGCCGGTGTTCAGGCCGATACCGATGTCAAGATGCGGTTTGCCCTCGGCTTCCCATTTCTTTTGCATTTCGCGGACGCGGGCCATCATTTTCAGCGCGGTGTTGCAAGCCCGGGCGGCGTGGCCGGCTTCTTCGAAAGGCGCGCCCCAGAAGGCCATCACGGCATCACCAATGTATTTGTCGAGCGTGCCGTGGTGATCGAATACGAGGCTGGTCATATCCGAGAGATATTGGTTGAGGAAAAGGGCCAGGTCCTGGGCGTCGAGTTTCTCAGAAATGGTGGTAAAGCCGCGGATGTCGCTGAACATCACGGTAATGTCGGTTTTTCTCGGCTCGACGAGTTGCGGATTAACAAGCAGCCTGCGAATGACTTCCGGGCTGAGGTATTGGCCGAAAGCGGAACGCACGCGGCGCTTTTCTTTTTCCTCGAACAGCGAGCGATAAAGAGAAACAAGCAAAACGTTTGCACTGAGGGTCAGAGCCGGGATCGTGAAGTTCAGCCACCAGCCTCGTAGGAACGTGTAGTAATCGACGG
>Ga0066685_10000869_pt1 | contig 11959 bp, 12 predicted proteins | sample GraSoiAngelo_134_FD_62305 | JGI IMG/M metagenome (GOLD analysis project Ga0066685, IMG submission 62305) | Grasslands soil microbial communities from the Angelo Coastal Reserve, California, USA - 14_0929_05_30cm | ecosystem: Environmental > Terrestrial > Soil > Grasslands | place: USA...
AAGCCGCCCAGCGTCACGAGCCGCACGCCCGACTGGGCGGCCGCGCGATAGGCCGCCTGCACGCGGGTGACCGCCTCGGCCGCCGCCGCGAGTCCCTTCGCGTCCGCGAGGAGGAACGCATCGATGTACACGGCGCTGATCACGGCCCCGGTGGGCGAACGGACGACCAGATTGCAGATCGGCATAGGCTCGAGACGGCGGATCACCCTCTCGACCTGTTCCATCGCGACCGGCGGTTGACCGGAGCCGCGGGTCGCGGTCAGGAAGTCGGAGTAGGCCTCGACCGACTCGAGGTGGCCGATGGCGGCGGCGACGGGAGCCGGACTACGCTCACCGCACGGTGTCTGTGTGCCCATCGAGGGAAATCAATATGAGGGATATCGCGCCGTGACCCTAACATACTTGGACGTCAAGAGCGAAACGGCGAAAGAGCTTTACGCCCATCCCCGCCGGTGCTAGCGTCCCGGCTAGGAAGGATCCACGATGGCCAGGCCGTCTTCGCATCGAGTGCTCATCGCCGGGATCCTCTCGCCCCTGGCGGCGGCTCTCTTCGGGATGGTGGTCTACTTCACCCTGACCAGGGCCAGTGCCGACCGCGACCACGACTTCGTCTTTCGGCTTGCCTTGACCAGTCTCGCCATGGTCGTGCCGTTCATCGCGACCCTCGCGCTCGCGCTCGGAGACCGCCGCCGCAACGTCTCGACGAGATCCGGCCGGATCGGTCTCGCCCTCGCGGTCCTCTCGCTGGCGCTCACCTGGGTTCCCATTCGAGGCGCCATCGCCCGCGCGAAACAGGCGCGGAACCTCGCTCTTCAAGGCGTGACCGCTCCGCCCTTCGACACGGTCGACGTGATCGGGAGGCGACACCGGCTCCAAGAGCACGCCGGCCAGGTCGTGCTCGTGAACGTGTGGGCCACATGGTGCGCTCCCTGCAGGAAGGAGATGCCTGAGCTCGACCGGCTCTACCAGAAGCGGAAAAACCAGGGATTGATGGTGTTCGGGCTGTCGACCGAGGGCGCCGACGTGCAGCGCACCGTCGCCGAGCGCCTGTCGGTGACCTATCCGCTCCTCACCACGGAAGGCGCGGTCCCGGACATCTATCGCACCACCGCGCGCTACCCGGCCAACTTCCTCATCGATCGCGAGGGACGATTGCAGCCGGCGCCGAGCACGGAGCAGCCCTTCGAGAAGCTCGAGGCCGCCGTGGACGCGCTCCTGCGGGGCGCGCGGTAGCCGAGCGTGAGCACTCTCCTCACCGGCGCTTCGAGCGGCATCGGCTACGAGCTGGCGAAACGGTTCGCGCGCGCGCGCCATGACCTGGTCCTCGTCGCCCGGAGCCAGGAGCGGCTGGCGGAGATCGCCCGGGAGCTGACCGGCTCGACCGGCGTCGCGGTCAAGGTCATCCCGAAGGACCTTTCGCGGCCCGGGGCGGCCCCGGAGCTCTTCGACGCGCTGAAGCGCGAATCGATCTCCGTCGACGTGCTCGTGAACTGCGCGGGCTTCGGCAGTTGCGGCTTCTTCGCGGAGGACGACCCCGCGGTCGACCTGGAGATGATGCAGCTCAACATGGTGGCGCTGACGCAGCTCACCGGTCTGGCGGTGCGAGAGATGCTCGGCCGGCGGGGCGGCCGGATCCTCAACATCGCGTCGACCGCCGCCTTTCAGCCGGGGCCCCGGATGGCCGTCTACTACGCGACGAAGGCCTACGTGCTCTCCTTCTCGGAGGCGCTGGCCAACGAGCTCTCCGGCACGGGCGTGACCGTCAGCACCCTGTGCCCGGGGCCGACCCGGACCGGCTTCGGTGAAAGGGCGAACATGGGGGGGACGCGCCTCTTCCGGATGGGCCTGATGGACGCGGCCGTGGTGGCCGACGCCGGCTATCGCGGGCTGATGAAGGGCCGCGCGGTGATCGTTCCCGGCCTCCTCAACCGGCTCCTCGTCCAGTCGGTGCGCATCAGTCCCCGAAGGCTCGTGACCGCCATCGTCCGGTTCCTGAACGGACGCTCTTGACCGTCGCCCCGCGAGCAATGTAGTGTCCCCGGCGTCGACCCCGACGAGCGCGACTCCCTCCCGAGTGCATCGTTCCGAAGGACCCCGATGATCAAGGCGCGGCCGGTGAAGTTCACGTTCTCCGAGGGCACCAACCGGCACTGGTTCGGCGACAGTCCTTTCAAGACGCATTGGCTGAACAGCTACACGCTGATCATCCCGGAGGGAGAGAAGTTCATCCTCCGCACCACGAAGAGGTATGTCGATCAGGTCGACGGCGAGCTGAAGGAACAGGTGCTGGGGCTGCTGGCCCAGGAGGCGATGCACTCCAAGGAGCATGAGAGGTTCTTTCACAACCTGCGCATGCACGGATATCGAATCGAGGGCTACCTGCGCGGATATCGATTCCTCTCCTACAGGGTCCTGGAGCGCCTGGGCGGCCTCATCATCGGTCCCAAGATCCTGTTGTCCACCGCCTCCGGCCTGGAGCACGTCAATGCCGTCATCGCGGAAATCGGCTTGACCGAGGATTTCCTGGCCGGCGCCGAGCCGGAGCTGCGCGCGCTGTTCGAGTGGCACTACGCGGAAGAAATAGAGCACAAGGCCGTCGTGTACGACGTGCTCCAGAGAGTGGCCCCTTCGTACGGGCTCCGCCTGGTGGCCATGTTCTTCGCCACGCTCGTCTTCGTCGGCTCCCTGGTCGTGGGGACGATGGTCTTGTTGAGGCAGGACGGGCTGCTCCTGAGCCGGCGTTCGTGGAGGGAGGGCGCGCGCTTCTTCTTCGTGCAGCCGGGCTTCTGGGGGAAGTACTGGTCCGCGCTGAGAGCCTATCTGCGGCGGCAGTTTCATCCCAACGAACGCGACAACTACTACCTGGCCCGCGAGGTGCTCGCGCGGCTGTAGGAAAAGCCTCCTCCGGCGCAAGCGTCCGGCACGCGGAGCGGAGCATCCCCTTCGTCGTCTCGCCGAGGATTGCTGCGCGCCTCCACTGCGTGGAGCCGCGCCAGCGGGACCTCGCTCCGCTCGATCCACACTCCGAGGCGAGACGCTGGATGATGAAGAGTGCGGAGCGGAGCGTGCCGCATCCGAAAGACGGAGCGCGCCGCATTCGCTCAGAATGCCCGGCGGAGCTGGACGGAGAGGTTGTCGTTGCCGCGGTACTGGCCCAGATAGCCGGTGCGGGTCCCGCCGACGAGCGCTCCCGCGAGCGTCAGCTTCCAGGCGTCCGTGATGGCGAGGCTGTAGGAGAGCTGCATCAGGAGGTCGCGGTCGCGCAGTCCGACCGCGGCCTTCAGCTCCAGGCTCTGGGTCGGATCGATCGTCCTCTCGAGGCGGGTGAGCAGCGTCGCGCGGAGACCCAGGTTGGGGAAGACCGGCATCCCCGGCGCCTGCCGTCCCCCGATCCGGTCCGCGAACTGGACGATCAAGAACCAGTCCGTCCAGCGGCGGTCCAGGCCCACGACGTAGACGAAGCGATCGAGGTCGCTCGGGTCCCCCTCGTCGACGTACGCCATCTCGCCGCGGACGCCGACCGGTCCCAGCTCCGACGCGAAGTCGGCGCCGACCACCCTCATCCGGAAGTAGCGTCGATCGAGGGCCACCGCCAGCCGGGGCACCGGCGCGACGCTCTCGACGCGGGCCGAGGTGGTGATGAACCCCACATCGTTGAACGCGTCCAGGTAGGAAAGAGAGAACTCCCCTCCGGGCACGATCTGGTTCCAGCGGACTCCCCACTGGGCGTTGCCGAGCGTGCGCGCCGGAAAGCTCCGCGTGCCCTCTCGATACTCGACCGCGACCGGTATCTCTTCTCCGGCGGGACCCAGGGGAGCCGGAACGGTATCCGGGAGCAGCGGATACCAGCGCTTGCCCAGAAGCGGGAGGCGGCTGGGAGTGAAGAACGGCACCCACGCCGCATCCAGGCTCGTGTGGCCGCGCTCCGTCTGGACCCGGACCGCCGGCACGCCGATGCGCTGGAGCGAGAACGGATACGTGTAGTCGTAGGGGTTCACGTTGGAGGTCGGGTTGAGGCCGTCGGCGCGCCCCCAGTGGACTTCTTGCGTCCCGACCCGGACGTCCAGCGGCCCGGCGGTGAGATCGACGTACAGCTCGCCCGGGGCGCCCGCGGGGCGGCGCAGCCCGCGCTGGGCCAGGTCGAACCACTTGCCCTTGGCGACTTCCGCGTCGGTGTCCAGACGGAAGTCCCAACGCCCCCGTAGCCGGAGCCAGTCGCGTATCGATCGCTGCACGCCGACCTCGCCGCGCAGGTCGCCGAGCGCCCTGACGTCGGCCGGGTGCGGCCGCCCCTCGTACGACCACCCGCGGACCTCGACGAACCCCGGGTGCTTCCAGCTCTTCTCCGCGTCCTGGGCCGGGCAAGGCCGGGCCGCCGCCGCGAGGCCGACTATCGCCGCGCCGGCGAGGAAGACCCGGGAGTGGCCCATCGCTCAGCCGAGCCGGGCGTGCTTGGCGAAGGTCCCCTTCTCGAAATCGTCGAAGGCGGTCTTCAGCTCGTCCCGGGTGTTCATCACGATGGGACCGTACCAGGCGACGGGCTCGCGGAGCGGCTGGCCGGAGACCAGGATGAAGCGCACCGCCTCCTTGTCGGTGATGACGCGGACGGCCGTGCCGGGCCCGTAGAGCACCAGCGTCTCCGCGTCGCAGGTGCGGCCATGCTCCGTGTCCCACCAGCTCTCGCCGGTGGCCTCGCGCACGAACGGATCGCGCGTCGGGTCGAACCAGCCCTCGCCCTCGATCACGAACGCGAACACCGTGTACCCGGCCTTCACGGGGTGCGTGAAGGATCTTCCGGCCGGCAGCGACACGTCGAGATACTCGGGGTCGGTGACGATCTCGCGCACCGGCCCCTGCACGCCGTCCACCTCGCCGCAGATGACGCGCACCGTCGCGCCTTCTGGCGTCTTCACGACCGGGATGTCCGCCTGCTTCACCTCGCGGTAGCGCGGGTCCATCAACTTCTGCCGGGCGGGCAGGTTCGCCCAGAGCTGCATGCCCCACATCTGCCCCTTGCGGTCCCCCTTCGGCATCTCCTGATGGATGATGCCGCCGCCCGCGGTCATCCACTGGACCTCGCCGGGGCGGATGATCCCCCGATTGCCCAGGCTGTCGGCGTGCTCCACGTCCCCGTCGAGGACGTAGGTGATCGTCTCGATGCCGCGGTGCGGGTGCCACGGGAAGCCCTTCAGGTAGTCGCTCGGGTTCTCCGACTTGAAATGATCGAGCAGCAGGAACGGGTCGAGCTGCGGGACCTCGTGGAAGCCGAACACCCGCCGGAGGTGGACGCCGGCTCCTTCGAGGGTCGGCTCGCTCTTCCAGACCTTCTTGATCGCGCGGAACACTTCGGGGTTTGATGCCATGGATGTCTCCGCCTGCGATTATCGTCCGCGCGTCTGGTGGCGGTCCAGGTAGTCGGCGACGAGGAAGCTCATCGCCCTGATGCCGACGAGGATCGACGAGTCGTCGGCCCGGAACGTGGGCGTGTGGTGGTCGCCGGAGGTCGTGCCCGGCTTCACCTGGCCCAACCGGTAGAAGAATCCGGGCACTTCGTTCGCGAAATACGAGAAGTCTTCGGACGCCATCGCGGGCGGGATGCGCGCCACGTGCTCCTTGCCGACCACGCGCTCGAGGGCGGGAGCGGACTCGCGCGTGAGGGCCGCGTCGTTGACGGTGGCCGGCGCGCCGCGCTCGAAGCGCACGACCTCTCCCGTCGCCCCCGCCGCCTCGGTGACGCCCTTCAGGATCGCGCGCAGGCGGGCCTCGGCGAGCCGGCTCATCTCGGGCTGGAACGTCCGGATGGTGCCGCTGAGCGTGACCTCGCCGGGAATGATGTTGTGGCGCTGGCCGCCGTGGATCGTCCCCACCGTGACCACGCCCGGCTCGAGCCCGGAGAAGGAGCGCGAGCGGATCGTCTGGAGCGCCTCGACGAACTGCGCGGCGGTGACGATGGGGTCGATCGACAGCTCGGGCCGCGCCCCGTGGGACTGCCGGCCGACGATCTTCACTTCCCAGGTGTCGGCCGCGGAGAGCGCGGGGCCTTCGGAGTAGCCCAGGTCGCCCACGCCCATCTGCGCCATCGCGTGCAGGCCGAAGATCGCCTGCGGCCGCGGGCTCTCGAGCGCGCCCTCCTTCACCATCAGCGCGGCGCCGCCTTCCTCGCCCGCGGGCGCGCCCTCCTCCGCCGGCTGGAAGATGAACTTGACCGTGCCGGGCAGGTCGGCCTTCAGCGCCGTCAGCACGGCCGCCACGCCGAGCTGGACCGCGGTGTGCAGGTCGTGCCCGCAGGCGTGCATCACCCCGACTTCCTGTCCCTGATACGTGGCGCGGACCTTCGAGGCGAAGGGCAGATCGGTCTCTTCCGTCACCGGCAGCGCGTCCATGTCGGCGCGCACGGCCACGACCGGCCCCGGCCGCCCGCCCTTGAGCAGCGCGACCACTCCATGCCGGGCCACGCCCGTCTTCACGTCGAGCCCGAGGTCGTGCAGGTAGGCGGCGACGAGGGCCGCGGTCTTCTCCTCGCGGTTGGACAGCTCGGGGTTCTGGTGGATCTGGTGGCGGATCTCCACGATCCCCGGCTCGACACGCCGCGCCTCGGGCTCGATGCGCGCGAGCCAGTCAGTTGTGCGGGCGGGAGCGGCGCCGAGGAGCAGTATGGGAAGAAAGACGTGGGCTGTTTTCACGAGGCCTCGCGAGGCCACAGGCTACGCGGCGGGACCGCCAGGGTCAAACCTCCGCAAGGCCGCCTCCGGAAGGCCGCGGTGGGCGAGGCTCGAGAACGCCTGGGCCACGGCGACTCCGGCCTCCCGGCCGCGAAAGGCCTCCATGACCTGGACGTGCTGCCGATGGATCTCGTCGCCGTGCTGGCTGCGGTGGGCCAGGAGCGCGGATCTCTTCCGCTCGCTCTGCCCGCCGACGTCGACGTAGACCGTGGGCGCAAAGCCCAGCGACTGGTGGCCCGTGTCGACCTCGAAGAAGTAGAGCGCGAAGCGGCGCGCGGCCCCGAGCCACGCGCGGAGCACGAGCTGGGAGGCGACCTGGTGGTCGGGATGCGTGTCGATCGGCCATTGCGCGAACACGACGTCCGGCTTCTCGGCCTCCAACAGCGCGGTGAACTGCGCGGTCCGCGGCCCGCTCAGCTCGGTCGCGCCGTCGATCTGGCCCGCGAAGACCGGCCGCGCGCCGAGGATGCGGCAGGCCTCCTCGGCCTCCTTGGTGCGGATGGCCGCCGCCTCGTCGAGGGACTTGCCCGGGATGCCCCGCTCGCCGCGCGTGAGGTAGACGATGCTCGTCCGATGACCGCGCTCCGCGTACGTGGCCAGCGTGCCGCCGCACCCCGTCTCCGGATCGTCCGGATGAGCCCCGACACAGACGACACTCAGCGGGCGGGCCGGGGAGCCGGGCGGCGACGATTGCCCTTCGGCCGAGGCGGTGAGGCCGCCCAGGCCGAGCAGCGACTGCCCGAGAAAGGTGCGCCGAGAGGGAACGCGGCGCTCAGTCATCTCGTTCCTCCTATCAGGGGGACCGGAGCCCCGACCTGTATACTGGTTTGTCGGTGAGCCTTCCCGCAATGCCCGCCTCCGTGTCTTCGACCCGAGACGTCCTGCTGGAGTCTCTCGGTGTGTCCCTGCAGGACTTCCGCTGCCGGGCCCACGTCGAGCCGCTGGGGCCGGAGGAGACGCACCCGACGCACGGCATCGCCTTCGTACGCAAGGGCGTTTTCGGGAGAGCCGTCAAGGGCGAGACGCTCGTCGTCGACGCCAACCACGTCGTCTTCTTCAACGCGGGCGAGCCCTACCGCTACTCGCACCCGCTCTCGGGGGGAGACGACTGCACGGTCATCGCCGTCGACACCCACCGGGCGCAGGAGCTCATCGCCCATCACGCGCCGCGGGACGCGGAGCGGCCGGAGCGGCCGTTCGCTCTCGACCACGGGCTCAGCTCGGCGCGGGCCGCGCGCCTGCACTACGAGCTGCTCGGTCTGGTCCGCCGGGATGCGCCGCGTCTGGTCATCGAGGACGCGATCGTCGAGCTGGCGGACGAGGCGGTGGGCGCCGCGTATCGGGGCCGCGGCGCCGGCGATCGAGAGCCTTCGTCGGCCGCCGCCCGCCGGCGCGCGCGCGACCTCGCCGAGGCGGTGAAGGTGACGCTCAACGAGCGCAGCGAATCGCCGCCGAGCCTCGGCGAGCTGGCCTGCTCGCACGGGTGCTCGCCCTTCCATCTGTCGCGAACGTTCCGCCGCGCCGTGGGAGTGAGCCTGCGGCGTTACGCCGGCCGCCTGCGCACCCGTCTCGCCGCGGTCCGCCTCGCCGCGGGCGCGGGCGATCTCACCGCGCTGGCGCTCGACCTCGGCTATGCGGACCACAGCCACTTCACGAACGCGTTCCGCCAGGAATGGGGCGTTCCGCCCTCGCGCTTCCGCGACCGGCATCGGGCCTGAGCGGGCGCCGGCCCGAGCAACATCTTTCAAGCCGCGCGCCGATCTCGCGCCTAGATTGTCGTCATGGAGGAGCGCAGGACATGAGCGAGATCGCGAGGATCGTCGAACAACTCAAGCAGGCGCACGAGGGCGGCGCGTGGCACGGCCCCTCCGTGGCCGAAGCGCTCGAAGGCGTCAGCGCCGCCGGCGCCGCGCAGAGGCCGATCGGCGCGGCCCATTCGATCGGGGAGATCGTCCAGCACGTGCGCGCCACCGACGAGCTGGTGCGCCGGCGCGTCGCCGGCGAGGCGCCGGGCGACGAGGCCGACTGGCCGAAGCCCTCCGGGAACGGCGAGGCGGCCTGGCGCGCGACCGTCGACTCGCTGGCCGCCACCCAGCGCGCGCTCCGGGACGCGGTGTCGAGGCTGCCCGAGGCGCGGCTGCACGAGAACATGCCGGGCAAGAGCCACTCCTACTGGTGCGAGCTGCTCGGCATCCTTAACCACGACCTGTACCACGCGGGACAGATCGCTCTTCTCAAGAAGGGGCTGTGAGCAACATGAGCACCAAGACCACCGGTGAGACGATGGACGTGCACGCGGTGCTGGCCGCTCCCGGGCGCTCGCCCGAGATTCCCGAATCCGCCGATGCGTACGGCTGGCTCGTAGGGAGCTGGGACCTGGACGTGCGCCACTACGGCGCCGACGTGACCGCGCTGCACATCGAGGGCGAGGCGCACTTCGGCTGGACGCTCGAGGGCCGGGCGGTGCAGGACGTCTGGATCATGCCCCGGCGCTCCGCACGCGCCGCCGGGCTCGACAAGACCAGGAACATGTACGGTACGACGCTGCGCGTCTGGGATCCGTCCCTCCAGGCCTGGCGTGTCACGTGGATCAATCCCGTGAACGGCGGCCGGGACGAGCTGATCGGCCGCCGAATGGGCGCCGAGGTCGTCCAGGTCGGCACCCACTCCGACGGAACGCCCATCCGGTGGAGCTTCACCGAAATCGCGCCCGAGTCGTTCCGCTGGATCGGGGAAGCGCTGCAGCCCGACGGCCGGACGTGGAAGCTGGAGGGCGAGTTCCGGGCCCGCCGGATGGGCTCGCCCTCCCGTACGCGTTAGTCGGTCGACGTCCTGGCCGCCGGCTCCTTGTTGATCTCGCTCTCGACCTGGACCTCGTTGTCCACCTTGAAGGCGAGCACTCCGCGGGCGATCGACTCCAGCGTCGCGCGCTCGACGCGGCTGTTCACGACTCCGGTGAGCGTGATGTTGCCGTGCTCGACGATGATGCGGATGGGCGGGTTGACGAACGTGGCATAGCGCTGGAAGAGCCCGTTGCCGTAGATCCGGCGGTAGAGCTCGACGCGCAGCCGGTTGTCGAAGCTGGAGACCGGCTGCACCCGGATCTGGTCGCGCACCTCGCGGACGCCGTCCAGGCGGGCCACCCGCCGCTCGATGTCGTCCTTCCGCCACGGCTCGAGCACCGAGCCCTGCAGCGTCACCACGCCGTGGTCGACGCCGACGCCGACGCTGTCGAAAACACCGTAGTACGCGTAGCCGAGGATCGCGTCGGAGACCGCCTTCTGGATGTCCGCGTCCTCTCGCGGGACGGGGACCACGCGGAGCTGGTTGTCGACGGCCTTCGTCTCCTTGCGGGCGGCCTTCTCGGCCTGGCGCTGGGCGTCGACGGTGGTGGTGAACCCCGAAAGAACGGCCGCGCCGTTCGTGACCTCGACCTGGATCTGGCCGTTCTCGGCCAGGCCGGCCTTGCCCAGGCGGGCCTCGATGCGCTGCCGCAGGCTCGCATCGTCGGCGCGGGCCGGAGCCACCAATGCCAGCGCGGCCAGGACAGCCATCCCCGCGGCACGACGGGCGTAACGGCCACCAATGCTCATCATGACCTTCACCTCGATGACGCCCGCGCCCCCTTTGCGGCGCCCTCACCAGGAATAACGCTGGCGCCGGGTCACGTGTTGGCAAAGAAGGTCACGGCATGTGAAGGGCCTCGCCGATGTGAGCCGGCTCTCAGCGATGCTCGGGAGGATCGATCGACAGTCGCCCGGGCTCGTCGTCGACGAGGCTCAGCGTCCCTTCCGTCGAGGGCGTGAACGAGAGCTGGCCCGGCGCTGCGCCGATCCGGGCCTGGATCTCCGCGATCGCCTGCCGCGCCGCGCGGCGGAAGGCGGTCTCGTGCTCGTGCCGCGCCTCCGCCTGTTTCAGGGGAAGAACGGCCGCGGCCGAGCCGACGCGACCCAGCGCTTCCGCCGCCGCGACACGCAGGTCGGGAGCGCCGTCGGCCAGGGCCGTGATGAGGGGCCGCTCCGCGCTCGGCCGGCCGGTCTGGCCCAGTGCGACCGCGGCCACGATCGCCAGCTCGCCGCCCTGCTCCCGTTTCATGACGCTCGCCAGCACGTCGACGCCCTCGGGCCAGCTCATCTGTCCGAGCGTGGCCAGGCACGCCCGCGCCGTCTGCGGGTGGCGCCGGTGCAGCGCGCGGCCGAGGACGTCCTTGACCAGCTTCGGGGGAATGTGACCGCCGAGCTGGGTGATCGCCCGGGCCGCCCATTCGTCGTGCGGATGCCGGGCGCTGGCGATCTCCATGAGCGTCGCGCGGCCGTCCTCGCCGAGCAACGTGGCCGCGCGAACGCGGATCTCGCCGCTGCGGTCGGCGCACGCTCGGTGGAGCGCGACGCGCGTCGTGGGATCGTGCGGAACCTCGTGGACCATCGCGAGCAGGTTCCGGAGCCGCACGCCGGCCTGGGGATCGACGCGGGCGTTCTCGGCCAGGCGCCCCAGCGCGTCGGCGGGCCGGAGGAGGCGCCGGGCGGCGCCCAGGAGCTGCGACAGGACGGGCAAGACCCTCGGATCGGGCTGCTCGTCGCCGCGCGATTGCGGAACGCGGGCCCGCAGCTCGCCGTTCGTGATCTCCAGGTCGGCCTTGCGCAACAAGGTCATGAGATGCTGGCGCGTCTCGTCGTCCAGCACCGCCAGCACCATCAGGTACGGCCCGCGGACATAGAACAGCTCGTCGAACGCCTCGTCTCCCACGACCAGCTCGCGGGGAGCGAACCGGTTCTCGAGAGAGGTGCCGAGCGTTTCGCGCCGCAGCGACAGGGGGACGAGCGAAGGACCGTCGACGCGGATCACCGTGCTGGAGCTGCCCGAGGCGGGCTCCTGCCACTCGAACCTCACGCGAAGATCGCCCGACACGGCGCTGAGGGTCGGGACGCCCCAGAAGACGGGCCGCGTCTCGAGATCGGTCAGGCCGGCATGCAGGGCCGCGCGCCGCCAGCGCGCCACGATCCGGCGATCCTGCCGGCCGAAGCGGCGGAGCAACGCAGCAATGCCCGCCAGGGGAAGGGCCGCGAAGACCAGGAGCAATGGCTCCATTGCGACATCCACGTATCAGACCCGCCGCTCGCGCGCAAGGGCGGAGCGGGGCTAGACTCCGGCCGTGAGGAGGCGGCGGGCCCGTGGATGGGTCGCGCTCGCCGGGGCCCTGGCCGGCGCGTGTCTGCTGGCGGCATGCGGCGGAGGCG
>Ga0066685_10000873_pt1 | contig 11933 bp, 9 predicted proteins | sample GraSoiAngelo_134_FD_62305 | JGI IMG/M metagenome (GOLD analysis project Ga0066685, IMG submission 62305) | Grasslands soil microbial communities from the Angelo Coastal Reserve, California, USA - 14_0929_05_30cm | ecosystem: Environmental > Terrestrial > Soil > Grasslands | place: USA...
AACACGGGTGGCGGCACCCTGAACTGGTCGGTGAGTGATACAGCCACGTGGTTGACCCTGAGCCCCGCCTCCGGCACCGCGCCTGGCTCCGCCACGATGAGTGTGAGCACCTCGGGCCTGACTGCTGGCACCTACAACGCGACGATCACCGTCACGGCAAGCGGGGCCACCAATACCCCACAGACTGTGCCGGTCACACTAACCGTGACGGCGGCCCCGCCGACCATCGGGTTGAGTTTGACAAGTATCCTCTTCACGGGCGTTCAAAGTGGAGCAAATCCAACAAACCAGACGCTCAGCTTCACCAACACGGGTGGCGGCACCCTGAACTGGTCGGTGAGTGATACAGCCACGTGGTTGACCCTGAGCCCCGCCTCCGGCACCGCGCCTGGCTCGACCACGATGAGTGTGAGCACCTCGGGCCTGACTGCTGGCACCTACAATGCGACGATCACCGTCACGGCAACCGGGGCCACCAATACCCCACAGACTGTGCCGGTGACCCTGACGGTTACCACACCGCCGACATCAGGGACAGCCACGTTGACTTGGAACGCCAGTACATCCACTGATGTGGCCGGGTACAAGGTCTACATGGGCACAGCCTCGGGCGTGTATGGCCCTTCAACCAGTGTTGGAAATGTACTAACGTCTCAGGTAACGACCTTACAGTCGGGCACGACCTACTTCTTTACTGTCACGGCCGTTGATACCTCGGGTAACGAGAGCACTTTCTCCAATGAAGTCAGTAAGAGCATCTTTTGAGCGGTGACAAGGGGTCACCAGTGAGAAATATCGGGCAAGACGGTATGACGATGGGCTGGTACATTACAGGCGCTGAAGTCATAAGAAGTGTCCCTATTTCCAATGACAGCACACCACCAGCTAATACTAAAGAGGTTCGTGCTTCGATGAAACTTCTACTAGTTCTGATCTCCCTGGCTTGGCTTTGTCTTTGCGCTAAGCCTCTCTACGCTCAGCAGGGGATCGCCAGCAAATACATCGCTGATATCGGCCTGGCCAGCGATCCCAACGTCGTGTTGTTCGAGGATTTCGAGACGGGGATCCTTTCCGACATCCTCTCCCGCTGGACCAATATCGGAAACCAGGGGACGTTTTCCTTGATCCAAAACTCCCCGCCCGGCAGCAAGGGCAGCCGCGCGCTTGAAATCGCCTCCCCCGGGGACCAAGTCGTAGGAGGCGAGCTCGCTAAAGCGCTTCCCCAAGGCTTCTCTCAACTGTACCTAAGGTATTACATCCACTACTTTTCAGGCGGCACCTATCATCACTCCGGCGGATATCTGGGAGGTTCCAATCCCCTCAATAGCTTTCCCCCCGCATGGGGCTCCGGCAGCCGGCCGGTTGGCAACGAGCGATTTTCCGTCGGCGTCGAGCCCAATACCTGGCCGAGTTTCAACTTCTACGCTTACTGGATGGGCATGGAGTGCCTATCGGCACCCAACAACTGCTGGGGCAATAGCTTCCTTCAGAAGGACGACCCTAACTTTCAGGTCGGAGTCGATCGTTGGAGCTGCGTGGAGATCATGGTGAAGGTCAATAACCCGCCGAGCGCAGCCAACGGCGAGCTGGCCTTATGGGTGGACGGTCAGCAAATCATCCATCTGGGTCCCGGTTATCCCAACGTCTCCTCCAGTGGCACTGGTTTCTGGTGGCCCGATCCCAACGGCTTCCCCTTTCCCGGTTTTCAGTGGAGAAATGACGGAAATCTCACCCTGAACTGGGCCTGGATACAGAACTACGGCCTGGGCAGCATTTGGCTGGACCATATTGTCTTGGCAAAGAGTTACATCGGGCCTATATTAGCAGGAGGTTCTATTCCTCTCGCTCCCCCTACAAATCTGCGAGTCCAATAAAGATATTAAAGATATAATGACAATGATGAAAGGTTATTCAAATAGGGAGGGGACTATGTGCGTGCTCCGGCTATCTCGACTCATTGTGTTGGGCATTGCCTTGTGGTCCACCACGGCAGAGGCGACCACCTATTACGTAGCGCCCACCGGTAACGACGCGAACACCGGGACCTCGATTTCGACGCCCTTTCGCACCATTGGGAAGGCCGCCAGTGTTGCCCAGCCTGACGATGTCGTCAATGTGCGCGGCGGGACCTATAATGAAGCCGTGACCCTGCCGCGTGGCGGGACGCCGGGTAATCCCATTACCTATCAGCGTTATCAAAGTGAAGCGCCGATATTAGACGGGACAGGTATTAGCACCTGCGCTGGTAGTAGCGCATACGGTGTCTTGATAAGAGTACCGAATATCGTGTGGGACGGGATCAGTATTAGAAACTTTGATGGCACCGTAGGTTGCAGCATTGGCGGCGTGCGCTTGGTCGATATGGGGGATTCGACCAGCTATACCATTATTCGTAACTCAACTATTAGTAATGTCGATGCGCTTGGGAATCCCTCATGTATTTATGTTCAGGATTACTATGCCGGTACGCTCGAGATCGCGAATAACGTCCTCCATGATTGCGGGGGTGCCGAATCTGCGAACCCTGCTAATCGCGCTGGGATTACCATCTTTAGTGATGGACTTCAGTCAGGGATGACGAGTTTTGTCTGGGTTCACCATAACGAAGTCTATAACGAGGGGGTCGGTATCAAATACAAACACCAGTCGCTTGCTGGTGTCGGGACAGCGACCTTTGAGTATAACTTGGTCCACGACATCCCTGGGCCAGGATGCCTCCAGAGTGAACAGCCTGGCACCATTATTCGTAACAATATTTGTTATAACCAAACCGATACTGATATTAGTGGGATGCGACTTTCAAACACCGGAGGCGGCGGCGCTTGTCCCAATTGTCAAGCCTACAATAATTCCTTCTACAACGTCCGCTCCGGCTTCTATGTTGGGACAGGCACGACGGGCGTGACGATTCGGGATAATATCATCTGTACCACTGGCTATGGTTGGGGTGTCGTGACGGATAGTGGTAGTACGATCAGCGTCCTCGACTACAACGACTATTGTGGGCTCGCAGTAACAAATGTATTGTCCTTGCAATTCACAACATCATATATCTTGATTGGTGCTCGGGGCCTGGGTTACGAGGCGCATGGGTTCACGGGCGATCCTCTCTACGTCAATCCGACTGGTAATCCACCGGACTTTCACCTCAAAGCGGGATCGCCCGCCAAAGGGGCAGGGACAGGGGGCTTCGACATGGGGGCCTATCGGACGGGGACCGAGGTCATCGGACCGACGAGCGGCGGCCAAGGGAGCTCCCCGCCTCCGGCGGCACCCGCAAATCTACGAATTAGTTAAAGGTAAACGTCTAAGCCTACGGCACTGGGCCACGTTTAGGCCATCTCGTCCAGGCTTATTCACCGCACTCTATCCTTACACACTACGTGGTATTGACACAATCTATCCTGGCGCATTCGCGTTCCAGCTAATGCGTATTATATCATTAATGGGATCGACTTCGGGCAGGATGCAGCATCAGCAGTTGCCTCTGATGGTGAAGACGCCTCAATTCGGTTCCTTGACCCGAACGTAGGAACATCGAGTCCATATAGCGTCACGAATGTACCAGGCGTTGGTATCTTCTGGTTTACAAGTGATCTCAACGTCTACTGGGTTCCCGACGGGACACTCCAGGGCCGATACGTGGGTGATCGTATCCGATCAAATGGAAGTACACCTAGCATTGAGTCGGTGAACAAAGGTGCGCTCAATCAAGTCTGGATGACATACTTCGATAGATTGCTTGTCCTTGGTGTTCCCCTTGGCAGTGCGACATACGCCAATACACAGTTCTGGATGGACTTGCGAAAGCTTACTGAGGCATCAGACTTCCCGACTCAACCTCGCGGGGCGTGGTATGGCCCAATGACAGGGCAGAGCGTTGGCCGAGTGTGGCGTGAAGATCAGCAAGGCGAGTTCCAGTTACGAGGCGGTGAAGGTGACCCAAGTCGCGGTGCGTTCGTGTATAACATGATGGAGCCTGGTCGGTTTAGTGACGCACGCCCCCACCTGATTGGGCTCGAGATAATAGAGCGCGTCTGCGTCATCGATATAGCGTAGTTGAGTGTCTGGAATGAAAATGCGGCAGACCACTTCCCCCGTCACAAAAATGAACAAGAAGGAGAACCCGAGTATGGCGAGTCGAATCCTAAGTTCACGGGTGATGAATTGGCCGAACATGAAAACTACTTCTATCGAGAAGTTGAGTATAGACGGGCCGGATTCGATAACTCTACCGGCTGTCAGATGAAGTTTTGCTATTGTAAGTCCTTGCTGCGAAGCCTCTCAATTATCTTTTGGGTTACAACATCCCAAGTGTAATTTTGACTGTATTTGTTAAAGGCATTTTCTCCAAACTCTTTACACATCCCTGGATTCTTAAGAAGGTCAATCATTCTGGTAGCCAGCACTTTACTATCCTTTACTGGAACCACATATCCATTAACACCATTGTCTATAATCTCGGGAATAGCACAAATATTCGTGCCAACGCATGGCAGTTTGTGCGCCATTGCCTCGGCAAATACAATTCCAAACGGCTCATACAATGACGGCATTACAAAGATAGATGCACGGGAATATTCTGTCAATAAAGTCTCTATTCCGCCCGTGTCAGACTTCGCCACGTGACCAGTGCATTTCACTCCTTCAAAGTCACTTGGGATTGTCGGCCCTACAATCGTCAATGTTGAATGCCTTACTTCCTGCCGGACGCGAGTAAACGCTTCGAGCAAGTATTGACCGCCTTTCCTAGCCCAGTCCTTTCCGACAAACAAGATATTGGGTTCGTCATAGTTCTTCGCGTTGACCTTTCTGATGTAAGGGAGATTAATTCCGGCGCCGACCGGCGTCACCTTCCGGTGATCCACATCGAAGTCATGAATAAATGAGTTCGCTAACCATTGACTCATGGGAAATATGTGATCCATGCCTGCGTATAGTTGTTTTTCATACCTCAGAGTTGTCTCGATAATCGATCGCCGGATTCGCGGATATCCATAAGGGCTTTTCAATAAGGCGGACAGGTTGCCGTCGTGATACGACACGGTGCGCTTGTCCTTGATCCGTGTGAGATCGTACCACGCACCGATCTGCAAGATTATGTTGTATTCATCATCATTGCAGTCCTTGATCTTGTTGAGAGCGACCTTTGTCATCTCCTTATAATAGGCCGTGTTTATATGATATTTGAACTTCCACTTCGCCATGTCGGGGTGAAAACTCAGTAGCTTATATAGATAGGATACAAATTGCGGAGGTTCGGCCGAAATCGCTTTATATAGGTGATTAGAGTTCTTCAAGGAACTGAAGAAATAATAACTGCTCCCGGACCACGTTTGATAGGAAAATGGGTCCTCATGTATCACACCCAAGATTTGAACTGAGCCGCCTTTCACAGCATCTCTTCCTTGTATAATTACCTTACAACTTGGATCTACAACGTTCTTGAGAGTTGACGACTTCATCAACCATGGTAAGAAGGTTACTAATGTACTTCTCCTCGGAGAACTCCTTTTGAATGCGTTCGAACCCTGCCTCCCCCATTTGTCGGGCGGTAGCTACAAAATCTGGAAATCGGTAAAGGCGCTTCTTAGGATATTTTCGTTTAAAGAATTCTTCCTGATTGCTATTGAGGACCCTGATAGCATCCGCGCTCTAAACAGAACCACGGAGCAAAGTGTAAAAATGTATCCCGTGGATGTTTTCGAGAGTTGTTCGAATTGTCCTGCGAAATTTATCTTTAACGGCTGGTATATCTCTGGGAAAAGAAACAGAACCACACAATTCTCCATTCAATCTTGGCTGGTTCTGGTAGCCATTCTCAACGCCAATATCCCAGGAATAGGCGTCCTCCCATATCTTGCAAATCCTCCTCATTTCGTCACTACCATGATTAAGGATCAATCCGATTTCTGGGGCAACTGGTTATCTGATATTTGGTTTCCTTTCCGTGACGAGAAGGCCAGTCGTTTTTGGGGCCCCACAAGGTGTCTCTCAAACAGTTCCTTGATGACGACATCCGTAGCGACCATATGCCCATATTCATTCCAATGTCCATCTGTTCTTAGATGCAGCGACGTCTGATTCCGTCTAACCCATTCCCGAAAGCTAGGAAGTAGAAATCTACGAGTTAGTTAAATCCCGTAGGCTCAGGCGATCACCTTGGGCCATGTTCAGTTGACCCAAAACCCGGGTCATTTTCCGGAGATCCCGGTATTCTTGCCACTCCTCGCCGCATTCGATGCCATTCCAAGAAAGCTTCCACGCCAAGTTTATGCCCAAGACCATTGGGATGCACGTTATCTTCCGCAGTAACCTGTAAATCTCGGTACGACAGTGCCGCGAATCTGTCTAGTAAATCAATAGAGGAGAACCCTCTCGAAGTAGCCTGCTCCATAACCCATTCATGAATAAGTCGAAAACTATAGTCCTTGTAGTTAACAAGAAGCGGCCAAATTATCACCACAACTTGAAACCCATTTTGTTTCTGAAGAAACTGTAGTTGCTCAAACCCCGATACAACCTTTTGACGATTGTCTTCACGAGTCCAGATTCGTTGAAAGTAATTGGTTTCTTCACGCCCGGTGATTCTTCCCAACCCATCTTCTAGTCGTTCCTTTACAAAATAAATGAGAGCGGACGACTTCAGGAATCGCTTAAATTCCGGATTCACCCCGATATTAAGAAGGCCTACTGTGGAGTCTTTCTTAGCATGGTAGCGTTGCACCGCGTGATATTCTGTAAAAAAATCGCAATCATTGAGAACGAAGTTAAGAATAACGAGATCTGGCCGGTACTGCAGACCTTCTCTGGCCAGTAAGTGAATCTCCTGCGGAGTATTCAGCCCCCCCATGGCAAGATTGATGACCTCGTAATTCGTTCCAAGTTCAGCCTGCAGAATGCTGGCAAATACGTGTTCCCACTCCACACCTCCTCCTTCAGCTACTGAATCACCGAGAACAATCACCCTCGTCATGCCGGAGGATTTGCTTATTTTATGCTCAACGTCTCGGAACCCCATGCTATTATATGCGTTAATCACTCTTCCTTCTTGCACAATTGACCCGGGAACATAGCGCCAATTGATGATGGGATCATCAACCAAGCGAACATTCTTCATGAAGGATTCTGGGGCACCACGATACCCAAGGAAACGGAGGACAAGTTCGCCCATAAAAGCGCCAAGCGAAAGCGAGCCCACTAGCAACAGGACCGTAAGAACCTTGTTTCTCATGTTCCTCTTAATCGTCTATGTCTTGCGCCGCGGATAGTGAACTGTTCCCAGTGATTGTTCTTGCTTTAGAGTATCTCGAGTTACAATGTTTCTGCTAATCAACTCTTCACTGACTATTGATGCAGCAAGGCGATGACCAGCCTCGTTCCAGTGCCCGTCCATCTGTAGAAATAAATCAGGCTGGCCGCTCTCCATCCATTTCCTAAAACCTGGCAACAGATCGATTATTTCGGTCCCTGTGCTACGTCCCCATTCCTTCATGACTTGTTGGGGCTTCTCCAGACTTATCTTCTCAATATCAAGGCCTTGAGAACTGACAAACTGAGAAAGACTATCATGCGACACCTGGATCTCCAGCGGCAGCAAGCAGACTACCAACTCTGCTCCAATCCCTTCACCTACCGATTTAGTTTTCTGGAGGAGTTGATGCGTCATATCCCAGCCCAAGCGGATTTGATCGTCTGGAATTGCGCTGATGAGATGGGCTACGTGCAGATCCAAGAGCCCACCAGCTTCCCTGACCTTGTCCGAGTCTAAATAACGTCTGATCAGCGGAACTATGTGTAAATTACTCCCTAGAAATTGCTTGGACCGCAGTATGACAAAGTTATTCAGGGGAATGTCCTGCTTGGGCCGCTCATAAAGGTGTCCGTCCTGCATAAAGTGAAATTGTTCTCGAAGATTTTCACTGATGTCATTATGCAGTGTCATGGCGATCAAGATGAGATCAGGCTTCAGATTTAGACCGTACCTCATCAAATAGGTTAGCTGGTCATCAGTACTCCAACCACTTACACCCGGGTTGATCACTTCGACCGGAAAGGTCACCCTCTTACTGAGAGAATCTTCCAATAGATGAGGAAACGAGTCTTCGAACCTGACTTGAAAAGCTTCCATAAAGGAATCGCCCAGAAGAAGGATGCGAAAGACTCCTTCCTGTTTTTCAATCTGGTGCTCACGATCTCTCATTCCGAGTGAGTTGATCCGGACTTCTTGATGAAATTCAGGACGATACTTAGTGGTATTGTGCCAGTGTGTGGACATGCCATCTCTCGTGGTTGTCCACACACTCATATTCTGCGGATAAAAGATCCGCAGGCCAATCTCACTAGCAAGACAACCAAAAGCGAGAGATGCCAAAACCAGCGATATGTTTAATAGGTGCTTTCTCAACTTTGGAGGCGCTATCAAGGAATGGGCTTGACCTGATTAAACTTCTCATGCAGCGATGCAGGAATGAATTGATTGTCTTTCTCGTTGGGATGCATCCATTTTGTGAGACAGATTTCCCTTAGCGCGACAATCATCCCCGTTAGGACCCAAAAATACGAAAAATAAAGAGTCGAAAGGAATGCACTGGGGACTAAGCACCCGATTAAACTTCCGGTCAGAGCGTTTCGGTAACAATCAGCCCGTGCAAGATCTTCTAAGCGTAAAGCTTTCTGTTCATCAGGAAGGACAACGATTTCCTTATTTAGGCGATCACGCGCCCGTTTAATCACTTGTTTGACCAGCTTCAGATCCTTGTAATTCTGATAAAGAATAACCAAGAAAAGGATAGCCCCTGCAAGCCCCAGATCTGCTAGCAGTTCGAAGTACAGTGAGTGGGCCACATAGTTTCCCTCCAAAGAATGGCCCCATCTCAGAAGCTGCTCAGCGGACTGGAATTCCCCCGCTCGCCAGGTAAAGTTTCCGGGTCCCACGCCAGTAAGCGGATAATGCAAGAACTCCCGCGTGGCTATTTCCCAGAAATCCAGCCTATCACTCGCAGAACCCCTATCTGTATCTTTAATGCTGGACACCTCATTCCAGTACTTCTCAGTTGCGAAGAACGAGAGAGCTAGTACCAGGACGAAGCCAACCGTCCATCCTATCCATTTCCGGGGAGAGTGCTTCAGGCAATATAGGAAAACAAAACACAGCCCTATGAATGCTCCGCGGGACAATCCTACGACTATCGCCCCGAGGTACGACACACAAAACACCACAAGAAGAGCTTTCCTGATCAGACCCGATTCGAAAAACAGATAAAAAAACGCAAAGGGCAGAGCCATTGTCATCAGAGTCCCAACGTAGTTCTCGTCGTGGCCCATGTCGAGTGCCGGCCCCCAGCCTTCGTGAAAAATAGCCCATACTCCCACGTAGAGGAAGACAACCATCCATGTATTTATGAGAAAAGCAAGCTTACGAAGTGAATCCACAACGTGGATGAGAGGTATGACTGCGGTCAGCAGAACTACCGCCATGCCGTAAGTGCTCCAGAATGCCTCATGGTTATTGGCAGCTAAGGGTATGTCAATCAACATCACTCCCAGGAAGATGAGAAAGCAGCAAATTTGTACATTCCATTTCTTGTGTGGGTGGAATATCCAAGCCAGGAAGAGCAACGCTGATATCACCATGGGTATGTGGAGAGGATTACTGGGACGGCCATAGTCAAATACCAACCACAGTGCCACCAAGAGAACGCGAAACCCTACGCCCTCTCTGGATGCCTGCGTAGCATATGATTCGGCATTTTTATAACTGCCGACCTCTATTGCGCGTGACAATTCCATACGGAGGCTGGAGTAAGGGATGATTTGCTCGGGTCTCGACGTCTATTTGGAACTGACCTTCAGTTCAATACCTAGTCACCGACTAATTGAAAGATACCAATAGACTAGGTTAATCAACCCCCAGAGTTTATTCTCATGATTGGCTCGACCGCTAAGATGCTCATTAATGATTCGCTCTACCTTCGAATACTGCAGAAAGCCAACTCGCTTGATTTCGTCAATTGACAGTATCTCCCGCATCATTGGCTGGAGATCGGTTCGGAGCCAGAGCGCGAGCGGGACGGAAAAGCCGAGTTTCTTCCGATTCAGGATGGCTCCAGGGAGCAGTCCGCGGAATGCTCCTCTCAGGAGAGTCTTTTTACCCCGAGCAGAAATTTTGTACTCCGTAGGGATCCTCGCCATGAGCTCCACGAGCGGATGATCAAGAAATGGCACTCGGACTTCGAGGGAGTGATACATGCTGACCCGGTCTGTGAGGACGAGGAGATCGTTGGGTAAATATAACCGCAAATCGGCCAACATTACGTGATGAAGAATCGTATCGGCATTCTGAGACGAGAAAAGGTGGTCAAGTAGTTCGTCCGGGGATTCAGAGTTTTCCGCTTTTTCAAGAAAGTCGTGTGTTAGCAGGAGCCGCCGCTCATCTGCCGAAAAGGTCGTAATAAGGGAGGCATATTGGGATGCTACAGAACCCATCTCGGCGGAATGGACAAACCGCTTGAGTCGATCTGCCCATCGTTTACCCGATTCTGGATCAGGCAGAGAACTAACCAAACGCTTGATGAGGTTCTGGCGTAGAAATCGAGGGAGCTTTCGATAGCGTTCGATCCACAGCATCCCGAGGTATCGTTCGTATCCACCGCCGATCTCATCACCCCCTAGACCGGAGAGGGCAACTGTCACATGACGTCTGGTGAGTTCGCTAATGTAGTAGGTCGGAATAGCGGACGAATCCGCAAAGGGTTGATCAAAACAGGCCACGAGTTTCGGGAGGAGGTCACGAATATCAGGCGTCACCATGAATTCATGATGATGCGTGCCAAAGCGCTCCGCGATGAGCCGTGCATAGGCCCGTTCGTCCTGAAACGATCCCTTCCCTTCGTGTCCAACCGTGAAGGTTTCGATCGGCTTGCTCGACTCTTGCGCCATGATCCCAACTATAGCGCTGGAGTCGATGCCCCCTGAGAGGAAAGCTCCGAGTGGAACATCGCTGACCAAATGGCTTTTCACACTCTCTCTGAACAGGCCCAGAAAACGATCCTCCCATTCCTTCGTTGAGAATGTGTGGTCGCCGCGATAGTCAATGGTCCAATACCGTCGGAGAGAGAGCTTCCCTGCCTCATAAACCAAATAATGGGCAGGCGGCAACTCGGTCACGCCTCGAAAGACCGTCTGAGGACCGGGGATATAGAGATAGGTGAGATACGCCTCGATAGCAGAGGGGTTTATTTCCGGCGTAAAAGCTGGCACAGCTAGAAATGACTTCAGTTCAGAACCAAACAACAGCCTTCCACCTGCGAATGAGTAATACAGTGGCTTGATGCCTATACGATCTCGGGCGAGGATGAGACGCTCACGGTTCTCGTCCCACAGGGCATATGCAAACATTCCTCGGAGCCGGCTGATCCCCTCTGCCCCAAACTCCTCATACAGATGCACGAGCGTCTCGGTGTCGCTGTCAGTCTGAAACTGGTGACCGCGCTTCTCGAGAGATTCACGGATCTCCCTAAAGTTGTAGATTTCACCGTTGAACACAACCCACACGGTCTTGTCTTCGTTGTGAATGGGTTGATGGCCTCCCTCCACATCGATGATAGAGAGCCGCCTCATCCCCAAGCCAACTGCGCCATTCACATAGAAGCCATCGTCGTCGGGGCCTCGGTGACGAATCGATCCATTCATGGCCTCCAGCCATGAATGGTTCACTGGCCGACCGCTCGACTCAACGATACCAACGATGCCGCACATTATGTATTCTCTCTTGCTGCTATGGTGAGCTCGATAGCTTGTAGTAGTCGCTGTTCATCCACAGTCCAATTGAAGCGCTCGTGCACTGCTGCTTTCCCTCGTTTGCCTAGGTCCTCCCGGACACTGCGCTTGGACATGGCTAAGATCGTCTCGGCAAGACTTCCAGGATCTCT
>Ga0066685_10000879_pt1 | contig 11908 bp, 15 predicted proteins | sample GraSoiAngelo_134_FD_62305 | JGI IMG/M metagenome (GOLD analysis project Ga0066685, IMG submission 62305) | Grasslands soil microbial communities from the Angelo Coastal Reserve, California, USA - 14_0929_05_30cm | ecosystem: Environmental > Terrestrial > Soil > Grasslands | place: USA...
CGCCGAGGGCGATCCTGGCGGTTGCGCGACTCGCGGTGATTACGGTCGCCATGACCGCGTGTGGGACCGCCAGCAGTTATCTGACCCCCTCCACATCGACAACCACCTTGATGGCCGGCTGGGACCGCTGGTTCAAACTCGAATGGTCGGTCGAGCGCGACGGGAGCGGTACCAACCGCATCACGGGCTACATCACCAGCCAGTATGGGGAGGGCGCGGACTCCGTCCGCGTCCTTGCGCAGGCGCTCGACGCATCTGGAGCTGTCGTCGGTCAACAGATCGCGTGGGTTCCGGGGGGCGTCAGCGGATTTTCACACCGCTATTTCGAGGTCCCCCGCCTGCCGGTCGCGAACCGCTACCAAGTCTCCGTGTGGGATTATTCCTTCCGCCAAGCCGACAACAGGATTCGATGAGAGGGACGAGTCGATCAGTCGGAATGGTTGCTTGCCATGAGTCGCTGTGCCCACTGTGGCGCGGAAACCCTCGAAGGGGCCGGCGAAGGGAGAACGCCGGGTGGAGACGTTACTGGTCCTCGACGCCGGGAGACTCCGGGTCTTCGGCGCCGCCAGGAGCCGGCCCTCGTTTTTCAGCAGACAGCGTTTTCATCGTCTCCTCGCCCTCCCCGTCCGCAATCAGGAGCAAGATGTAGATCCTGTCGCCCGCCACTTTCACATCCTGCAACGTCACCACGGTCGGAGCGAATGCGATCGCATGCGTCAGCACGTCGTCGATCGCCGACTCGAGCGCGGCCTTAAACCGCGAATGGTCATGGATCGTCGCCAACGGGATCGACGTCGCGGCCTCGACGACGTGCCCTGCCGCCGGGTTTGCGAGCGCCATGACCGCAAGGCCGATGCCCGCCACCACTAGCGTCTTCATCGGGGTCCTCCTCTCCCACGCGAGGGGACCTTTCCCCGCCGCGGAGGGAACGCCGTCATAGTCGAGGTCACGATGCTGCCACGGGGGCGCCTCGCGATCGCTTCGAGTCAAACCAGTCGAGAATGACCATCGAGCCGACGATGAGAGCGGCATACGAGAGGAGTCGGAGGATTGCCGCGAGGTCGCTCATGACGCCCGCGCTACCGTCTCTCCAGCGAGGGCTGGACTGGGCGCCGCATTCCTTGACACACCCTTGGGAGGGCCCACGCGGCGTGCGGGATGCGCGCGTGTATCGTTTCCGCAGGAACGAGAAAGCGCAGCGCGCCGTGACCAGCGGCTCACGCCCGAGACTGTATTGCCTTCTCGCAGTCGGCTTTGCCTTGGTCGGCCTCACCTCGCTGTTGGGTGGGTGTGCTTCCACGCCTTCGCTGGCGACGCCGACGAGACCGGTCCCAGATCTCAGGGGAACCTGGACCGGGAGCTGGGGCGGTACGCCCCTGACTCTTTTCATCCTCAGGCAAGAGGACACTCCGACCTCCGGCGTCTACGTCGGGCCCTGGTTGCTCCTCGGACGACAGTTGCCGGGCGTGGCGGGCGTCCTGACGTTCGCGGTCCGGAATGAGGCCATCTCAGTCAATGTCCGGGGGTGGCTCGGCGACTCGAACGGGAGGCTCACGCTCGTCCTCGATCTCCAAACGGTGAACGGCGAGCAGATCACGCTGACGCACGTGGACGAGCACCGAATGGCCGGGGGTGGAACATCGCGCTTGAGCTGGGAGCCACAGGGCCCCGTGGAGCTGATACGCCAAGCAGCCGAGGGCCCCGGTGGTGTTCGTCCCTGACCATGCGGTAATCACGCGCATGACCGGCCGAGTCGCTGCTCCACGGTCACGAGCGAATAGTCTGGTGCTGCCTCTCGACCACGGTCGGGCGGATCCGCGTGGTCGCGTCCCGCCCGACAACAACATCGTGCGCGGCGACAGACGGAGGCGAGGGTGCCGAACGCCGGTCTCGGGCCGCGTCAGCACGGCCGTTCCGGATCGCAGTCGCGATCTCAGCGCTCAGCGCGCCGAGCAGGCGGCGCTGCGTGGCAACGAGCGTCGCGTAGTCCGGGCTCACCGTCGATCATGGATTGTTGACTCTTCGTAGGAGAATGGACGGGACGCTTCCACAGCGACTCGCAAGGCTCCGACGATCGCAGTCGAAGCGCCCCGCCCCCCGGCCCTAATTCGCGCGCGTCAGGCGAATACCCTCGGCGCCGAGCTTGAGACTCGCCCCCTGGGTCGTGCTCGTCATCTCGATGACTACCCCGTTCTGATTCATCATCACGGTCACGCCAGCGCCGCCGGCGGCCGTAGCCCCTGCGCTGACTGCCACGTAGTTCCCCCAAAAGTCCTCGAGCTTCGCCAGGTTCGACACATCCCCCTTCACCGTGGCGCGGGTCACCCCGACCTCTCCCACGGAAAGCCCTTCGACCTTGACGGGGTACATCTTGCCCTGGTAGCTCAGCGTTCCCTTGCCCCAGCTGAAGCCGATCCCAACTGCCACCGACCCGTCCGACAACGTCAGGGTCGCGTCAGCCTCCTTGCCCTGGGCCACGGCCAGCCCGGCGAGCGCTGCGACAAGACCTCCCACTGCCAGCACTCCGATCACCAAACGACGCATCACGAGTCTCCTCACCCGGGATTTGTGGTATGGACGCATCTCCGCCCGGTCGAAGCATTGAACGGGTTCCCGGCGACGCCGGTCGACCTCGTCGTCCGCGTATGCCCTTTCGAGACGAATCCGCCGGGCGCCGGTAAGGCTCACTTGAAATTTTGGCAAGAACAAGCAAGGGCTCCAGGTCGCGTGGAGTCATGATCTGTCGTCACCGGACAACTGCCGTCGAAGAAGAGACGGTTGCTCACTCGCCCCATTCCGGATGCGGATGTCGCGCTGCGGACACGGGATCTCGATCTGCGCCGCGGTGAGGGCGGCATGCACGCCCACCGCGAGCTGGCTCAAGACCGAATCCGCCTCTTCGAAGCGAGCCGTCCAGACGCGCAGCTCGAAGTTCAACGCACTGTCGCCGAATCCGGTGCACAGCGCGACGGGCGGCGGCTCCGCCAGCGCCTTGGGGTGCGCCTTGGCGACATTGCGGAGAATTTCCAGCACCCGTTCCGGATCGGCGGCGTAGGCGACCCCCACGTCCAGATCGACGCGGCGCAATCGGTCCGACAGGGTCCAGTTCGTGACGCGCTCGGAGGTCAAGCTGGCGTTCGGGACGATCACCTCGGCGCCATCCCACGTCCGGATCGTGCTGGCGCGGCTTCCGATCTCGCGGACCTGTCCCTGCAGGTCGCCGATTTGAATCGAGTCTCCGACGTGGATGCGACGCTCCAGCAGGAGAATCAGCCCGGAGACGAAGTTCGCCACCACGTTCTGCAGGCCGATCCCGATACCCACGCCGAACGCGCCTGCCAGGATGGTGATGCGGTTGAGGTCGACGCCCAGGGCCGCGACCGCGAAGACGAACCCTGCGAGGATGATGGCGTAGCCAACGAGCGTCGAGACAGTGTACGGCACCCCGCGCGGGAGCCAGACTCGCGGGTACACGTCCTCCTGGAGAACGAAGCGAACGAGGGACGACAGGACAAACGCCGCCCAGATCGTCAGCCCGAACGCCGCCATGTCGCCCAGCGACAGGTTGATCGCTCCCCGGGCATACCGCGCGTCTAGGGAGATCTCGGCCGCCGTCCACATCGGACCTATCACGCCGAGCGAGTCCAGGGTGAAGTATGCCCAGGTCCCGACGGAAAGGCAGCGGAGCACCAGGGTGATGCGGCGCTGCAGGAGTGCGCGATGCCGCTGCACCATGAACAGCTGCCGCAGGGGACGCGCGCGAAGCACGTAGGCCACCAGCCCCTCGCCGACGCGCACGCCCGCGTACAGCACCAACGCGACATAACTACTGGCGAGCACCTCGCCTCCCAGGAGCCGCGCCAGACGCATGTAGCCAAGCGCGCCCGTGAACACGGCGCCGACGAGGATCGAGAGCTGCCCCCACAGGATCCACGCGACCACGCGACGCCATCCGAGCGCTGCCTGGTCCCCGCCGTCCGTCAAGAGCTGTTCCGAGCGGACCGCGAGCGTCAGGAAAACGATCCCGGATACTATCTCCAGCAGGAACACCCATTGCTCCAGCACCGGGACGACCGAGCAGACGTCGCGGACGCGGTCGACCAGAAAGAACGCCGCAAGCGCATAGACCGCGGGGACGACCGCGGGCGAGGCCAGCCGGCGCACGATCAGCACGGCGGGAAGCAGGACGAGGAGCCCCACGACGTCCATCAGGACGCGAGGAGCCTGCGGGTAGATCCACGCTGTGGCCAGGAGAGCGAGGACGAGCGCGGACGAAATGGGGAGCTCGAAGACCTGAGGGGCAGCCTGCTCGCTCGGCTCCTTCTCGGCCCGGCGCCGCGCGCCGGCGCGCGCCAGGCGCGCGAGCACGAAGACGACCACGAAGAGCGCGATCTGGAGCGGCACCCGCGCGAGCTGACTGGCAAGAAACTCTCTCGTCAGCTCGACGCTGTCACGGACAGAGTCGCGCAATCGCTGGCCCAGGTCGGTCGAGATCAACGTGCGCGCCTCGGGGCTCCAGATCGGAAGACTGTCCCGAGCGAAGAGCGGACCGCGCAGCGCGGTGTCGGCCTGGGCAATCCTGGAGAGGACGTCATCGCAGCGGGCGATCTCCCTGACCACCCGGTCTTGAACTCGGAGGACGTGCGTGAGCCGTTCGCCGACGCTCCCTCGAGCCGTCGCGATGGCGGCCATCGTCCCGTCGATTCGCTCGACCACCGGCGCCGGAGCCCGGGACTCCAATGCCTTCTCACGTGAGGCCGACCACGTCGCCCGCATCGCCTCGAGCTGCGCCAATCCTTGGTCGAGCTGCGTCGCGCGCTTGGTGAGCGTGTCGTTCCATGCGGCCAGCTTGGAACGCGTGACCCGCCAGGACTCGGTCATGGTGGCCAGGGCGTTCGCGGACGGCGACGAAGCCAGCGCTTGGGTCGTCCCTACAAGGCGCCCGCGGATCCACTCGCCGGCCGCGGGCAGCTGGGCCTCGATGTCCTGGACGTCCGAGCCCTCCGCCATCTGCTCGGCGCTTCGCAGTAGCGGGGCCAGTTGCTCGGCGTGCTGCGCAATCTCCGAGACCGGGATCGACGTGACCGTGGGCTGGACAGGCTCCTTCGGCTGGGCCTGTTGAGCCGCCGGTTGAGCGGACGCCGGAGGAGCGACCGATCCTCCCAGGCCGAACGACGTGATGGCGAGCGTCACGACGATCGCCCAGCGAGCGCGCACGAGGGTCGGCGGCAAGGTACTCATGGCTCACTCACCACGGGTGCGGGCGTGTCGTCAACGTGGCGATCGCCTGGTATCGGGAGCCCAAGCACCGCCCGGGGTCATGACCACCGGTCTCGCCTACGCCGTGCGCCAGTGCCGCAGCCGGAGCGCCGCACCGAACAGCAGCGCGCCGAAGGCGATCGCGTACGCTCCGATCAACCATGCGAGCGACAGTGCGCCCGCACCTGGCATCAGCATCGTGAGCACGCCGAAGCCGACCGACAGCACGCCGTTCAGCACCAGCCAGGCTTCGCCCGCGATCCGGCGGCGGAGTCGGATAGCGGCGACCATCTCGAAGATCCCCGCCACCACGGCCCAGACGGCGATCACGTAGAGCAGCGCGAGCTCCGTCAGTCCGGGGAGCACGAACGTGACGACACCCGCCGCGATGCTGACGAGTCCCCTCAGGAGGAGCGGCCACCACGATTGGCGCTCGCCGCGACCCCGGACGGCCGCGATGACATTGAGCACGCCCTCAATGAGGGCGTAGGCACCGAAGAGCAGGATCAGGACGGCGAGCGTGACGCCTGGCACGACCAACGTCAGGGCCCCGAATATGATCGCGGCGACTCCGCGCAGAGCGATAGCCCACCAGTTCCTTGCGAGCGCGTCGGTCTCCATGTCGACACCTCCCCCCGGTTTCAGACGACCGGAACGTTCGCTACCGCGCTCCCCATCAGCTGACGATCTGCGAGCTGCCGTCCGGCTGGCGGCAGCCCATGCCGCAGGGGCGCTCCCGCCCGCCAACAGGACCGGTCGCCCATCCGGACCGTCTGTGAGAGACCGGTCGTCACGAGCGCCAGACCGTTCATGCGGCCTTCCTCTCTGAGCTCGGCGCCGGCGGCTCGCGACGCGCCCAACGTGCGTGGGCGACCCGAACGCGCCTCGCCTCGAAGCGGTCGAGAACGCCCATCCCGACGACGATGACCACGACGAACAGCAGGAGGTGACCCATGCTCGGCTCACTCATGACTGCCCTCCTGCCTGTTATGAGGGGGCGCGCCCGGCCGACGTTTCGACCGGGCAGTCGGCGGGTGCACCAGGTGCTGCGCTTGAAGAGGTGCGCGAAATGGCACGGGCTCATGTGCCCGAGGGCACTGAGCTCCGCGAGGCGAAGCTTCGGCTGCCACCCGCTCCCTACCAACGGCCGTCGTCATGAAGCGTATGCGGTAGTGGTCGCGGTGTCCATCGTCGTCATGGAGCCTCCCAGGCGCTTCCGCACGAACAAGCGGGCCCGGTGCACGCGAGACTTCACGTTGGGGACGCTGAGCCGGAGGGCATCGGCGATCTCGAGAGTCGACCGCCCCTCGACGTCGCGCAGCACCAGCACGGTGCGGTAGACAGCGGGCAGCTCGTTGATCGCCGACGTCAGCGCCGCCCGCAACTCGGTCTGGACCGACGGATCGTCCACGCGCGGCGACCAATCGATCATGGGCGCGACGTGGCGGCTCGCCTCATCGAAGACCGGCAGCACCTCGTCCAGGGAGAGCTCGCGACGCCGGCCCTGCCTGCCACGGAGCTTCTGATAGGCCGCGTTCGCGACGATGCGGTAAAACCATGACCCGAACGCCGACTCGCCGCGGAAGGTGTCAATCTTTCGCACCACGGTCAGGAACGCGTCCTGCACGACTTCCTCCGCGTCCTGCCCGTTTCCCGTGATGCTGCTGGCCAGGCGATACGCTCGATCGCCGTACGTAGCGATGAGCTGCTCCGCCGCGGTCGGCTCTTGCTGCTGCAGGGCCTCCACGAGCCGGCGATCCCGATCTGCGCGCCGGCCTTCACCTCCGGTGCTCGGTTTTGGATCCAGCGTCGTTTGCCGGCTCATGTCTATGCTCCCTGCCTCGCAATCTCGCACTCAAGCCCTGTAGGCCGCCCGTACGGCGTCGAGCAGTCCGTCACAGTGGAAGGGCTTCTGGAGGAACGCGACCGCGCCGGCCCCGAGGGACTGCCCGCGCGCTTCGGCGTCACCGTGGGCGGTGAGAATGACCACAGGAATGTCGGGGCTCGTGGCCGTCAGGTGCCGAAGAAGCTCCAGGCCGCCGGTCCCGGGCATTCGCAGATCGAGCACCAGACAGCCAGTGTTCTGGCGATGGAAGGATGCCAAGAACTCTTCCGCAGATGCGAACGTCTCGACCCGGAACCCGACCGACAGCAGGAGATTCCTGAGAGACCGACGCAGTGATGCGTCGTCATCGACGATGGAGACGACCCGCCCGTTGCGCTCGCTCATGTGTCCTCGTTAGCCCATCGGCAAAGAGCCGATCGACTACGAGGTCAGGCTAGTCGGCTTGGGCGGGAAGCGTCTACCCTACCTTGGTCGGTTCGGGCCACCCCCCGGCCGGGGTAAGTCCGAGGAGGGCCTCTAGCCTACTTTGGTGGGGTTCGGGCCCCGACTGGGTCGGTAATTCCGAGGCGCGTAGCGGTCCGGACCAGATCGGCCAAAGACCCGGCCTGCATCTTCTGCATCACGTGCCCACGCTGCTCCTTGACGGTAGCCTCGCTGGTCCCCAACTCGGCGCCGATCTGCTTATTGAGCAGGCCGGAGACGATTCCCGCCATCACGTCCCGCTCGCGCCGGGTCAAGGATTCGTACCGGCGACGAAGCTCGAACAGCGCCAGCCGCTCGGCGCGCGCTGCGCGATCATCGTCGATCGCCCGTCGTATCGCATCGAGCAGGTCCTGCTCACGGAACGGCTTCGTGAGAAACTCGACCGCGCCCGCCTTCATCGCGCGGACCGACATGGGGATGTCGCCGTGACCGGTGAGGAATATGATCGGCAGCGTCGCGTCCGTTCCGGCCAGTTCCTGCTGAAGGTCGAGACCGCTTTGCCCTGGCAGACGAACGTCGAGCACGAGACATGCCGGAGCATCGAGACGGCGGGCGCTCACGAATGCCTGAGCGGAGGAGAAGACCTCGACCGTCAGCCCCACGGACGAGATGAGTCTCCGGAGAGCCTCCCGGACAGAACGGTCGTCGTCGATGACGAAAACGACGGGTCCCTCCGAGCTCATCGCATCCCCGGAAGGGCGAAGCAGAAGACGACGCCATGGTCGGAGTTCGCTGTCGCCCAGAGCTGTCCTCCGTGCCCGTCCACGATCGAGCGGCTGATCGACAGCCCCATGCCGAGCCCGCCCGGCTTCGTCGTATAGAAGGCCTCGAAGAGGCGGGCCACTTCGGGCTCACGGAACCCGACCCCGGCGTCCTGGACCGCGACGACCGCCCAAGGGCCATCGTTACGGTACTCGACGGTCGAGCGGACGACGACCCGACGCCGCTCCCGCGGAACCTCTCTGGAGGCTTCGACCGCATTCACCAGCAAGTTCAGGAGAACCTGCTGGAGCTGGATCCGATCACCCTTGACCCGCGGCAGGTCCGGCGCCGGGGACGTCTCGAGGACGATTCCGTGTTGCTCCATTTCGGGACGAACGAGCGGGAGCACGTCGCGGATGACACCGGCGAGGTCGCAGGGATGGTGGGCGACCGTCGATCGCGACAGTAGGGCGCGAATTCTGGAGATCACTTCCGCCGCCCGGTTGCCGTCTGTCACCACGGCCATGAGCGCCTCCCGGACGCTATCGAGGTCGGGGCGGTCCACGGCCAGCCAGTGGAGGCAGGCGTTGGCGTCGGCCACGATGGCCGCCAGCGGCTGGTTGATCTCGTGGGCGATGGAGGCGGTCAACTCGCCCAGTGTGGTGACCCGCGACACGTGAGCGAGTTCCGCCTCCGCCTGGCGCAGCGCTTCCTCAGCACGCCGACGTTCGATGAACTGCCCGATCAAGCTGCCGATGGCACCGAACGTCTCGAGTTGCTCCTGGTCGGGCTGTCGCATCGTACGGCTGAAGAACTCGATGACACCGAGCGTCTCGCCGCTGAGCCCAATCGAGAAGGCGATGGCTCCACGCAGTCCCACCCTTGTCGCGATCTGCGCTCGCCAAAACCTGGCGTCCGTCGTGACATCAGTGATCCACAGGGCCGTGCCCGTCTGCCAGACGCGCCCCGGCAAGCCGTGGCCGGGAGTGAAGGTCATGCCCCGGCTGACGGTGTCGAACTCGGCAGCCTCGATATCCGGGGCGTGGTAGATGCTCTGACAACGCAACACGCCGGCCTCAGGATCGACCTTCCAGAGCGCCCCCCACTCCCATTCCATGCTTTGGCCAATGGCCTGCAGAACGGAAGGCATAGCGGAGGTGAGGCCGTCCGCTTCGGCCAGAACGCGCGCGATGGTGTACTGCGCAGCCAGGCGGCGTTCGGCCCGCTTGCGGTCGGCAATTTCTCTTTTCAGTTCTTCGTTGATCAGGGTGAGTCGTCCAGTTCGCTCGACGACACGGCTCTCGAGCTCCTCGTTGAGCTTGTCTTTCGCTCGGGTCGCCGCTTCCGCCTCCTCCCGCGCGACCCGTTCGCCGTGGAGTGTGTGGCGGACGGCGGTCATGAGGTCCGCATTGCGAAAGGCGATCTCGGCTTGCGTGGCGATGCTCTGCAGCATGAATCGCTCATGCGGCGTCGGGAAACTCGAGCGCCGAGAGGCCGCGATGATCACGTCGGTGGGCCCGTCTGGCCCGAGCACGATTCGGGCCGCGCGCAAGGGTTGGCCCGTCACAGGGTGCAGGAGAACGAGTGCAGGGCTCGCGTCGTTGTTGGTCGGTCTCTCGGACAGGAGACCCGCGATCTCGCGAGCGCCGTTGCCGAAGTCGGACCTTCCTTCCACGCGGGCCACCTCCAACGGGCGGCTCCCGGCTGGATTCCCCACCCGAACGTAGGCCAGATCGAGCCGCAACATGCTCGACAACACCTCGAGCAACGCCTCCGAAATGCCAGCCGCGTCCCGCCCGCTCCACACGGCGGGCAACGCGAGAATCGCGACAAGGTCGCCGAGCTGGCTTCGGAGCGTCGCGGTGTCCGCAACGGGGTGCCACCCAGGATCCGGTGGCGCGGCCGAAGCGTTGCTCCGCTCAGGAGCGATTTCCATTGCCGGCTCGGGCGCGCAGTTCGCGCAAGAACTCATCGGGCGGAACGAAAAACGGGTTCTCCTGCAGAACCCCCGCGATCATGACCACAGGGTGAGTGCGGAGGACATCCATGACGACCCCTGCGCCAAACTTGGCGAGATCGTATATTCAGAAGACAGGATCCGGATACTTCGGGAGTATATAGTTGAGGCGCGTCTCGTACTCCAGCAGGTCGTCGACGCCAGGCCGATCCTCCAGCGCCCATTCCATGTGCGCCACCAACCGGGTCAATGGAAAGCCCTGCCGCTTGCCGCCCGTCAGCACCGCCTCGATCAAGGCCAGCATGGCGGCCTGGTCGAAGTGCCCGCCGCGAAGATAGGCGTCCTCCCAGGTGCGCAACTCCAACTGACCGGTCTTCTCGATGGCGGCGACATCGACACCCGCAGCCGCCAACCGGTCGACGTGATCGTTGCGTAATTTGGGATCCACGATATGGAACGCCTTCTCATCATGCGAGAGACCGTCCTTGATGAAGGGCAGGATGACACGATACTCCTCGTCCCGGGTGTTGAAGAACGCGCAGACGTGACGATAACGCCCGAGCCGAACTCCGGCGAAGGTGATCGGCCGCTCGCTCTCCAACTGAGTCATCTGCGCCTCCGCTTATAGGAGCCCCGTTCCTCGCCCGGACCGGCGCTATGCTAGCTCGCCGGCCCGGAGGTGTCTACACCTACCTTGGTAGGGTTCGGCCGACCGCGACAGAAGTTCGGAGCCCTTCGGCCCGGAACGCCGCACAAGCGAATCGAATTCGACGCTTCGGAGACATCCCAAGCCGATCCTCAGCGGGGCCCTCGGCCCTCCCACCTTCGAAGCTTGCGGATTCTTGCCAGAACGTCGTGCCGCCGGATCCGCGTTCATCGTCGCTCCCTTATCTATGTACGCAATATATGTGTACGCATTGAAACTCTTGGGCTCCGCCTAGCGTCTCAACGGGCAGGATAGCGGATGCCGCATGGTGGACACTCGATACGATCGCGCGAGGACTGGCCTTCTTCTCGTCGGCCCCTGTCACTCTCGTGAGGACGCGACGGCGGCCTTCAGCCGAGAGGCGATGCATGCGGCGCACCAGATCAATGGGCCGACCTTCGCTCATGCGATTCTGACGACGAGCGAGTTGGTCGCCGCCCTATCCAAAGTCTGAACTTCTGGCGCGACTGGGAGACTCCGCCATGAGCAAGCGACCCATCACTGTCGCGCTCGCAAACGCCACAAACGAAGAAAGGGAGTAAACCGCATGCGTCATTTCATCGCGCTCGTGTGCCGACTCTCCGTTTGTGTGTTGAAGCGGAGCGTCCTTGTGGCTGGGCTTGGCTTCTGTATCGTGTCCAGCGCGTCGGCTGACGACATTGCCGTTTCTGAGCAGACCTTTGGTTGCATCCTCGACTGGCCACAAGTCAGAAATACGCGCATCAAGCACTCTGACCCGGAGAAGTTGCAGGAGGCTATGCGTATCTTCCGAGACAGCCTACCGGACAGGGAGTATCCCGTTGGCACCATCCTGCAGCTCGTTCCGTTCGAAGCGATGGTGAAGCATCCGCGTGAGAAGTTCCCCAAAACGAACGGCTGGGAGTTTTTCGCGCTGGATGTCTCCGGTGCAGGCACCAAGATCAGAGATCGGGGAGACAACGTCGTCAATCTCTCG
>Ga0066685_10000881_pt1 | contig 11907 bp, 8 predicted proteins | sample GraSoiAngelo_134_FD_62305 | JGI IMG/M metagenome (GOLD analysis project Ga0066685, IMG submission 62305) | Grasslands soil microbial communities from the Angelo Coastal Reserve, California, USA - 14_0929_05_30cm | ecosystem: Environmental > Terrestrial > Soil > Grasslands | place: USA...
GGGGGAGAGGGTGCCCGCAGGGCGGGTGAGGGGGCAGCCCGGTTCATGGGCCGTGATCAGGTCCGAAAGGAACAAGTAGCCTCGCATGATCCCGGCCGGTTGCGGATTGAAAGTGAACAGGTCCGTGCGGCGCTGTCCAAGCTGCCTTTGCCGGAAGCATTGGCCGATGAAGTGCGTTCAATGCTCCAGAGCTATCCCGCTGATCGAACCTTCGCGGTCAGGTCGTCCTCGACGATGGAGGACCTGGCCAGCGCGGCGTTCGCCGGCCAGCACGACACCTGCCTCAATTGTTCCGGTCCCGATGAGATTCTGGAAAAGATCAAGGCGTGCTTTTTGTCGCTCTGGTCGGTCCGGGCGATGGCGTATCGCCAGCAACAACACTTCGATCATCAACAGGCCGAGATGGCTGTCGTGGTCCAGCAGATGGTCCAATGCGAAGCGGCGGGCGTCGGGTTCAGTATTGATCCGGTGACCGGCGATCCGGGGCAGATGGTGGTGGACGCCAACTTCGGCCTCGGCGAATCGGTCGTCAGCGGCGAGGGGGAAGTGGATCACTTCGAGATTGACAAGGCTGCGTGTACCTTGCGCCGATCTTACATCGCCCGCAAAACGCGCAGGATCGTGTGTGTGGCCGGCGGGACGAAGGAGGTCCAGGTCGCCGATGACGAGGCGATGGAACCCAGCTTGAGCGATGAGCAAATTGCGCACCTCGCGGCCCTGTTGATACGCGTCGAGCAATACTTCCGCTTCCCGCAGGACATCGAATGGGGTTTCGCTGGCGGCCGACTGTATCTGTTGCAATCGCGGCCGGTCACGACGATTCCGCCGCGCTGGACACGGGACGAGTCAGCCGAACGTTTTCCCAATGCCATCACTCCGTTGACGTGGGACTTTGTGGAAAGCGGTTTTCACCGCTCGCTCAACCACTCCTTTCGGTTGATGGGTTTTCCGTCGTTCGACGGAAAGTGGTTTGGAATGCACGGCCACTATATCTACGGAAATCAAAACGCGGTGGAACTTTACCTCAAGCGCCCGCCGTTCTCCGTAAAGTCCCTGGCCGATTTGAAAATGCTGATTCCGCGGCTGCGGGAGCAGTACCGTTGGGTGCAGGAGTTGCCGGTCCTCTGGTCGCGCGATTTGGATTACTACCTCTTGAAGGTCGGCGAGTTTATGGCCGAACCGCTCGACAAAAAAGACCTGGCCGGTGTCTGGGCCTTTGTTCTCAACGTCAACGAGCACGGCGCGCAATATTTCCTCCCCAACATCGCCATCTCAATCACTCACGCAACGCTCTATCGGCTCCTCCACGGACTGTTGACGATGATGCTCGGCCCGCACGACGCCAATCGTCTGTTCGACGGTCTGATGGCCTACTGCGAAACGAAGACGGGTGTCATCAACCGGGAATTGTTCGAGCTGGCGCAACAGGCGCGCGCGCTGCCGCAATTGGAACAACGATTTACAGAGATCGATTCGCGCAGCCTGGTGGAGCGGGGCGCGCTCGCGGGGTTTCCCGAATTCAACGCCAGATTTCAGAAGTTTCTCCGCGACCATGGCCATCGCGAAGTGGACTTCGACGCGTATCAGCCGACGTGGATCGAGGTCCCCTGGGTGGTGCTCGACAACCTCCGGCTGATTCTCCAAACGCCGATGGACCGGACGCCGTCGCAGAAAGAGCGCGAGTTGAAGGTGCGAATGCAGCAATCCGAATTCGAACTCTTCAGCAAACTGCCACCGGACCTGCACTATTTCTTTTACGAAATCCTGCGCCTGGCCCGCGTTTACACAAGCCTCGACGACCTTGAACATTACCAAACGACCCGGCTTACTCTGCCGCTCCGCAAAGGCCTCCGTGAAATGGGCCAGCGCCTCGTCAACCGGGGAATCCTCGAAGAACCGATGGACATCTTCTTTGCTCAGTGGAACCAAGTCGATGATGCCGTCAGAGCGGACGACGATGCACGTTGGAGGAAGTTCGGCGAAATTGTCCGCCAGCAAAAGGCTGCTTATCAGAGCGACCGCGTCCGCAAACCGGAATGGGTGCTGGGTGAATGCCGAAAGGATGAGGAAGCCGCGGGCGACTTTTTGACGGGACTGGCGGGCAGTCCGGGACAAGCGGAAGGCGAGGTGTTCGTCGTCTTGAGTCCGGAGGATTTCGCCAAATTTCCGAAAGGCTCAGTTCTCGTCGCGAGAACAACGAATCCGACCTGGACGCCGCTTTTTTACAGCGCAGCAGCGGTGGTGACCGAAAGCGGCGGACCGCTGTCACATGGCGCGGTGACCGCCCGCGAGATGAAAATTCCCGCCGTGATGTCGGTAAGAGACTCGCTTACACGTTTGAAGAACGGACAAAAGGTGAAAGTCGATGGGGCACTGGGCAGGGTGTATCTGCTATGATTCAGACTGCCGTGCCGGAAGCAACAACATGGGTTCGTCCGAAGCTCGAAGCCGATCCATTCGTGGCCGGACAGCGGTCACGCATCACGGTGCTACCAGCATGACACGGTAGAAGCGGTTTGGACTCGTGGTCGCGGTGTTGTCCACTTTCGCGGCCGTGACATCTGCTGCAATGACCGTGCCGGGCAGGCTTAACCAACTCGTGTCGGAAACCGAGTCTTTATACTGGACCTGATATGTTCTGCCGGAAACCGCGCTCCAATAGACGGTAGTGCTCCCATCACTAAGTGTGAAGTGACGGTCAACGCGCGCACAATTGAGCTGTCGTTCTTCGGACCAGCGTGGTGACGCCTGAAACCATGTCGCACACGAAGATGTTTTCCCATCCGTATTTCACTTCAAACACAAGCCCGCACTCCACTAAAGCGAAGCAGGCTTCGAGAGGCGTCGGCAAACAGCTGCGGAGCAGCGTAAGAAGCCCACGGCGGTGTATGTGTTTAGCGTAGCGGCGGCCATCCTGGCTGCCGTAGAGGGCGGCATCTTGCCGCCCGGAAAAGAACGCCCCGGTTGTTCGGCGATCTTTCGGGTATGCGTGGGCTTGTTCCACCGGGCAGGATGCCCGGCTCTACGGCAGGCGAGACGCCCGCCGCTACGACGCTAAACACATACACGGCGTCAGCCGTGGGGTTGGGGTATTAGAATTCGGAGCCGCAAAGCGCGAAAGAAAATCCTCTTGAGCTGTATTTCTGTCACCCCTGACGGGGTTTTCTGCGCCGGCGCGCTCTTCCCCACGGCTCGCGCCGTGGGCTACCGTCTATCGCCACTACGTGGCTCACGGCCTAAGCGCTCACTGTCCAAAAGCGATTTGAGCCCGTGGAGGGCCGTGGGGGTCCTTCTTGAAGGGAATGCTTGTTTTCAACTGCCGTTGCTGCTAATGTCCGGCCAACAAAACGAAAACCGGAACGGGAGACGTTTATGCACCCCAAAAAAGGACGATCAAATAAGGCGCCAGAAAGGGCCTTCACTTTCACGGAGTTGGTCGCCGTCCTCGGCACCATCGCCTTGCTCGTTTTGATCGTTCTGCCGGTGCTGGCCAGGGACATAGACTCTTCCGAGCGCGCAGTTTGCCTGAACAACATGCGGCGCATCATGGCGGCGGTGGCGATGTATTCCACCGACAACAACGATTTTCTGCCGCATTGCAGTTGGGGATCGGACCTCACTGGACCTGACAACTGGTGTTATGCGACTTGCCTCCCGACCGGGGAGTCGGCTCCCAGCGCAAATCGCAGAAGCGGTCCGGACGCGCACACAAATCAACCCCCGTTTTATCGTGCTGGACAACTGGCTAAATTTCTTGAGAGCCAACGCCTCCTGGTTTGCCCGACCGACTGGCGCGAATCCATGGGCAGCAAGAGCTCCTTGTATGTTGGCCGAGCTCAGAAACTGACCAGTTACGTGATGAGCGGCACGGTCGGCGGTTACGTGGGTCCGAAAGCGCCAGCAGGAGGTCTGAGGGGGAAGACTTATAAAATAACCGATTTTCTTTCGAACGACATGCTGCTCTGGGACCAGAACGAGAGCGACTCGTCCTATTTCAACGATGCCGGAGCGAACCCGGAAGCGGTTCTTGAAACAGCTTCGCGGAGACACGAACTGGCCAATGGTGAAGGCATGGCAGTCGTCGGGCGGGCGGGCGCCACGGCTGACTTCGTCAAATACGGGACATTTTGGAAACTTAACAAAGCCCCGCGACCCAACGAGCTCTATTGCGGGCCCGGATATCGGTAGATTTGCATCCACAGCGGGTCGTTGATTCGACTACAATTCGATGCTTCTTCCTGCTTCCCTCGTTCGGTGAGTCGAGAACGCATCGTGGCGCACCGATGGAGTTTGTGTCATGCCATCCGTTGATTACGACAGCATCATTCTTGGCGGCGGGCACAACGGGCTGGTCGCGGCGGCTTATCTGGCGCGGGCGGGTTTGAAGACGCTGTTGCTGGAGCGGCGCGACGTTCTCGGGGGCGCGTGCGTCACGGAGGAATTGTTTCCAGGCTACAATTTCTCCGCGTGTTCGTATTTTTGCTATCTGCTGCAAACGAAAGTCATCGAAGACCTGGAACTGCGGAAGTATGGCTTCGAGGTTTATCACATCGATCCGTGGCGGTTCCTGCCGTTGCCGGACGGGAACCGACTTCTGTTGTGGGACGGCGTTGAGCAAACGCAGGAGGAGATCGCCCGGTTCTCGAAACACGACGCATCGAACTATCCAAGGTGGAACGCATTCTGGGAACGGGCGGCGGGCATCATTTACCCCCATTTCCTGACGCCGCCGCCTACCGTCGCGGAGATCGCCGACCGACTGACCGGGACGGATGACGAGGAATTCTTTGAGCGCCTGCTGCTGGCGAGCATGAGCGATGTCGTCACCGAATTCTTCGAGTCCGAACCGGCGCGAGCGGCGTTCATTCACGCCCACGACGTGGGCGATCCAACGGCGCCGGGCAGCGCGTGGTGTTACGCCTACATCAAATGCACAATGTTCAGCGATCCGGAAAACGTCGGACTGGTGAAAGGCGGCATGGGCGGCGTCACGCAGGCATTGGCGGCGTCGGCCCGCGCGCGGGGCGCAACGTTGCAGACCGGCGCACAGGTCGAGAGAATTCTCGTTGAGAACGCCAAGGCCATCGGCGTTGCGCTGGCGGACGGAACGGAGGTGCGCAGCCGCATAGTCGTTTCCAACGCCGATCCGAAACGCACGTTTCTCAAACTTGTTGACGCCCGACATCTCGATTCAAGATTCACGCAACGAATCAAATCGCTAAGAACGGAGGCAGCGTATCTTAAATTTCACGCCGCGCTCAAAGGCCTGCCGGATTTCTCGGCCTACTTCGCCGAGGGCGAGTTCGACCCGCGATTCCTCGCCGAGGTGAAGATTTGTCCTTCGATTGATTACTACGCGCAGGCGTGGGCCGATGCTAAGCGCGGCCTGCCGTCGCGCGCGCCGGTGCTGGAAGTGCAGGTGCCATCGGCCTACGACCCGACGATGGCGCCCCCAGGCCACCATGTGATGTCGATCTGGGCGCTCTATGCACCCGTGCGATTGCGCGAGGGGACCTGGGAAGAGCGGCGAAACGAAGTCGGCGCGCGCTTGATTGAAACGTTGAGGGCTTACGCGCCGAACCTTCGCAATGTGATTATGGACTCGTCGCTGTTCACGCCGGCGGACATCGAGCAGCGGATGGCGATGACCGACGGCAGTATTCGGCACCTGGACATGGTTCCTGGACAGTTTCTGGCGCAGCGCCCATTGCCCGGTTGGTCGAGTTATCGCACGCCCATTGCGAGTCTTTATCTTTGCGGCGCGGGAACGCATCCGGGTGGTGAAGTGACCGGAGCGCCCGGCCACAACGCGGCGCAGATGATTCTGGCTGATCTGGGCGTTAAACCGTGGAAGCGTTAAATTGTTGAACCGGTTAACCCGGCCTTTTAGCCGATTTAACGATTTAACCTTTTAACGATTCAACGTTCCCGAGACGCGTTTTATGCAACTTTCGTTCCATTGGCTGTGTCCTGCCCATAAGATGACCCTACGCCGGTATAGGGCAAACGATGATAGACTCGCAACAGTTCGAGGCGTTCATGAAGGCCTACCAGAACATGGTGTTTTCCACGGCGGTTCGGTTGCTGGGCAACCAGGCCGAAGCCGAGGATGTGTCACAGGAAGTCTTCCTGAAGGCCTACGAACGTTACGACGAGTTGAAAGACAGCCCGACGGTCGGTGGCTGGCTCAAGACGGTGACACGAAATCTCTGTCTGAATCATCTCTCGCGTTACCGGGCGCGGTGGCGGTTCTTTTCCGAAATGCGCGGGGAAAACGACGACGACGAGTCGACGCCCGAGTGGGCCGCGCCGGACACCCACGAGCAGCAGGTTGCGACCGGCGACCATCGGCAACTGCTGGAGGCGGTCTTGCAGAAGCTGCCGTCGGCGCAGCGCGTGCCCCTGGTGCTCTATCACTTTGAAGACATGAGCTACGAAGAAATCGCCGCGAAGCTGCGCGTTTCACTGAGTAAAGTGAAAACGGACATTCATCGCGCGCGCGAAGCGTTGAGGAAAAAATTGAAGCTGAAGATGGCCGGCGAAGAAGCATGGGGCGGGTTGCACGGGGCGGAAAGTCCGTGCCCGACATAAACCGGCAAAATTTAAAGACGCAATGAACGAGCAAAACGAAAAACAACTGGAGCAACTGATCCACCGCGAGCTGCGGAAGCTGCCCGAATTGCCGGCGCCGCAGACGCTGGTGCATCGCGTCATGCTGGCGGTCCACGCCAAAGAACGCCAGCATTGGTGGCAACGCCCCTGGTTGACCTGGCCGCTTCCGATGCGGGTGACTTCCTCCGCGCTGTGCGTCGCGACTGTCACCGCTCTCGTGTATTTCGGCGCGGGCGCGTGGCAGGCAGCGGGGATTGTCAATCCATTGGACAGGATCTGGCAGTGGGTTGGTTCCCTGTCGCCATTGCGGGACTGGCTGATGACGCTGGTGAACGCGGTCGTCCTGGTTTTGCAAAAGGCCGGCCAGCAATACCTGCTCATCGCTTTGGGCGTCGCGGTCACGATGTATCTCATGTGCGTTGCGGCGGGCACGGCGTGCTACCGGTTGGCCTTCAATCGACGTTAAGGAGTATTTGAAATGAAACAGAAAATATTGTCGGGAAGTCTCAGATTGGCGCTGGTGGTGGGAGTGTTGGGGTTGGTGAGTGTTCCACCGTTGCGGGCGCAGGACGATACCGCCGAAAAGAAAGACGAACCCGTTGCCGTCGAGCAGCCTGCGGTCTCGCGGACGCCATCGGCGGAATCGGGTGATGAGGACGAGGGTCACGACCGGCCCCGTGGCAGCGATGTCGTGATGGTTGGAAACGATTTTGTTCTGAAGGAGGACGAAGTAGCGAAGGACGTTGTGGTTGTGTCCGGCAGCGCCACGATCAATGGGCGGGTGGAGGGCGACCTGGTCGTGGTGGGAGGCTTGGCCAAGGTGTCGGGAAGAGTGGACGGTGAAATGACAGTAGTTCTCGGGTCTGCGACCCTCGAGCCGAATTCAGAGATCAAACGCGATGTGACTGTGATCGGCGGCACGCTGACGCGGGCTCCAGGGTCGAAGATTGGCGGAACGCCGCACGTCGTGTCCAGGTTCGGAATTCTACCCAAATTCGAGTCGCTTCAAACCTATCTCGTTCACGGACTGATGCAGGCGAGACCCATCGCGCCGCAGGTCGGCTGGGTTTGGATCGTGGTGGGGATCTGTCTGCTCGTCTACCTGCTGATTGCCGTGTTGTTTCCCCACCCGATCCAGGCGTGCGTTGACACGTTGGAAAAGAGGCCGGTCAGTTCGTTCTTCATGGGCGTTCTGTTGTTCGTCCTGATTGCTCCGCTGACAATTCTGCTGGTGGTTTCGGTCGTGGGGATCGCGGTCATTCCCTTTTTGTTCTGCGCGATGGTTGTGGCTTTCCTGTTTGGAAAGGTGGCGGTGTATCGATTTGCCGGGACGCAATTGGGCAGACAATTCAATCTCCCGACGTTTCAACTTCCGCTCGTTGCCTTCCTGGTCGGCGCGCTGATTTTCTGTTTGCTGTACACTATCCCACTTCTGGGTTTCCTGGTCTGGTGCGCCATCATTCCGTTCGGCATGGGCGCAGCGACGCTGGCGGCGTTTGGCGGGCTTCGCCGTGAAGGCAACGGGAAGGCCACACTTGCGCCGGCGGTCGCCGGCACGGCCGCGGTGTCAGCGCCCGCGAGCTCAGGGCCGCCGGTGATGCAATCTGCGCCTTCGCCGACCGAGTTCATTTCGATGCCGCGCGCCGGGTTTTGGCTGCGCACCTGCGCGACGGTGCTGGACGTGTTGCTGTTCGTGTTCGTGTTGATCGTCACGGGTCCGAAAGTCCTGCTGTTTTGGTTTGTCTATCACGTGGCGATGTGGGCGTGGAAAGGGACGACCGTTGGCGGCATTGTCTTTGGCATCAAATTGGTTCGGACGGACGGCCGGGCGGTGGATGTGGGAGTCGCGCTGGTGCGGGCGGCGGCGGCTATTTTCTCCGCGCTGGTGTTGGGCCTTGGATTTTTCTGGGCCGGCTGGAATCGCGAGAAGCAATCGTGGCACGATAAAATCGCCGGGACAGTAATGGTCAAAGTGCCAAGAGGTGTGCCGTTGCTTTGAACCTTTTCTTCTGACGGGCTTGCGATTTGACGCGCGGGGTTTTGCGCCTACTATTGCCCTCCGCTAATCACTCAGATCGGAATGTTGGAGAACTACCGCAAAATTTCAGGCAGACTCGTTTCAGAAGAAAGCTGGCGGCCTGTGGAAGCAGACCGCCAGGCTACAACTCAATTCAAGAAGTGCGCCGGACCAGGGGCCCAACGCAAGTAGGCAGAGTAAGGTAAGACTTTCTGCCTCCACCGTGATGATGGAGACGGTTGGCAAATACTGCATTTCGACTGTCGAAATTCAGTACGGTTTCCATGCTCAACTATCGAGCAGTCGGCATACCAAAGGCGTTCCCCCGCTGGATTTTGATGGAATTACGCAGTTCGAGTCCGGGCTTCTTTTGCAAATTTGTTGGATTTTGACCACAACTCGATGAAAAAACTGCGTTGCGCCGATTCTGCTGCGTGAAGTTGCTTCGAGCCTGTTGTCTTAAATGTTGGCAGCGTTGACTCGTTTCTGGATTCAAGTTGGACAGTCAAAAAGAAAGTTGAGCTATCCGTTCTTGAACTTGTTCCGCCCAGCGAGCGAGGTAACTAAAGTCCCGATAAATATGCTCAAGCGGGCTGCAGGGAAGGACGTTGACACGCGCAGGTGAGCCGACCGGAGGAGCCGATTCCCAAGCCGTGTTGAGTTTTTTCAACTGCTCAACCAGCAGGTCACGTTTCACATTCAGTTTCTGCAATTGCGCATTCAATTTTTCGCTCAATGCCATCGCTTCATTGAACAATTGCACTTTCAACATCGGCGAACTGGCCCTGGCTCGTCCCGCAAGAAATCCGTCGGCTTCGTGGCAAAGCCGGCTGACCTCCACGGAGCAATCCATTGTGGCGGGAGAAATTTTCTGCACGCCCTCGGGTTTGCTTCCGCGCTCCAGCTCAAGCAGATGCCGCAGTCGTTCCTTTGGCTCCCGCAAGCAATTGTAGGCGGCATTTAACTCGGCGAACCGCTGGTTGGTGGACTGTTTTTCCGCTTCGGACGCGGTGTGGACACGGTCGGGATGGACCTCTCCGGTGAGCGCGAGAAATTTGATTTTTAGTGATGCGGGATCGATCCAGGGACGGCGCGATTCGTCGAGCAGAGCAAAGTAATCGGTCATCTGGAGATCCTGGATGTTCCAAAGGGAGCGCGCGGCGCGCTCACGCGCTGAAACTTTCGCCGCAGGAACAACTGCTGGCCGCGTTGGGATTCTTCACCTTGAAGCCACCGCCTTGGAGAGCTTCAACATAATCCAGTTCGCTTCCGCTGACATAGAGGGCACTTTTGGGGTCAACGACCACTTTGATGCCGCCGGTTTCAACGAGGATATCGCGATTCGCCGGGCCATCCTGTAAGTCCATCTTGTATTGCAACCCGGAGCAGCCACCGCCCATAACCGCGACACGGAGTACACCTTTTGGACGCCCTTGTTTGGCCAGCAACGAGCTGACCTTCTGAGCGGCGCCGGATGTGACGCGAATGAGGCGTTCGTCGCCAACGCGGAAGTTCGGCTGCGCGCTTGCGATAGGTGTGGTGGCTGCAATCATCTCCAGGGAAGCTATCGTTGCGGGCCGACACCGTCAATCGGGACAGACACAAATCGAGGAAGAAGGTTGTAAGCGGCCCCAAAGGCAAGATCACCGATTGGCATTTCAACTGCTACATCGGCGAACGTGAGCGCGAAGAGTAAATGGGTTGATGGTTGGAAGATCAAGAGTTGGGTGGATTGGATAATCGCATGGACGAGCTTCGCTGTATTTATCACTTTAGAAGCGGCAGTTCTTTACTCCTACTGCGTTTTCCTTCGCATCATCCATTGACCGGGTGAGGCGGCGGTTGCCGGAAAGTCTGGCTGTATCAGCCGCGTGCTCCTCCAAAGTCCATCGCCTTCGGCGTTTCGCGATAGCTTCCGGCACCCGATCGACAACCGCCCAAGCAGCCTTATAGATTACTCCGCCTGCGGCAAGGCCTCGGAAAACGCCTGGAAAAAATCGCCGGCGAGCTTTTTGGCGGCGGCCTCGATCATTCGCGAGCCCACCGCGGCAATCAGTCCGCCCACCTGCACATCCGCGTTGTAATGAAGTTGCGTGTTCCGGCCCTCTTCCTCGAGTTCGATTCGCGCCGTTCCGTTGACAAATCCCGCGGCGCCCTTCCCCTCCAGGTGCATCGTGAACCGGTCGGGTGGATGTTTGTCGCTTAATCGCACCCTGCCGGCATAGCTGCCCTTCACGGCTGCGATCCCGATCTTCAAATGCGCCTTGTATTCATCATCAGCGGTCTTTTCGAGTTTCTCGCAACCCGGAATGGCCTGTTGCAAGACAGCCGGGTCGGTCAAAGCCGCGAACACGCGGGCGGGCGGGAGAGGGAGGGTATATGTTCCTTGAACAATCATGAACTGTTGGTTCGCAATCCGGCGCTGAGTTTTGATCAGGGCCTTCCGTTCACCCCCGCGAGACGGCCACTTCGAGGGCGCGTCGGGTATTGACTTGAACCAGGTGGGCGCGAAATGCGGCCGAGGCATGAATATCGTCCAGCGGCTCGACGCCTTCGGCAGCTATTCCCGCAGCCTGGTCGATAGCATCTCTGTTGAGGACCTTGCCGCGCAAGACACTCTCCACCGCCAAGGCACGATACGGCCTGGCTGCGACCCCAGTCACGCCGACACTAACCGTTTTGTTGGCTCCATCCACAACTACCGCAACGCCCGCGATGGCAAAACCGCTCGCCCTTTGGGCGAACTTCACGTAAGCGACCGATCTTGCCGTCGTCGGCACGCGAATCTCGCAGAGAATCTCGCTCGACTGCACGACTGTTTCCATCATCCCGACAAAAAACTCGGTGGCCTTAACAGCGCGGCGGCCGTTCGAGCCCGCAATTTCCAGGTCCGCGTCCAGCGCCAGAATCGCTGCCGGCCAATCCGCCGCAGGATCGGCGTGGACGAGGCTGCCGCCGATCGTGCCCCGGTTGCGCACCTGCGCGTCGCCGATCTGCGGAGCGAGTTCGGTCAACAACGGGCATGTGTCGCGGAGCAGCGGGGAGGCCTCGATGTCGTAGTGCGTCGTCATCGCGCCAATGGCGATTTTGTCGCCCTGCTCACGAACGTAGCTAAGATCCGCAACGCTGCTGATGTCGATCACGGTTTTCGGCTGGGCAAGACGCAGTTTCATCACTGGAACCAGGCTGTGCCCGCCCGCCAGCACTTTGGCGTCGGCGCCGTGCAGTTCAAGAAGGGCAATGGCTTCGTCGAGCGTCGCAGGCCGCAAATAATCAAA
>Ga0066685_10000885_pt1 | contig 11885 bp, 5 predicted proteins | sample GraSoiAngelo_134_FD_62305 | JGI IMG/M metagenome (GOLD analysis project Ga0066685, IMG submission 62305) | Grasslands soil microbial communities from the Angelo Coastal Reserve, California, USA - 14_0929_05_30cm | ecosystem: Environmental > Terrestrial > Soil > Grasslands | place: USA...
GACCAATACGCAGCCTGTGCTCATCGTTGACGAAACCTTTGCCCGCAAGTTCCAGCTCGGCACGAACGTCCTGGGCCGGCGAGTCAAGTTCGATGGCTCGGAAGAAGAATCTGAGATCATCGGCATGGTGAAGGACGTGAAACGCACGGGGCTGGCGGATCCGCCGCAGGGCGAGGTGTATCGCAGCTATAAACAGGAATCTTGGGGCGAGTTGACTTTGGTTGTCCGCACCGAACGCGATGCTGGCGAAGTCACGCGCGCCATTCGGACGGGGATTGATCAGTTGGACAAAGACGTGCCGATTGCGAATGTCCGCACCATGACGCAGTTGATGGAGTGGTCGGTCGCGCAACGGAAGCTCTCGGTTCAGTTACTCAGCGGCTTCGCCGGAGTCGCGCTCTTGCTGGCGGCCATCGGTCTCTACGGCGTTCTGGCCTATACGGTCGCGCAACGCACACGCGAGATTGGCATTCGCCTCGCCCTCGGAGCACAGCGGTTCGACGTGTTGGGCCTAGTGGTCGGGCAAGGGATGCGGTTGACCCTCGTCGGCGTGGTCCTCGGTCTGGCTGGTGCTGTCGCGCTGACGCGGGTGCTCCAGCGTCTGCTTTTCGAAGTGAAGCCGACCGATCCTTTCACTTTCGTTTGCGTTTCTATTTTCCTGTTGGGTGTGGCGTTGCTGGCCTGCTGGCTGCCCGCCCGTCGCGCGACGCGAGTCGATCCAATGGCGGGGTTGCGCGAGCAATGAATCAAAAACTTAACCAATAACCAACAGAACCTTTATGAAAACAACATCCCTTCTCTTCGCCGCCGCGGTCCTCATGCCGACGCTGGCATCTGCCGCTGACTACAACCTGGGAGGGCTTGCCAAGGCCAATAAGATCGAAGTGTTCAACCGGAAAATCGATCAAACGAAGTCTGGTTCGTCAGAGGCTGTCTTCCTCAGTGCCGCGCCGAACGATGGCCTTGCCTGGATCACGGGCGTGGAACTCTCGGAAGGGACCATCGAATTGGAGATCAAGGGGAAGAATGAACAGGGCCGAAGCTTCGTGGGGATCGCCTTTCACGGGCAGGACAACCGGGTGTTCGATGCCGTGTATCTGCGGCCATTCAACTTTCAGGCGGCGGAACAGGAACGCCGAAGCCATGCGATTCAGTATATCTCCATGCCTGAGCACGATTGGAGCGAACTCAGGAAGAGTTATCCCGGCAAATATGAATTCGCGATCACACCCGCGCCCGATCCGGATGCGTGGGTCAGGCTGAAGCTGGTGGTCAAGGGCAAGAACGTGGCCGCCTTTGTGGACGGTTCGGACAAAGCTGCTCTGACGGTCGAGCTTTTGAACGACCGGCTCAAAGGAAAGGTGGGCCTGTGGGTGGGCAACGGTTCCGATGGCTGGTTCAAAAACCTCAAAATCATTCCAGCATCTAATTGATCTTCTGACCCTGACTTTTTGAGAACAAAGAAATGAACGACCTCAAATTCGCCTTCCGCCAGTTGCTGAAGAACCCCGGCTTCACCGCCGTGGCCGTGCTTACGCTCGCGCTCGGGATCGGGGCCAATCTCGCCGTCCTCAGCCTCATCAATGGCATGTTTCTTCGTCCCCTTCCGGGAATCCAGAATCCGAATGGTCTTTTGACAATTGGCGGCGCTGATCGCGCCGGTGGGTTTGGCGACGTTTCCTTTCCGAATTATTTGGACCTTGGCAATCGAAACTCCGTGTTCAGCGAGGTTGCAGCTTTCGCGGAGTCGCCGTTCAGCGTCTCGGCTGACAGCCTCACTGAACGGCTCATCGGAGAAATGGTTTCCGCCAACTACTTCCGGACACTGGGCGTGAGCATGGCGGCCGGTCGTGATTTCCGGGCCGAAGAGGACGAAGCCGCGGGCCGAAATCCGGTCGCAGTGATCAGTCATCGGCTTTGGCAGCGCCGATGGAATGGAGACCCGGGCGTGATCGGCAAGGAGATCGTGATCAACAATCATCCATTCACGATCATTGGCGTGGCCGCGAAGGACTTCCGCGGCTATCAGTTGCCCACGGCGCATAGCGTCTGGGTGCCGCTGCACATGGCTCCGCAAATCCAGGCGTCCGGCGACGAGCGCTTTGTGGGTCGTCAATTCACCTGGCTTCGGCGTTTGGCAGGCCGGCTCAGGCCCGGAGTGAGCGTGGCGGAAGCGGAGGCGAACCTCGCTGTGTTGAGCCGACAGTTGGAAGACGCTTACCCGGCGGAGAACAAGGACCGATCCTTTCGCGCTTTCGAATACAGCCCATTTCCCGCCGCCAACAAAACCGCTCCGCGCGTCTTTGCCTCTGTGCTGGCCGGAATGACCTTGCTCGTGTTACTGGTGGTCTGCGCCAATATCGCCAGCCTGTTCGTCTCGCGCGCCGCTTCGCGTCAGCGCGAGTCGGCGGTCCGGCTGGCGCTGGGTTCCTCGCGCGGCCGCCTTGTTCGCCAGGTGCTCGCCGAGGGGTCGATCGTCGCTGCGATCGGCGCGGGACTTGGTCTCTTGATTGCGACGGAGGGGGCTGGTCTGCTGCTCAGCCAAGTGCCCGGAGAGGCCGGCGAGCCCGTGGCGATCGATCTGGCGGCGGATTGGAGAGTCGTCGGATTCGCAGGTGCCTTGGCGTTGCTCAGCACCTTGGGGATCGGTTTATTGCCCGCTCTTCAGGCCGTGCGGGTGGATCTGTTGCCGGCGCTAAGATCGGGTGAAGGCTCGCATTCGTCGCGCCGCTCCCGACTGCGTTCAACGCTGGTGGCAGTGCAAGTAGCAATCTCCGTCATCCTGCTGGTCGTTTCGGGACTGATGTTCCGCAGTCTGAGCCTGCTGCGGGAAATTGATCCCGGAATGCGCGTTAACAAGCTGGTGCTGGCCAATATCGATCCGCGGCTGAACGGCTACGATGACGAGCGCAGCCGCAGATTTAACCAGGTTCTTCTCGATCGCCTCCACGCGACACCCGGCATCGAGGCAGCCTCGCTCGCGGCCATGCCGCCGTTCGGCGGAGGAATGAGCCGTGGGAATGTGCATGGTGGGCGTGTGGCCCCGACAGAAGCGTTCTCGTGCAGTTTGAATTTCGTCACCGCTGATTATTTCCGCACCACGGGGATTACCCTGCTGCGTGGACGCGAGTTTTTGCCGAATGAACCGCGGGATTCCCGTGCCGTCATCGTTAATCAAACTCTTGCTCAAAAACTGTGGCCGAACAGCGATGCGCTCGGTGAGCTTCTCCACTTCGCCGGCCACACAGAGGAGCCGATGCAGGTTGTCGGAGTCGTCAGCGACAGCATTTACCGCGATCTCGCGTCGGAAGCCAGGCAACCGCGACCGTATTATTATCGGCCGCTCGGCTCTCAAATCTCCGATTTGCCCATTTGTTTGCACGTCCGCGCGGCGGCCGATCCCACCGCGCTCCTCCGCTCGGTGCGGCAGGTCGTGGCCGAGCTTGACCCGCACCTTCCGCTGTTTCGCGTGCGAACGCTCAACACGCTGCGCGATGAGGCGTTCTGGCAGCAACGGCTGGCGGCCGGACTGGTAACCTTCAGCGGAGGGCTGGCGATCGTGCTGGCCACCGTCGGTCTTTACGCCGCGCTCGCCCAGGAAGTGAGCCGTCGGAGACGCGAGATTGGGATTCGCCTTGCATTGGGCGCAGACCGCCCCGACGTGTTGCGACTGATCCTGCGGCAGGGGATGAAGCTCACCGCAATCGGAGCGGCGTTTGGACTGGCCGCGTCCCTCGGAATGACCCGGGTGCTGCGCAATCTCCTCTACGGCGTCAGTCCATCCGATCCACCCACGTTTGTGGCGGCGTGTCTTCTGATATGCGCAGTGACGATCCTGGCTTGCTGGCTGCCGGCACGACGCGCCGCGAAAGTCGATCCGATGGAGGCGCTCAGATATGAATAATTCAAATGCGGAATCGGAGTGCGGAGTGCGGAATCAAATAACTGACAACGGACCACTGACTACTGACCACGAACCATGAATGATTTGAAATTCGCGTTCCGCCAACTGCTGAAGAACCCCGGCTTCACCACCGTGGCGGTGCTCACACTCGCGCTCGGCATTGGCGCGAACACAGCCATCTTCAGCGTCGTCAATGCGGTGCTGCTGCGCCCGTTGCCGTTCAGAGATCCCAATCGACTCGCCATGTTGTGGACCGAGGATTCACGTCATCAAATCCACGAAGCCCAAACGTCCTATCTGAACTTCGAAGATTGGCACAGGAGAAGCCGACTATTCGAAGACATGGCCCTGTTCAGCCAACCCACGCCCCTGAATCTGATTTTCAAGGATGACACAGAACGAGTGGATGGGGTGCGAGCCTCGGCCAATTTGTTTTCTTTGTTGGGCGTTCAACCGATGATGGGACGAAGCTTCTCCGCCGATGAAGCAGAACGCAAGGAACGCGTGGTTGTACTGAGCCATGGATTGTGGCTCCGCCGTTTCGGAGGAGAAGCGAATGTCATCGGGAAAACCCTGTGGATGGAAGGCAAGAGTTCTCAAATCATCGGCGTTATGCCGGCGGGTTTCGATTTTCCCGGCAAGCAGATCGAACTTTGGGAACCGCATACGTCACACCCTCGATGGGACACGCTCAAAGCAGATCGATACTACGATCAGTGGGAAGTCGTCGGACGCTTCAAGCCGAAGGTCACTCCTCAACAAGCGCAGGCGGAAATGACCGCGATTGGGGAGGCGCTGGCAAAAGAATATCCAACCCAGGACCCGGACTTCGCTGGCTTTGGTGTCAACGTCGTTCCGCTCATGGCTCAGGTGGTTGGAACGAAGACGCCGCTAGCACTCTCCGTCTTGTTCGGCGCGGTGATTCTGGTGCTGCTCATCGCTTGCGCCAATGTCGCCGGGCTGCTCTTGGCACGAGGAACAGCGCGCGCTCGCGAAATTGCGATTCGAACAGCGCTCGGCGCAACTCGCGCACATCTTACTCGCCAACTGTTGACGGAAGGGACGGTCCTCGCATTGGGCGGAGGTGCTTTTGGCGTCTTGCTCGCCGAAGCTGCCATCCGGTCCCTGGTCGCCATCGGGACGAGCAACCTGCCTCGGCTGAACGAAATCAGCATCAATGGCGTGGTACTCATCTTTGCCGCGGGTGTCTCGCTCGTTTCGGGAGTGATTTGCACTGTTGCCCCTGCGTGGATGGTTTCCCGTTCGAATCCAAATCTCTCGCTCAAGCAACGTGGCCCAACCCTGACATTGGGGCTGGGAGGACAACGGATGCGCCACGCTCTTGTCACCGCCCAGATCGCGCTGGTGGTGGTTTTGCTGACGGGAGCGGGTCTGCTGATCCGGAGTCTTCATCGAGTTCTCAAGGTGGATGTGGGTTTTCAACCTGAGCGTGTCCTGGTGATGCAAATCGAGTATCCGCAGTCGAAGACAGAGGTCCAAGTCGCTGGCCTTTATCAGCAAGTCCTGGAGCGCGTCGCGGCGCTTCCTGGAGTGAAGACGGTAGGCGCGGTCAGTGAGTTCTTCATCCAAAGAAATCCGGGTGCGACTGTGACGGTCGAAGGAGAGCGAGTGCCCTCGGGCGGGCAATTGGCCCGGCACGCCGTCAGCCGGGATTTTTTTCAGACGTTGGGTGTTGAGCTGGTGCGAGGACGGTATTTCTCGGAAGAGGACTTTCGAGAAATGAAGCCCGCGGGCTACCGAGTGACGATTATCAACGAGACGATGGCGCGCCGCCTCTGGCCTGGAGTTGATCCGATTGGCAAGCGGTTTAAGGACGGCGGTCCGGACTCGACGGATCCGTGGCTGGCCGTTGTCGGCGTCGTAAGAGATATGCGACGTCAGGGGCTGGAGAAGCAACCGATCATGCAGGCATTTGTCCCCCGAATGTCCTGGTCTTCCCGAAGTCAGCACCTCCTAGTTCGGACGGAGGCTGATCCTGCATTACTTGCTTCTTCAGTGCGCGAGGTAGTGAGATCGATTGACAAGACGCTTCCTTTGTTCGGGGTCACCACTGCCGAACGTTGGCTGAATGACTCCGTGTCTGAACGACGGTTTCACACTCTCACTCTGAGCCTATTTTCCTGTCTGACGCTGCTCTTGGCGGTGGTGGGGATTTTCGGACTGCTGAATGCCTCCGTCGTACAACGCACTCATGAGATGGGCATCCGCATGGCATTGGGAGCGCAAACGCATGACGTGCTCCGCCTCGTGGTTGGCCAGGGGATGCGGCTGACTCTAGTGGGCTTAGCGACCGGACTGGTTGGTGCCTCAGTGGTAATGCGAGTGATGACGAGTTTGCTTTATGAAATCAAGCCGACCGATCCATTTACGTTTCTCGGCGTGTCTCTGGTTCTGTTTTTCGTAGCCTTGCTTGCGTGTTGGTTGCCTGCCCGGCGCGCAGCGAGAATCGATCCGATGGAGGCGCTGAGATATGAATGAAATCGAAGCTCAACCACTTGCGCCGGTTGAAACATTTCGCTCCGCTACGGGGTTCATTGTTCACGGATGTGGCGAGGGAAACTCGCCGCGTCGTTCACTACCAACAAACTGTCACGAACCATTCATCACCATGAAACTGATCCCATTACTGCTGTTCGCCGGGTGTCTCGCCGTCTCGGCTGAGACCGAGGAACAAATCAACAAACGCTTCACCGTTCAGCCGGGCGGCAAACTCGTCGTGGACGTGGACTTTGGGTCCATCGACATCAGCACCAACGCGTCGAGCGAAGTCACCGTGGACATCAGCCGCAAAATCAGCCGGAGGAACAAGTCCAGCGAAGAAGAGTTTCTGCGCGAGCGTCCGGTGACGTTCTCACAGGACGGCAACACCTTGACAATTCAGTCGCGCGCGAAAAGCAAGATTGGTTGGTCCTGGCGCGGCTCGCAGCGCACGGAGGGCAAATACATCATCACCGTGCCGGCACAGTTCAATCCGAAGCTCAAAACCTCCGGCGGCGGAATTAGTGTGAGTGGCCTTACCGGAGAGACGAAAGCGGACACGAGCGGCGGCGGGCTGAAGTTCACGCGCCTGCACGGGCCGCTGGACGGCGCGACATCAGGTGGCGGCATCCGCGTCGCGTACTGCGAAGGTCCACTGAGGGTGCGCACCAGTGGGGGCGGCATTGACGTGTCTGGCGGTTCTGGTACGTTATCGGGTGATACCTCGGGCGGCTCGGTCACCGTGAAAGAATTTCGCGGGCCGATTCGGGTCGAGAGCACCGGTGGCGGCATCACCCTCGAAAACGTGGCCGGCAAGGTCGAGGGTTCAACTTCCGGCGGCTCCATCTCCGCCTGGTTTTCGACGCCGTTGTCCGATGAAGTGAAACTGGGAACATCCGGCGGCGGGGTTACCGTGCATCTCGCGCAGGATTCCGCGTTCGATCTGGACGCCGCCACGTCCGGCGGCGGGGTGACCAGCGACCTGCCGGTAACGGTCAGCGGCAAAATCGCTCGCGACCATCTCAAAGGCCCGGTCAATGGCGGCGGCAAACCCGTGGTCCTCCGCACCAGTGGCGGAAGCATTCACGTGAAGAAACTCTGATCGGAGAGTCGATCCGATGGAGGCGCTCCGTTGTGAATGACAAATGACGAATTCCCGATGACGAAAGGAGTGCGGAATAAGCAATCGACACTGACAACTGACCACTGACAACGAACCATGAACGACCTCAAATTCGCCTTTCGCCAACTGCTGAAGAACCCCGGCTTCACCGCCGTGGCCGTGCTCACGCTCGCGCTCGGCATCGGGGCGAACACGGCGATTTTTAGTGTTGTGAATGCCGTGCTTCTTCGACCTTTGCCGTTCAAAGAGCCTGCGCGACTTGTTACAGTCTGGGAGCGCAATCCAAAACAAGGCTACGACCAGAACGTTGCGGCTCCCGCGAACTTCCTTGATTGGAAAGCCCAGAGCCAGTCGTTCGAGCAGTTGGCGATGTTCGGCGAAGCGCATGGCTATAATTTAACCGGCACTGACGAGCCGGTGCGGGCGAACGGATTCGCGGTGACAGCCAATCTCTTTCAAACCCTCGGGGTAAATCCGGCGATTGGCAGAAATTTTTCAATTGAAGAAGAGACGCAGGGGCATGACCACGTCGCGATCCTAAGTCATGGTCTTTGGCAAAGGCGATTCGGTTCCGACAAGAATATCCTGGGGAAGACCATTTCACTCGATGGCAATTCGTACACGATCATCGGTATAATGCCAGTGGGGTTTTCATATCCAGGCGGGACGGGAGCATTTCTCGGAGGCATGTTTTTCAATCCTACGCCTGAGTTGTGGCTGCCGTTGGCCCTCTCCGCGGAGACGCGACAAGCGCGGGGTTGGCATGATTGGCAGGTTATTGGACGACTGAAGCAGGGAGTTTCGTTGGAGCACGCGCGCAAAGAAATGGACAACCTTCAGGCGCGAATGGAAAAGGCGAATCCGGGAAATTTCATGGGCACCGGTTGCACTCTGATTGCGCTGCGCGAGCAGAGCATCGGAGACGTGGAAACAACGTTGCTGGTTTTATTGGGAGCGGTGGCCTTCATACTCCTCATCAGCTGCACGAATGTGGCGAATCTTTTGCTGGCGCGCGCGGCGGCGCGTCAAAAAGAAATCGCAATCAGGGCGGCGCTAGGCGCCAGCCGCTGCGCTTTGGTGCGCCAGTTACTAACTGAAAGCGCCCTCCTCGCCCTCTGCGGCGGCGTTCTCGGTTCAGCTCTCGCGTGGTGGGGCGTGGGCGTGCTCGTCACAAAGGCAAGTGACAAAATCGCCCAAACAACGCCGGGCTGGAATGAGATTGGCCTCGATCTCCGCGTCCTTGCGTTTACGTTGATTGTTTCGCTGGCCACCGGCCTCCTTTTTGGACTTGTCCCGGCGCTACAGACGACGAAATCCGATGTGAACGAGACCCTCAAAGAGAGTGTGCGCGGTTCAACTGAAGGCGCACGGCGAAATCGGTTTCGGAGTTTTCTGATTATCAGTGAAGTCGGACTCGCCACGGTGTTGCTGGTAGGAGCCGGTTTGTTGCTCCAAAGTTTGCTCCGATTGCAGAACGTCAATCCTGGTTTCAATCCCGTGCGCGTCCTGACGATGGAGCTTGGACTGCCGGAAACGACATTTCCTGATGCCAAAGAGCGGAACGCCTTTGTCGAACGCTTGCGCGACCGGCTCAAAACTGTTCCTGGACTGGAATCTGTGGGAGCCACATCCGCTTTGCCTTTATCGGGAGCTGCCGGCAATTTCGCTTTCGAAATAGATGGGCGGCCCCCCTTGGAGCCAGGAAAGTTTCAGACAGCCGAGGTTACCTCAATCACGCCCGATTACTTCAGTGCCATGCAGATTCCCTTACGCGCCGGACGTCTGTTCGACACACGTGACCGGGAGGGAGCGCCGCGCGTTGCGATTATCAGTCGCGCTCTCGCCGGGCGATATTTTCCCAATGAAGACTCGATCGGCAAGAAGCTGAGGTTTTTCGGCGACGAGCCGTGGACCATTGTGGGAGTCGCCCAGGATGTGAAGCATCGTGCCTTGGACAGCAGCTCGCAGCCGGCGCAGTCCCGGATTCTTTTTGACGCAGGAATTTTCATCCCCTATGCGCAGGCGCATTACGGGAGCACGGTCGGATTCGCTATGCGCAGCAAAGCTGTTCCGATGACTCTGAGCAGCTCGGTTCGCGCTGTCGTACACGAGATTGACCCGCACCAAGCGATAGCGAAGCTGCGATCCATGGAAGCGGTCGTGAGTAGTTCTATTGCCCAGCCGCGCTTTCGAACTCTGCTCCTTGGGTTGTTTGGAGCATTAGCGGTGGCATTGGCCGCCATCGGTCTGTACGGGGTTCTTGCTTACACCGTCACACAACGAACTCACGAAATTGGAATTCGCATGGCGCTGGGCGCTCAGATGCGCGATGTCCTCAGCCTGATCGTGCGCCAGGGTATGACTCTTGCAGTTGCCGGTGTCGCGCTCGGTTTAATGGCGGCCCTCGCCTTAACGCGAGTTCTGTCGTCGATGCTTTACGAAGTGAAGCCAACTGATCCGATAACCTTTGGAAGCGTCGCGCTTCTGTTAACTGCGGTCGCGTTTCTCGCCTGTTTCATTCCCGCTCGCAGCGCCGCGAAAGTCGATCCGATGGAGGCACTGCGTTATGAATGATCTCAAATTCGCCTTCCGCCAACTGCTGAAGAACCCTGGCTTCACCGCCGTGGCGGTGCTTACACTCGCGCTGGGTATTGGAGCCTGCACGGCCATGTTCAGTGTCGTCCATGCGGTGCTCCTGAGACCGCTGCCGTTTCAGGAATCCGATCGATTGGTTTGGATCGAGAATTCCGGGTCGGGCGGCATGTCCGCCATCACGACGCGGGTGGACAATTTCCTCGACTGGCGCGATCAAAATCAGTCGTTCGAAAAACTGGGCGCCTACTTCGCGTTCTTCGATTATGTGCGTTATACGCTGACCGGCGCGGGGGAACCGCAGCGGCTGCGCGGCGTCGGCATCTCTCAGAACTTTTTGGATGTGCTCGGTGTGCGACCCATGCTGGGCCGCAGTTTCACCGAGGAAGAGTGTGTCTGGAACGGTCGCAAGGCGGCCATTTTGAGTCATGCCTTCTGGCAGCAGCATTTTGGCAGTGACCCTCGAGTGGTCGGACGCGTCGTCACCATGAACGGAGACCCGACCGAAATCGTGGGTGTCCTGCCGCAGACGTTCGATTTCGACGCCGTGTTTTCAGCGGGAATGAAGGTCGAGATGCTGGTGCCGTTCCCGCTGGTCGAACAGACTGCGCGATGGGGTAACACTATTTTCGCCATCGGCCGTCTGAAGCCTTCAGTGACAGTCGCGCAGGCGCAGGCGGAATTTGAAGTGATCAACGAGCGACTGCACAAAACGCATTCGGAGCGCGGGACGGACTTCGGCGCCCGGATGACTGGATTGGAAGAGAGCATTCGTGGTCGGTTTCGCACTGCATTTCTCATTCTTTCCGGAGCCGTTGCCTGTGTTCTGCTCATCGCGTGTGTAAACCTGTCCAATCTGCTGCTTGCGCGCGCGAATGCGCGACGAAAGGAGCTGGCCGTGCGAGTAGCGCTGGGTGCTGGCCGGTGGCAGCTGATTCGGCAGGCAATGACCGAAAGTCTGATGCTCGCCCTCTGCGGTTGCGCGCTCGGTACACCACTCGCTTTTGTGGCGGTTCCCGGTCTGTCCCGCCTGGAAGCGTTCAGTATTCCCTTGCTGAAAACTACCACTGTGGACGCGACCGTTCTGATGTTCACCATCCTGCTGTCGTGCCTTGCCGGACTGCTCTGTGGAATTCTGCCGAGCTTGCAGCTATTCGGTCAGGACTTGCGAGAGCACTTGAACGAATCCGGTCGGGGCGGCGGCGCAGGCAAGCAGTCTGTTTCCATTCGCAACGCGCTGGTTATTTCCGAAGTGGCCGTTGCGTGCACGCTGCTGGTCGGTGCAGCGTTGCTGATCCGCAGTTTTGTCGATCTGTTGAAAGTAAGTCCTGGATTTCAACCGCAGCAGGCGGCGGCGTGGCGGGTTGATCCTTCCTGGCAGGTCGATCCGATGTCACCGTTATCATCGCGCGCCCAGCGCAATCGCTATTACGACGAGTTGGTCCAGCGGATTGAGGCGCTGCCTGGCACCGAATCGGTCGGATTGACCGACACGCTTCCTTTGGGCCGCAATCGGCAGTGGGACGCGGGAGCCAAGGGCGAAACCTATCCACCGGGGCAATACCCCGACGCATTTCCGCGAATTGTCGATCACCGTTATCTGCAAACCATGCGGATTCCTTTGCGCGGCGGACGTTACTTCGATGTTCGGGACACAGCCGAAGCGGAACATGTGATCATCATTAACGAAACGATGGCCCGCCGTCTGTGGCCTGGCCGGGATGCAATCGGACAAATCGTTCAAACCGGCGGCGGAGACTGGAGGGT
>Ga0066685_10000886_pt1 | contig 11884 bp, 11 predicted proteins | sample GraSoiAngelo_134_FD_62305 | JGI IMG/M metagenome (GOLD analysis project Ga0066685, IMG submission 62305) | Grasslands soil microbial communities from the Angelo Coastal Reserve, California, USA - 14_0929_05_30cm | ecosystem: Environmental > Terrestrial > Soil > Grasslands | place: USA...
CCGGGTAGGTGACGTCGTCCGCGGAAGAAGAGTCCTACCTCGACGGTGCCGTGGGGCTGCGGAGATCACCGTCACGGTGGAAGCCTAGGGATCATCTGAAAAAGAATGGGCTGGCCTTGGCCAGCCCATTCAGGAAGGTAATTGTCGGTCCGTCAGTGAGTGCGTTACTGGATGGAGTTCGCGTGACCGCCCATCGTAATCTCAGCCCTGATCGAATCGCCGGGCTTCTTCGGACCCTTCATCTTCTTCGTATCCTTGCTCACATAGATCCGCACTTCTTTGCCCTCGTAATCTTCCACCACGTAAAAATCACCGTCAATCTTGCTCAGCTTCCCCTGCACCATCTGGTAGGCTGGCCCCGGCTTGGTGTCCAACTTTGCGGCGGGCTTTTTTCCATCGGCCGCATGGGTAATAGCGGCTGCACCGAACCCTAACGTGACCGTGAGAGCAACGATTGCTGTCGTGGTCTTCATGTCTATCCTCCCAAGGCTATCTGGTTAAAGTGAAGTTGCCCGTAATTATTGGGTGTTAGGAACCCTGAGGGCTGAAAAGCCTCAGCAAGGTCCATGCCACCCCTCCTTCGGAATGGTTTAGTTAAGAAATCAACTGGTTTTATCTGTCGGCGGAGCGGTCTGGGCAACCGGCCAAATGAGAAGAGGCGAAATTCGTCGGGCAGATGTTCAAGAATGACCGAATCATGTTGGCGCAAGAATCCGGTTCACCTGAGTCCTCCTCATCAGTCTGCACGTCGAGTTCCACCTTCCCATTCTCCCCGTGCGTTTCTCAGAACGTCCGCTGACCCTTCCACGTTTTCGTGGCGTGCGCGCGCCGCTGGTCGAATAGGTCTACAATCAGTCTGCACGTCAGACCCTCTCTCACCTGCACTGATCTCAAGGCGATCGGTCTCAAGCCGGCCCTGATCTACAACAAGCTCCTGGGCTGCTTGCTGGAGGTTCGGTTGGACCGCGAGCTTAGCACCAATGCCGAAGAGGGGGAACTAGTGAAGCAGATGGCAACGATGCGACAAGGAAGGGCTGCTAACTATCGAGGGTGTTTTGCAGGGATGTAACAATATGCATGAGAGCGATTGTGTTCCGGGTTGTCTACCTGTTCGTCTGGGCGATTCAGCAGTGAAAGTCCTACCCTGCCTTTAAAGGATTCTCCCCTTAGCAATGCCGGTTTTTCCCCCAACGATATTCCGGTATTCCGCTGATAGTGTTCCGAGGCGTTTTCGAATATTTTCGAGCATATAACACGCCTTAACACGCGTTTTACATTCCTGTCAAACACAGTTGCTCATTGCGAGGGAGTTCACGGCTTATGTGTGGAGGTATCGTCGGTTTCCTTGGGAATCAAGATGCTGTGCCGATCGTGATGGAGTGCCTGAAGCTGGTGGAATACCGTGGCTACGATTCAGCCGGCATCGGATGCCGCAGCACGGACGACTTGAAGTCTGCCGCAACGCCGTGCTGAGAACAGGTGATGGGGATCAGCAGAATTCTAGCGAAAAGTATCACCGTGGAATAAATGGCCAGGGTCATCACTAGCCCAGCATTCACGGATTTCTCATTTAGGGGTTGTGCTCCTCAGCCTGCCTAGGCTGGGGACCTTGGCCGCCAAATAACTGACTCGTGTTTTCGGTTTGGTTGGATGAAGAGATCCAAACCAAAGGGGGCGAAGCCTTACCTGAACAGGTCATGACCACAGCACCGGAGCCGTTTAACACTCTGATCCGCACCCACACCCAGCGTCACAGGCTCGACGCCGGGCAGTGGTATGCGCTCTGGACCCACAGTCACTGCGAGCAGCTGGTCCATGACTATCTCCAAGGCAAAGGGTTCGAGATGTTTCTGCCTAAGATCGAGCTCTGGTCCAGGCGCGGAGTGGCCAGACACCGGATCCTTGCCCCCATGTTCCCCGGCTATCTCTTCTTGCGCGATGACTTGGACCACCCCCGCTATACGGAAATCCTCAAAGCTAGAGGTTTGGTATGCGTCCTGGGCAGTGGGTGGGGGCGACTTGGCGTGGTTCCTACCGCTGAGATTGAGACGATTCAGAAAGTGGTGGAGGCGAAGGTGCCCGCCTTGTCGTATCCCTATTTGCGGACAGGGCAGCGGGTGCGGATCACGAGCGGACCGCTGAGGGACGTGGAGGGGATCCTGGTCCACACCAAACCGAACAAAGGACTCTTGGTCGTTTCGATCGATCTGTTCCAACGCAGTGTGGCGGTGGAAGTGGACTGTACCCTCGCGGTTGCCGCCTAAGTGTCACTGCGATTGAACTGAAAGAGTATCCGGGACATGGGCGCGTGGAAAATCATTCTCCAGCGGCGGAGCATAACAGGCCATGCGGATCGGGGGGGAGCAGGCGATTGTGGCATGGACATTCGTCCTCCTGGGAGTCTTTTCCTCCACCGTCGTCAAGAGTCAGATGCCACCTACGAAGGACAAACCTCCGGAGGACTTTTATGTGGTCCCTTCGCTCGCTGTCGGTGAAGTGTACGACGACAACCTGTTCTTTTCGCCTTCTTCCCGGCGCCAGGGTGACTGGTTTACGCGCGTGAGTCCGAACATACTGACCGGCTACCAATCCACACCCCTGACCCTCATGGGCCGCTATACATTCGACTCGGAGTTCTATAACAAGCATCAGGAGCTGACCACCGCCCAGATGCGACAGCAGGGTTCGATCGAGCTCAAATCCAGGCCGTCTCCGTCACTGTCGCTCTCGGCCAAAGGAGACTATTTTCAGACGAGAACGCCCTTTGAACTGAATGCCCTGACGGGGACTGGGGTGGCAGTTCGACGTATCCGCGCCGAGAGCTATTCCGCGAATCCTACTCTCGAATACAGACCGGACTCCTTAACGAAAGCCAAGGGGGATTACCTGTACTCGAAGTACCTGATCCAGGGAGGCACCTCGATCGATTCTCACATTACCAGCCTTGATCTCGACCGCCGAATCACAGCCCATGATACGGTGGGTCCCGGGTACATCGGCCGTCATTTCACATTCGGAGGGTTCGGCTCAACCACCTCTCATGCCTTCACACTTGGATGGTCGCGGGATCTCACGGCGCAAACCAAAGTGAGTCTGCGAGCCGGCCCACGCTTCACCGCTGGAGCGCTGGACAGCAAGCCCGAGGCCTTGGCCAAAATCCAGCACAAGGTGGAAGGCGGGGAACTCTCGTTCACTTATTCCAGCAGCCTCGCCACGATCGTCGGGCAGGGCGGACCTGCGACAGCCGAGAGCTATGGCATCAGCGGCAGTTTCGAACCCCTGCAACATTTTCGCCTCAGCGTCGCGCCGACCCTCTTTAAGGTTACGAGCCAGACCTTCACGTCATCGGTCTACTTGGTGAACTTCGAGGGTAGCTATCAAATGACCAAGGAGCTGGCCTTGAGAATGTCCTATCTATTCTACTTGCAGAAGGGCAGTTTCAATCCACTCACCGGCTCCACGGCGACCAACGTGGAAATTCTGCGCGATCTTGTCTGGTTCGGGCTTGTCTTCACCTATCCAACACGTCTGGAATATCTGGAATAGCGGTTGCCCTGTGAGGGGTGCCATGCTGATGCTCAGGCTACTCTGTACCGTGGTAATGGTCCTCTCGGCGGTTCCTGACAGCCGGGCCGCAGCCCAGCAGCCGACTCCCGCTCCGGCTCCGGCTCCCGAACAGGACCAGACTCAAGACTCGAGTGACTACCGGATCGGGCCCGAGGATGTGCTCGATATTTCCGTCTGGAACAATGCGGCCATCAGCCGGACTGTCCCCGTGCGACCGGACGGCAAGGTCTCTTTACCGCTCGTGAACGACATCCAGGCGGCTGGCCTAACTCCCATGCAGCTTCGGAGCGCCCTGATCAAGAAGTTGGCCGAATACGTCCCCTCGCCCGAGGTCTCTGTCATTGTCCGCGAAGTGCATAGCTTCAAAGTCTCCGTGATCGGAGAGGTCAAAAGGACTGGCCGCCACGAGCTAAAAGGCCGCGCCACGGTGCTGGACGTTCTGGCGCTGGCGGAAGGGTTCGGTGAATTCGCCGCCCGCGGGCGGATCGTCGTGATCCGCCAGGACGGGAGACAGATCCTCTTCAATTACAACAAGGTCGTGTCGTCCAACGGAGCCGGAGCCCGGGAGAACTTCCTCCTCCAACCCGGGGACATCATCGTCGTGCCGTAAACGGGCGGGCGCGAGGGACGAGCACCATGGACGACAAGCAGAGACGCAAAGGTTGGGACGGGCTGATCGAGGTGTGGAATCGTCGAAAATGGTTGGCGATCCTGCTCTTTGCCGGCCCCTTTGTTGCGACGGTCAGTCTCGCCCTGGCCCTGCCGGATCTCTATCGATCGACTGCCACTGTGCTCGTGGAGCATCAGCAGGTCCCGGAATCCTTCGTCAAGGCGTCTGTCACCGGCGAGGCTGAAATCCGGCTGCAGACGATCAGCCAGGAAATCATGAGCCGGTCCCGGATTCTGGACCTGATCACTCACTTCAACCTCTATCCGGAGTTTCGAGGGCGAGTCCCCTTGGAGGGGCTGGTAGAACGGATGCGTCGCGATATCCAACTGGAACTCAAGGAGATGCATCAACAGACAGCCAACCCGGGCGCCACGATCGCCTTCAGCCTCAGCTACCGAGGCAGGGACCCGGAGACTGTGGCCCAGGTCACCAACTCACTGGCTTCGATGTACGTCGAGGCAAACGTGAAGATGCGCGGACGCCAGGCCACCGAGACGGTCGTGCTCCTCAAAGCCCAGTTGGAGGAGATGAAACGGCGACAGGAGGAACAAGAACGGCGGCTCAGCGAGTTCAAGCACCGGCACATGGGCGAGCTGCCGGAACAGATGCAGGCCAACCTGGCGACGCTCCAAGGGCTCAATGCGGATCTTCACCTGAACAGCCAGAATCAGATCCGGATCACTGAACGGCGGGACAAGCTGGCGAAGGAGTTGGTTGAGGCAAGTGTGGGCGGTTCTGCCAGAGGCGCAGCCTCCGGCCCCGATACGCTTCCCGGGCGACTCGAGCGGTCGAGGGTGGAGTTGACCGAACTCCGCACGCGCGCTAGCGAGAAGCACCCGGACGTGATCCGGTTGAAAGGGGAGATCGCCGCGCTCGAGCACAAACTCACCGAACTGGCGCGGGAGGCCAAGCTGGATCCGGCGCAGACGGCGGTGCTGGTTACTTCGCCCACCGAGCTGAAGCAGGTCCTCCGAGACGTAGACGCTGAACTTAAGGCCGTGAAGGCCGAAGAACAGCGCTTGCGGAAGGACCTCGCCACCTACCAACGGCGGGTCGAAAAGTCGCCTCAGCATGAGCAGGAGTTTCAGCAGCTGGAGCGGGACTACAAGATGACGAAGGATCTCTACTACTCGCTGCTCCAACGGTACGAAGATGCCCAACTCGCGGGGAACATGGAGCAACGCCAGAAAGGCGAGCAGTTCCGCATCCTGGATTCGGCCATTCCCTCCAAATCTCCCGCTGCACCGAACCGCCTCAAGCTGATCCTGATTGGGCTCATTCTGTCCACTGGACTGGCCGCTGGTGCGGTGCTGCTGGCTGAGCAGCGGGATACGACATTCCACAAGGTGGAAGACCTTCGGGCCTTCACCAAAGTGCCGGTGCTGGTGAGCATTCCTCGGATTGTGACCGATGCAGACAGGCGTCGGAGTCATTGGCAGTTCTGCCTCAGGACGACGGCGTCAGGGCTGAGCCTCGTCCTGATCATCGGCGTGACGTACTATGTCGCTCACGGCAATGAACCGTTGGTCTGGCTGCTGGGTGGAGGCCGTTCCTGAGCTGTGGAAGGCGTCGCCAAGACCATTGAAGGACCCATGGCAAGCCAAGACAAGGAAAGGAATCAGTCGTTGGAGTCGCTGGATGAGGCGCAGCATCTGCACAGGCTCCTGGAGCTCGAGATGGGAAGCAGAGGTCCCGAAACGCAGGTTCAGAGGAAAGTAGGAAAAAGGGCAGCGCCGGATGCGCATCTGGTGAGCCTCCTCGCCCCAACCTCGGTCGAGGCTGAACAATACCGGACGCTCGGCTTCCTGTTGCAGCAGAAGCAGCAAACCGGCGCGCTCAAGGTGATCGCTGTGTCCAGTGCGACCCCCGGGGACGGCAAGACCACCACGGCCATCAACCTGGCTGGGGCAATGGCCCAGTCCCACGAAGCGCGGGTTCTCTTGGTGGATGCCGACTTGCGGCTGCCGTCTGTGGCAAGGCAATTGGGGATGACAGAATCCGAAGTCCCCGGTTTCGCGGACGCCATCATGAACCCGGAGTATGCCTTGAAGGATGTGGTACGGGAGTGTCCTGGATTTCATTTGGCGGTACTGCCGGCCGGTCGGTGCCCCCTCCTTCCCGACGAGGTCTTCAAATCGGCCCGAGTGCGGGAACTGCTGGAAGAGGCTCGCACCAGCTATGACTACATCGTGCTCGATACACCCCCGTTCGTCCTGGTGCCTGACTGCCGGATGATCGAAAAATGGGTTGACGGTTTTCTGATGGTGATCGCGGCTCACAAGACCCCGCAGAAGCTGGTGGAGGAAGCACTGAACATCATAAACCCGGCCAAGCTGGTTGGTCTGGTGCTCAACTACGACGATCATCTCATCTCGCACTACTACGGATACTACAGCGCTTACTCCCAACAACAAGAACACCGACAACAGCGCTTGAAGCAACGACTCACGAAGAGCTAGGGGCGCCCGGGGCAACTCTTCTCACTCAATCCGGTCCAAACAGGGAACCAAAAAGAATGATGCTCATCCTCCTGTTCATCGAGATGTGCTCGATCTTCACGGCGATCTACGCGACGACGATCATGTGGGCAGACCTTTCTGCGGTCAGCCCGATCGAGATGGCGAACTGGCCTGCACAGGCCCTCGCGCTGTCGCTCTGCTGCGGCGTGACCTTCTACTACAACGACCTCTATGATTTCCGAACTGTCCGCAGCTTTCCGCAGTTTCTGTCCCGCCTGCCCGGATCGTTCGGCGCCGCCGTGGTGCTGGCAGGGTCCCTTTTGTATGTGCTGCTCCCGCAAGCTCAGTTTTCCGCAGGACCCGTCGTCGCCAGTTTTCTCACCACGGCTGGTCTGCTGCTGCTCATCCGGGCCGCGTCCTATGGAGTCATGAAGAGCCGCTTGTTCCTCGATCGCGTGCTGATTCTGGGAGCCACGCCGCTGGCTCAGTCCTTGATTGCGGAGCTTGAAGCTCGGCAGCATTGTAAGGTCATCGGTGTAGTCGATGACGTCCTGTCGTCGGATCCAGTTGTCCCTCGTCACCTGCTTCTGGGTTCCCGCAGGCACCTCCGCCACATCATCGAGGAGGTTCGACCCAGCCGGATTGTGGCGGCGTTGACCGAGCGCCGTGGACGGCTGCCGGTTAATGACCTTCTGGAGTCCCGGGTCAACGGCATCGTCGTGGAGGACGGCATCGAGGTCTACGAACGGCTGACCGGGAAGCTCGCCATCGAATCGCTCATGCCGAGCAACCTCATTTTCTCAAGAGATTTCCGGAAATTCCGCCTCGATCTGGCGTTCGGACGCACGATTAGCCTCCTGGTGTCGATCATCGGACTCGTCCTCTGCGCTCCTCTCCTCGGTCTGATCGCCCTGGCGATTAAGCTGGACTCCACCGGTCCCGTCTTCTTCGTTCAGGAGCGTGTGGGCAAAGGAGGAAGACGTTTCCAATTGATTAAGTTCCGCACGATGCACCTGGTCAGCAGCCACAGGTCGGAATGGGCCAAGGACAACGGCGACCGGATTACCAGGGTCGGCCGTTGGCTCCGCAAGTTCCGGCTCGACGAGCTGCCTCAGTTCGTCAATATCCTGCGCGGCGACATGAACCTCGTGGGACCAAGGCCGCACCCAGCCTCGAACTTTGAACTCTTTGTCCTGGTGTCACGAAATGCTTCTGAATCCGGCGCGCCAATTCCGTACTACTCCTTCCGGTCAATGGTTCGACCGGGGATCACCGGCTGGGCGCAGGTCCGCTATCGCTACGCAAATGACCTCGAGGAAGAGATCGAGAAGTTGTGCTATGACCTCTACTACATCAAATATCTTTCCATCTGGCTTGATTTCCGCATCCTCTTCGAGACAGTCAAGATCGTCTTCTTGGGGCACGAAATGCGAGAAGACGGAGCCCGGACGATCGCCGCAGATACGAAAGCGGTGAACCATCAGGCGACCTCAACGGACTCAGTTCAGGCGGATCTGCCGACACCGTCGAGGTGGCAACCCTCTCCACAGAACCGGTGTGCGGTCGAGACGGCCTGGGCCGAAACGTTGCCGCTTACGCAGGCGCATGGCCACGGCTGTCGGCTGGATGCCGCGGCGAGCAAGGAAAGCTGACCGAGAACTAATCGACTCATCGGCACCGATCCGGGGAGGATTGTGACGGAGGCCCTCTGGAATCTGGAGCATCCGCCTCACCCATCCGGGCCTCCTCCCTTCTGGGACGGCCGGGCGGCGGAACGGATCGTTGGAATCCTGCTAGAGCGTCAGCCAACGGGATCCCCGCAGGCGATGGCAACGACGAAAAGCTTCACCCAGCATTCATGACACGCGATTGGTGGATGAGTCGCGAAACAGGCGCGGAATGGTGGCGGCCTGATGCTGTGGCCCTCACGCAGGTGCAAGCAGGCTGGCCGGCTGTTGCGCCGATTCCGGTCGCAGCCAGCCCCGTCCCGTTCTGGGCGGTGATGGGCTTCACGTTCATCTTGTTGTTTGCGCCGCAATCCTACGTTCCGGCTCTCGCGTCCTTCCGGATTGCGCTGATCGCGGCGCTCATAGGCATTGTAGCGTATCTGTACGATCGGTTCATTCATGGACGCCCCCTCATGATGCGCGTGCGCGAGATGTGGATCACTGCATACCTGGTCGGCTGGGCCGTCCTCACCATTCCGTTTTCCTCCTGGCCGGGAGGCAGCCTTTCGTTCCTCCTTGACCAATACTTCAAGACGCTGACAATCTTCTGGTTGCTCAGCCACACCGTGGTCACGGTCGCGAGACTGCGTCACGTGGCCTGGGGACTGAGCCTCATGGCGGTGGGGCTTGCCGCGATGGCGGCGGCTAATTTCCTCTCCGGGACGTTCATGGCCGAAAGCAGCCTTTTGCCGCGCCTCGTGGGGAACAATGCCGCGTTGACGAAGAACCCGAACGATCTGGCTCTCATGATCAACCTGATCCTCCCATTAAGCGTGGCGCTCTTTTTGATCCACCGGGAACCACTGGCTCGCGCCTTGTTGCTTGGTGCCATCCTGTTGGAATTGGTAACGGTGATCATCACCTACTCCCGTGCGGGTTTCCTGACCCTGGCGGCGACATTCACCATCTACCTATGGAAACTCCGCAATCGGCCGGAACGGTCATGGGCCTGGTCGGCTCTCCTCGTAGCGTTCCTGTGCGTTCCCTTGCTCCCATCCAGTTATTTCGACCGTTTGAGCACGATTACAGATATCAAAGCAGACCAGACCGGATCGGCGCAGGAGCGGTGGAACGACACGGCGGCTGCTTTCAACTACGTCCTGGCTCATCCGATCGTAGGGGGTGGTGTGGGGATGAACACCCTGGCGCTGAACGAGGCCCGCGGGGTTGCCTGGAGGGCTGTGCACAATGTGTACCTCGAATATGCGGTCGATCTAGGCGTCCCCGGACTCACTCTGTTCCTCTTGCTGTTAATCGGGTGCGTGAAGAGTGTCATGTGTGTTCAGCGATCGACCGCTCGTGTGACAGCCTTGCGGGATTTGTTCCTTCTCGCCGAAGGCATCCAGGTGAGCCTGGTCGCCTTTGCCGTTGCGGGTCCGTTCCACCCGGTCAGCTACAACTTCTACTTTTACTATGTCGCTGGGCTGGCAGTCGCTGCCAAAGCCGTGTACCAAACTTCAGTGGGGCAGCTTGCCCCTGATCGGCGCTAATTCGTCGCTCGGTCCCGAGAGAGCCATGTTCATTGAAAGTGTGCCAGCCGACATTATCCCCGCATCTCAGCACTCGATCCCAGCTCAGCCGGGCAGGATTCGTTTGCAGAAGTTCATCACCTGTTTTGCCATCGGCGGAACCGAGCGGCAGTTTCTGAACCTGGGAAAGGCGCTGGACCCTTGCTTGTTCGAACTCCACCTGGCCTGCTTGGGACGCCGGGGAGACCTGCTGACGGAGCTCGAAGCCAGCGGGATACCGGTTTCGGAATACAAGATCAAAAGCCTGTACCGTCCCGGTACGTTCAAAGAACAGTTCCGCTTTGCAGAATCCCTCAGACGCCGTCGCATTCAAATCCTCCATACCTATGGTTTTTATCCCAACGTGTTCGCCATCCCGTCCGCACGGCTCGCAGGCGTTCCAATCATTCTGGCGTCGATTCGAGATACCGGGGAGGTGTGGACTCCCCTGCAACGGCGAGTGCAGAAACTCGTCTGCCGCCTCGCCGACAGGATTGTGGTGAATGCTGAGGCGATCAGACAACGGCTGATCGCGGAAGGCTACTGCCAGGAACAGATCACAGTGATCCCTAACGGCATCGCCTGCTCCAGGTTTCAAAGAAACAGAAACGGAGCCGGCCTGCGCCGGGAACTGGGCCTGCCCTCGCATTGTCCGCTAGTGGTGGTGCTGTCCCGTCTCACTCGGACCAAGGGGCTCGAGCACTTCCTCGAGGCGGCGGCGATCGTGGCCGCGCGTGTACCGACGGCGCGCTTCCTGATCGTAGGGGACGTCGCCCCGGTGGACGGGGACGCGTACAAGCAAGAGCTGGAGCGGTATGTATTCCGCCTCGGGGTCGGCCAACGTGTCGTCTTTACGGGTTTCCGGCTCGACGTGCCGGAAGTGCTGGCGGAGGCATCGGTGTCGGTGCTGCCCTCGCTGAGCGAAGGCTTGTCCAACGTGCTGCTGGAATCCATGGCGGCGGGAGTGCCGGTGGTGGCCACGAGGGTGGGAGGCAATCCCGAAGCTGTGGAGGAAGACGTCACGGGGCTGCTCGTGCCGCCGCGCGATCCGGCGGCGCTAGCCGAGGCCATCTGCCGCCTTCTGGACAATCACGGACTGGCTTCCCGGTTCGTCCAGGCGGGGCGGCAGCGAGTTGTCGAGCGCTTCAGCCTCGAACGCATGGTTCAAGAGACGGAGCGTCTGTATCTGAAGCTCCTCAACGGGTCAAGGCTCCGAGTGGCCGGCGCGCGCGGAGGCACACAGGTGCGCGGCAGTTCGCACGGAATGCGTGAACCCAACTGAACAGCAACAGAGGAGAGCACTATGCAGAACGTCATGCTTGACGCAGGCATCGAGATCTTTTCGACCTGTCCGCAATCCAGCGGCGCCGACCCCACGGCCTATGTCCGAAATGTTGTGGATGTTGCACGGTGGAGCGAACAGGCCGGGTGCAGGGGCATCCTCGTATACACCGACAACTCCCTGGTCGATCCGTGGCTGGTTTCCCAGATCATCATCCAGCAGACCGAGTCGCTCTGTCCGCTTGTTGCGGTCCAGCCGGCCTACATGCATCCCTACGCGGTGGCCAAGATGGTCACATCGTTCGGGTACCTCCACGGGAGACGCCTATACCTCAATATGGTGGCAGGCGGGTTCAAGAATGACTTGACGGCGTTGAATGACACCACTCCGCACGATCAACGCTACGAACGACTTATCGAATACACCACGATCATCAGGCGGCTTCTGGCCAACCACGCCATAGTGAGCTACGACGGGCGATTTTACAAGGTGGACAAATTGAAGCTGTCGCCGTCTCTGCCGCAGGAGCTGTTTCCTGGAATTTTTGTATCCGGATCGTCCGAAGCGGGCCTGGCAGCCGCAAAAGCGATGGGCGCGACCGCGGTCAAGTATCCGAAGCCGGCGAAGGAATGTCAGGGCGAGCCGCCTGATGAGTCCGTCGATTCAGGAAT
>Ga0066685_10000895_pt1 | contig 11858 bp, 9 predicted proteins | sample GraSoiAngelo_134_FD_62305 | JGI IMG/M metagenome (GOLD analysis project Ga0066685, IMG submission 62305) | Grasslands soil microbial communities from the Angelo Coastal Reserve, California, USA - 14_0929_05_30cm | ecosystem: Environmental > Terrestrial > Soil > Grasslands | place: USA...
CAACATTAAGACCGACTTCGAGGAACACATCTCCACCCTCGCTGCTCTCTTAAACGTCCTGCTACTCCTCGGCGTCATGAAGTTCCAATCCGTACAGCCGGAGCTCGCCTATCTCGCGCTCCTGGTCGTTGGAGCGTTGGAATTCAGCTTGGCCCAATTGCCCATCACCAAACGCCGCCGCCAGGCTTTTGTCGTCCTGAGCGTGGTTGGCGCGACGCTGATGCTCGCCGCCGTTCCTTTCCACTATTCCGGAAACAACGTGGCCATCCTCTGGCTTGTCGGCGCGGAGGCTTTCCTGGCCGCCGGGATCATCGCGAAAGAAGTCGTTTTCCGCCACCTCGGTCTCCTAACCGGCCTGCTTGTCGGCCTGCATCTTCTTGGCCTGGACTTCCGTCATCTTCTCAACTTGCGCCTCGCGAACGAGGATCCAGCCCTTGCCGCCGGAGTCCTTTTCTCACTCTGTGCAGTGGTCTTCTACATCAATTCTCTCGGCGTCGGCTCACGCTGGAAAGACTTGTTTGATGGCTCGTCTGGTCGTCCCTTGCTGACCATCCATTCCTACCTCGGTGCATTCGCCGCCGCATCCGCCGCCTGGGCACTGTTCTCTCACGATTGGACCGCGCTCGCGTTCGGCGCCATCATGCTCATCCTCGCGGCTCTTGGCCGTGTCCTCGAATCGCCGAACCTGCAAGTACAGTATGCCCTCCTCGGCTTGCTCACTTTCTATCGCGCCATGGTTGTCAATTTACACCTCGAATCCCCTGAACACGCCCATGTGCGCTTGCGGCTGCTTACTTTTCCCATTCTCGGTGCAGCGTTCTATCTCACCGCCAGATTGGCGGCCCTGCGTGATGAACCGGGGCAGCGCACCATTCGCGGCCTCTTCGCCGCCGCGGGCAGCGGTTGCTTTGTTCTTCTCATCTGGTTCGAAGCGCCGGAGCTTTGGCAGCCCCTCGCTTGCATGGTTTTCGCCGTGGCTCTGTCCGAGGCCGCGCGCGCGCTGCGTTATCACACCCTTGCCTGGCACGCCCATCTTCTCACCGGCCTCGCCGTATTCACCGCGCTCACCGCTGATCCAGGCGCCATCCGCCTCTGGCACACCATTCCGGTGTGCTCTTTCAGCGCATTGCCTGTCGTTGTTGGCGGCTATTGGCTCGCCAAGCGGCTGGGCACATCGGATGAACGGCATCTCAAGCTTGCGCGCGTGGCCTACACTTGGGCCGGCACCGGCATCATGGTCTGGGTCCTTCAGGAGGCGCTTCGCGCGCCCTGGATTGCCGTTGGCTGGATCGTTTTCGCCGTCGTGCTCGCGCTGTCCACGCGCTGGATTCGTTACCAGCAGCTTGCCTGGCAGGCCAACGTCGTCGGTCTCTGCGCTCTGGTCCGCGCTTTCTTCTACAACTACGAACTCGAGCAAAAGTTCTGGGGCCCCATTTCCCTGCGCATCTTCACCATTTCCCTCGTTGCCGCGGGCTTGTACTTCCTCTCGCAGAAAGCCGCGCCTAAGGAGCGCTATGCCCGCGCCATCGCCTTCCTTCATTCTTTCGCGGCGACCGGGCTCCTGGCCCTCCTCGCCTGGTACGAAGCTCCCAACGGCTGGCTGGCCCCCCTGTGGGCCGCATTTGCGCTGGTCCTTGCAATTGTCGATCAGCGCTTCGAGCTCGATGAATTGCCTTGGCAATCGCACGCTCTCGCCGGACTGACGCTGCTCCGCAGCATCAGCGTAAATCTCTACGTCACCGCCACCTGGCACGGCATCAGCGTGCGGCTCTTGTCGCTGGCCATCGTCGCGGTCATCTTCTACGCGCTCGCACGCCTCATTCGTATGCCCGACGAATGGCGCAAGCGCGACATCCATCACGTGTACTCCTGGGCGGCATCTGCCATTGGCGGTCTGCTCCTTTGGTATGAGCTGCAGTCGCAGCCCACCGGCATCGCCGTGGCCTGGGGCGCATTTGGTCTGGTGCTCTTCGAGTACGGCCTGTTGCGCAAGATCACGCAATTCCGATATCAGGCGTACGTCGCGCTCATCGCTTCCTTCGCTCGGATTTTCTTTGCGAATCTCACCGCGGGAGAGCCCGGCGAGTTCTGGGGCCCGCGGATGTACACCATTCTTCCCCTCGTCCTGATTTTCTTCTTCGTCTACGCGCAATTGCCACCGAAGGAAGAAAACACCGTCCGCGACCGCCGCCTGCACTTCGACGTGCTCCTCGCCTACCTGGGCACCGCCACCATCGTGGCGCTTTTCTATTTCCAGTTTCCGATCGAATGGGTGGTCAGCTCTTGGGCGGCCGTCGTTTTTGCGCTTCTCGGTGCCGCGCTGCTTCTGGATCAACCGCTCTTCCTGCATCAAGGATTGCTTCTGACGGTCGGTGTTCTCGCTCGCGGCATGGCCCACAATCTTTTTGGCGCCGGCTATTTCGGCGAAGGCGATTGGCAAGGCCGCTACTTCGTGCTCAGTTCGGCGGCCGTCATTTTGCTGGCCAGCCTGTTCTTCGCTTTCCGTCTCCGCGGGCGCTACGGCATCCCTCAGAACGTGAATCCTTGGATCAGACCGCTTGCGCTGATTGCCGGCCGCCCGGAGCAAGTTGTGTTTTTTGCCCCCATCATCCTGATCACTTTCATGCTGGCTTTGAAAATGCGCTCGGGAATGGTGACTGTGTCGTGGGGTATTGAGGGCGTAGTGATCTTCGTGCTGGGGCTGGCAACCAGGCAACGCAGCTTTCGCCTAACGGGGATCGGAATTCTCTTGCTCTGCGTCGCAAAAGTCTTTGCTCTCGACGTTTGGGGTCTGCAAACGCGCGACAAATATATCACCGTGATCATCGTAGGCGTGGTGGTTTCATTCGTTTCGTTCTTGTGGGCGACGTACAAGGATGCCATTCGCCAATTTCTATGAAGCGCTCCGTCGTCTTCGTCGTTTTCTTTCTCATCCTGGGCTTCGCGGTCGCGGGGCTGTATTGGAGCCAGCGCCGCCCCAAGTCCAGTCCCGTCTCGGCCAACGCCATCTTGAATATGGCTGCCGACGCCCAACGCGACCTCTCCCGCGTTCCCATGCGCCTCACGCGCCTCTCCGACGAACGGGAAATCAGAATCGGCAAGGACCTCGCCTCTCGCTATGCAACGCAAACCCGGAACCTTACTCCTGAAGAAGAAGGGCTCGAGAAGTACGTCACCCGCGTCGGAGGCACCGTGGCCCTTCGCGCGCATCGGCACTTACCGTACACCTTTACCGTCCTCCCCGATCACAACCTGATCAATGCCTTTTCTCTTCCTGGAGGACCGGTCTACATCGGAGAAGGTATGCTCGACCTGATCACCAGCGAAGACGAACTCGCGAACATCCTGGCCCATGAGATCGAGCACATCGACCACTATCACTGTGTCGAGCGCGTGCAGGTGGAAGCGAAGCTGAAAGATCTCAACCTCGACGTTCTGGGAGCGCTGCTGCAGCTTCCGCTCGATTTCTGGGAAGCCGGCTACCACAAGGACGAAGAATTCGAAGCCGATCGCGAAGGAATGTATCTGGCGGTTCAGTCGGGCTATTCTCCGTACGGTGCCGTCGATTCGTTCGAGCGCTTTGCCAAGTTGTGCGACGAATACGTCATCCACGCGCAAAGCCCGGACCAGGAGCTTTCCGAGCTGGCCATTCAGAGTTTGAACGGCTATTTCCGTTCACACCCGCTCCCTTCCGAGCGTCTCGCCGAAGCCAACCGCCTCATCGCCCAGGAGCATTGGGAAACTCGCAAGCAGCGGAAGCCGTTCCGCGTCGAGTATGAAGTTCACAACGGGGAATACGTGAAGTAAAACGAGGAAAGGAAATCTGGCCAGGGAATCTTTGGCCAGCTAAAACAACCCGGGGATCTTCATCCCCGCGATCCCGGGGATTCCGCCGGCGAGGTTTTTCATCTGATTCGCCAGTTCTTCATCCACGCGCCGTGACGCTTCATTGACCGCCGCGCGGACCAAATCTTGCAGCATCTCTTGGTCTTTGTTTGCAAAAACATCCGGCTCGATTTTCACGTCCACAATCTGTTTTTGGCCGTTCATCCTCACCGTGACCATGCCTCCGCCGGCCGATGCCTCCACCGTCACGGAATTCACCTGCCTCTGCAAGTCTTCCTGCAACTGCCGGAACCGCGAAAGCATCTGTTGGAGAGCGCTGACTTCCATCAGGAATCCCCTTGGCTTCGTTTCACTTCTGAAATTTTCCCCCCGAAGCGCTGCAGCATAGACCGCACCATCGGATGGCGCTCAAACTGTGCACGCAACTCTTGCGTGCCGGACCCCGAGCGCGCCGCCGAGGCGGTTGCCGCTTCAACTGCTTCCAGTTTAGCACATACTCTCACGGCCCGGCCCAGCACCTTGCTCGAAATGTTACGGATCCTTTCCAACGTCTCTCTGCCTTCCATCATTTCCGCGAACGACCTCTTCTCCGGCGAAAAATAAATTCGCAGCTCCGTGCCCTCTAGTTCCCACAGGCTGCTCTGTTCCACCAGCTCGCCCAGAAATTTCTGTTGCGCCTGAATCGTCGACTTGATCTCCGCAACACGCTCCTGCGAAATTCCAATCGCCCGCGCCGCCGCGCGGGTACTGTTCGGTTCCTCCGCCACCGGTGCCTGCTTGACCTCTGTCGAAGCAGCAACGGTTGCTGGAGGTGCGGGTGCAGCGAACGGGGACGAAAATTGCACTTTCGTTTCCGTCTTCGGCTGCGCGGGAACCGCTGCCATAAAACCCGGCGCCGTGCTCCTCGACGATGGTGCGGACGCTCCAGCCCGCGCCGCGCTTCGCGTGGCTCCAGTGTTTGCCCCGCCGCCGGACACGCCGCTCTTCAATTCCGCGAGCAGTTCCTCCAGCGGCGCCAGCCGCGACGCATTGATCAGCCGCAGCAACCCCATCTCCAGATGCACCCGCGGATCGGGCTTCCGCCGCAGATCATCATCCGTCTGCAGCAAAATCTGAAAAAATCGCGTGAGGTCTTCTTCCCCGAACAGCGCTGCCGCCTTAGCCAGGGCCGGACGCTGATCCGCGGTCGCCGCAATCAAATCCGAATCCGCCCCGCACGTTCGCGCAATCAGCAGATTGCGCATGTGCCGGATCGCTTCCCGGCAGAAGTGTTGCAGGTTCCGTCCTTCTTTCTGGAACGTGTGCACCAGCCCCAGCGCGCGGTCCGCCGATCCTTCTGAAATCGCGCCCACCAGCTCCTCCAGCGCATCATCCGGTACCACGCCCAGCAATTCGCGCACCTCTTGGGCCGTAATCGTATTGCCGCAATAGGCCCGGGCCTGCTCCAGCAGCGACAGGGCGTCGCGCAAGCTGCCTTCCGCCATTCGCGCAATCACAGCCATCGCGCCAGCCTCGATCTTCAAGTCCTCTTTTCTGGCGATCTCTTCAAGCCGCCCGGTAATCTCCGCGAAGGTGAGCGCGCGAAAATGAAAATGTTGCGACCTCGAGCGAATGGTATCCACCAAATCTTCCGGTTGTGTCGTGGCCATCACAAAGATGACCCGGTCCGGCGGTTCCTCGAGCGTCTTCAGCAAGGCGTTTGACGCTTCTCCGGTGAGCATGTGCGCTTCGTCAAGTATCACGACTTTGCTTCGCGAAGCCGCCGGCGCGTACCTCACCATCTCGCGCAACTCACGGATCTGGTCGATACCGCGGTTCGAGGCCGCGTCGATCTCAATCACGTCCAGCGAAGTCCCCGCGGCAATCTCCTTGCAGGAATCGCACTCGCCGCAAGGCTGCGGCGTCGGCCCCTTCACGCAATTCAGTGCTTTCGCCAGGATTCTCGCTGCCGTCGTTTTTCCCACCCCACGCGCTCCCGAAAAAATGTACGCGTGTGCCACGCGGTCATTCTTGATCGCATTTTTCAGTGTGTCGGTTACGTGTTGTTGGCCGACGAGATCGTCAAAGGTTTGCGGGCGCCACTTGCGGGCTATGACCTGGTAGCTCATGGGAAAGTTTTCAGTTCTCAGTTTTCAGCAAACAGGGCAGAGAAGAAGTCAGCTGCACCCTCACTGTTTTCCCGCTTGACCGTGGTCCACAGTTTTTCAGTGAGAGGAACTCCGGGTGGTCTGCGGCACCCGAGGTGATCCCGGTACCGTTGCTCCCTTCCGGGCCTGGCGGGGTTCGCGGGACCTCGTTGCACAGAGCCCGAAGTTCCACGCTCCGGCACTCGCACAAATCTCGCGGGAGTGCAGAGAAAAGTCTAGCACAGCGTCCCCAGGCCAGCCAGAATGCGGCCTTGGCTTTATCCAGTTCCTTTCTGATTTCTTGCCGCTCCCGAATCTGGCGCAGATCAGGATCTCGGTTTTGCTGCCGGAGCATCCGGCGGCTGCACCTCGGATGGGTTCACCCAATTTACCTTGAATGGGCCCGCGCCGTGGACCTGTACGATGGTTTCGCCCTTGCATATCGCAAAATGGCGCATCTCTTTTGGCATCGTAACGAAGTTTCCGACGTTCATGGTTTGCAATTTGGCTTCGTCAAACGATTCTCCCGTGCTCACAAGAAATGTTCCCTTCAGCACGGTGAGGTGCTCGTCTGTGGGATGCCAGTGCGGTGGAATCTTAACTCCGTCGGCACAGCGGATGCGCAGGACAAACGGCGCTCCTTCGGCACTGGAGTCGCCGGCAACCGGTGCGAGTTCGCAGCCCTTCATGATCGGCGTCCATTTCAAATCGCCAAAGTGCACGATCTTGTGTGCCTCGGCGCTCTCCTTTTTCTCCTGGCCGTGAACTCCCGTTGCCGCTATTGCGATTCCGATCAGTGCCGCACACACACTTCCCAGTTGATTCTTTTTCATAACTATCTCCTCCGCCGGAATGGGACAACACAAGCTTCGCAAAACATACTCCTCTCGCGGCCGCGGGGCAATATGAGGACAAAGTTTGCTTGCCCAATTGGCAATTCCCGATGAGTCTTGACACCCAGGAAACATTTTCAAAAAGCCGCACCCCGCATTTCGGGAATCGAGTACTCTAGTCTCGGATGGAGTTCCTCCCCATCCTCCCCGCGTCCTGGCTCAGCCGGGATACCGGGTCCGCCGCGCCAGCGGAACGCACCGAGGCATCGCCCCGGTGTCGCCTCACGACACGAGACCAACTCGCACTCACGTGCGCGCAGGAGGAATCCATGAAAATCGCTTTATCATTTCTTTTGGCGGCTGCGCTCGTTTGCGCCGCCGCGCCCTGTTCTTACGCCGAACCGCGTCAAGTCATGCAGGGCACGCAGGTTCATCTCACGCTGTTAAGCGGAATCAGCAGCGCGGTTGCAAAGGATGGCGACCCGTTCGTCGCCACGGTCGCCGAGCCCATCTATCTCGGCAGCCAGCTGCTGCTTCCCGCCGGCACGCGTGTGAACGGCATTATCGGCACCGTCGAGAGGGCCCGCCGCTTTTCCATCTTTCGCGGCCAGGCGTATATGAACCTTACTTTTCGTTCCATCGAAGTCGATAGCCGCCTCATCCCCGTGCAGATGAGCATCATTGCCATCGAGCAACCGCGCGGGCAGGCCGAAGGCCAGCGCCGCAAAGATCTGAAAGTGGACGAAGGACAGGTCGTTCAGGAAAAGCATGACATCAAGGGCGATATTGTCGGCGCGACCATCGGGACCGGTGGCGGCACGCTCATCGGTGCGGTCTTCAGCCACGTCGCGCGTGGCTTCGGCCTCGGCTTGGCCGGCAGTGCCGCCTATATCGTCGCGCGCAAGGGCAAGGACCTCGAACTTCCTGCGCAAACCGGAATGCTGGTCCGAATGGACAACACCGTCACCGTGCCGGTGACCAGCGCCAGCAACGCCTCGCTCGCCAATGGCAACCGATGACCGAGGCTGGCAAAAAACAGGAGTGCGTCGCGAGGGGACACGTGTCTCCTCGCGGCGCATGACTGGCCCAGTGTTCTGGCGCGAACTCTGGATTAGATTAGTTTTCTCATTACTTCGGGAAGTTCGGATCTGCCTTCACTTCGATGATCTGCTTGGTGTGTCGCTCGCTATGCGCTGCGACGAGCAGAACAAATTCATACGCATCCAGCTTGCCCATGGGACTTTCCATCACGTGATCACGCATGCCCGGGGTGGATTTCAGGAAATCTTCCGTGGTTGCCCGGCTGTCCACGAAATGCTTTATCGATCCCTCCGGCGACCCAAAACGATTTGTCGGCAACAGCGGTTCCGGCGCTTGCGCCTTGTTGGTACGGTCGGGAACCATTGCCAACACGGCCTCGTCCGTCTTCTTCACGTCGCGACCGGGCTCCCCGGCGGGCGCCGACATGACCTTTTCCTTGGCCAGCGTGCGTAGAAAATCCTCTGCCGCCGCTATGTGCTCCATCACCTGCGCCACCGACCAGCGGTCTGCCGCCGGCTTAAAGTTCCACTGCGCTTCAGACAGTCCTTTTGTCGCCTCCAGAACATTCTTCTTCGTCGTTTCCAGATACTGTAGCGCCTTATCCTTTTCCGCCTGCGTCACGTCTTGTGCCGATACAGCCGCTGCTCCGGCCAGCAAGAGCAACGCGATCAGCACCCCTACAAGGGACTTGGTTCTCATCTTTTTTCTCTCCTTGTCATTCGCGACCGCGGAGCGGCCGACTTTCTCATCTGCAATTGGAGAAACGGGGATTTGCAGCATACCACATCATCTGCCCTTTCGTGCGCACCGGCGATTGAAACAGGGTCGATCAGCAGGAAGTTCTCTCCGGGGAAGTACAACCCGAACGCAAACAAGGACAACAGTGCTGCTCCGCCCACGAGGCGCAGCGCAATTACGCCGGGTTGCCCGCGCTTCAGGGGCGGACAACTTGTTAGCGACCTTCTACAGGTTTGATCGCGACGGTGCGAATCAACTGCACGATCAGCGTCGCCAGGACGACGAATGCCGCACTGCACCCAACCCAAACCAGTGCTTTCTGGATGGCCTCATGGAGCGGCTCGTTCCCCATCCCCAGCAGCGCATCCAAAATCGGGTCCAACTGCGCGTGAATCCGCCGAGCACACTGCCCTGTGAGTTTGAAATTGTTTAGAACATCTTGAAAACCGTATCCGCCCAGAAGACCAGCAGTTCCAGCGTGAATTTTCTCGCTGAGGGTCGCCACGAAAATGAAACCGAGGATGCCGCCATCGATTCCGCCCGCCAAAACGGAAAATATTGGGCTGGGACGAGACAGGTCTCGGATTGCCAGATCCAAGAAAAGAACATTTAGGAACACCCAAACCATCCCCGCGAGCGGAACCCAAACCGAAACAGGCAGGGACGTGAAAGATCTCCGGGATGAAGACACAGGCCCTATTGCAGTTGACATGCCCACCTCCGCTGGTTCATTGACCTTGTAGAATAGTGATGCTCATGAGGCTAACGTTTCACGCCATCTGTCTTGCACAGCCGGAGTTGTTAAGTGCAGGATGAGTGCCTAGAACTCGCACGACCAATCTGCGGATTTTTCAATGGCTTGGAAACGGCCTGGATATTCCATAACGCTTCATGCCGGGAAACTGGTTGGGGTTGGGACACTCCCGAAAATAGTGCGGTTGTCGCTCTTTCGGGGAACAAAAACCTGGTCGGGCGCCGAAGCCCGCACCGCCTGATTCAAATTTTTCGTCGCATCGCAGTTTTTGCCCCGCTGCGGCGCAAATTTGGTTGCTCCCTTCTCACTCCGGCACGGCGCAAGCGAAATCAGCAGGAAGAGCACATGCTCCTGCGAAATCCGCGCCTCTTTCCGATCGTTGGCGTCCCATTTCTTGCCCTGGTCTTTCGAATTAGCAAAGGGCCTGATCTGTCGAAACACGGTGGGGTTGGACTGGCTTGAGCCGGAACTGTTGCTGTCCCTCCTGGGTGACCCCCATTGGCTGAGCATGGTAAGCCACGGGAGAGGAACGACCTGGAGAAGTGGGTTGCAGGAGACGGAGAAAGATCATCGATCCGCGCCGAGGTGCATGGGTGAGGGTGAGGTACTTGCCGGTTTCTTCGTTACATTCGAGCTCGCACCTCTCCACGAAGAAAGTATGCGCGCTATCCCAACCGGATGCTTCGACCGGGTAGGAATTGGTAATGGGACGCTCGGCAGTCAAGGGCATCGGAAACCTCTACCGGGGGAGCTGCAGCTGCCTTGCCACAGGTGTTTGGCACGAAGGAGTTGAAAATAAACCGCTTAGCGGACAATGAAGTTTGTGAAGCTGTGCGGGGGCGGGACAACCTGGCGCGGGTTGTTTAGAAGTGGGGCAGCCATCCAGGATGCTCCGTCAGCACGCTTTAGAACTGACCACGAAGCAGGTAATGCGTGGCGATGGCCTTGATCGGGCCGTAGACATAGCGAAAAGCGACGATCGCCAACAGCAGCCCCACCATGGCGTAACTGTTCCCCCGAAGCCAGTCCAAATACCGCTGGGAACGTGTCTCGCCCATGAAGAGCATGATGGCAGTGCTGCCGTCGAGCGGAGGAACCGGCAGCAAATTAAACGTGCCGAGAAGCAGGTTTAGCGAGAAGAAAGCGCCGAGGACACTGCCCGCCAAGTCCGGAGGGTCCTTGTGCAGCCAGCCTTGGGACCACCCCAGCCGCAGCAGGACGGCCGCGACCAGCATCAGCGTGTAATTCGTGGCCGGACCCGCCAGAGCCATCCACGCCGCCCGGCGCGGATGCCTCCGCTCCCACACCCGATCGTACGGCGCGCTGGCCCATCCGATAAGCGACCCGTTTATGATCAGTGAGAGAATGGGAATCACCACCATGCCCCAGGGTTCGCGCTGTATGTGCGGCACGGGGTTGAGCGACACTTGTCCGCCCGCGAACGCCGTATCGTCCCCACCAATTTTGGCGGCCAGCGCGTGCGCCGCTTCGTGGCAAGTGGTCGAAAAAAGAAACGCAACGTACCAGATAAATCCCAGCGCCAGCAGTTCGGGAGAGAGATCAGCCATGAAGGTAGTCTTCGTTCCCTCCGGCCCAGTAGCCTAGATGGCCCCGCGCCGCTTTGCAAGCAAAGCCCCTGGGGTTTCCAAGAACCGATGAGGAGGACAAGATCAAGGAAAAGCTCGGCCCCTTAGGGTTCAAACCGCTGACGTTTTTCGAGAGTAGGGACAGGAAAGAAACGGTGCAACGCGCTGCTTCGTGGCCCTTCACGACGATGCAGGGAAAGAAGACCAACTGGCGATGGTCGCCTTCGGATACAGGCGATCCCACCGACGTCAATGACCGGGACGCGCGAGCTGGGGCCTTCAAAAGGCTAGAGTGTTCGACGGGTGGAAGGGCCCGCTCGCGGAAGTCCGAACGGATCTGTCAGCCGATCGATTACCGACTACTTTTCACTGGCCATAGGCTTGGGAGCGGCGCTAATAACCACGCTGTACATCGACCACGACCGCCACGTAATCGAGAACCCCGGATAGGATTTTGGATCGCCTGCGGGCCCGTGCTGATTATTTGCCGCAGTACGCATGGACGAGCGGCAACTCCGCTAGCCGACCATGCGCCCATCAATTAGGTCACCGCGATTGCCGCGACGCCGTCCTAGCGGCTCTCACCAGCAGTCCCTACGGCGCTGTTTGTTTTGGAAAGGCCTTGGACCCGGATGGCGAGAACTGAAAACGGATGAGCCATTCGCTGGGGGCGCTGTGACCGCCGATTTCGGGTGAAGCAAATTGCCAGTTGCGCGCGGCTTTGAGTGCAAGGTCGGCAAAGTATTTACTCGGGCCGGCTGAATCGAGGGAAGCTTCAGCAACATTGCCCGTCGGGTCCACCTGGACGCGGACGCTGACGCGAACGACGCCCCGAATGGTGGCGCGCGCCTTCGCGGGGGCGTCGGGCAAAACCTGGTCGAGGACGTCACCGCGCGTGAGAGAGGACGCCGAGGTACTTGGCGCGTTTGCGGAC
>Ga0066685_10000897_pt1 | contig 11840 bp, 6 predicted proteins | sample GraSoiAngelo_134_FD_62305 | JGI IMG/M metagenome (GOLD analysis project Ga0066685, IMG submission 62305) | Grasslands soil microbial communities from the Angelo Coastal Reserve, California, USA - 14_0929_05_30cm | ecosystem: Environmental > Terrestrial > Soil > Grasslands | place: USA...
AATGATCAATGACAAATGAATGATGAGGGATTTGTTGATCGGTTCCTCGCGTGCATTATGTCATTTTTCATTTGTCATTGGTCATTTGCCATTTGTCATTGGTCATTTTTTGCCAGGTCTTTCTCTGCGAGGACGGTAAGGCCGAAACCAAACATAGCGCGGAGGTTTCCATAAAATAAAAAAGCCCCCTTCCGCTCTGCGCGAAAGGGGGCCCGGTCCACTTGCTTATTCGGTTCTGGTGACGTTCTCGGCCTGTAAGCCCTTGGGGCCCCGGGTCACGTTAAAGGACACCGCGTCTCCCTCAGTCAAAGTCCGAAAACCGTTCATTTGAATGGCTGTGTGGTGAACGAAAACGTCACCGCCACCTGCTCGCTCAATAAACCCATAACCTTTGGCGTTGTTGAACCACTTCACTTTCCCAACTTCTTTTTCCATTTAAAAATCTGCTCCTTGTTGCTTCTTCCAATTTCGCTTTTGTGTCTATCTCCGCTTCCCGCTACATGAAAAAACCGCCGGCTAATGCATCCGCGGCACTCCACATCGAGATCCGGCCTCAAGAATACAAAACGATGGCTTATGTTACAGTTGCACTACATCGCTGTCAATCGAAACGTGACGTTTAACCACGTATTTGTCAGCTTAGTCCGCCGGGCTAACCCGTTCAGGGAGTGTGTGTTCGTGCGGGTGTCGTGAGGACGGAGACCCAGAACGTGGAAAGCAGTGGGCAGTGGGCAGATGTAGTTGCTTTGCCCCTCTGCCCCTCTGTGGTTAAAGATTGGCCTTGAGAAATGCAAAGCCCTGCTTGCCCGAGAACTCGTGCTTTCCTGAGAAAGTCTCGAGTCCAAGATTCTCCTCCTTACCGAAGACTCGATAGATTTTTCTGGTGCGCTCGAAGGCTAATCGAGTCCCGGCCACAGGAAAGATCGGGTCTTCGGTCCCGTTTTCGGCGAACAGGTGGCGCGGTGCAATCAGGCCGGCGATATCGTAGGCCTCGGCCGCCTTCAGAATTCCGGGCACGTAGTTATCGATACAATGGCTCAAGGAGTAAATACTGGCTTTAAAACTGCAGAAGGAGCCGCTCAGGAACGCAACCTTGATCCTCTGTTCTACTGCGGCAGCATACAGAGTTACGGTCCCACCTCCGGAGATGCCCATGCATCCGATGCGCTTGGGATCGATCTCCGGTCGTGTTTCAAGATAATCCAGGGCGCGGATCACATCCCAGGTCCGCCAGCCCGCCATAGTCTCGCCAAGCATCAGAGCCGCCCCGGCCGCGGGCTGGCACGAGGAGCGCTCGGCCGATCCTTTCCGTGAGGCCTCGTCGCGGCGATGGCCGAAGCCTAACTGCTCGATGGCGAAGGCTGCGATGCCTTGAGTGACGCATTGAAGCGCAAAGTCATTCTGGTAGCCTCCGTACCGCCTGCGTTGGTTGCCTTCTGTGTCGATTCCGACGATGTCGTCGACGCCACGCCCATGCCCGGGCAGGCAGATCATCGCCGGGCCGGGAGTGCGGAAGTCAGCCGGGAGGAGAAGATAACCGAAAACCTGCAGCCCCGGCCGGCTCCAGAACAGGATCCGCTCCCGGCGGTAGCCATCCATCTGCTCGGTTCTGAGGATCTTCGCGCGAAGGGGTTGCCGTTCCATTGGGAAGCCGCCCAGCAATTCGACCACGCGGCCTCGCAGCTTTCTTTGCCATGCCCGGGCCTCTTCGCGGGAACCGGCCCGAAACGTCAAGGACGGGCTTACATTTTCGTATCGCGCCAGCGAATACAGCAGCGTATCCAGGGCGTCTCCAGCGGCGAAAATTTCGTCGATCATCGCGGAAGCTTCCTGACGTTGATGAGCAGCCACCCCGCGCCGGTACCCGGCGAGAATACCCGGAACTGTCGATACCCTCATAATGAAATCCCTCCTCCCCGGCTTCCCTTTCATGCTAATCCCTCCTGTAAAAGAGACGGTGGAAAATTGTCACTCCTCTTTCACCACAGAGACGCGAAGACGCAACGGTTCTGCGCGCCCATGCAGTGATATCATGAAAACTTAGCCCTCGGGCAGCAACCAAAAGTTCTTGGCGATTTCTTCGCGTCTTCGCATTCTTAGGGCCCGCCCCAGAATAACATTTGCACTTTGCTGCTGGCCCCCAGGCCCGCTGGCAAGGCGCGAGCGACGAGCATACCCGTTGCGGTATGTAAGGAGCGAGCAACGCAGCCAGCGGGCCTGCGGGCCGCAGGCCCGAAGGGGCGCGGCGGCGAGGGGCCGTCTGCGTTGTTGGCGCTCCTCGACGATGCACAGCGGCATCGCCTGCGTCGCGGCGCCTAGCATCCGGCCCCTCGGCGCTCGCGCCAAAGTGTAAATGTTATTCTGTGGCGGGCCCTTAGCGGTGAAATCCGGGGCGCGAAATCATACAAAGCTTCCAATTTACCAATGCCATTGCCTGGTCTAATATTAGGCTATTGAAAGAGAGGCGATTTTGAGACCCGGGCTGAAGATACTGCTGTTTATCAGCATTTGCTTTCTCATTCTTAACAGCGCATACGTCGGGGCGTACGCTGAACCGACGCTTTTCTACGTCACCAACGTCTTCGCCCATCTGGCCGCCGGCTCCGTGATCGGTATGGCGCTGTTGTGGGCAGCGTGGCGCGAACGACACAGCCATCTGGCGTTCTCCATTGGGGCGGCGCTGTGTGTGCTTCTGGCCCTCGTTTCCGGAGGCCTGATCGTCTACTTTGGAGGAACGCGGCCCTATGCCTTGCTGGTTCTGCTGCACGGTGCGCTGGGGGCAGCCGCCCTCCTTACCGTGGTTCTCGCCTGGCGGGCCTGGTTTGGAAGTGCGGCGCTGGATCGAGCGAACTGGAAGCCCTTGGCCGTCGTTCTGGCGGGCGGCGCGTTTTTTTTTGCGGCCGCGGTTGCCTGGCAGAAGAGCCATCCCGAGCCGGACAATCGTTTCGTGCAGCAGCTCGAACCGCCCCTGGATATGGCAGGCGAAGGGATCGGCGAAAACACCGCGTTCTTTCCTTCGGCCTCCGAAACCAACACGAGGGGTCTCATTCCCTCGAATTTCTTTATGAAAACGGAGTCCTGCGGGCAATCGGGCTGCCACTCGGACATTTACAAGCAGTGGCACTCTTCGGCGCATCACTTCTCCTCTTTCAACAACCAGTGGTATCGGAAATCGATTGAATACATGCAGGACGTTACCGGCACACGCCCTTCGAAGTGGTGCGCGGGCTGCCACGATCATGCAGTGTTCTTCAACGGCCGCTTTGACCGGCCGATCAAGGAGCAGATCGACACCCCCGAGGCGCAGGCGGGACTGACGTGCACGTCCTGCCATTCCATTTCAAAAGTGAAGAACTCCATGGGCAACGGCGCTTTTGTGATCAGGTACCCTCCCCTCCACGATCTCGCCACCAGTGACAACCCGATCCTGAAAGGGCTGCACGACTTTTTCGTGAAGATTGACCCGGAACCGCACCGCCGAACTTTTATCAAGGACTTCCATCGGAAGGACACCGCGGAGTTTTGCTCTACCTGCCACAAGGTCCACCTGGACAAGCCGGTCAACGATTACAGGTGGTTTCGAGGTTTCAATGACTACGACGCGTGGCAGGCCAGCGGCGTGTCGGGACAGGGGGCGCGCTCGTTTTACTATCCGCCCAAGGCCATGAAGTGCGCCGATTGCCACATGCCTCTCGTGAACAGCGACGATGCCGGCAACATCGGAGGCAGGGTCCACGATCACCGCTTCATCGCGGCCAACACCGCTCTTCCCTTCGCCAACAAGGACGAGATCCAGCTGAAGAAAACCATCGAGTTCCTGCAGAACAACCAAGTGACGGTCGACATATTCGGCATCAATCGAGTGGCCGAGGGTTCGGGACTGGAGGAGATTCCATCGGGCCAGCCTGCCGCACCGCGGGCTGCGACTCATTTTGCAGAGGTGGAGGAGATGGGCGCTGCTTCGGGCGTTGGAGCCGCCCTTACCGATGTGACCCAACTTACGGCCCCTCTGGATCCGATCGCCGCGGTCGTGCGAGCCGGGGAGAGCGTCCGCGTGGAAGTCGTCGTGCGCACGCGCGGAGTCGGTCATTTTTTTCCCGGCGGGACCGTGGATGCCTTCGATGTCTGGCTCGCATTGAAGGCGGAAGACGAGAAAGGCATACCCTTCTACTGGAGTGGCATGGTGGAAGATAACGGCAGGGGTCCGGTGGAAAAGGGAGCGCATTTTTACCGATCTTTCCTGCTCGACGAAAAGGGCAACCCCATCAACAAGCGCAACGCCTGGGCGGCGCGAAGCGTTCTGTACGTTCGCTTGATACCGCCGGGCGCGGCGGACACCGCCCACTTTCGGCTCAAGGTCCCGGAAAACGCCGGCTCGCAGATCAAATTAACTGCAACACTGAACTATCGCAAGTTCAGCTGGTGGAATACCCATTGGGCCTACGCGGGGGTGCGCGACCCGTCTCAAGGCCCTTTCGCATTGGGCAAAGGGTACGACAGCAGCCGGTGGATCTTTGCCGGCGATACTTCATTGGTGAGCGGCGCTCTGAAAGAAATCCCGAACCTGCCGGCCGTGGCGATGGCTTCCGATACCGTCACATTGCGCGTGGCCGGCAAGCGCAGCCCGATCCCCGCTACCCAGCAGATCGAAGCCAAACAGGTGCGCGAACGCTGGAACGACTACGGCATCGGCCTGCTTTTGCAGGGCGATCTGAGAGGCGCCGAGGCTGTGTTTCAGAAGGTCGCGCAGATGGATCCGGCCTATGCCGATGGATTCGTTAATGTGGCTCGCTGCCGGATTCAGATCGGCGATAATGCCGGGGCTCAAGAAGCCCTGGAGAAGGCGCTGAAAATCGATCCCAAGCTCGCCAAGGCGCACTATTTTTATGGCCAGACCTTGAAGATCTTCGGACGGTACGACGATGCTTTGAAACATCTGAGAATCGCGCAAGCTCAGTACCCGCGAGACCGGGCGGTCCTCAACGAAATCGGGCGCGTCCTCCTCTTGCAGAGGCGCTATGACGATTCGATTGCGGCGCTCCGGCGGGTCCTCGAAGTCGATCCCGAGGATCTGCAGGCCCACTATAACCTGATGCTCGCCTGTCGCGGCACTGGACGAATCGCCGACGCGCAGCGCGAGCAGGCGCTCTACGAGCGGTTCAAGGCCGATGAGGCCTCGCAGGCGATTACGGGCGACTACCGCAGGCAGAACCCTGAAGACAACAACGAGCGGCAGCGTATCCACGAGCACGGGCCGGCTATTCTCAGCAGCTACAGCCGGCCCCGGCCTGTTCCTTCAACGGCAAACGGGGCGCCACAGCGCGTCCGGGCCTCAGGTGGATCTCCTTAACGCCGCTGTTCGCAACAAATGACAAATGACCAATGAAAAATGACAAATCGCAGTTCGTTGTCCGGACTTCTCCCTTTATTTGTCATTGTTCATTTGCCATTTGCCATTTGTCATTTGACGGAAGAATACGGTAGTGAGCGGAAAGGCAAGATACCTCTGGCGAATACTTTTCCTCTGGTTCCTGTGCGTCTGGGCGGTGAATGTTCACTTCGCTGCTCCAGACGGGGTCGTCTTCACGGATGTGACCAAAGCTGCCGGGATAAAGTTTGTTCACTTCAATGGAGGCATCGGCAAGAAGTACCTGCCGGAGACTATGGGATCTGGCTGCGCCTTCCTGGATTTCGACAGCGACGGCTGGCAGGACATTCTGTTGCTGAACGGCAGCGACTTCGCGGTCCCCAAGCGACGCCCCTCGACGCCGGCGCTTTACCGCAACAACCGCGACGGAACCTTCAGTGACGTCACCCGGGCGGCGGGGCTTGCGGTAGAGATGTACGCCATGGGGGTCACCGTTGGGGACTATGACAACGACGGGGATGACGATATCTACATCACGTGCCTGGGGCCGGACCATCTTTTCCAGAACCAGGGAAACGGAACCTTCAAGGACGTGACTCGAGCGGTGGGATTGGGCTGTGCCGACTTCGGCGGCAGCGCTGCCTGGCTGGACTACGACCGTGACGGCTGGTTGGACCTTTACGTCTCGAACTATGTGCAGTGGTCGCCGGCTGCGGATATCTACTGCACCCTGGACGGGAAGACCAAATCGTATTGCACACCCGAATCCTACAAGGGGATCTCGGGACGGCTCTATCGCAGCATCAAGGGGAGTCGCTTCGAAGATGTGACCCAGAAGGCGGGGCTGTACCTTCCATCGCAAAAGGGACTGGGAGTCTGCGTCACGGACATCAACAACGATATGTGGCCGGATATCATCGTGGCCAACGACACGCAGCCAAACAACCTCTTCCTGAATATGAAAAACGGCACCTTCAAGGACGCCGGGGTTTCTTCCGGCGTTGCTTTCTCTGAAGAAGGCGTCGCGCGCGGCGCCATGGGAATCGATGCGGCGGATTACGACCTGTCTGGACGCCAGAGCCTGATCATCGGAAATTTCTCCAACCAGATGCTGGCGCTCTACCACAATGAAGGAAACGCCTTCTTTATCGACGAGGGTCCTGTTTCGGAAATCGGGCACAAGAGCCTGCTCACGCTTGCTTTTGGCTGCTTTTTTTTCGACTACGACCTCGACGGGTGGGCGGATATTTTCGTCGCCAACGGTCACGTCGAAGACGACATTAACAAAGTCCAGAGCAAGGTGACTTACGCGCAGCCTACGCACCTCTTCCGCAATCTGGGGAACAAGCAGTTCCGCGAAGTCACCGCGGATGCCGGGACCGCGCTGGCAAAGTCCTACGTAGCGCGCGGCGCCGCGTATGGCGATTTCGACCGGGATGGCGACCTGGATGTGCTGATGACCACCAACAACGGACCAGCCTATCTGTTCCGCAACGACGGGGGAAACCAATCGAGCTACCTGCGCATCAGGCTGCGCGGTTCCCGATCGAACCGCAACGGTTTCGGCACTCTCATTCAGGTTACCGCAGGCGGAAAGATCCAGGATGTTTTCACCCGCTGCGGGATGAGTTATCTGTCGCAATCTGAAAGCACTGTCACATTCGGGCTCGGAAAACAGGCCAGGGCCGAGAAGGTGCGGCTCTCCTGGCCCTCGGGCGCCCTTCAAGATCTCGGCCCGCTCGAGGCCCGAAGAGAATATCTCGTGGATGAATCTCAGGGCCTTGTCTCGAAATAGAAAGACGCGGACCTGCACCCTAAGGGTCTGTGAGGAAATAATATGGGCACTTTGCTGCTGGCCCCCAGGCCCGCTGGCGAGGCGCGAGCGACGCCTGCGTCGCGGCGCCTCGCATCTGCCCGCCCGGCGCTCGCGCCAAAGTGTCCATATTATTTCCTCACAGACCCTAAGCCTTGAAAACCCCACCTAACTGTCTGTGCTCTTGCGCTTCCAGTAATAAAAGAAGGGAATGCCGGCCGCCACGACGCCGAGGCCGACAAGCGATTTATAAGGATGCTGTCTGAAGGATGTCACCAAGGAAATCATCAGAATCCAAAGGCTGACCGCCAGAAACAGAAGCATCGTCCAGGGGTAGCCCCAGGCCGAATACGTTCCGCGCTGCCCGGCGTTCCGCTTTCGGACAAAGTAAAGGGAACCTACGGTAAGCGCGGCAAAGAGAATGAGGACTACTCCCGAGAAGCTGATAAGCTCCCTGAAGTCTCCCGCAAATGCCAGGATCACAGACCATATCGCTTGGAGCACAATAGCATTGGCGGGGGTTCCGAAGCGCGGGTGCACACTGGCAATGGCGGCGGGGAAAACGCCGTCCTGCGCCATCGCATAGTATACGCGCGGTCCGGCGATAATCATCGCGCTGATAGAACCGAGGATCGTCCCCATGAAGGCGAGATTGAGGAGTGGAGCCACGTTGATGCCGAAGAGATTCAGGCTCGCCAATTCAGCGATGCGGATCACGCTGGCCATGTCCTGGAGGGGAACCGCGTATATGTAAAGGGCATTCATGGCCAGATACAGCACGACCACGGTCACCGTACCGAAAAAAAGCGAGCGCGGCAGGTTGCGAAGAGGATCCCGGATCTCTCCTCCGATATAGGCCGCTGCGTTCCAGCCGCTGTAAGAAAACATCACGAGGATCAGCCCGGCCGCTGTCGCCGAAGCGAGATCGGGCCACTTCGACACAGGAATGACAGGCGCAAAATGCGCTAGGTTCCCTTTGCCAAAGAGGAACCCGCAAAGGACGAAAGCGGCGATGACGCCCACCTTGAACGAAGTCAAGCCTACGTGAACCGGTCCTCCTACTTTCACTCTCCGATAGTGCACCGACGACAGCCCGACGATCACGAGCGCTGCCACGAAATGCCCCGGCAGCAAAAATCCTCGTCCCGGCGCGCCGGCTCCCTGCGTGCTCAGGGTAGGGAAGTAGAAACTCAAATACTCGGTAAATCCGACGGACGCAGCGGCAATGGGGGCGGAAAAGCCCGCAAAAAGCGAGGCCCATCCGCTTAAGAACGACGGAAGCGGGCCGTAGGCCTCGCGCAGATAAGCGTATTCCCCTCCAGCGCGCGGAAACCGGGCTCCCAACTCGGCGTAGCACAGTGCGCCCGCGAGCGCGAGAACGCCTCCCACCAGCCAGACGCCGATGAGGACTCTTGGATCGCGCAGATCGCGCGCCAGCACCCCGGAAGTGGTGAAGATCCCAACACCGATCACATTGGACACGACCACGGACGTAGCCAGCGGCATACCCATGGATCGCGGAAGCTCGAAAGGGGAGGTCTTTTCGGTCTCGATAGGCGTGGCCACTGTTGTAGCGGCTCTTAAATATTGAAGTATTTTGCCTGGGGGTGATGGACGACGAAGGCGGACGTAGACTGCTCCGGTTCCAGTTGGTATCCGGTCGTCAGACGCACCCCGATCTCCTCCGGCTGCAGCAAAGTAAAAATCTTCTCCTGATCTTCCAGAGCGGGGCAGGCCCCATAACCCAGGGAGTAACGCCTCCCCCGGTAACGCTGTTTGAAGAGCATCTCAATCTCCGCGCCGTCCTTATCGTCAATTCCCAGCTCGCGCCGGATCCTCTTGTGAAAATACTCCGCCAGCGCCTCGGCCGATTCCACGCTCAGACCGTGCAAATAGAGGTACTTTGTGTACTCGTTCCTGGCAAAAAGTTCTCGCGTGACTTCCGAAGCCCGGCTTCCAATCGTCACTACCGTAAGCCCCAAAACGTCCAGCTTGCCGGAATCCGAGGGTGCGAAATAGTCTGCCAGGCAGAGATAAGGCTCCTTCGACTGCCGGGGAAATGTGAAGCGAAGCGTCCCCTTCAAGTCTTCCGCCGAGTCATAGACGATCAGGTCGTTGCCGTCCGACTGGCAGGCAAAATAGCCGTAAACGACCCGGGGTTCGAGGTAACCTTCTCGCAAACATTCCACCTTGAGCTGTTCGAGCACAGGGCGGTACTTTTCGCCTATCAGCCTGAGGTACTCGTCCTTTTTTACGCCGCGGATGCCCCACTGGTTTCTGAAAAGCGCGACTTCATTCAGGAACGGGAAGATATCCTCCATGGACAGGTCACGGACGACCCGTCTGCCGAAGAACGGAGGGCGTGGAATCGAGACGTCCCTGGTAACAGTACTTGTGAAATCCGCTGCGGCCACCTCGGCGTCGCGGGGCTCGGCGGCGCATGCGGCAGCCGCTTTTCGCCGGGTAGGCACTGGCGGCGCAATCTCCCCCTTGCGCCCGGGATCCATGATCCCGTCCATAATGTGAAGGCCGGCGAAGGCGTCCTGTCCGTAGAAAACAGGACCACCGTAGACCGATTGCATGTCCTCCTCCACGTATTTCCGAGTGAGCGCCGCGCCTCCTGCGAGAACCGGGAATCGGAGCCCCTGGCGCTGGAGATCCTCGAGGACATATTTCATCTCAACCGTCGACTTGACCAGCAGGCCGGAAAGCCCGATGGCATCGACCTCATGTTCCAGGGCAGACTGGATAATGTTGTCGGAAGGCTGCTTGATTCCCAGATTGTAGACCGTGTACCCGTTGTTCGTCAGGATGATATCTACCAGGTTCTTGCCGATGTCGTGGACATCGCCCTTGACAGTCGCCAGCACGATGCTCCCCTTGGACGAATCCGCAGCCTTGTCCATGAACTGTTCGAGATAATTCACGGCGGCTTTCATCACCTGGGCGGCATCGAGAACCGATGGGAGCTGCATCTTGCCGCTCCCGAAGAGATCTCCCACAACTTTCATTCCATCGAGAAGGATGCTGTTGATGATGTCCAGAGCGGAATACTTCTTGAGGGCTTCGTCGAGGAACTCCGTCAGCTCGACCTTCCGGCCATTGACGTGGGAAACCCGTTCGCCGTTGATCAGGTTGTATTTCAGGCGCTCCTCGATTGTCATCTCGCCGCCGGTTCCGGCGGCTACTGAGAACACCTGCTTCTCGGATCCTTGATAGTAGTTGATGAAGTCCTGCAAAGGGTCCGCGCCCGCGGAACGGTCGCAGTAGATGAGGCGCCGGCACAACTCCACTTCGTTTTCGGGGATCTTGTAGAGCGGGTAGATCTTGTGCCAGTTGACGATCGCCGCGTCCAGGCCGTGTTCAAGCGCCTCGTGCAGGAAGACGCTGTTCAGAATCCGGCGTGAATAAGTCTCCAGGCCAAAGGAAATGTTGGACACTCCCAGAATGGTGCTGCATTCGGGCAGCTCTTCCTTGATCCCCTTCACGGCGTTGAGCGTCTCCACGCCCGCGCTGCGGTACTCTTCCTGGCCCGTCGAGATGGGCAGGGTCAGGGCGTCGAACAGGATGTCCCGGGGAGGGACTCCGTAGTCCTCGGTGAGGATCCTGTAAATGCGTTTGGCGATCGCGATCTTCTTCTCCGCAGTCAAGGCCATCCCCTCCTCGTCGATCGTGAGCGCCACGACCGCGGCGCCGAACTGGCGGACGAAAGGAACGACCTTCTGAATCCGCTGCATCCCGTCTTCCATGTTTATGGAGTTGACGATCGCTTTTCCCGGGACGAGCTTCAAGGCCTCTTCGATGACATTGGCCTCAGTCGAGTCGATCATGAGCGGCACTGTAACTCGGGTTGCCAGCCGGGTGACGACTTCGCGCATGTATTTCAGTTCGTCCTCGCCGACGATGGCCACGCAGAGGTCCAGAACATGGGAGCCTTCGTTGACAAGCCGCTTGGCCATGGCGACGATGTCGTCGTATTTCCCGCCCTGCACCAGCTCGCGAAACACCTTGCTCCGGGTAGTTGTGTTCAGCTCCTCGGCGATGATGAGCGGCGGCGGTTCCTGGCGCAGCTGCGTGGCGGCAAAGCAACTCGCCATCATGGCCTGAGGCTTCACTGCCCGGCGCTTGGGTTCCAGGTCACTCACCTCTTCCACGACGCGACGGAGGTGTTCAGGAGTCGTGCCGCAGCAGCCACCGACGATGTTGACCCCATACTCCTTGACGAAGCGTTTCTGGTATGCCGCCAGCTCGTCGGGGGTGAGCTTGTAATGGGCTTGGCCGCCGACGTTTTCCGGCATGCCGGCATTCGGGAGACAGGAGATCTTCTTGGTGCAATAGTCGCCCAGATACCGGACGGAATCGTTCATTTCCTTGGGTCCGGTGGCGCAGTTGAGGCCGATTACCTGAATGTCGTAGGGCTCCAGGATGGCGAGAGCTGCGCCGATCTCGGTCCCGACCAGCATGGTTCCCATACGTTCGATCGTCACCTGCACCATCACAGGGAGAAGTTTGCCGGACTGGCGCATCGCCAGCTGGACGCCGGCGATGGCCGCTTTAGCCTGCAAGATGTCCTGGCAGGTCTCGATCAGCAGCACATCGACTCCGCCGTCGATCAGTCCCAGGGCTTGGTCCCGCAAGGTTTCGAGCATGGCGTCGTAG
>Ga0066685_10000899_pt1 | contig 11827 bp, 12 predicted proteins | sample GraSoiAngelo_134_FD_62305 | JGI IMG/M metagenome (GOLD analysis project Ga0066685, IMG submission 62305) | Grasslands soil microbial communities from the Angelo Coastal Reserve, California, USA - 14_0929_05_30cm | ecosystem: Environmental > Terrestrial > Soil > Grasslands | place: USA...
GGATTCCCTACGACCGTAGAATAGGCGTCCAAACTTGCATCGGCGTGGCCGCCCGATTCGCCCACGCGTAATAAGGCACAAACCTGAGCTCCACTTGCTTGGCCTTTGGCACATCGGCAGTGTACGGACGGTATAGAGCGCTATGCGAAGCAGATTTCTCGTAGATCGCTCCCATGTGCTTCAGCACCACGATTCCCCCTAGCAAATCGCCATGAAACTCCTCGTGAAACTTTGATGAGGGCTCATGGCGTATATCCAGAGAAACATCAAACAAAGGCACGCCATCCGGCTGATCCAGTTGTTCGAGACAGTAAACGAGCGGACCCCGCTGAACCGCCACGCGGCCATAATCATCCACCACACGGGGGTTTGCTTCGATCACTTGCGGAGTCATGCCGAACTTCACGTCAATGAGATCGCCGGGCGACCAGCGGCGTCGCAACGCGAGATACTGTCCCGGAGTCGCTCCAGAGACTGGCTTGCCGTTGATCGTCACCTGCGTTCCGTCGGACCACCCGGGAATACGGAGATAAAACGTGAACTCCGCGGGCTTGGCCGGCGTGACAGTAATCTCCGCGGCGCCATCCCACGGGTAGTTTGTTTTCTGCACAACCTTCAGGCCGGTTCCATCCTCGAGATGCCAATCAAGCTGCGCATTGTCGTACAGGTGCAGATAGAGTCCGGCCTTGCTGGTACTGTAAAAATAGCCGGGCAACGAAGCGAAGGTGCGCTCCAGGTTCGGAGGGCAGCACGTCGTGTCGTACCACGGATTGCGAATTTGATCGCCGCCTGACGGGTCGAATCCCAACGGATTGCGGTAACAATACAGCGTTCCATCGAGCGACATGCCGGAATTGATGCCGTTATACAAGGCACGCTCGACGACATCGGCATATCTCGCGTCCCCGGTGGCTGCGAGCATACGCCAGTTCCACATCATGTTGCCTATGGCCGCGCAGCTCTCGCCATAAGCGGTGGAATTCGGTAGCTCATAGGAATCGCCGAAAGCTTCGCCTTGGCTGCGCGCTCCGACTCCGCCCGTCACGTACATTTGGGCCGACACTAAGTCGTCCCAAAGTAGGTTGAGAGTCTTCCAGTACGATTGGTCACCGGTTTCGAGGTAATAGTCGGTGGCGCCGCAACAGGCGTACATAGCACGTACAGCATGGCCTTCGAGGTGTGTGCGCGACGTGAAAGGAATTCCGCTGAAGTGATAAACATAGCCACGCTGCGGTAGCTTGATGCGATCGTCACCCTGGAGGATATAGCCCGCTAGTTCGAGATGACGCTTGTCTCCGGTCGTGCGGTAAAGCTCGATAAGCGCCAGTTCAATTTCTGGATGCCCGGAAAGGATTGGCTTTTTATCGCCTCCCTGGCCAAAATTGGGCAACAGGTAGCCGTCGACGAAGTGAATGCTGGCGTCCAGCAAGGTGCGGTCGCCAGTCGCACGATAAAACGCAATCGCGCACTGGATCATGTGGCCGAGGTTGTAGAGTTCATGGCCCCACCGTTGCACGTCAGGTGCCATGCGATCCTTCGCCCGCTCACCAACGTAGTACGTATTGAGGTAGCCGCTAGGTTCTTGAACTTCAACGACTTCCTTAATGATCTTGTCCGCCAACGCGTGCAGCTCAGGTCGATCACCGGACTGTAACGCGAAGGCCACAGCCTCTGTCCACTTATACACATCGGAGTCCGCGTAAACCGGCCCGCGCTGCGCAGCATCACTCTTACCTACAAGCCGCAAGAAGTTATTCATCCGCCCATTGGATTCGAGCAGCCTCTCCATCAACGGGATGCTCTTGTCGACATTGGTCTGTCGGCGCGCTCCCCAAAACCCTTGAGAGATCGTGACCGCGCGCACTGGAACGTTGTGTAACTTGGCGTAGGGTGACTTATCAACTAAAAGAATGCCCTCATCTTTCCAGTCAAGACTGGACGTGTTCGGGCTGTATCCCCATGACGACAGCAGGAAATTCGGGATAGGCACGGAACTCACCGTGGCCGCGGAGAGGGCAGAGCCTACAAATTGCCGCCGCGAAATCTGCGATCGTTTTGGCATGTTAACCTCCTCAGGACTGCATTTGGGAGAGACAAGGGTCAGCGCCGTGGCTGATTCTGAACGCACCGCTTAAGAAGACCAAAATGAAATAAGGTAAACGTTTACCATGCAACCCTGCGGATTGCAAGGTGCTCAGCTGCGACTCTGACTGCAACTGTTCGCGTACGTCAACCAACACCGGCAAGACGAAGCGATCTCGGTTTAGGGGACGAAACTCCTTGCAAGGATGACTATTAGGTGGTAAACGCTTACCATAAATCATCCGGCATGAATTTTGGTGCACTCATGCTTTCACAAGGACTATTCATGACCAGGAATCCCGCCTTCATTGCTGCCTTTTTCCCGGCAATGATTATCACCGCTTGTTTCACTGCGAAAGGCGCGGGTCCCGCCAAACTGCAGGTTACGCTAACGATACCTATTACGAGGAGGGTCGCGGGCGGATGCTGTTAGCAGCGCTACGAGAACAAGTGTTGGAAGCAAACCTGGATCTTGTCCGAAAAGAATTAGTGCTTTCGACCTTTGGCAACGCGAGCGGCATCGCCCGCGATGATGGCTTGATCGTCATTAAGCCTAGTGGTGTTCCCTACGAGGCGATGAAGCCGGAGCATCTCGTCGTGACCGACCTGCAAGGCAAAGTCGTCCAAGGCACCCTGCGGCCGTCTTCGGATCTTCCCACACATGCTGCTCTCTACCGCGCTTTCCCTTCCATCGGCGGGATTGCCCACACTCACTCGGAATACGCCACGGCCTGGGCCCAGGCCCGCAAACCGATTCCGTGTTTCGGTACTACGCACGCTGATTATTTCCACGGCCCCATTCCACTAACCGATTCCATGGCGGATGACGAAATCAAGGGTGAGTACGAGGCAAATACAGGAGTGGCGATTATTCGCGCGTTCAAGCAAATTGACCCCCAGGCTGTCCCGGCAGTGTTGGTGGCCAACCATGGTCCTTTTGCCTGGGGCGCAGACCCGCGGAAGGCAGCGGAAAACGCCTGGATGCTCGAAGCTGTCGCTCGTATGGCTTACTTCACGATTGGGATCAATCCGCGCGCCAGCTCCGTCAGTAAGACGCTCCACGATCGGCATTTTTTGAGGAAGCACGGCAAAGAAGCTTATTATGGGCAAGCGAGGTCAAAGGAATGACGCTGCTATTTGCTTCGGCGGATGCTTCACGTCTTGTACGTCTATCCACGGTTGATCTGGTCATCATTGTTTTCTATTTCGCTTTGGTGCTTGCTATCGGCTTCTACTTGAAGGAGCGGTCGAATACGGGCGAAGATTTTTTCATGGCCGGAAGAGAAATGACTGCCTGGATCGCGGGGCTCAGTTTCCTTTCCGCCAATCTCGGCTCGCTGGAATTGATGGGTTGGGCCGGCGCGGCATATCAGTACGGCATTCTGGCGGCTCACTGGTATTGGATCGGAGCAATCCCTGCGATGCTGTTCCTCGCCCTTGTGATGATGCCCTTCTACTACATTTCTAAAACGCATTCCGTGCCGGGCTATTTGAAGCTTCGGTTTGGAGAAGGGAGCCGCGCACTATCGTCCATCAGCTTCGCGCTGATGACGGTGCTGATGAGTGGAATCAACATGTATTCGATGGCGCTGGTCCTCAAGATTATTCTCGGGTGGAACATCAACTTCAGCATTTGGGTTTCCTCCTTGACAGTTGCCATCTATGTTTCGCTCGGCGGGTTGCGCTCGGCAATTTTTAACGAAGTCTTGCAGTTTATTCTGATTTGGGCTGGGGCACTGCTGATTCCCATACTCGGACTTGCCGATGCCGGTGGATGGGCTGCATTAAAAGCACGGATCGCGACAAACGCTTCCGCAGAGTACACGCACCTTTGGAGCACGCTGGGCAGATTCGACGATAACCCGATGGGCATTCACTGGACGGGAATCGTTTTCGGATTGGGAGCGATCATTTCCTTCGGTTATTGGACCACGGACTTTTTGGTGGTGCAGCGAGTGCTATCCGCTAAAGATCTTCGCGCCGCGAAAATGGCCCCGATTATCGGAGCAGGGTTTAAAATGATGGTTCCCTTCATCGTGATTCTCCCCGGTTTGCTGGCTCTCGCGGTTTTACCCATGAAGCTGACCGGCGAAGCGCAGGCCCTCGCGACCGGCGGCCATAGTTTTAACGAAGTCCTACCCCTCATGCTGGCACGATATTGCGGCCCGGGCTTGCTTGGACTTGGAATTACCGCCCTGATTGCGGGGTTCATGTCCGGGATGGCTGGCAATGTGAGTGCGTTTACTACGGTGTGGACATACGACATTTACCGTGCGTTGATAAACAAAGACGGCAGCGATCAGCATTATGTCAGTATGGGCCGCTGGTCCACAATCGTCGGAGTGATTATCAGTGTGGGCACGGCCTATCTAGTAATGGATTTCAAAAGCATCATGGACTATGTTCAGGCGCTCTTCAGCTTTTTTATCGCACCACTATTTGGAACAGTCATTTTGGGAATGTTGTGGAAGCGTGCGACACCCGCAGGCGGATTCCTGGGATTGTTGGCCGGGACCTTATCCTCAATCGGAATGTGGGCATGGGTCAAGGTCGATCCCTCCGCGTTGCGCTACGTCGCGCTTTCCGCGCACGCGCGCGATATGGCGGAAAACATGTACCGGGCGCTGTGGTCCTGGGTCGTCTGCGTGTTGGTGACCATCGCTGTGAGCATGCTCACCAAGCCCAAACCGGACTCCGAACTGAAGGGCTTGGTTTACGGCGTGACGGATATTCCATCCGAGTCGTATGTCACGGTGTTCCACCGGCCGTGGTTCTGGGCCTCAGTGGTTGCCGTTCTCTTCTTGGTGGTTAACGTAGTCTTTTGGTGAGGCGCTATGAAAACTGGCGGTTCGCTTTCTATATGGTTTTTTATCGGAGTGTCACTTCTCGTCAATGGCCTGCTGATTTTCGGCGCAGGTGTGTATGAACTGTTCCATCCGCCAGCAGAGCAGGTTGTGCTGTATGGCTTGCACGCGAACGTCTGGTGGGGCGGGATACTGGCGGTGGTCGGAGGTGTTTACAGCATTTATTTTGCGCCGGGAAAAGGCCGCCTCTGAAGGAGAAAGCGACGGAACCGACCATGGCTAACATGCGGAAGATGACGATGGGCGTGATCGTGGGGAATCGGGGATTTTTCCCCGATCACTTGGCGAAGACCGGCCGGGAAGAGATGATTCACGTATTGCAAAATGCAGGCGTAGATGTCGTCGTGCTCGGGTCGGAGCAGAGCAAGCATGGGGCTGTGGAAACGTACGAAGAAGCAAAGCGCTGCGCGGAGTTGTTCAAATCCAAAGCCGATTTAATCGATGGTGTCATCGTCACGCTGCCGAATTTCGGAGATGAGCGCGCCGTCGCGGACACACTTCGGCTTTCAAGATTGAACGTGCCGGTGCTGGTGCAAGCCACGCCGGATACGCCTGGCAAAATGGCTATCACGCACCGGCGTGACAGTTTCTGCGGAAAAATGTCCGCCTGTAACAACCTCCGCCAGTTCGGAATTCCATATTCATTGACAACCTTGCACACCATGACGCCAGATTCCCCGGAGTTCAAGAAAGATCTGGAATGGTTTGCGGGCGTATGCCGTGTGGTAAAGGGACTGCGCAATTTGCGCATTGGTGCGCTAGGTGCACGACCGACGGCGTTTAATACGGTCCGTTATAGCGAGAAACTGCTGGAGTCGAGCGGGATTTCCGTAGAGACGCTGGACCTGAGCGAAGTGCTGGGGCGCATCAGCCGCATGAAGGATACCGATGAGCACGTTTTGCTAAAGTTGAAGTCCATACAATCCTATGTGACGACCACCGACATCCCCCACGCGGCGCTCATCAAAATGGCCAAGCTCGGAGCGGTTGTCGACGACTGGATGAAAAGCGCACAGGTGCAAATCAGCGCGGTTCAGTGCTGGACTTCGCTGGAAGAAAACCTGGGAGTCGTTCCATGCACAGTCATGAGCATGATGAGCGATTCGCTGCTTTCAAGCGCCTGCGAAGTTGACGTTTGCGGCGTGCTCGGGATGCACGCTTTACAACTGGCTTCGGAAACGCCCAGCGCGCTGCTCGACTGGAATAACAACTACGGAAACGATCCTAACAAGGCGGTGTGTTTTCATTGCAGCAACTTGCCGAAACATTTCTTCAAAGACGTGAAGATGGATTTCCAGGAAATCATCGCAGGTACTGTAGGCAAGGAAAATACCTTTGGCACGTGTGTTGGACGCGTCAAGTCCGGCGCCATGAGCTTTGCCCGATTTTCCACCGACGATGTCCAGGGAAGAATCCGTGGTTATACCGGCAGCGGAAGATTTACGGATGATCCCCTAGAGACGTTCGGCGGCGCTGGCGTCGTGGAGATCCCTGGACTGCAAGGACTTCTTCACTACATTTGCGAGAAAGGATTTGAACACCACGTCGCTGCGAACTTTTCGAGCGTCGCCCCGATTGTGCACGAAGCAACCACGCGCTATCTGGGCTGGGACATGTACGCACACACTGAGTAACGGTTTATTTCGTTCGGAGCGGATAACTAATCCCATGGCAATTGTGGCGGGAGTGGACTTTGGCACCCTCAACGTTCGCGTTTCCCTCGTGGATAGCGAGCGCGGACTACTGGCGACGGCGCTTGCGGAATACCCGCTCCATCGCAAGCGCGAAGATCCTGAATATGCAACGCAATCGCATGACGATCACATGCGCGCTTTGGCCATCGCCACCCGTGAAGCCTTACAGAAGGCCCGTGTCTCCGGCGATCAAGTGCAAGCGATGGCGGTCGATACCACCGGCTCCTCTGTGATTCCGGTTGGGAAAAATCTACATCCGCTCGGTGAATACTACCTCTGGTGCGATCACCGCGCCAAAACTGAAGCAGCAGAAATCACGGAAGCGGCACATCGTGAAGAATTGCAAGCCATCCAGTGGTGCGGTGGCGTGTATTCGTCCGAGTGGGGATTCTCAAAGCTGTTGCATTGGCTGCGACATAACCCTGCGAAGCGCCCGGAATTCATGTCCGCGTTCGAACACTGCGACATGATCGCCGCTACTCTCTGCGGCATTACCGAGCCGCGGGAAGTAAAGCGCAGCGTTTGCGCAATGGGTCATAAGTGGCTGTGGAATCCGCAGCTTGGTGGCCTGCCCTCAGAAGAGTTCCTTGTCAGCGTCGACCCATTGTTTGCAGGAGTGCGAGAGAAACTGCAGGGCGAATATGTAACCTCGGAGCACATTGCTGGCAGTCTCTCTCCCTTCTGGGCCGAAAAGCTCGGCTTGAAGGCGGGTACTCCCATACCCGTGGGCGCGTTTGATGCTCATTGGGATGCCATAGGCGCAGGCTGCCGCACCGAGGACATGGTGAATGTCATCGGCACTTCGACTTGCATCATTGGCATCACGCCGTCGGTAAGCCTGGTTCCTGGTGTCTGTGGAGTCGTGCAGGGGAGCGTGCATCCCCACCGCACTGGAATTGAAGCCGGTCTCTCGGCCGTGGGAGACATCTTCCATGCAATTGCCGTCCGAGCCGGAACCGATGTTGCGGCGCTCAGTGGTGGACTCGAGAATTATCGCGCCGGACAAACTGGCCTTCTCCGCGTGACCTGGGACAACGGAGACCGGACGGTTCTTGTAAACCCGAATCTGCGAGGGATTACCCTCGGTTGGAACCTGCAGAGCACCGCCCAGGATGAACTGTTTGCGGCGATCGAAGGCACTGCCTTCCATACTCGGATCATCTTGGATCGCATGGCCGAGCATGGTGTGAACATCAAGCGCGTGATCAATGCTGGTGGCATTCCGCAGAAAAACAACGTGCTCAATCAAATCTACGCGAATGTGCTGGAGCGGCCGGTTCTAGTTCCGAGCAAGAGTGTCGTCAGTTTGGGTTCCGCGATTTTCGCTTTTCTCGCCGCGGGGACGTTCAAGACGGTGGAAGAAGCTCAAGATAAGATTTGCCCGGATCACTCGATATTTTCGCCTGAACCAGCGGCGCAAAGGGTATACAACTCGCTCTATCCACTCTATCAAAAGCTGTATTTCTCTTTTGGCCGGCCGCAGGACACGCCGTTGGGCGATGTCCTGCCAAAGTTGATACTTTTGGCCCAGCAAGCCAACTAGTGCCCTCGAACCTGACAGCACCGGCGAGACAGGCGCTCGCTCTACCAGACGCTCAACACCGGACATGGAGCGTCACGCGCTATTCCGTAGCTGAGATCGCGCAAGCAACCCCGCATGCCAGGCTGCGGACTTCTTCCGATCACCAGCAATCCGCTCGCATTCTGCGCGAGGCCTCGGTCAACATGTCTCGAATCGGTCCGATGGCGATGCTAACCCGTGCGTGGGAAATAGCGGCGCTTTGCAACTCCTCGATGCCCCGGCTCGCTGCCTCTTTTTTCGCCGACTGCAGGCGCTCCTCCAAATCCAATTCAATCGGCAGGTCAGAACCGCTTGCGGGAATCACATCAACGAGCGTGAGATCCGCATGCACAGCCTTCGCAGCTTGGCTGGCGAACCGAGAACTCTTCGGAGAATCCGCGTTCAAACCAATGGCGCAGACCCACTCCCGATGTTCGACCGGTCTGGCTCAAATCGTCTCCGCGTGCTGCGTGGTCAATACCGGACAATCAGCTTCGTTCAATACCTTCGCTGCTGTGGAACCAAGCAGCGTCCTGCGGAAGAGACCAGCGTGTGTGGGCATGATGTTGAGATCGAATCCGTTTGTGTGGGCGAGCTGTGAGGACTGCGCACACGCGCACCTCGCGCGCGCATTGTTCAGCTCACCGAGCCGGCCGCTTAATGAGGTACGGTGTCCAGCAGGAACGCGGAACCAACACCAGCGGCGGCGATCACGAGGCCTGCTTTGCCATTCTTCATTTTGGGAGCTATCGGGGACTTCGTTGATCGCCGCAAACTGATTAGTTCATTGCGATGGAGTTTCTTGACGGCGAAACCTCGAAGGTGCTCGCAATTCAAATTGCCAATGCAGTCAGTCTCTGACAGTGTTGGCTAAATTCGCTTCCGCAGCCTGTTCCTTATGGGAACTTTGTCTCGCGACCGATTAGCGTCCCCAACCGGGCGGCAAACCGGCGTGACGCAGCTCTTCTTCGAGATCGTCCAGGGCCTTCCGCGCCAGGCGCAACTCATCGGTTTCCACAAACTCCCGCACCTGTATTTGTACGGGAACGGCCGCTCCGCTGGTCAGGCCCGAAATGCCTCCGCCGCCAACGAACACCGTCTTGATGCGAGTCTGCCAGGCGTCTAGTTCAGCTTTGTGCAGGCGTCCACGGGCTTCCGCAAACCGCCTTCTCCACTGTTTCTCCAATTCCGCTTCGTCGACCTTTGCCGATGGCTCTTTGCTATCGGCAGCGAGCACACGTGAGCTGGGCGCTTCCATGGCGGCTGCAATGCTCGGGAAGTCGTCATTGGTGTAGACCTTCGTGGACTTCTTGCCCTCCAGCTCGCGACGTTCCCGCTCTCGTCGCGCCACTTCGCCCAAAGACTGCGGGCTTGCGAGCCCTGCCGCGGGCAGCAGGGCGATCACAACCCAAGCGCTCCAAGCTCCGCAAGAGAGGGCTCGCTTCACGGTAAGACTCCTAGCCTTAGGATGCGAAAAGACGGCTGCAGTGGCAAGCCGTTTCTGTTGGGACATGGGTTCTTAGCGGGCTCAGCGCGGAACCGGCATTCTCATGGAAGGAGTTGAGTCCATCTGGCTGCTAGATCCGCTCCAGACATGGACCGCCTCCGTACTACTCACTTTCTTTGTCTTATTCGCAGAGACAACGGTCAGAAAAATCTGGTTTGTCGAGACTCTACCCTTCCAAGATGGGTACGGCAAGGAATTGAGGATATCATCGCTGAGCCAAACGCGATTGCGTCCATACGAAATGCCATTCGAGGAGTAGGTCACAGAGAGCGTATATTGCCCGAAATGGGGCGCTGATTCTGGCACGCGGATGGTCCAGTGAAACTATTGGCACAATTTTGGCACAGTCGAGGCAAACACGACGGATCGGAGTAGCAGTAAAGTTGGAAAGTGCTTAGAATGAATGAAGCAATTCATGTCGGGGCGTAGCGCAGCCTGGTAGCGCGCCTGCCTTGGGCGCAGGAGGTCCCCGGTTCAAATCCGGGCGCCCCGACCACTAACTCACTGAAGCAGTTGAGTTTCTTCCTGCGCGGTTCTTCCACTACTCTCCAACTTGGGAACATTCGGGAACAATTGCTCTGCGAGCAGGTTCACAGCGTCTCTCTGCGCACTCCCACTGGCGTGTGTATAGATCTCCAAAGTTGTCGCCATATGTGAATGCCCAAGCTGAGCCTGTGCAACTTTCAAAGGAGTTCCTTGCGAATGCAACAACGTGCCGTGCGTGTGACTCCGCCGCGAGCGGAACGCCTTCTTGGCTTCTGGCAAATACCAATGCGTCTGAGAGTGTTCTGCTGAACGCGAATAGAGGTTTTTAAGTTCACGCACAACCACGGGAGCCAATGGAACTTCATGCCTGATTGCCGTTACCGTCGAAGTGGAAAAGGCTGGCCGGGGCCAATGGGCGGTTTCGCGAACTTATCGGGCATGTGGAATACCTTCCGGGTTGTCCTCGTAACTGCCGGAAGTATTCCGGGCCTCGCTTGGAGATCACCCCAATCGCGGGATTCAGCCGGTCCAACCGCTCCAATAAATCTTGCTGGCACCGGCTGGCCCAGGGAGCCAACGAAAACTTAGAAAGCAGCGGCAGCGCCGAGACACGGCTTATTAATGTACTTGGAACTCAATCCGCCATAACCAGACAGCCGGAATCGCCCTAAAAAGGATTTGATGGCCTTGCTGGCTTATTGAATCCCAGCCAGCTTCGCATCAGCTTGCGCTGGCTGAGCCTCGGCGAGGTTAGAGCCTATCTAGTCATCCTATTACCGGAATGGTCACTGACTTCGCGAGCTTAAACGTGAGCTGACTCTTGGCAGTCAGGAGAGTCACGTCCTTATTCGCCTTTGCCTTATCGGTGTCTTTGGCCTGGCTTTTCGAACCCGGGACCGAATTGGTCTCAAGCTGGTAGGACTTTCCGTGGATGACGACCGAAGCGAGCATCACCTTCATTTCGTGCTTTTTGACCTTGACGATGCGGCCGGTTACGTGTGCACCTTTCGGGATCACGGTCTTTCCCTCCACCTGAATCGCCGTGGTGAGGCTGGCGGCGAAGGTGTCACCGACCTTGTTCTTGTCGGTGGCTAGTGTTTGGCCCATCGTGGCGCTGATGACGGTGCCTTTCGGGACTGTAACCATCGTGGTTGGCTGCGATGCTTTGTTGGCTACAGGGGCAGGCTTTGCTGTGGCCGCGGGCTTCGCTGTATCGACTTTCTTGGCGGTGGTCGTGGGTTCGTTGGTTGCCTTGTTCGAGCAACCCGCTACAATCAAAAGAGCTGCTGCTGCCAAAGCGAGCCAGAAGTTCCGATGGACCTGAGAGTTGCACATTTGATACCTCCAAAAAGGTACCCTTGGGGTGAAGGGGATGAGGTGGCTGGTCTCACCCTTTCCCCATTTGCGAATCAATGCGAAACGGCGGGTATCCCTTCCATAAATCCTACAGAATCCAGTAGTTGGAGTCCTCGCACATTGCGACGCGCGTTTCCTTCCGAGCACCGGCCCATCGGCCAGTAGCCCATATCGCCTTAAAGCCTCAGTGGTCAGGTCAAAACCGGCCATATGATTTCCTGACGAGATGCCCACTTGAACGAAGCCGCCCGGCGGCGGACGCTTCGCGTGAGGTAGT
>Ga0066685_10000900_pt1 | contig 11827 bp, 9 predicted proteins | sample GraSoiAngelo_134_FD_62305 | JGI IMG/M metagenome (GOLD analysis project Ga0066685, IMG submission 62305) | Grasslands soil microbial communities from the Angelo Coastal Reserve, California, USA - 14_0929_05_30cm | ecosystem: Environmental > Terrestrial > Soil > Grasslands | place: USA...
TTCGAATTGCGGCCTGCGGATTCGACCGCCAGCTCGCCGACCACGGTTCTCTCAGGCAGGCTCGCCGGTCGCAAGGCGCTGCTCGAGAACCGCTACTTCTTTGGCTTGCCGACCACCATGCTGATCAGGGCGGACCTCATCCGCCGCCGCACGCCCTTCTACGACCCGGTCAACCTGCACGCGGACGTACAGTCGTGCTATGACATTCTGCGAGAGTCCGACTTCGCGTTCGTGCACCAGGCGTTGGCGTTCATGCGCGAGCACCGGGAGAGCCAGACCTCGCTCCTGCGCGGACTTGACAGCGACTGCGCAAGCAACTTCTACACTCTCTCGAGGTATGGTCGCGCATATCTCGATGAGGAAGAATTCCGCCGCTGCTATCGCGCGAGACTCGCGGGGTATTACCAGATGCTGGCAGGTGCCGCCGTGGAGCTGCGGGGCAGAGCATTCTGGGAACTGCACCGCACCATGCTCACCCACAGCGCAGCGCCGCTCAACAGGATGCGCCTCGGGTACGCGATTGCTGTGCACCTCGCGCACCGACTCGCTTCTCCCCGGTCACTCGTGCGCAGTGTCGCGCGGCGCATCAAGGCGGCGATGCACAAGCCGGGGATGTCCTCGGACGCCTCGGTCAGACATCACTGACCCAAAGCGGCGCCGCCATCGTCAACCCGGGACGACTTCCCGGCCGGCCTGCGCAACTGTGATGATTCTCACAGTGTCGCCGGGAACTGCCTTTACACTATCGTGTAAAGTCCGGCCTCTACCGGCTCCGGTCGCCCAGCCCTATGCGCATCCGCGTTCTCGGACAACACGTGCCCGCTTCCCTTGCCGTGCTTGCGCTCATCGAGGTCGGTCTGGCGTTCCTGGCGGTGTACGCGGCAGTCCTGCTGCGCTTTCAGACCCGCTTCAGCCACTTGTCGAACCTGGAGCGGGAGCTGGGCCCGCTGTGGCCGCGGGGGCTGGTGTTCAGCGCGATCGTGGGTGTCTGTCTGCTTGCTTTCGGCCTGTACAGCTCGCGCCAGCGCGCGCCGATCGGGGGCATTTTCCTGCGCCTGGCGGTGGCGCTGGTGGTGGCCTCCTGCGCCATCGCCGCAGTCTTCTACCTGATCCCGAGCCTGCACCTGTGGCGCGGCGTGGCGGCGCTCGCCGTGCTCGGGACCGGTTGCGCGGTGCTCATCTCGCGCCTGGTGTTCGCGAGCGCCGTCGACCAGGAGATCTTCAAGCGGCGCGTACTGGTCTACGGCGCCGGCGCTGCCGCCGCCTCGGTCGCCAACCTGCGCCGCTCGGCGGACCGCCGCGGCTTTCTGCTGACCGGCTTCGTGTGCCCGCCGGACGAGGACCCGGAGGTTCCCGCGGAGCGGCTGCTCGATGCGAGCGGCGGCCTGCGCGAGCTGTGCGAGCGGCTCAATGTCAGCGAGGTGGTGGTGGCCATGGATGATCGGCGCCGCGGCTTCCCGCTGCGCGAGCTCCTGCAGTGCCGCCTCGCGGGGGTCGACGTCACGGAGCTGCTTTCCTTTCTCGAGCGCGAGACCGGGCGCGTGCGCATCGACGTGTTGAATCCGAGCTGGATGATCTTCGGCCACGGGTTCCGGCGCGATCCGCTGCGGCTGTTCTCCTCGCGCACCATGGATCTGCTCGCGAGCCTCGCCGTGCTCGCGGTGTCGCTGCCGTTCATGCTGCTCACCCTGATCGCCATCAAGATCGAGGACGGCTGGCGCGCGCCCGCGCTGTATTCCCAGTGCCGGGTGGGTCGCGGCGGGCGCACCTTCAGGGTGCTGAAGTTCCGCAGCATGCGCCTGGACGCGGAGCTCGAGGGCGCGCAGTGGGCGCAGCGCCAGGATCCACGCGTCACGCGCGTGGGCGCGATCATCAGGAAACTGCGGGTCGATGAGCTGCCGCAGGTGATCAACGTGCTGCGCGGGCACATGAGCTTCGTCGGCCCGCGCCCCGAGCGCCCGGAATTCGTGGCGCACCTGGCGGAGGAGATCCCATACTACGTGCAGCGTCACTGCGTCAAACCCGGCATTACCGGCTGGGCGCAGCTGTGCTATCCGTACGGCTCATCCGAACAGGATGCGCTCGAGAAGCTGCAGTACGACTTGTACTACATCAAGAACAATAGCCTGCTGTTTGATCTGGCTATCCTGGTCCAGACCGCCGAAGTGGTACTGCTCGGCAAGGGAGCGCGCTGATGGCCGCCGCGATGCAGCGCCGGAAACTGCTGATCCTCGAGAACGATCGCGCCCTGCGGCGCGAGCTGGAAGCGGTGTTCTCGGATCTCGACGTGACCGCGTGCGAGACCTCCGATCAGACCCTCGCCATCGTGCGTCGCACCGAACCGGACGCGGTGCTGTTCGACCTGGGAACGGCGAGCGAGCCGGCCGTGGCCGCACAGAGCCTGGAGCTGCTGCGCCAGATCCTCAATATCAGCCCCGACACCAAGATCATCGCCATGACCGAGCACGATGCGCGCGAGCTGTCGGTGGCCGCGGTCGGCCTCGGCGCGACCGATTTCTACCACAAGCCACTCGATGCCGGCGTGCTCTCGATCGTCGTGCGCCGCGCGCTGCGCATCCGCGAGCTCGAGGAGGAGAACTGGCGGCTGCGCGAGCGCACCGGCGCGATGGCGCTCGAGGGCGTCATCGGCGTCAGCGACACCATGAGGGGTGTGTGCCGCGCGATCGAGAAGGTCGCGCCGACCAACGCCACGGTGCTGCTGCTCGGAGACAGCGGCACCGGCAAGGAGGTGCTGGCGCGCAACCTGCACCGCCTCTCGGGCCGCGCGCACAAGCCCTTCGTCGCCATCAACTGCGCGGCGATCCCCGACACGCTGCTCGAGAGCGAGCTGTTCGGATACGAGAAGGGCGCCTTCACCGGCGCCGCCAAGCGCACCGCCGGGAAGCTCGAGTCGGCCGAGGGCGGCACGGTGTTCCTCGATGAGATCGGCGAGATGCCCGCCTCACTGCAGGCCAAGCTCCTGCGCGTGGTGCAGGAGCGCACCGTGGAGCGCGTCGGCGGGCGTGTGCCGGTGGCGCTGGACTTTCGTCTGGTGTGCGCCACCAACCGCAAACTCGAAGCGCTGATCGGCAGCGGCGGCTTCCGCGACGACCTGTTCTACCGCATCAGCGAGGTGACCATCCGCGTGCCGCCGCTGCGCGATCGGCAGGGCGACAGCCTCCTGCTCGCGCAATTCATCTTGCAGCAGCTCTCCGAGCGCTTCGGCAAGCCCACGCGCGGACTCGCGCCCGACGCCATCCGCGCGATCCAGGCGTATCGCTGGCCGGGAAACGTGCGCGAGCTGGAGAACCGCATCAAGGGCGCGGTGATCATGGCCGAGGGCGCGGTCGTCACGGCGGGCGACCTGGGCCTGGAAGACCCGGGCGATGAGCCCGAGTACCTGAATCTGCGTGTCGCGCGCCAGCGAGCCGAGGCGCAGGCCGTCAGGCAGTCACTCGCCGTCGCCCGCGGGAACCTGTCGCGGGCGGCGGAGCTGCTCGGGGTGACCCGCCCGACGCTCTATGACCTGCTCGGCAAGCACAGTATCGATGCCGCGCAGTTCGGGCGCCACGCGCCGCCCGCGGCCGGCACTCCCGAGCTGCCGGCCAAGGACAACACCGGTAGCGGCGATTAGCGCTGCTTGAACTCTTCCGGCGTCAGCTGGTGCCGCGCGAGGAGCTTGTAGAAATCGGTGCGGTTGCGCCGCGCCAGCCGCGCCGCCTGGCTCACGTTCCCGCCGGTGATCTGCAGGATCTGCGACAGGTAGCTGCGGGTGAACTCATCGCGCGCCTCGTCGAAGGAGGGCAGGCGCCCGGGGGTGCCGCCGAGTGACTGCTGCACCAGCTCCACCGGAATGATGGGCGTCTGGGAGAGCGCCACGTTCTGGCGCACCACGTTCTGCAGCTGGCGGATGTTGCCCGGCCAGTCGGCCGTGGCGAGCAGCTCCACCGCTTCGGGCGCGTAGATCTTGCGCACGCCGCTCTCCTTGGCGATCTGCGCCAGGAAGTGCGCCACCAGGAGCGGGATATCCTCGCGGCGGCGGTTGAGCGAGGGCATCTCGATGTGCACCACGTTCAGGCGGTAATACAGATCCTCGCGGAATTGCCCGACACTCATCAGCTGCTGCAGGTCACGGTGCGTGGAGGAAATCACCCGCACGTTCACCGGGACGGCATCGGTGCTGCCCACGGGGCGGATGACGTTCTCCTGCAGCACGCGCAGCAGCTTCACCTGCAGCCGCATCGGCATGTCGCCGATCTCATCGAGCAACAGCGTGCCGCCGTCGGCGGCCATGAACAGCCCGCGGTGCGCGCGCGTCGCGCCGGTGAACGAGCCTTTCTCGTGGCCGAACAGCTCCGACTCCAGCAGGTCCTCCGCCATGGCGCTGCAGTTGATGGCGACGAACGCCTTGTTGCGGCGCGGGCTGCCACGATGGATGGCGCGCGCCAGCAGCTCCTTGCCGCTGCCGCTCTCGCCGGTGATCAGTACGCGCGCATCGGTTCCCGCGACCATGTGCGCCTGCGCGAGCTTCTCCTCCATGCTGGCGCTGCGCGTCACGATTTCCGCACGCCAGTCCTCGTCCGAGGCGCCGAAGCCGGAGATCCGCAGCGCCTTCTGCACCTGGTCGAGAAGCTCCTGCTTGTCGACCGGCTTGGTGAGAAAGCCGAACGCCCCCATTTGCGTCGCCTGCACCGCATCCGGGATGGTGCCGTGGGCGGTGAGGATGATGACCTTCAGTCCCGGCCAGCGGTTCTGCAGCTCCTTGAGCAGTCCGATGCCGTCCATCTGGTCCATGCGCAGGTCCGTGATCACCAGGTCGGGGCGGAAGCGGCTCGATGCCGACAGCGCCTGCGCGGCGCTCTCCACCGCCTCGACGTCGTAACTCTCCGCGCGCAGGCGGATGGTCAGCAGGCGCAGCAGCCCCGGGTCATCGTCCACCAGGAGGATGCGGGCTTTGCGTTTGCCGGTCTGGTTCAGGATCGTGTCCTTGCTCACTGTGATCATCGTCCCGTGCTCCCGGGTTTGCGCTCGTTGAGCGAGCGCTCGATGTTGGCGATGGCGTCGAGTTTGGCGCGCGCCTCCTCGAGCTCCCTGCGCAGGCGGGTGTTTTCGTCCATCTCCGCCTGCAGGCGGTGGTTGGCGTTGGCCATGCGCTGCTGGTCGGCCCGCACCGCCTCACTCTGCAGCCTGCGATTTTCCGCATCGAGCGTCAAATGGTCGTCAATCTGCGAAAGCACCAGGAAGGCGAGCGCGCGCTCCCCGGGCAGCAGCATCTCCGGGTCCGCCATCAGCTCGCGCAGCAGCCCCTGGGCCCTGGGCAGGTCGGTCGCCGGGTGCCCCGGAGTGCCGAAAACCAGCGCCAGCTTCAGCTCGCGGCTGGGGGTCGGCGCGGTGTCGTAATCACGCTGTGCGCTGGCCACGATCTCCGCCTGCTCGGAGAGCTTACCCTGCACCAGATGCTGCAGCAGCAGCAGGTACTCATTCAGGACGGTCGAGCTCGCCGCCGCCGCATTCACCACCGGAGCGGGCGAGGGCGCGCGCTGGGGGCCGAAGGCGCAGCCGCAGGCGATGAGCGCCACGAGCGCGCCGCCCGCCGCGGTACCGCGCGACGCACCCGGGGAGTCCCGTGTCACGGCGAGGCAGGCGGGCGGGATGCGCTCAGGCGGCATGGGCATGCGCCTTGGGTTCGCGCCTGGCGGGGCGATCCCCGCTCGTGACCCTGATGGGCATGGTGATGCGGAAATGCGCACCCGGAAACTCGCCATCGACGATCTGTACGGTGCCGCCGTGCGCGCCCACGAACTCCAGCACCACCGACAGTCCGATCCCGGTGCCCTTCACAGGTGTGGTCTTGGCCGCGCGCCCGGTATAGAAGGCGTCGAACACGTGGCCGCGCTCCTCGGGCGGGATGCCTGGGCCGTTGTCGGCCACGTCGAGCACCAGCTGCGCGCCCGTGGCCCGGGCCCGCAGGTGGATGGTGCCTCCCTTGGGCGAGTACTTGACGGCGTTCGACACCAGGTTCTCGAGGATGAGGCGGATCTTGCCGCGATCGGCGAGCAGGGTCACGTCCTCGACGCGTACATCGAGACGCACCCGTTGCGACAGCAGCGTGAGCTGCTGGTTCTCCAGCACCTGTTTCACCAGTGGACGCAGGCGAAACTCGGTGGCCTCCAGGCCCACGCTGGAGGTCTGCCAGGCGCTGAAGGACAACAGGTTCTCGATCATGCGCTGCAGCTTGATGCCGTTCTCGCGCAGGATCGCGGTCACCTCGCGCTGGTTGGAATCCAGCTCGCCCACCGCCCCGTCCATCAGCAGCTCCGTGCCTTCGCGAATGTTGGCAAGGGGTGTCTTGAGCTCGTGCGACATGTGCCGCAGGAAGCGGTTGCGCTCGTGGGCGAGCTCGAGCAGCCGCTGGCGCAGCCACTCGAGCTGCCCGCCCAGGCGCTCGAGGTCATGCGGACCGGTAACGGCGATCGAGTTGGTGAAGGTGCCCTGGCCGAGCTCGCTGATGGCGCGGTCGAGTTGCCGCAGCGGCCGGCCCACGCCCAGGGTCAACACGAACACCGCGACCACCGCGAGCGGCAGGAGCGGTGCGGCCTGCCACAGCAGGCGCTTGCGCGCCTTCAGGGTCTGCTCTTCCAGCGCGGCCACTTGCGTGTCCACCTGAGCGTTGCTCTGCTGCGCCACACGCTCCACCAGGGCGGACAGCTGGGTGAAACGGCTGGACAGGTCCGAGGCAACGGCGGCGCTGCTGCCTGGGGGCGCGCTCATGACCGTGTTGCGCAGGCTGCGTTGCAACACCCCGATCTCCTCGAGCGTGCTGCGGGCGTCGCTGGTGGCCTGCGAGTGCAGCTGTTCGCGCGTCGCGCTCAGGCGCTCGTCCTGCGTGCGGTACAGCTCGAGGAGCTTCGGGTCGCCGAGCACGTCGTACAGGCGCGCCGTGCGCTCGAGCGAGGCGATCTGCCCGAACAGCGCCTGGCTGGCGCGCGCGCCGGCGACGCCCTGAACGACGATTTTCGTACCCGTGTCCGCCAGATCGCGGATCTGCAGCACGGCGGTGAGAATGGCGATCAGGAGCGGCACGGCGATCAACGCCAGGCCGACCAGCATCAGTCCACTCAATGACTTGGGCCGCGCCCATCGCATGAAAGCCATTCTACCGGGCGCACTGCCAACGTGTCTGGGATTGCAGGCGCGCGGGCGTCTCACCAGGGCTCGCGCAGCAGCCGCTCCTCCCAGGCGAGCGCGCTGCGCACGATGCTGTCGAGATCGTCAAGGCGCGGGCGCCAGGCGAGCTCGGCCCGGATGCGATCGGCGCGCGCCACCAGCGCTCCGGGGTCCCCGGCCCGGCGCGGTTCCTCGCGAACCGCCAGCCGCTTTCCCGACACCCGCTCGACGCTCTGCAGAACCTGCCGCACGCTGTAGCCGTGGCCGTAGCCGACGTTGAGAGTGATGGAGGCGCCGCCGCCTCGCAGGTAGCTCAGGGCATCCACGTGAGCCGCAGCCAGGTCCTCGACGTGGATGTAGTCGCGCACGCCGGTGCCATCGGGGGTCGGGTAGTCGGTGCCGAAGATCGCGACATGCGCTCGCTTGCCGAGCGCGGCTTCGCAGGCGACCTTGATCAGCAAGGTCGCGTTCGGGGTGGCCTGGCCGATGCGGCCACCGGTATCCGAGCCCGCCACGTTGAAGTAGCGCAGCGCCGCATAGCGCAGCGATGCGGCGCGCGCCACGTCCGCGAGCATCCATTCCGACACGAGCTTGGAGGTGCCGTAGGGATTGATGGGGGCGGTCGGGGTGCTCTCGGCGGCAAAGCCCTCCGCCGGCACGCCGTAGACCGCGGCGCTGGAGGAAAACACGAAGTGCCGCACTTGCGCCTCGAGGCAGCACTCGAGCAGCGCGCCGGTCGCGCAGGTATTGTTGCGGTAGTACTTGAGCGGCTCGCGCACCGATTCCGGAACGATGGTGCAGGCGGCGAAATGCATCACCGTGTCGACGCCGTGCTGTTGCAGGAGGCCGCGCACCCGCTCGCGGTCGGCGACCGCGCCGACGATGAGGGGGGTGTCGAGGGCCGCCTGGCGAAAGCCGCGCGACAGGTCGTCCAGGATCAGCACCCGCTCGCCGCGCGCGCGCAATTGCAGGGCCACGTGACTGCCGATGTAGCCCGCGCCGCCGGTGACTAATATGCTGCCATGCTTCATGGGGCAGCGATGATAAACAAAACCCACGGTACTGACCCGCAGCCGTTCGCGGGGCTGACACCCGAAGTGGTGCTCGATGCCGCCGCCGCCTTTGGTCTTGTGCCCGACGGGCGTCTGTTCGCTCTCAACAGTTACGAGAACCGCGTCTACCAACTGGGCGCGGGCGATACTCAGCTGGTGCTCAAGTTCTACCGGCCGCAGCGCTGGAGCGATGCACAGATTGCCGAGGAGCATCAGTTCACCGCCGAGCTGGCGACGGCCGAGCTCGCGGTGGCCGCGCCGCTGGTGATCGGTGGAGAAACGCTGTTCCGCTACCACGACTTCCGCTTTGCGGCCTTTCCCTGGATGCGCGGGCGCGCGCCGGAGCTCGATGCGCCCGAGGCCCGGCAGATCCTCGGCCGCAGCCTCGCGCGCATCCACCAGATCGGGGCGCTGCGCGCCTTCCAGGCCCGGCCCAGCATCGGCGTGCAGCGACTCGGCTGGGACGCCCGCGCGCAGGTGCTCGCGAGCGCGCTGCTGCCGGAGGCGCTGCGCGAGCGTTATTCCACGGTCAGCGGCGCACTGCTCGAGCGCGTGAGCGAGGCGTTTGCCGCCGCCGCCGGCACCCGCGCGATCCGCCTGCATGGCGACTGCCACCTGGGGAATCTGCTGTGGAACGAGCACGGCCCGGTGTTCGTGGACCTGGATGACTGCGCCACGGGGGTACGCGTGCAGGACCTGTGGATGATGCTTGCCGGGCCGCCCGCGGAGCAGCAGCGCCAGTGGGGCGAGCTGCTCGCCGGTTACGGGCAGTTCGCGGACTTCGACTTCAGCGAATTGCTCCTGATTGAGCCGTTGCGCAGCTTGCGCATGCTGCACCATGCCGCCTGGGTGGCGCACCGCTGGAGCGACCCGGCCTTCCCGCGCGCCTTCCCCTGGGTCGCCGAGCCGCGCTACTGGGAGGGCTACCTGAATGATCTGCTGGAGCAGATCCCCGCCATCGATGAGCCCCCGCTCCTGCAGCTGTGAGGGCCGGTGCCGATTGGCACGTGTGCAGGCGCGCACAGACGCGCTATTGTCGCCACCCGGTCCGGCAACGCACGCGTACCTGAGCGGGATGTCAACGGGAAGGGATGGGTTCACGGGCAACCTCGGGGCGGCGCTCGCCGCCACCCTGATGCTCGTGGGCTGCGGCTCGGGGGAGACGCCCGGCATCGCCGGCGGAGCCGCGAAACCCGCGGCCGCACCCCGCAAGGCGCAGCCCGGCGATGTCCTTTCGCCCAACATGGTGAGCGCCGTGGGCGGCGCCCGCATCGGGCCCGCGAGCGTGCAGGTGAAATTCGAGCTGCGCGAGCGCCCGGATGTGGCCCAGCCGCTCGACATCGACCTCGTGATCCTGCCGGCGTCTTCGAGTCTGGACCGACTGTACGGCCGGGTCGAAGTCGCCGATGGCTTGCAGCTCACCGAGGGTGCGCAGATCGCCCCGACCGACCGCCCCACGCAAGACGCTCCCATCCGCCACAGCATCAGGGTCCTGCCGACGAGGGATGGCATATTCACCGTCAGCGCCGTGGTGAGCGTGGATTCTGCCGGCCAGTCCTGGAGTCAGACTTTCTCCATACCGATCATCGTCGGGGCAGGGCCAGCGCTGCCCGTGAAGTCCTCGAGCGCCGCGGCGCGGACCCGGCCCGCGGCGCGCTAGGGACCTCACGTGCATCCTCGCTACCCTTCCACCACCCCGCTCCTGCGGCTGGGCACGAGCCTGTGCGTGTCGTGCCTCGGCGCCGCAGCGGTCGGCGCGCATGCCGCCGCGGCGCCTGGCCCGGCGGCGGCGCCGGAGGCGGTCGCGGCGCAGCTGCGCGATGCGGCGCTCGCCGGACATAACATCGCCTACCAGTGGGTGAGCGAGCTCACGAGCCGCTTCGGCCCCCGTCCGGCGGGCTCGGTCAACGAACGGCAGGCCGCCGAATGGGCGGCGGCGCGCTTCAAGGAGCTCGGCTTCGAGAATGTGCACATCGAGAGCTTCCCGATCACGGCCTGGGTGCGCGGCGCCGAGAGTGCCCAGCTCACCGCGCCCCTCACGCAGCCGCTGGTGGCCGCAGCGCTGGGGGAATCCCCGCCGACGCCGGCCGCGGGACTGGAAGGCGAGGTCGTGAGCTTCGCGAGCTTCGATGCCCTCAAGGCCGCGCCGCCGGGCTCCTTGAGCGGCAAGATCGCCATGGTGGCGCGCCGCATGGTGCGCACGCAGGACGGCGCCGGTTACGGCGCGGCGGTGGACGCCCGCATCGATGGCCCTGGCGAGGCGGCGCAGCGCGGCGCGATCGCGTTTCTGCTGCGCTCGGTGGGCACCGACAGCCATCGCCTGGCGCACACCGGCACGACGCGCTACGTCGATGGACGCGTGCCGATGCCGGCGTTCGCGCTCAGCAACCCCGATGCCGATCAGATCGAGCGGCTCGCCGAGCTCGGGGAGAAGGTGCGCGTGCGCCTGTACTCGAGCGCCTCCTATGTTCAGGACGCGCACTCGCAGAACGTGGTCGCCGAGGTGCGCGGGCGCGTGCGGCCGCAGGAGGTGGTGCTGCTCGGTGCGCACCTGGACAGCTGGGATGAGGGGACCGGGGCCATCGACGACGGCACCGGGATGGCGATCATCACCGCGGCGGCGGCGCTCATCCGCGATGCCCCGCAACGGCCGCAGCGCACGGTGCGGGTCGTGCTGTTCGGCTCCGAGGAGATCGCGCAGCCGGTGGCACCGTACGGCGCTTTCGGCGGCCATGCCTATTGCGACGGCCACAAGGCGGAGCTCGCGACCCACGTGCTCGCGGGCGAGAGCGACTCCGGTGCCGACCGCGTCTACCGTGTGGCACTGCCGCAGGCGGTGCTGCAGGGCGAGTTTGCAAAAACGGCGCTGCGCGTGCTCGGCCCCATCGGGGTACTCGCCGCCCCGCAAGCGCCAGTGGAGGCGGGCACGGATGTCGGCCCCTCGGTGGAGGCGGGTGTACCGGCGTTCGTCCTCAACCAGGACGCGAGTGCGTATTTCGACATCCATCATACCGCCGACGACACCCTCGACAAGGTCGACCAGGAGCAGCTCGACCAGAACGTCGCCGCCTGGGCGGCGCTCGTGTGGCTGGCGGCGGACAGCGATGTTGATTTCCGCACCCACGGTGCGCCGCCGCCGCAACCATGAGCGATCAGATCCTCATGTCGCGCGCCGCTGGGGTGTGCGAGGTGCGCCTCAATCGTCCCGAGAAGCGCAACGCCATCACCTTCGCCATGTACGAGGCGTTGTACCGGGGCCTGCGCGAGGCGCAGGAGGACGCGGCAGTACGGGTAGTGCTGCTCGCGGGTGAGGGCGCCGGGTTCTGCGCCGGCAACGACCTCAACGATTTCCTCACCGGCCCGCCCTTCAGCGCCGAGCACCCCGTGATGGGCTTCCTGCACACGCTGGCGACGTTCGAGAAGCCGCTGCTGGCCGCCGTCCACGGGCAGACCGTCGGCATCGGCGTGACGCTGCTGCTGCACTGCGACCTGGTGGTCGCGGCGCGCAGTGCGCAGCTGTCGATGCCGTTCGTGGCCCTCGGTCTGGTGCCCGAAGCGGCCAGCTCGCTGCTGCTGCCGCGGCTGGTGGGTCAGCAGCGGGCGGCCGA
>Ga0066685_10000911_pt1 | contig 11788 bp, 8 predicted proteins | sample GraSoiAngelo_134_FD_62305 | JGI IMG/M metagenome (GOLD analysis project Ga0066685, IMG submission 62305) | Grasslands soil microbial communities from the Angelo Coastal Reserve, California, USA - 14_0929_05_30cm | ecosystem: Environmental > Terrestrial > Soil > Grasslands | place: USA...
TATCAGCTCTACAAAAAGAAAAAATGGCAGCGAACATTCGGGCTGAGTTCCACGGACGAAACGCCGGAATTTTACCGGCCGCGCCCCTACAGCCGCTCCTACGTCGTGCATCTGGACGACTGGTATGCGCAAAGCCATCCCGACGAGGATTTCGCCGAGACATTCGCTGTCTGGCTGACGCCGGGATTTGACTGGCACGAGCGTTACCGGGGCTGGAAGGCGTTGCAAAAACTCGCCTACCTCGATGAACTGATGCGGTCTCTGGCCGGCAAACCGCCCGTCCACCAGCCCGAGTATCGCTCCGCCGACCACGATTGCCTCAACATCAAACTCAAGACCTACTACGCGCGGAAGCGCAAGCTCTACGAGGATTCGTATCCTGACTTCTACGACAACGACCTGAAGGAACTTTTCGCGGCGGGACCGGACGTCGCCGGACGGCTGAAAGCGTCGGCGTTCCTGCGCGCCCATCGACGGCGGCTGATGAATTCGGTCTGCCAATGGACCAATGAGAAGAAATACCGCGTCAACAAGCTGCTCGCGCGGCTCATCGACCGTTGTGACCAGCTCGATCTCCACATCAAATCGGACGACGCCCAGCAAAACCTGCAAGTCTCGGCGTACATCACCACGCTGGTCATGAACTACCTGTTCACCGGCAAGTTCAAACGGACGAAATAGAACGCGAAGCGAGTGAAAAAGAAGCTCAAAATCCTCGCGTTGTTCGATGCCATCGCCCCAACGACCATCGACCAGGACCTGAGCGCGGAGTTGAAGACCGAGGATTGGAAGACCGAAGCAAACGTCCTCAAGGCGCTGGGCGAACTGGGCCATACCGCCGAGCACCTCGCAATTTTCGACGACCTCGACCTGTTGCGCCAGAAACTCCTGAGCTTTGGGCCGGACCTCATCTTCAACCTCGCTGACCAGTTCAAGAACAACCGCGCCTTCGACCGGAACATCGTGTCCTTCCTCGAAATGCAGGGATTGCCGTTCACCGGCTGCGGGCCCACCGGACTTACCCTTTGCAAGCACAAGGGCATTTCCAAGAAGGTCCTCAGTTACCACCGCATCCACACACCGGACTTTGTGACCATCGCCCGCGGAAAACGCATCGCTCGTCCCCGGCGGCTTAAGTTCCCCATCCTCGTAAAACCGTTGAAAGAGGAGGCGTCCTACGGCATTTCGCAGGCGTCGTTCGTTGAGGCGGACGAACAATTCAAGGAACGCGTCCAGTTCATCCACGAGAAATACGACAACGACGCCATCGCCGAGGAATACATCGAGGGCCGCGAACTCTATGTGAGCATCCTCGGCAACGACCGGCTTCAGGTTTTTCCGATTCGCGAACTCGTATTCAAGGAAGTGCCACCCGACGAGCCGAAGATCGCCACCTACAAAGCCAAGTGGGACGAGGAATACCGGAAACGCTGGGGATTGCAGAACCGGTTCGCCGAAGGAATTGATCCGGCCGTCGCCGCCCGGATCGAACAGATCTGCAAGCGCATCTACCGTCTCCTTACGATTGACGGCTACGCGCGTCTTGATCTGCGCCTCACGTCGAACAACGGGGTTTATTTTATTGAAGCCAACCCGAATCCTATCCTCGCCGAGGACGAAGATTTCGCGCAGGCCGCTCTCAAAGCGAGTCTTCCCTACCCGCAATTGATCGACCGGATCGTCCGCCTTGGATTGAACACGGTGCGGGATTGAACGCGAGACCGAACAGCGGGCGTCGAGGCCAGCCGTGAGCAACGCGCCTCAGGCTGGCGCCACATGATGCGGCCTGCCAAAAATAATTTCCGTGCGATTCGGGCCGATTGCGTTACGACAGGGCTTCGATGAAATGGCGTATTTCGGCCGCGACATCGCCAGGATCGTTGACGGTCTGGGCAATCTCCGCCTTGGCCAACTCGCGAAAACGGCGGCGAAGGCGATGAATCGCCACCCGCATCGCTCCTTCGTTCATGCCCAGTTCGCGGGCGGCATCGGCCTGCGGCTGGCCCGTGCCTTCTCCGGTCAGCCACGGTTTCAGGGTTTCAAACTCGCGCAAGGTGCCGCTCTGTTCGCACTCCCGTTTCAGGACTCGAAAGGCGCGCTCCAAAACGTTCAACGCCCACTCGCGGTCATAGACGGTGTCGGGCGACAGCGCGGATGGGTCGGCAATCTCTGGGCCGAGTGAACTGTCTGTCTCGGTGGGAAGCGGTTGGTGGACGACACGTCCGCCCCGTTTCTCGCGCAGATCGTGAACGCGCTGGTTCGCCAGAAAATGTTTCAGCGCGCCCAGCAGATAGGAACGAAACCGTCCGCGTTGCGGGTCCGCGCCGTCGAACGACTGCCGTTCCAGCACGCGCGCAAAGAACTCGTGCGCCAATTCACGCGCGGTGTCGTCATCGCGCCCTTCGCGCCGGAGAAAGGCCACCACCGGCCCGTAGTAAGCGGCGCACAGATCGCTCAACGCCTGCCGCGCCTGCGCCGAATCGCCGCGCGAGACGAGCACTTGCGTCCAGCGCATCGTGGCGAACGTATCGCCCGGCGCGTCTGCGTCACCAGTGGTTTCATGATTGCTCAATACAAGTCGAAAACTGAAGTCATAGCCGCACGGGCTCGTCTCACTTGTTCTTTGTCTGGAACACGAGCAGGTAAGGGACGGCTGAATGCCCTTGCCGGTCCTTGAAGTTCTTGAACTTCTCGCTGTTCAGCCAGTAGGCGTAGGTATTGTTCGGTTCCAGCTTGACCTTCAGCACGCACGTTTTCCGGTCGGCCTCATACTTCGGTTTTCCGAGCGTTTCCGGCGTGGAGCCTTGCCAGGCGGTGGACCAACTCCAGGAGTTATCGGCCATTTCCTTGCTGAAGGTGACCTTGATTTCGACGGTACCCGGGCCACGTCCCTGGCGCCTGATTCGGGCACGGTCTTCACGACGACCGGCGGCATGGATTCGATATCCCCTCCCTCCAGTGTCGAGTCCTTGAATGCGACGCGGAAGACCTTAGTCTTCGGATCCCGTTCGAGACGGAGATGATTCGCTCATGACACCTGTTCCTGACACGTCAGAGAAACGACGTTACAGGAAATCGAGCAAGCTTGACGAGCAAAGCGCCGCCCGCCAGTTCATCGATTCATCAGCAGGGCGATCAGACCGGCGGCTACCAGGGCTGCCAGCGCCGCCAGTGTAATTTTGATCCAGCTCTTCGGATATCGGCCCGCGATGGTTCCCGTGTAACCGTTGATCACCACTTGAAATGCCCGCCGGCCATAGTCGTAACTCAGCAGCCAGACAGGCACGAGGATATGCTTGAAGGTCTGGCCCGAGTAATTCGCATCAACCTGCAGATTGCGCTGCGTGTCGCCCGGCACTTGCGACGCGCACAGGCTTCTCAGCTTGGCGTCCATCTGCTCGCGTGAATTGCGCGCCGCGGCGAGAAGATCAATTTGGTACCGCTCCACCACCCAGCCGGACAGGAATCCCGGCTGGTAACCGACCAGCTCCGTCGTGGGGAACGGCTCGACACCGCTCAGCAGGTCGGGCTGCACCCCGCGGGAAGCCGCCACGAGCTCGTCGTCAAAGAAATGGTCGAGCGAACCTGAGCTTGGCACCCAACGCACCCGCTGGACCTGCCGCGTCTGCGTCCGGCCGTTCGCGTCGGTGTAGGTTTCGGTCTCGTAATAGTAATAGCCGGACTCGGCGGTCCACTCGGCATGTACCTGGGCGTCGAACGTCCAGTAGGGAACGTACAGACCGCGCACCGTGTCGGTGAGCGCCCTGGTCTTGAGCTTGTTCGGCGCGAACCAGCGGGTGCGATACCATTGACGAATGGAATCGCGCACCTGCGGCTCGGCCAGTTTCATCGGCAACAGGCTTTCGGGCCGGAACGCCTCCTTGATTTCCTCGTAGGGCACGAGGGCGGTCGATCCGCAGAAATCGCAGCGCTGGCTGACGTGTTCGGGATCAAACACCGAAATGGCCTGGCAGCTCTGGCACTTCACCGAGATTCTCTTTACCTGCCAGCCGCGCTGATCGTCGGGGATGTTGCGCAACGCGGAGACAAGATCGTGCTCCTTGATGACCTCCTCGCCGGTGGCGGTCAATTCGAGTTGCGCCGGCGACGTCGCGCCACAATACGGACAGATAAGCGCCTGTTTGGCGGGGTTCCATTGCGCCTCGCCGCCGCAGGCGGGACAGGAGAATTTTTTTCGGGCGGTGGCTTCAGGCATAAGGCAATGGAGTTAACTGTTCATTTTGAGAATGGGGAGCACAGCCGCCCCGGCTGTGGTTCGGCGCGCCCTCGCGCCGAACCTTTGACATGATGCAAGCTCTTCGTGTGAATGTCCCCACCCGTGCCAACGGCGAGGGCGCCGTTGGCTGCGCCCGAGGCGGGCGCGCTCCCCCAAAAGCCTCGCCTCGATAGCGCACCGCCGCAGTACTGGCAGGAGAATTTGTTTAGGGCGGTGGCTTCGGACATTGCAATCGCTATCCAATAGCGGTACGTAACGAAAGGTCGCGCGGAAAAAGACCAACCGCAGCATCAAGCGTCGGTGTTTGATTCATGAGTCTGTTTAACCGCCTTACGATTGAGTGTTTTAAGCCTGCCCCAAAGGACGGTCGAAAAGCCGAAAGAAGAAACAACCGAGCTAGACAAGATTAGGGCAGACACGACCATGAATTCCTGTTGTCCGAGATGGTGACTGAAGTTTCTCCTGTAAACGTTGAGCAATCCAACCATTTGATCATCGGAAATTTTTGCGATTGTGAGAGCAGTTTTCATGTCTTCCATCTCCCTTTCGAGGCTTGCCTTGCTGTGGTTCGCTATTTTTTCTGAGAAGGCGAAGCTGACACCTGCGATGGCGAACGCGAAGCCAGCCCAAACGCATAACCAACCACACAGCTCGACGAGTGGGAGCCTCCGAAGGACGTTAAAGACGCTTGTCATGAAGGGGAACTGCCGCCCAGCTCCCTAGTAGCCGGCAACGATCAGCTCTTCAAAAACTCCTCCAAAGCCGCCCGTGTGATGCGCCACTGGCTGCCGATCTTCTTGCCTTTCAACTCGCCCTTCTCAAGCGTTGCGATCACATCAGTTTCGGACACGTTCAAAGCGCGGGCAGCTTCGGCGGGGCCGAGCAATTCAGGGACGCCGCCAACGGGCGGTGGCGCCAGCGGAGGAGGCGTTGATCCAATCACCGGCGGAACGGCGGGGGGCGTTCCTTGCGGGGCGGACATCGCCGACATCATTTGCTGGCCCATCGCCAGACCCGCGCCGAGGCCCGCGGCGGTGCTGGCCATGCCGCCGCCTTCGCCGCCGCCTTTGGTCATGGACTCGGCCATCTGGAACTTCACGTAGTCGTTGAGATTGCCGATGGCCGCCATGCTGCTGCGTTTGTCGATAGCCTGTTCGACTTCGGGCGGCACTGATATGTTTTCGACAATGAAGCTCGTGATTTCGATTCCGTATTTCGCCGTGGTCTGCGGATTGATGAGCGGCAACAACGCCTCGCCCAGTTCCTTGTACCGCGAGGCGACATCGAGCACGGGCACTTTCGCCGACGCGAGCGCGTCGGTGAACACGCTGACGATGCGCGAACGCATGGTGTCCTGGAACTCGTCGAGGCGGAAATGATCGTCCGTGCCGGCGACTTCCTTCAGAAAGGTGTTCACGTCGGTGACGTGAAAATCAAAGATGCCATAGGCGCGCGCGCGAACGATGCCGAAATCGGCGTCGCGCAGCATGACCGGGTTGGCGGTGCCCCATTTGTTGCCGGTAAACAGGCGGGTGTTGACGTAGTAGAGGTCGGCTTTGAACGGCGAGTGCAGCCCATATTTCCAGCCTTTCAGCGTGGACAGGATCGGGATGTTGTCGGTGGTGAGCGTATGTTTGCCCGGTCCGAAGGCATCGCCGAACTGGCCGAGATACACGAACTGCGCGACCTGTGATTCGCGGACGATGAGTTGCGCGCCGTTCTTGATTTCCTTGTCCATATCCGGGTAGCGGAAGGAAAGCGTGTCGCGGGAATCGTCCTGCCACTCGATGATTTCGAGGAATTGCGTTTTGAGGTAGTCTATGAGGCCCATAATTCAATCTTTCGTTTGTGACGAATCATCGGCGCGAGAAGGGAATTCGGGAAGTACAAATTCAGGCGGGCTGTGTAATCCCTCACTCGTCGAATCACCGCGGCATTTTGTAATTGTGCAAGCCGCCAGCCTGTTGTCTAAATTCGCCAAAGTGAATTTCAGCCGTCCATTCAACCCGTTCTCGCACTGGTGAACCAAAGCTACGATTGTCCAAAAACGAGCGCTCGCAGCGCGCCGCATTTCGAGAAGATTTTTTTATCGCGGGCATCTGTTACAGAATCCTTCCGACATCAAAAAAGCATCAAGACCTTTCCTGCGAAGACCCTGATGGTTCGAATCGGATTTCTGTAACCCGCGCCTTGCGGTCGATGTCATTTCCGTAACCATGAATATGCAAAGAGTTAAAATCTCGTGTATCGGCGCGGTGTTGCTGGCGACACGGATTTTGGAGTTGTCCACTTCGGCACAACCAGCCCCACAACGAGGCCGTGGACCGCAAGGCCCCCAGGTGGTTTCACCCGAAGTTTCCGCAGACCGGCGCGTCACCTTTCGCGTTCTCGCGCCCAAGGCCGAAGCGGTACGGCTCAGCGGCAGCGACATTCCTGGCAACGGCCAGGGCGCGGAGATGAAGAAGGGAACCAACGGCGTTTGGGAAGTGACGCTTGGCCCCATCGAACCGGGCGCCTACCGTTACAACTTCAACGTGGATGGCGTTTCCGTGATCGATCCGCGCAACTCCGCCATCAGCGAATCCAACAACAACGTCTGGAGCCTGGTCTATGTTTCCGGCGCGGATTTCATGGACACGAAGGACGTTCCGCACGGCGCGGTCTCTTCCGTGGCGTATTACTCGACATCGCTGAAACGTTTCCGCCGCGTGCACGTTTACACGCCGCCCGGTTATGAATTGGGCAAAGGCAGGTTCCCTGTCTTCTATCTGCTGCACGGCGCCGGCGATTGCGACGAAGCCTGGACCTCCGTCGGACGCGCCGGTTTCATTCTCGACAATCTCATCGCCGCGGGAAAGGCGAAGCCGATGGTGATCGTGATGCCCGCCGGTCATACCAGCGCGTTCCGGTTCGCTGGACCCCGGCCGGCCGCGGACGAGTTCGCGCAGGATTTCCTGAACGACATCATGCCTTATGTGGAAAAGCACTACCGCGTTTACGCCGACCGCCAGCATCGCGCGATGGCCGGCCTTTCAATGGGTGGAGGACAGACGTTGAACATCGGTATCCCCCATCTCGACAAGTTCGCGTATCTCGGTGTTTACAGCGCTGGAATTTTTGGGATCACCGGCGGCGGACCGGGCGGCGCGCCCCAAGGTCCGAGCTTCGAGGAGCAACACAAGGCAATCCTGGATGACGCGAAACTGAAGAAGGGCCTTAAGCTGTTTTGGTTTGCCACCGGGAAGGATGATTTTCTGGTCAACACTTCACGAGCGACCGTCGAGATGTTCAAGAAGCACGGGTTCAGCGCCGTTTACAAGGAAACCGAAGGCGCGCACACGTGGATCAACTGGCGCAATTATCTCAACGAATTCGCGCCGCAGTTGTTTCAATGAGGACAGCGTCCCGGCATCGACGCGGCAAAGATCGTCCATTTTTTCCGAGCGTGCCCAAACGCGCAGCGTGTAGCCTCAAGCTTTATGCAGGTTGCCAAAAGTAATTTCCGAAATGGTGGGGCAAACCTGCCGGTTTGCCGCGACGACCCGCGGCTCGTCGCCCACCATTTCGGAAATTTCTTTTGGCAATCACTCTAGTTCATACGCGCGACCCGAGCTCAGCCACGCAACCTGAAGGTTGCGGCTACAGCCGGTCGCGGATCCAACCAGCGGGCAAAACATACAGATCTTAACGCGCAGGTTTTTTCGCGGTGTCCGCCGGATAGTCCTGACGGGCTTCGGCAGCGAGCGGCTTCGAGCCGGTTGGCGGAGTGACGCCGGCTGCCAGCATCACGCGATGCAGCGCGGCGATGGTTTCAGTCGAAGGTTTGAAATTGCCGGGCCGGTATCCTTCCGCGATGCGCAGCGGCGTCCAACCCCATTTGTTCGTTCGATTCCAGACTTCGATTTGCGCGCCTTTGTCAGCGAGGAACTGCACCACCTTCGGCAGATTCTTGTAGGCTGCGCCGTGCATGGCGGTCTCGCCGTTGGCATCGACCGCATTTACGTCCGCGCCGAGTTTCAGAAGCAATTGCGCTGCTTCGAGCACTTCCGGCTCCGTTCCGGCGACCTCATCCGCCTCTGCTCCACCGATCCCAACTCCGCACGCGGCTATCAGCGGCGTGCAGTTATCGGCGTTCCCCAGCAATGGATTGGCGCCCAGCTCGACCAGCAAGCGCATGAACGCGGCGTCTGCGGTTCCAGCAGCCATCAGGAACGGCGTCGCGCCGGCCTTGTTGTATAGCCCCGGCCCGCCTTTGCCGGTCTTCAGCCGCGCATTCACGTCCGCGCCGTGCTCCACCAGCTTCCTGACGAATTGGAGGCTGCTCAGATTTCCGGACCCGATCGGAGACGGGTCTCCGTCGTCCCCGTCGCCGCGATTCGGTTTGCGAACCCAGCTCATCGCGTGCAGCGCTGTGAATCCCGAACGCTGATCATTCGGATCAGCGCCCGCTTCGAGGAGGGCCACGGCCAGCTCGAAATGACCGTTCTCGACCGCCAGGATCAGCGCGCTGGTTCCCTTCCGCGGACTTTTGCCGGAAGGTTTTCGGGGCTGCATGGTGTCGTTCACGTCCACTCCCGCTTTCAACAAGGCTTTAACAACGCTGGTCCGGCCTTCGCGCGCGGCGAAAAAGAAAGGAGTGAACCCGGAGTCGGGTAGCGCCGTGCGAAAATCCGCGCCCGCCTTGAGCAGCAGCTCAACCACTTCGGTATGACCTTCGGCTGCGGCCCACATCAGCGCCGTCTGCTGGTCTTTTTCGTTCGCATTAACGTCGGCCTTTCGGGCCAACAGTGCCTTCACGGGTCCGACCCTGCCGGTGCGCGCCGCGGTCATCAAAACCGTTTCCCCGCCGCGCAGCGTGGTGTTCGGGTCCGCGCCTGCACCGAGGAGCAACTCGACCAGCTCGGTGTTTCCATTCACGCAAGCCATGGAGAGTGGCGTTACGCCGTAGCGGTTCTCCGCCTTAACATTCGCGCCGGCGGCGACAAGAAGTTTCGCGGTTTTCACATCGTCCCGGTAGGCCGCCCAATGCAGCGCCGTCATCCCGTCAACCTGCGGCGCGTTCACGTCGGCGTGTTGTTTGAGAAGTGTGCGGATCGTTGCGCGATCTGATTTCTCGGCGGCATCGGCGAGCGGAGAATTGGCGGCGAACAACGGTGAGCCGACAAGGAACAGCAGAAATGCAAACCTGCAAAGAAGGGAGCGCTGCCCAGAACGGGTGCAGTGACGCCCCGAAGGGGCAACAACAAACCAGCCCAGGGCAACGCCCTGGGACAACGTTGCGAAGAAACGATCGAGCCCTGAAAGGGCGGCACAAACCGTTCTATTCCGCCCTTTCAGGGCTGGAAAACAAATTGGGGACCATGACCAACCTGGGGCGTTGCCCCAGGCTGGTTTGTTCGGCCCCGTTGGGGCGCAACTCGGCCACCGCCGACAATCCAATGAATGTCGGGCGGTCCACATTTCAATCCCACACATAGCGTTCATCAAACTCGATACCATGTCGTTTGAACAGCGTGCGCAGTTCATCCTGGAAGCTAATCTTGCGATGATGTTCCTCCTGCCGCTCGATATATCGCTGTACTGCTTCGACACTGGATTGGCTCACGGAGAAACCCGCGTATCCCGCTTGCCAACTGAATTGCTGGATGTGCGGTCCATCGGATTTCATCCATTTTGAACTCCCCTTCTTTACTTCCTCAACCAGCTTCTTCAACGGATGGTTCTTCGACAATGCGAAGAGCGCGTGAACGTGGTCTTCCATGCCGCCAATCACGAGCGCGGGACTTTCCCACTGCTTGAAGATTCCCGCCTGATACGCGAACAAAGCATTCTGATGTTCTTTCGGAATCAATGGCTCGCGGTGTTTTGTGCTATACACGAGATGCACGAGATTCTTGACCAAAGATTGGGACACGGCGTTTGCGTTTGGATTGTGTCGCCCTTACAGGGCTTGTCATTATTCCGTTCGTCAACCCAGGGCGTTGCCCTGGGCTGGCTTGTTGCAGCCCCTTCGGGGCAAAAGACTGCGGCGCGTTCGTGGAGTCATTGAAGTTCATGGCACTGGGGACGATTTAGCTCACTTGATCTCCAATATACTTTTGGCTCCATGTGCCTCTGACGGAATCGCTGTTCCCGACTAGGAATTCGACGTTCGCCACTGCCGAAAGGTTGTTGTAAACCAAGACGCGAAAAACCTCGCCCCGCTCGGGCTTACCCTCGCGACTCGGTCTGCGCATAAGGACGGCATTTTCTCGCTCCTCATCAGGCGGACCAAACCGCGCAATAACATCCGCGACCATCCGGATACCACGAAACAATTCGGTGATGCGCCGTTCCTCCTGTTTCGTGACGTGAGAGACTTCGGTGTGTTGCCGCCGCAGAATGGGCAATAGTAAACCGCCATCCGGCCGTCCTGGCCGTTTTTGCCGTAGGCGATGTAATATTCTTTCAGGCGCTCGTCCCACCGAATGGCGTGGTCCGGCTCTTTCGAGGCGTCCTCCAATATGCCGCAATCGCAAACTTTTTTTCGCGCCGGTGGCATAATTCGTGGGATGCAAGCTCCCTCCAATCAAACCGATAGCGGCTCAAACAACTCATCCACCTTGCCGGTGCTGTCCGCAAACTTGTCGAGGTGGACACCGACTTTGTCGAGCAGCGTCAGGTGGAGATTGGCCAGCGGCTTCGGTTTTTCATACTTGATGTGACGCCCGCCTTTCATTCCGACGGCCGCGCCGCCGGCGACCAGGATCGGCAGGTTCGTGTGGTCGTGCACGTTCGGGTTGCCGATGCCGCTGCCGTAAAGATAGAGCGAATGGTCGAGCAACGTCCCATTTCCTTCCGGCGTGGCCTTCAATTTCCCGAGGAACTCGGCGAACAATGACACGTGGAACTGATTGATCTTCGCCATGCGCGCGATCTTGTCCGGATCGTTGCCGTGATGCGAGAGAGGATGGTGCGGATCGGGAACGCCGATCTCGGGGTAGGTCCGGTTGCTGGTTTCGCGGGCGAGTTGGAACGTGATGATCCGGGTGACGTCACCTTGCAACGCCAGCACCTGCAGGTCGAACATCAATCGCGCGTGATCGGCATAGGCCGCTGGCACTCCCACGGGCCGGTCCAAATCCGGCAGCGGATTATCCGCGGCATCAGCCTCGGCTTTCTGAATGCGGCGCTCGACTTGGCGCACGCTGTCAAGATATTGGCTGATCCTCGTGCGGTCACCCGGCCCGAGCTTTCGGTTGAGACGGGCAATATCTTCATTGAACCAGTCGAGGAGGCTGGCTCTTTTCCGCAGAGCGGCCTGCCGATCCGCGATGCTGCCGCCTTCGCCGAACAGGCTCTCGAAAACGATTCGCGGATGGGCTTCTGCCGGCAGCGGCGTCGTTGGCGACGACCATGAAAGATTATTCTGGTAAACGCAGGCGTAGCCGTTGTCGCATTGGCCGACCACCTGCATCAGGTCCATCGCGAGCTCCAGCGACGGCAATTGCGTCTCCTGACCGATGTGCTGCGCGGCGATCTGATCGACCGTCGTTCCCAGGTAATAGTCCG
>Ga0066685_10000913_pt1 | contig 11783 bp, 7 predicted proteins | sample GraSoiAngelo_134_FD_62305 | JGI IMG/M metagenome (GOLD analysis project Ga0066685, IMG submission 62305) | Grasslands soil microbial communities from the Angelo Coastal Reserve, California, USA - 14_0929_05_30cm | ecosystem: Environmental > Terrestrial > Soil > Grasslands | place: USA...
AGGAAGAACAGTCAGCGTGGCGATGTGAAAGGCGGGGCGCTGCTCGAGAAAATCACTCAAGATCAGAAGCAAGCCGAGCGAAAGCGTCACGCAGTACAGAAGATGCGTGGCGGCTGCAGGCGCCCAGACCCTCTGTGCGTAAACGCGCGTGATCAGGATTTGCCGGTTCGTGAATTCCAGCAACCCGCGGAAATCGGTTTCGACGTAAGAAAGCGTTAAGCACTCCGGTAAGAAAACAATCGAGCGATTGTTACGCTCCAGCGCGCGCGTCAGGGAATAATCGTCGCTGACCGAGTTTCTCCACTCGTTCATGACACCCGACTGTTCGAAGATGCTCCGGCGAATCGCCGTGCCGCCGCCCCAGCAGAGATTCTTCCCTTTCTCGCTCAGCATGGTGACCACCGGCGCATTCCACGCGGCGAGGAGCGCGGTCGGGAGATTGCTCCGATGGGGCATCAGCCAGCGCATGGTGGTCGTCGCACCGATCCTTACATCACCCAGCGGCGCCACGAGGCGATACAGCCAGCTTTTACCGGGACGCCCATCGGAATCGGTGAAGACCAGTACTTCAAATTCCGGCGGCAGTTGTTCTACGGCAACCCGCAAATTGTTCACTTTCTCGCCGGAGTTGCTGGGAATCCCTGCGATGATCACATGGGCTTTCACCCTCGAATTCGCGGCTATCCGTTCGACCATGGTGCGCGCTGCATCGGAGCCCGAGGCGAGAATAAAGAATATCTCGTAATTCTGGCGTTCGAATTCGGTAAGCGACAAAAGATTACGCTCCAGCCCGGGCTCCATGCCTTGGCAGGGACAAAGCACGGCTACGCGCGGCGCGTAGAATCCTGGATCCATGCGCAGGCGCCGCCGCAGGTAGTCGAGCCACTGCAAACCTTGCCCGATGAGGTAGACCCCAAGTAGGACCTGCAAAAACGCCAGTAAATAGAATAGTGTCTCCACGCTCCTTGAGAATAGCAGAGGAACATTGTTCGCCGAGCGCCGTTTGAACGGTTAGAATCGCAGCGGTAAACGTCCGTTCAAAGGAGAACAAAAATGCCGCGAGTCGATTCTGGAATGGTGACATCAGCGCTTGAACTGCCCGGCTATCGGATTGTCCGGAATTTTGGAATCGTTCGCGGAATTATCGTGCGCTCGCGCAGCGTGATCGGGAATCTGGGCGCTGCGCTCCAGACTATTGTGGGGGAAACATCACCATTCTCACCAAGCTCTGCGAGAAGACGCGCGAGGATGCTTTTGAACTTGTTGCAGCACGCCGGCGAACACGGCGCCAACGCCGTGATCGGGATGCGCTATGAGGCCACCGAAGTGATGCAAGGCGTCACCGAAGTGCTCGCCTATGGCACGGCCGTCCAGGTTGAGCGCATTTCCTAGCCCCTCCTACAGCCTTTCGCGGTGGGCCCCGCACCAGTGGTAAAATCCCCTTCTCCCATGTTCTGCACAAAATGCGGAGCACCGGTTTCCGCGAGCGGAAGGTTCTGCTCCTCGTGTGGAGAAGCGGTCAATCCGGACACGGGCGCAACTTTGTTGGGGGATGAAGCCCCGCCCCGCGAAAAACACCGCCACCACCTTATTCCCTGCGAACTCCAAGGACGCCCTCAAGCAGCAATCCAATTTCAAGCTCAGACCCCATCGGCGGCGGCCGCTTTACACCAGGCCAGATCATTGCGGAGCGCTATCGCGTTGTGGCACTGGCGGGCCGCGGCGGAATGGGTGAGGTGTACCGCGCTGAAGATTTAACCCTTGGCCAGGTGGTGGCATTGAAATTTCTTCCCAAAATCCTCTCCCAGGATGCCGCCGCGCTCACCCGGTTTCATGCCGAAGTACGCACCGCGCGGCAGGTCTCTCACCCCAATGTCTGCCGCGTGTTTGACATCGGTGAAGCCGACAGAACACTCTTCCTGACAATGGAGTATGTCGATGGCGAAGATCTCGCTTTGGTCGTCCGCAGAATCGGCAGGCTTTCCCCGGACAAGGCTACCGAGATCGCGCGCCAAATCTGCGCGGGTCTGGCCGCAGCGCACGAACGCGGGGTGATCCACCGCGATCTGAAGCCGGCCAATGTCATGCTTGATGGAGCCGGGAAGATTCGCCTCACGGATTTTGGCCTTGCCGGCATCGCCGCGAGCATCAAAGGCGCGGAAGTCCGCGCGGGGACACCGGCGTACATGGCCCCTGAGCAACTGGCCGGCCGCGATGTCAGCACCAAAAGCGATCTATATTCACTCGGCCTCATCCTCTACGAAATTCTGACGGGCAAAGGCGCCTTCGAAGCCTCCACGCTCCCGGAGTTAATGAAGCTGCGTGAGCAAGCCACCATCACCAATCCTTCAACGCTGGTCCGCGACCTCGACCCTTCGATCGAACGCGTCATCTTCCGTTGCCTGGAAAATGATCCGGACAAACGGCCGGCTTCCGCCCTGCAAGTGGCTGCCGCTTTGCCTGGCGGTGACCCACTGGCGGCAGCTCTGGCCGCGGGAGAGACGCCTTCGCCGGAAATGGTGGCCGCCGCCGGCGAAACGGAGGGCCTGCAGCCGCGCCTGGCCGTGTCTCTACTGGCCCCGATTGTTCTTGGCTTGATTGCTTTTCGTTTCGGATCACAACAAGCTCCACAACCGCACGCCCCTGGATAACCCCCCCGAGGTGCTCGCCGCTCGGGCACGCGAAATCATCCAGCAGTTGGGCTTCACCGATGTCTCCGCGGACGAAGCCTACTCCTTCGAGGTGCAATTCGAGTATCTCGATTATCTGCAGGATCATGACAAGACCGAGAACCGCTGGGCTCCGCTCCAGGACGGGCGTCCCCCCTCCCTCGCTTTCTGGTATCGGCAGAGCCCGCGCGAGATGCGTCCAGAGCGCTTCTATTCCTCGACCGGCGCAGGCGAGGTAACCAGAACCGATCCAGGAATGAATCTCCCAGGCATGGTTTCGGTGATCCTCGACATGCGCGGACGCCTCCTGCACCTGGAGGTTGTTCCGCCGCAAAAAGACTCGCCCATCCAATCTATACCCTCCACCAATTGGCCGGCCCTCTTCGCGCTCGCCGGTGTGGATGTCTCGGCCTACCACAGTGCCGAACCGGAGTGGATGCCGCTGGCGTGGAGTGATTCACGGGCGGCTTGGCTGGGCACCGTCGCCGGGCACGCGGACATCTCCGAGCGCATCGAAGCCGCCGCCTATCGCGGCAGGCCCATTTATTTCGACGTCATCTACCCCTGGTCCAAGCCGGAGCGCTCCCTGCCTTACACCCCCAAGTCGCACGAGAAGATTGCCAACATCATCGGGGTAACTTTATTTTTGGCTCTGGCCCTCAGCGGAGTCCTGGTGATGCGCCGCAATCTCCGCCTGAAGCGCTCCGACACGCGGGGAGCAATGCGGCTCGGAACCTTTGTTTTGTTCTCGTATCTGGCGATGTGGCTGCTTCGCTCCCATCACCTCGCTTCCATCGAGGAGTTCTATCTCTTCTTGATTACCCTCAGCTGGGCGCTGCTGGCCACCGCGCTAGTCACCGTGATGTACCTTGCTTTGGAGCCCTTCGTGCGCCGGCGCGATCCTCATACTTTGATTTCCTGGAGCCGGCTGCTGGCAGGGCAATTCCGCGACCCGCTCGTCGGAAGGGATTTTCTGATCGGCGCCCTGTACGGCGTCTGGCTAGCGCTTTACGAAGATGCTGACAGCTATGTGCTCCCGCTGTTCGGCAAGCTGCCGCCCTACCGGGGCACTCTCAGCCCGGATGCGCTTCTCGGGATTCGCTCTGCCATGGGAGATCTTCTCTTCTACGTCCTGATTTATGTTTTGTACAGCCTGATGATTTTCTTTTTTCTCTTTCTCTTGCGGTTGGCGATGAAGAAGGAGTGGCTTGCGGCGATTGTGGTTGTGCTGGTCGCTGCCAGCACGAATACCGGCGGAGATTATCCGATGGTGACCTTCGCAGCGGCAGCCCTCATCTGGTTGTCGATCGTGCTGATCCTGAGGCGCTACGGGTTGCTTGCGCTGGTCGTTGGCCTCGTCGTTCAAAATGTTCTTCTGGTATTTCCCCTCACGTCCCACCTCTCGCGGTGGTATGCGCCGGTCGGACTGGCGGGTATTTTTGTCATTGCCGCCGTCGGCGTCTATGGCTTCTACACCAGTCTGGGGGGCAAACCGCTCTTCTCAGCGGCCGCGCTCGATAATTAGACCGCGCCGGCCTCTTGCGGTGCTCAGCCTGTCCGGCGATCCTTTCCCGGCGCGAGTTTCGGGGGCACAAGTTGCGTCGCCAATTCCTCCAGGCTCGACAGTGTCTTGCTGGCAGCCAGCCGGGCCTTCTCCATGAATGACGAATCCAGCAAGAAGGCGCAACGGTCGACGAAGGGATGGTCCGCCGCTTCAAAGGGCTTGCGGCGGCGTTGCGTCTCGGCGGCGCGCGCTAGCAACTCTTCGTACATTTGCAGGTCCCGCTGAAAATCGAGCGCGTCTCCCGCGGTCCAGCCCTGCTGCCGCGTCAGTGCGGCCAGAAACTTTCTGCGGAACACCGTGGCATCCCGCCGCAGCATGGGACGCGGTTTGGATTTGCCCGCAGTCTGCGGCTCGTTGCAAACGATCGCCAGCGTCCGCACCGTCAAGGCCAGCAGCGCCTCTCGTTGCAACAGAGCCAGGAGATCACGGTAGAGCGAGGCGTGAACCTGTAGCGCCTGGCGCCCGTTCTCGACAACATAAGAATCCACAAAACGCGGCACGACGCGCTCGTGCAGCAGAGCGTCGGTAATGCGCCGAGCGAGTTGCCCGGGCGCTTCTGTTGAATTCTGTTTCTCAAGCGACATGTTCAACGAAACATGTTAGCAGGAGTCTTGTTCCAGGCCGCCCGGTGCCGGTGGAAAATAAAAAAGGCCCCGGCCGGGGGGGGCCTGCATTGATTTTGGAGGGGCGCCCGCGCGTCTTCCCTCACGCTCCATCTGTTGTTCAGTGAATCGCCCTGGGGCCCTCCGGGCCAACGCGCTTTTGTTTTGGCTCAGGCTGCGGCACGATCGGCGGTGTCAGTGCCTCCGTTTGGAGCGCGTGCTCGAGCACTTCGTCGAGTGTGCGGACATAGGTGATCTTAATGTCGCCGAGGATCTCCGGAGTGAGATCCGCCACGACATTCGGCTCATTGTCTGCAGGCAACAGGACTTCTGTGATCCCCGCCCGCTTCGCCCCGAGCACTTTTTCCTTCACGCCTCCGATCGGCAGGACCACGCCCGAGAGCGTCATCTCGCCGGTCATCGCCAGGCGGTTTTTCACCGGGCGCCCGCTGAGCAGGCTGACCAGCGCCGTCACCATTGCCGCGCCCGCAGACGGACCGTCCTTCGGCACCGCGCCCGACGGCACATGGATGTGAATGTCCTGTTTGCGGAAGAAGTCCGGATCGATGCCGTAACGCTCGCCATTCGCGCGTGTCCAGGTCAGCGCTGCGGTCATCGATTCCTGCATGACTTCACCTAGATGCCCGGTCATGGTGAACTGCTTACCGCCGCGCATCCGCGTAGCCTCGATGAAGATGATGTCGCCTCCCACCGGCGTCCACACCAGCCCCACGGCGACTCCCGGCCTCTTGACGCGCTCTTCGACTTCCTTCTCCGTGCGAAATTTTGGCACGCCCAGGAACTCGCGAACAATTTCCGGCGTGACGACCATTTTCTCGGTCTTGTCTTCGGCGATGCGCCGCGCCTGTTTGCGCGTGATCGTGGCGATCTCGCGCTCCAGGTTGCGCACGCCCGCTTCCCGCGTGAAGCTGTGAATGATTTCCCGGAGCCCCTCGTCGGTGAAGGCGATTTGCTCGTCGACTCTGAGGCCGTGCTCCGCGGCCTGCTTCGGAATCAGGTACTTGTGGGCAATGTGCAGTTTCTCTTCTCCCGTGTAGCCGGGCAATTCGATGATTTCCATGCGGTCCCGCAGCGGCTCGGGGATGGGATCCATCCAGTTCGCCGTGGCGATGAACAGGACCTTCGAAAGATCAAACGGCACATCTAGATAGTGATCACGGAAGGCGTTGTTTTGTTCCGGGTCGAGAACTTCCATCAGCGCCGAAGAGGGATCGCCCCGGAAGTCGCGGCCGAGTTTGTCGACCTCGTCAAGCATCATGACCGGGTCGTTCGTTTCTCCGCGCTTCAAACCTTGAATAATTTGTCCGGGCAACGCGCCGATGTAAGTCCGCCGATGGCCGCGGATCTCCGCCTCGTCGTGCATACCGCCAAGGGCGATGCGCACAAACTTGCGTCCCAACGACCTGGCGATAGACTTACCAAGTGAAGTCTTGCCCACGCCTGGAGGTCCCACGAAGCAAAGGATTGGCCCTTTCATGCCTGGCTGAAGCTTCTTCACCGCCAGGTAATCGAGGATGCGCTCCTTCACCTTCTGCAGATCGTAGTGGTCTTCGTCGAGAATCTCGCGCCCCTTGGCAATATCAATTTCCGAGCTACCCGAGGACTTGCTCCACGGCAGCGAGGTCATCCACTCCAGATAGGTCCGCGAAACCATGTACTCCGCGGAAGCCGGTGTCATTTTTGACAGCCGCTTCAGCTCCCGGTCGCACTCTTTCTTGGCTTCGGCGGTCATGCCGGCTTCTTCGACCTTCTTGCGGAGCTCGTCGATCTCCTGCATCGAGTCGTCGGATTCGCCAAGTTCCTTTTGGATCGCTTTCATCTGCTCGCGCAGGAGGTATTCGCGTTGGTTCTGGCTGACCTGCTCCTGCACCTGCTCGTGTATTTTCGAACGCAGCTCCAGGACTTCCAGCTCCTTCGAGAGCTCGCGGATCAATGATTCCAGCCTCTTACGCACGCTGGGAGTTTCGATTAATTCCTGCCGCAGCAGCGTCGAAAGTGACGGCAAGGTACCGGCGATGAAATCGGTCAGCCGGCCGGGATCGTCGATATTCATGGCCACCGATTGCAGATCGTCGGAAAGTTGCGGAGAATGACTGACGACATCGCGGAAAAGGTCCTGTGCATTGCGCTGCAGCGCTTCGAGTTCCGTATCGGCTTCACCGATGATGTCCGGTTCAGCTTGCACGCGAGCCCGCAGAAACGGGCGCAAGCCCACAAGATCAACCATCTGGATGCGTTGCAGTCCTTCGAGGAAGATGACCACGTTGCCATTGGGCATTTTCACCGTCTTGTGCACTTTTGCCAGCGTGCCGACCTTGTGCAGGTCAGCCGCGGCTGGATCCTCTACGCGCGGATCCAGCTGCGCGACCACTCCCAACATCTTCTCTTCGCCTTGCAAAGCATTCACCAGCGCCAAAGAGCTTTCCCGGCCCACGGTCAGTGGCAGGACGGCACCCGGAAACAGGACGGTGTCCCGAACCGGCAAGATCGGTAGAATCTCCGGTACTACAAACTTTTTCTCAGCCATGCGCTCCTCCAGAGCCGGGCGCACCCAAACGCCTCGCGCTCTCCCATCTTAGATGCTGCCAGGCCAGAAAGGGTGTAAAAAAGTATCGTTGTTGCTAGCATAAAATCTTAGCACCTTGCGCTCATATTTATACCTCACTTCAAACTCTCTTTCCATTCCAATATAAATATTGTGTATTCAATCTGTTACGAGTTGTCGTGAGAACCCTCCTAGCTAATCTCGCATCCGCTACCGGCCGAAAGCTAATTTCTTCAGCCGTGCCTTCCCTTCGGCAGAAACCTCTCCTGCACGAATGTTTCCGCTTCTGCGCGGGTCTTGACCTCACCCTCCAGTTGCGCGTCCTCAAGGGCCTCCAGGATCTTGCTGAAAAGTGGACCCGGCCTGAAACCCATATCCTGCAAATCGTCTCCCGTCAGCAAGCGCTCCGGCCGAACCCGCTCGGGCGGGGTCTCGGCAAGGAATCGTCGGACGAACTCATAGGAATCGAGGTGCCCGTGGCTGGCAAGACAGTCGAGCCGGTGCAAGGCCAGGTGTTCCTCGAAGCGAGGGAGCCGCACAAACTTCTTCAGCGTGGAGGTGCGCATATCCTCGACCGCCCCGAACTTCATGTGATTGTCCACCAGCGCCAGGATCTGCTCGGTGTCCTCGTTGGAGAAGCGCAAGCGCCGGCAGATGGCCTCGGCCATGCGCACGCCGACTTCTACGTGATTGTTGAAACGAATGCGGTCCCCGGTCTCGGCGGCGGATTGGAATGTCGGAGGCTTGCCAACGTCATGAAGAAGGACGCCCCAAGCTAAGGTCGGTGCAGTGCCGGCCGGAAGTCCTTCGAGCATCATGAGGGTGTGAATCCACACGTCCCCTTCTGGATGATATTCGGAAGGCTGCTGGACGCCTTTCATCGCCCCGATTTCGGGAAGAACTCTCTCTAGAAGCCAGGTTTCCTCCAGTAGTTCGAACGCCCGCTTGGCTGCGCCCTCGGTGAGAAGTTTGGTGAGTTCCTCGCGGAGGCGCTCTGGAGAAATTTGGTGTATCTCCTCGACGTGGCTGCGTACCGCCCGAAACGTTTCGGTTTCGATTTCGAATCCGAAACGCGCCGCGAAGCGTACCGCGCGCATCATGCGGAGTTTGTCTTCCGCAAAACGACGGTCGGGCGGGCCGATGGCGCGGATGACTTTTGCTTGGAGGTCGGCCTGCCCGCCCACGAAATCGAGCACTTCTCCCGTGTCATGCGGCATCAGCAAGCCGTTGATCGTAAAGTCGCGGCGCCGAACATCTTCCTGCGGGGTACTTGCGTAGACCACACGGTCCGGGTGGCGGCCATCACTGTGGCCCACGTCCGAGCGGAACGTGGCAACTTCGACCTTCAGACCATCACGCGGAATCAAGATCACTCCGAATTGTGCCCCGACTGAAACGCTCTCAGGGAACAGGCTCGCCACCTGTTCCGGCGTGGCATCGGTGGTCAAGTCGTAATCGGCGGGCTCCCGGCCGAGCAGCAAGTCGCGCACACACCCTCCGACAAGCAGGGCCTGATAGCCGTTGCGGCGAAGGGTGTCGCCGATCGAGTTGGCCAGTTGGCGTGGCGTCACGCTGTGATTATGCGACAGTCGGGCCACCAAGGGGGACTGTGTGTTAGAGAGTTTCGGCCCGGCTGCGAAACACCAGGCAGGTAATGTCGTCGGACTGGCGCGTGACGCCCACGAATTCATCCACTCGTTTCATGAGCAACTGCAGGGTTTGTTGAGCATCCCAATCCGGCAGATTGCGAATGGCGTTGAGCCAGCGAGCGTTCCCAAATTCTTCTCCCCCTCCATTGAAGGCCTCCACAACGCCATCGGTAAAAAAAATCAAAGCGTCACCCGGTTTGAGCTCCAGGGACGCGGTCTCGTAATTGGTGGCCGGTCGAATGCCCAGGGGCAGGCCGCCGGCTTCCAGGGTTTCCAGAGTGCCATTAGCGCGGCGGAGAATCGGTGCGTTGTGACCGGCGTTCACATAGTTAAGACGCCGTGAATTGGGATTATATTCACAGAGAACCGCGGTGGTGAAGCGCAGGCCGTTTAGACTATGCGCGCAGGCATAGTAATTCAGCCGCGCCACGAGATCCACCAGCGGAACATTTTCTTCCACGATCGTCCGCAGGCTGGCTTGCAGTGTCGCCATGAGCAGCGCGGCAGGAACGCTCTTGCCGGCAACATCGGCGATAACCACCATCAACCTATCCAGTGCGGACGGATTGGGATAAAAGGCGTCGTAGTAGTCGCCCGCCACGGAATTTTGCGGGCGTGTCGCGAAAGCAATGTCCGCGCCCACCACTTTTGGCGGTTCCGAAGGTACCAGCCAGCTCTGAATCTCTCGTGCGATCTCCAAGTCACGCTTCATCGTGACCTTGTCGGCCAGTTCCAGGGAAAGAAGCAGCAAAAAGAGAAGCGCCGCCATGACTTCGAAATTCATGTCGAGCGCGGCATTTTTTTCAGAGTGAAATTTGAGTCCCGACATCACCAGCATCGCGAACGCCACCAGCAACAAGACGCGCCGGGCCGGTGTCAGCTTCATCAGCAGGGACCAGAAGAGTGTCTTGGCAATGCCATACAAGCGGCGGAGTCCCCGCTGGCTTTCGAGCCCTTCGGCCTCTTTCATGTAGAAACCGTAGCTCGCGCGTGTATCGGCCGTGAATTGCGACCACAGCTCGTCAAGCTGACGGCCTTCGCTGATGCGTTGCCAGAAGGAGCGCATGCGGTCCAGCAGGCCCTCGCTCGAACGGGAAGATGACACACCGGGAGTAAGAGGCGCGCTCATGGAATGGGTCGCAAGGAAGATAGATTATAGGACATTCGGGAGTCGTTTCGCCGTTGGTTAGAAATCGTCGCCGTCTTTCCGCGGCTGTTCCTCCCGCGACGAAGAAGCGCCCTGGCCTGCTTGGCAGGAAATCATATCAGGAGTCTTCACGGTCGTCTCCCGATTGATCCCGATGAAGCGATGCGCCAAATTGCAACTTTCCAAAACCGAAGCGGTCACGGAGCCGATCCGCGGCGCTGGTGAGTTTTTCCTGTTTTTTTCTGCGCTCCGCATCCAGCAAACCGAGTTGCTCGCCGCCGTGAGCGAGTCCGCTGAGGCTGACGCCCAGCAGTCGGACTTTTCTTTTTGCATCGCGGTTCAGTCGAAACAGTCCTTGAAACACGGCAAAAATGTCGGAATCGAGCCGCAGCGGTTCCGCGAGCGTTTTCGAACGGGTGTGCGTTTCGAATCCCGCATAACGGATGGTCAGCGTGAGTGTCCGGGCCGCCAGACCCGCTTCGCGGAGCCTCTTGCATGCTTTCTGCGATAAATGGCTGAGCATCGCGGACATCGCGTTCGAATCGTCCGTGTCTTCGCTGAACGTGTGATTGTGCGAAATCGACTTCGGCTCGGCATCAATCACGAATTCGTAGGAATCGCCGCCGCGTGCTTTGCGGTAAAGCGCCGTCCCCCACTGGCCAAAAATCTTCTCCAGTTTTTCCTGCGGAACGGCGGCGATCTGCTCGACCGTTTCAATTCCCAGCACTCGGAGCGCGCTCTCGGTGACTTCGCCAATGCCGGGAATCTTTCGAACCGGAAGTGGCGCAAGAAACCGTTCTTCACGGCCGGGTGCAACCCAGAGCAAACCGCGCGGCTTGGCTTGATCCGACGCAACTTTCGCTACCAGCCGCGTGGTAGCCAGTCCGCCGGAACACGGCAGCGCCGTCGTGCGCGCGATGGTTCGAAGCAACTTGTCGGCGGCGGCGAGAGGTGGGCCGTGCAGGCGCCCGGTGCCCGCGAGATCGAGATAAGCCTCGTCAATCGAAACCATCTCGACGGTCGGAGAAAATTCTCCGAGGATGGTCGCAATTCGGTCGCTCCACTCCGAATATTTTTCGTGGTGGCCGTCAAGGAAAATGGCGTGCGGACACAGCCGCCCCGCCGTTCGAAGCGGCATCGCGGAGTGAATCCCGAATTTCCGCGCTTCGTAACTGGCGGCAGAAACCACGCCGCGCTGGTCCGGCCGCCCTCCGACCACCACCGGCTTGCTGCGAAGCTCCGGCCGCTCCAGCAATTCCACCGAAACGAAAAACGCGTCCATGTCCACGTGCAGAATGCACGATGGCTCTTCATTCGAGGCCCATTCGATGGGGTCGTGCTTGGCGCGGAATCGCGCGAGGTCCGGCATGCCCCTAGCCTACGCTGTGGCTTGGTACGCTACAACCGTTCGGCAGCCAGGACCCGAGGGATTCCCGCGAGGTCGTTGGTTACCCCTACATTTGTCCAGGCGGGTGCGTCGAGGAGTGGTTGGACAGCGGGTAGGCTGCTGTGGCCGAGTTCCAGGACCAGGATTCCGGCTGGCTTGAGATGCGCGGCGGCTTGCGCGATGAGATCGCCGTAGAGTT
>Ga0066685_10000915_pt1 | contig 11781 bp, 15 predicted proteins | sample GraSoiAngelo_134_FD_62305 | JGI IMG/M metagenome (GOLD analysis project Ga0066685, IMG submission 62305) | Grasslands soil microbial communities from the Angelo Coastal Reserve, California, USA - 14_0929_05_30cm | ecosystem: Environmental > Terrestrial > Soil > Grasslands | place: USA...
TCCTTCCAATACTTTGGAGCTTTGTATTTCCAATGCTACTTGGGTTCTTGATTTTCGATATAGTTCTGAACGGATTTGTAAGGGGAAGGAAGATTCCTTTGAGCAACAATGGCAACGAGTATAAGCCAAAAGGATGGGTCTTTGGAATATTTCTCATCGGTATCATTGTCGCTAGTGTTCTAAGTGCCCTGCTTTCTCAATGGGTCGCGAATTTTCTAATTGACCCGAACGTTGCATTAGCTCCTCGGCTTCTTGGATTCTTACTTGCTGATTCCTTTGTGGTGCTTGTTCTTTGGGTCGATTTTGAGACAAAAGTCTGGAATACCTGATAACAGCTCCATACATCGCTCCAAGAGTTGACCCCACCGCAATGGTAGCACTAAGATTCAGAAGCAAAAGAATGATGGCTGGTGCAATTACGCCACCACTGAAAATAATGATGAAACCAATTGTATCATCACTTAACCTAAAGCCGATAATCGAAGGAGTTGAACGCGATCTGAAGTTACTCAAGAAGCTCGGCGAAGCCTCCAAGAAAGTTTCCTGAGAAATGTTAGTCTGCTTGCAAACATGATTTTGAAGTCGCGCCACACGCCCGGATGAACAGTCGCGACTGATGATTTAACTAGGCTGATTTCCTCTCCCTCTGCTAGTACAGAAAAGGGAGAAAACGCGTTCTGCTGACTGAGGAATCTTAATTCTATAGGCGTAGGAGGATTAGTCGCGAAGTATATTCTGTTGTCAAGTTCTAAGCCGAAGGCAACAAAGGCAATTTCATGCATTCCCCTGCTAATGTCAGTCTGCTCTTTACAAAATCCGATCTTGACAAGTGCCTCCATTACTTGTTTTTCAATGTCAGGCGAATTTGTGTCCAAACCATAGGGAATTTTATATCCGGACGTTTCCCTTCTGACATTTAGCCAGAATATCGGCGTTATTCGACTGTCTTTGTCGGTTAGGAGTAGTTTACAATTTCTCGCAATCTTGCTTCTCTTGCTAGTAGAATTTCGGAGAACAAGTCCATAGAAGGCAATCTTGAAGTCTCCACCATGATGGTGAATCTTAGCGAATTTCGGGCCGTAAACAGCCCTGTCCCACTTTAGCTTAGGTTCAGTAAAAAACGTAAGGTGTCCAGATAGAGCAGAAGCCCCAGAAAGATCGCTGACAGTACGCTCGCGACTACTGAGACTACTTCGATTAGAAGTAAGGTATCGACCATATCTACTATGGACATTCGCTAAGAGTTGCTTAAAAACAGCAACCGCAAGTTTACAGCCTCTAGAAACACCGGAGACTTGACAGTACCCCTTAGGCGGTCCTATCAAAGCCTCCGAGTGCTAGGCATAGGATTTGCCCGGAACCACCCGGCAACTTAACAAGACCCTCTCAACCCTTTCGGTTGCATGGACGAGATAGTCGAATTCCAGTCGATGAGTCAGTGGGACAGGTGGCTGGCCAAAAACTACTCAAGATCAGAAGGAGTATGGATTCGGTTCTTCAAGAAGGCGTCCGTCGTTTCCTCAATGGCTACTTCTGACGCGCTAGATGTGGCCTTGTGCTACGGCTGGATCACCGGCCAGCCAAGCCCTACTATGAAAAATCATGGCTGGGCAGACTCGTCCCTCGAAGACCAAAGAGCATCTGGTCAAAGATCAACACCAAACGCGTCGAGACGCTGATTAAACAAGGAAGAATGAAACCAGCCGGCCTCAAACAGGTAAGAGAGGCGAAGAGAGAGGGTAGGTGGGACCGAGCCTACAGCCCACCAAGCACCGCAAAACTGCCCGAGGATTTCATCAAAGCACTCCAGAGGAGCAAAGAAGCGGAAGGGTTCTTCAGCACGATTAACCGCGCCAACATCTACACCGTTGTGTTCAGGCTAGAGAATGCAAAGAACGAAGAGCAGAGGCGGACGAAGATCAGGCAGATGATCGAGATGTTCGAGAGAGGAGAGAAGTTCCACTGATGAATCTACCGAGTTTCCCACTGACACGCTTGTGATAACAGCCAAATACTAATGGGAGTTCTGACCCGGCAACTTCGGATGAGATTTATTGAAGCTCTTTGAATACGAGGCAAAGTCTATCGCGCAAAATCTCGGCATAAACACGCCTCGGGGCGCAGTAGCTTCGACATCAGATGAAGCTCGGGATATTCACAAGCGTATTGGTGGCGAGGCCGTTATCAAAGCCCAGGTCATGGTTGCTGGACGCGGAAAGGCTGGAGGAATAAAGTTCGCGAGCAAGCCCGACGAGACATGGGCTAGAGCAAACGAGATTCTAGGAATGACCATCAAAGGCGAGAAAGTCAAGAAAGTCCTTATCGAACAAAAGGCAACAGCAAAGAAAGAGCTCTTCGCTAGTATCGTTCTAGATCGAGCAAACCGGTGCCAGACAGTTCTCGCTTCAGACCAGGGTGGAATCGATATTGAAGATGTCGCCAGACAAACTCCCGAGAAAGTGCTCAGACATCGTCTCGACCCCGTGTTCGGGATGAGGAGCTACGACGCGCGACTGATCGCTTTGAAGCTCGGATACCATGGCATGCAACAAAGCACATTCTCAGACTTTCTGTCTAATCTCTATCGATTATCACTGATCTATGATGCGGAGCTGGTGGAAAGCAACCCAGTCATCGAGACGCAAGATGGCCGTTTCGTCGCCGCAGACCTCAGAGTGATAGTTGATGATAACAGTCTCTTCCGACATCCTGAATTCCAAGAGAGATCAAAGGAGATCAGCGGTGAGGTCACTGCTTTGGAGTCGAAAGCCCGCGACAACGGTCTCGCATTCGTCGAGCTAGACGGCGACATCGGTATCATAGGAAATGGCGCAGGACTCGTTATGGCGACACTCGACCTGGTCAAACAGTACGGCGGAAAACCCGCGAACTTCTGTGATGTTGGTGGAGGGGCCAACGCCGAGCACGTTGCAACAGCGCTCCAGATCATTCAGGGCGCTGAGAAGGTCCGTGCCGTATTCGTCAACATACTAGCGGGGATTACTAGATGCGACGAGGTGGCGAAAGGAATCGTTGACGTAAAGAAAGTCATGGGCCTCAAGAAACCTCTCGTCATACGAATGGTGGGAACTAATCAGGAAGAGGGAAGGAGGATACTCCAGTCTGCTGGATTGACAGCGATGGACAAAATGGATGAGGCAGCAAGACTCGCCGTAAGCAAGGTGGCTGCGTAAATGGCAGTTTTGATGGGGAAACAGACCCGGGCAATAGTCCAGGGAATAACCGGCAACCAAGGCAGCTTCCACACCAGACTGATGCTCGACTATGGAACAAGAATCATCGCCGGCGTAACACCCGGAAAAGGAGGAACAACCTCGGTCGGTGTCCCGGTGTTCGATACCGTAGCCTCAGCTCTCGAAAAGACGGATGCTAACGCCTCCATAATCTTCGTTCCAGCACCGTACGCCAAAGAGGCTGGGATGGAAGCGATCGACGCCGGACTAAGCCCAGTCGTGATAATCACAGAGATGATCCCGGCGAGAGACTCGATGATCCTCATCGAATATGCAAGAACCCGTGGAGCGACTATCATTGGTCCCAACACTCCGGGAATAATCAGTGCAGGTGAAGCTAAGCTGGGGATAATGCCTGGCGATGTGTTCAAGCCCGGGAAGGTCGGACTCGCGTCAAGAAGCGGGACCCTGACCTACGAGATCGCCGCATCGCTAACGCACAATGGCATAGGCCAGTCCACCTGTCTCGGGATAGGTGGGGATCCATTTACAGGGCTGAATTTCGTCGAGGTTCTCAAACTCTTCAGAGAAGATCCTGGAACGGACACAGTCGTTCTGATAGGTGAGATTGGGGGTTCCGCTGAAGAGGACGCCGCAGCCTACATACGTGATACGAAATATCCGAAACGGGTCGCAGCATACATCGCCGGCCGAGCCGCGCCGCCAGGGAAGCGAATGGGTCACGCCGGGGCAATCATTACCGGAACGGAGGGAACGGCAGATGCTAAGATGAAGAGTTTGCGAGAAGCAGGTGTTCTGGTCGCCGAAGTCCCCTCTGAGCTTCCAAGGCTGCTCCTCCAACAGGTTTCCCCGTTGCAGTAATGCACTAGAATATCCTCCTCCGTTGTTCATCAAAACCGACATTCCCTCCTTTTTTCATTAGTGCTGTAATAGCATTCTTGCATGTCGCTTTCTTACAAAGGAAAAAGTAGGATGCTGTGTCAGAGTCGGGTTGAGCGACACTTGCCACAAGACCACTTTCCGACGTGAGAATGTCACCGCAAACAATACACTTGTCTTTTCCGGGGGCGAACTTGATCTCATTCTCTGACATTGTCAGGCTTTCCGAATCGGTATTCCATCAGCCAAGCTCCACTAATTGCTGAAGAAGCTCGGGCCTTTGCACCATGATGAAGGATCGGGGTTCATATTTGCCGATTGCTCAGGCGGAAGTGCGAATTCGCCTTCCCCAGATTAGTCGTCTATTTTGCTCCGAGTTCTCGTTTCTTCCAGCGAAGGTTATCTCCGCGGCAGCGGCGGCATCTGTAGGCGTTCGGCGAGTTCCTTGACCCGCACGTCCTACAAATCTTGAAGAAGAGCCTGTGACGTTGCGCAAGCTGCTTCTTCATCACATCAGTAATCGGCATGGGAGACGCAGCACGAGCGTCCTGCCTACAATATATTATTGCCGCTGAGCGCTTGGGCGAAGCGTCTGAGGACCAGTCGACAACTTGCGCGCTCAGCCTAGAGACGTGTAGGCAAGAACAGCGGAACAAACAATGGCTACGGTGATTATCGCAAATCCTGCCGTCACATATGGTCGAGAGAAGACAACGTTGCTTTGGCCCATCGAGAATGTCCCATTCCAGGTCGAAGCAATCGAACCTCCTTGCCCGTTGCGATTCAGGAAGTGAATCGAATAGTTCCCTGGAAGAGGTGCTTCCAAAATCACTAGGCTCCCAGACAACCCAAGCAAGCCGAAATAGGCCCGCTGGGCTAATGCCGTTGCGTTTCCATTCGGGCTAGTGAACCAAACATCAGGTGATATGCCGGCCCCTCCCGAAACAAGGACAGGCTTGTAGCTGAATACGGCGTAGTACGTAGTGAAGGAAGTTGGGACAGAATTCGATAACTGGTTAGACGGCAGACAGCGAGACTCATCGACGTATGTTCCGTCTGGATCTAGAGAAGTTCCTCCGCCGTTGTTAGGAGATATGAGGCGACAATCGATCATTTCTAAGACAATGTGGGCTTGGGAACTGGGATGAAGCATAAGTGGGGGGAATGTGGCGGCGGCATTTTCCCGGCTTAGAATCGCGTCGACGATACTCCCCTCGCCGCTTGGAGTGAGGTACTGGACCGCGAATGCTCCAACGGACAACAAGACTGCTACGAGGGCAACCGCCATGAAGCCACGCAGGAAGGCCGATTTCGCGAGAATCCACCCTCGTGGATCTCGAGACCTTATCGAGCCTTTCATCGCTATGGAGCCTTTCGTACGAGAATTAGCCAATAAGAATCTATGCGGCTTCGAGAAATTTGGAGAGTTGTTGACATAGCTCTTCAAGATCGCTGATGTTTAGCTGAAAGACTCTCTTCTCAGGCAAAGTCATGGTCGCTAAGGTCGATCGGGCTTTTTCGCGGCCGATCTTCTGGGATAGAAAATGGAGGAAGGAGCTTCTCACAACGCGCTTTCGTTGGTTGAATAGTCCGCGGACCAGTTCTTCAAACAGTTCCTCGTTTACACCTGTATTGACCTTCTTAGGCGAGATTCGCAAGAGGATAGAGTCAATCTTGGGTCTCGGTCGAAATGAGGCGGCAGAGATATTCATGATCGGCCGAATCGTAAGATGACGCTGTGAAGTGATTGACAATCTTCCGTAATCTGCAGTTCCCTCCTCGGCGAGGAGCCTCTCTCCGAACTCCTTCTGAAATACTAGAGATGCAAGCTCGAACTTTTCCCTCGTCAGAAAGAGGATAAGCTTCGACGATAAGGCGTAAGGTGGAGTTCCAACGATCTTGTTGAATGTGGGAACACGGATTTTCAGCACGTCTCCCTCGATAACCTCGACGTTTGGACTGTTCTCGAATTCTGACCGGAGGTGTGCGGCTAGCCTGCGGTCCTTCTCGACCGCTATGACTCGACCCGCCGTCTTCTCAAGAAGATGGGTTAGGATTCCGTATCCGGGTCCGGGTTCGAGAACCGTGTCGGTTCCGGAGAGTTCAGCGTTCGAAACTACTATTGCGGCTACTCGTTTGTCGGCTAGGAAGTTCTGGCCTAGTCTCTTCAGCGGTCGATAGAGAACGTTTGTTGCCACAAGCTCATACTGCCCTAGTGAACAACCGGTACTTCGACTCAGTGCTCAGCTCTTCGATGATTCTCTTCGATACGATCCTCGGGATGTCGCTGAGCCCTGTTCGTTCCTGGATGTCCTTGTAGCTCGTAAACGGTTTCCTCTCTCTCATGTTGACGATCTGCCACATCGACTTCTTACCAATACCCGGCAACAACTCAAGCGAATGCATCCGCGGAGTGACAGGCTGTGAATTGTTGAAGAAGTCTACGAACCTTTTCTCTTGAGTTTTGACCAGTTCCGATATCAATGGCGCGATCTCCGCCTTCGCGTTCGCCGTGAGCTGTTCGTAGCTGATTCTGGTGAGAATTCTGTCAACCTTCTCTCTGCGATCCCGCCCGATGTATATTCGCTCGTGAACCAGCACCGTGGCGCCTATCTTGAGCTCCGCCTCCAGCAAGGTGAAGAACTGTTCGCCCATAATCTGGACAGTCGGCACTGCCAGGTGTCTCGATTTCTCCGAGGATCGACCGTACGGAAGGAAGTCTAGAACGTACGCGTGCTCCTCGTAAACATGTCTCCTCTGTAGATACTCGTCTTCGTGAATCGCCAAGAATAGCTCTCCCCTCTATCTCCCTTAGAACATCTCTAGCCGGATAGTAGACTTACGTCGGCCAGTGCCAGGATGGTTGAGAATCATTGGGGCTCATTCTGAACCCGCCTTTTCTCCTTAATTGGGTATCGGTTAGGAGTTTCTATCGACTTAGACGTACCGTTTCATAATTTCCAGAATGCCGTTAAGCTGGTCTGTACTGACGAACCTGCCCTTTACCGTCAATACCGCTCGAAGTTCTTCAATAGACTTTGGAAGCGAGTTCACGATCTGGATAGCATCATTCCTATCCAGTTGAAGCTTCGACGATAACTCATCAACAAGCTTCTCGCCCTTATCCGCTGGAATCTTCGAGAACTTTCGCGCATAATCGAGAGTGCGGCGCTGGAACTCTCCCAGCTCTTCCTCCTTGACTTTTCCCAGGATCTCCTGCGCCTCCGAGTTGGTCACTATTTTCTCTTGGAGAATCTTCCTTGCCATCAGCTCGACTCCTCAACCGGGGTAATATGCTCCGGCCTAGCTATGATGATCCGTGGCGTCTTGGTCCCAGCCACCTCAACAACATAGCTGCGCCCACGCTTCTCAGAAACCATCCCAACGCGCCCGTGATACCGGCGGTGTGGCATCCCCTTCTGAACAGCCGGATTTATCATGATTCTAACAGTTTGACCGGGAGCATAGGGAATAAGCAGTCTCCCAAGGGGTTGCTTGCCTCTGTCCCGTGGCTTCCTGCTGATCAGGGTCCTAGTCTTTGTCCTAAAACCCTTGGAACGTCGCAACAGCCAATTCTCCGGTCGAGAAAGGTGCGGGCGAGGAGGTTCCGTATATATGTTCCCGACATTGCGCTACTCCATGGCCGGGAACTCTGCAAGATTCTTCTTCATATTATCCGGAGAGCATCCCACGCTGCCCCTCGCAGAACTCAAGGCCATCCTACGGGCCTACGCGATAGAACACAAGATAGTCGGCAACTTCTACAAGCTCATAGAAGTAGACGCGGATCGCGCCAAACTGGAATCAATCGCAAGTCGCGGGGCGTATGTTGACGAGATGGGACAAGAGGTCCTTCACACAGAAGACAATCTAGAGAGTATCAAGAAGGAGGTTGAGTTCGCTGATCTGGAACCATTCCTCTCCTCAGAAGACAGTTTTAGCATACGAATGCTGCGGTTTGGTGGAGTCTCGAAAGATCTCTCGAGAGTCCATCTAGAAGGCTATCTAGGAAAGCTACTCGCAGAGAAGACAGGCGCAAAGGTCGATCTTCAATCTCCAAAAAAACCTTTTCGAGGAATCCTAGCAGGATCTCTCTTCCATCTGGGACTCATCATTCATCAGCGTCCGAGAGGAAGTATCCATCGGCGGCGCCCCAGAAAAAGGGCTGTATTCCATCCCAGCACAATGCCCCCAAAAATTGCCCGCTGTCTGGTGAATCTCTCAGAAGCGAGAGATGGGGAGACTTTTCTCGATCCTTTCTGCGGCGTTGGTGGTATAGCAATAGAGGCGAGCCTTCTCGGCTGTAACGTGGTTGGAGTCGACGCTCTTTCGAGGATGGTTCGATCAGCCCGAAGAAACCTAGCCCATTTCGGCCTCAACTCTTACGGCCTTCTCAGAGGTGATGCGCGAAGCATTCCATTGCGTATTGTAGATGCGATCGCCACAGACCCTCCTTATGGAACAGGCGCTTCAACACTCAAATCTACCACAAAGGACATTTTGGCGAGCTTCTTGCCCCAGGCAAGAATGATCCTGTCCCCTGGCGGGAAGGTTGTATTTGCATCACCATTGGGAACTGGTGCTGTTGACTTGGCGGAGTCTCAGGGGTTCAAAGTCTACGATCGCCACGAGCTATACGTTCACAGAAGCTTGACACGAGAGATTCTAGTGCTGGGACCAGACTAAATGCCCGCAGGTATCGATGTCATCTTCTTGGGTACTGGTGGCAGTCTTCCCACCAAAGAACGGGGTCTCCCCGCGGTCGCTCTGCGTCGAGATGGAGAACTCTTTCTCTTCGACTGCGGGGAAGGGACCCAGCGGCAGATGATGCACGCGGGACTCGGATTCAACCGTGCAATGACCATTATGATCTCGCACCTGCACGGAGATCATATTCTCGGATTACCCGGACTTCTTCAGACAATGTCCTCCTTGATCAGGGACAAGCCGCTCGACCTCTATGGTCCAGAAGGTATCTCCGCCTATCTAGGCTCGCTCCGTCGGACCCTGGGTTTCGCCGCAAACTTTCCAGTACGAGTTACAGAGCTAAAGCCGGGAGCAGAAATATCCAAGAACGCTTACACCATCAAGACGACGAAGGCAACGCATGATATCACATGCCTCGCCTATGCGATTATTGAAACTGATCGACCGGGTAGATTTCACCCTGAAAAAGCAAAGCGGCTAGGCGTCCCTGAGGGCCCGTTATGGAAGCAGCTTCAGATGGGCAAGGAAGTCAATGTTGGCGGAAAGACAGTGACGTCTCGCCAGGTTATTGAGGAACCTCGTCCCGGCCTCAAGATCGTCTATGCTATTGACACCCGTCCCTCTGAAGAGGTGAAGACGCTGGCAAAAGAAGCCGATCTTCTCATGCATGACGGAGGCTTTGCCGAGGATAGACGGGACAAGGCGAAAGAGTACTTCCATTCGACAGCAAGAGAGGCCGCCAGAGTTGCGAAGGCTGCCCGGGTTAGCAAACTCGCACTAGTCCACATAAGCGCGGTTACAAGGGATGACTCGATTCTTCTCAAGCAGGCGAGAAGTGTCTTCAAAGCAACAGTAGTTCCGAAAGACCTGATGGTCTTATCCCTGAATCGCTCGAAGTAAAAGTGCCGAGCGCATCTTCGGATTCTATTCTCTTCTTCTTTCTTCAGGCTGAGGGGCGAGCCAATTGATCAATTGTTCCGGGTTTTCGGTTTCAACGTTCACTTGTATTGGACCCAGAGGCGATTCGCCTTCTGGCGCAGAGAAAGATACGTGACCGGCATAGGCCGCCTGTTTGTTCAGAAAGAAGACCAATCGATTGCCGTCAACAGATCGCCTCAAGACTGATCTCGCCGCCGCCCTGATTCTATCACGCTGAATAATCATCCGAAACCTTTCGAGCGAGGGCTGATTCTTTCCGTCGATAATCACTTTTCCACTCCACTCGTCTAGTTGTCGAACTTCGACTTCGCCTCGCAGAATGTTGGTTACCGCTTTCTTGACTTTCTCGGGGTCCTCAGTCGGCCGGACTTCGGTTTCGCTGTGGACCAGGAATGTTAGTTCGGAAGTGTTCTCAGCAGACGTCCTGTCCGCCTCTTGAGGTCGTTCTTCGTATCCTCATTCTCGACAACCCGATCGGCAATGGCGATGAGCTTTCCAACTCCTACCTTCAACTCTCGCTCGTCGCGCTTGAGAAAGTCGGCCCAGTTTCTGGGACGGTCAGACCTTCTCCTCTTTTGCAGCCTTCGGAACCTGCTCTTCGGGGAAGCGTGAATGGCGATGGTGAAGACATGATACTTCTTGTTCAGCTCCTCGATCTCCTCTACACTCCTAGCACCCTCATACACGAATTGGGTCTTGTCAATCTTGTCTATGAGCGGAGCTAGCCTTTTGGCAACCGCTCCCATCCCTTCCTCCTCTCTGATCTTCAGCATCAACCTGCCGAGGTTCTCTCTGCTAGGCGATAATTTCTTTCTTTTCGCTTCGGCCCTTATGATATCGCCGGAGACGAACACGGGAACCCCACGCTTCGCCGCAACACTAGACGCGAGGCTCTTGCCGGCGCCCGGCATTCCAACCACTACAATGACCGTCTTCGACTTCGCTTTGTCCATGCAAGCCCGGGCGAACCTTGGCGAAGAGAGCGTTATAGCTCTTAAAAATGGGAGACGATTCTCTACGGGAGCGACTTGTCAGAGGACCAAGTGCGTAGCTTCATCTCGATAGACGTTGAAGATCAACGGATTCTATCTCACGTAACATCGATCCTGTCATCTCTGCAGGCCCTGGGCGGAGATTTGAAACCTGTCGAACGCGAGAACATCCATCTCACGTTGAAATTTCTCGGAAACTTACCCGTGCCTCGACTGGGAGAAGTCGAGTCCTCTCTACATCAACTTATTTTTCCATCGTTCACAGCGGAGATCAAAGGAGCGGGCGCCTTCCCGAATCTCAACCACATGAACGTAATCTGGGTCGGGGTAAACGAGGGCTGGAACCAGGTCGAGCAAATCTACGAACAAGTGGAGAAGTTGTTGTCCGCTCTCGGATTCAGGAGGGAAAATCGCCCTTTCAGTCCTCACATCACGATAGCCCGGGTGCGGTCAGGCAGAAAGAGGGATGAGATCGCAAATTTTCTACGCCATCTAGGCGACGAGAGTTTCGGGACGATCACTGTGGACAAAGTCCGGCTAAAACAGAGCATTCTCTCAAGTTCCGGACCGAAATACTCGACGCTACTAGAAGTTCCTACCCGGTCAAAGTAAGTCGTCATCTGTCCACTTTCAAATACTAATTCAAAGCAGAGAATCTCTCGATGTCGACTCAGATTCAAGCAGTCTTGGACCATATTGCCAAAAGAGTTGTTCCCAGGCAGGCCGAAAGGGAACGAATGTCGCGATTGGCCGAGAGACTAAGAGGTCAAGTTCAGGACATGCTGGATATGGCTGGATTTGCAGGTAAGGTCTCGATCCAAGGGTCTTACGCCCGGGACACTTGGCTGAGCGGCGAGGCCGATTTGGACATCTTCGCGAGCTTTCCTCCAACAATGGATCGGCGGGAATGGACTGAGAAGGTTCTCCCAGCAGTTCGGAATGGAATCGAAGCTAAGACTATCGATCGTTATGCCGAGCATCCCTATTTGGAATTTCATATCGAAGGTATCAGGATCAATGTAGTCCCCTGCTATGCCGTGGAAAAAGGG
>Ga0066685_10000917_pt1 | contig 11775 bp, 9 predicted proteins | sample GraSoiAngelo_134_FD_62305 | JGI IMG/M metagenome (GOLD analysis project Ga0066685, IMG submission 62305) | Grasslands soil microbial communities from the Angelo Coastal Reserve, California, USA - 14_0929_05_30cm | ecosystem: Environmental > Terrestrial > Soil > Grasslands | place: USA...
AGGCAGTCAGCGTGATGTTCGTATCTTGGTTGAGAGTCACTGTCCAGGTCCCCAGGATGCTCGCACCCGTCACGGAACCCAACTGGCCGACCGGGCCATTGGTCGGAGACGCATTGAAATACTGACCAGACATCCCATCCAGAGTTGGCGCGCCGTTGCTGCCCGGCGCATTGGTCTTGTAATGGAAAGTGGCCGTCCCGGATTCGTCGGCGTTGGCATGTATGTCGACCAGAATACACGCTGGTTCATTCCAATCCGGTGCGTCTTCGGTTCCCGGAGTGCCGGGCACAAGATAAAGATGTGTCGAAAACCCCGGATGGGTCGCCGCGCTTGGGAATTCCTTGATGGTCATGGAATACGACATGGGCACACTCGAACCGATCCAGCCAAAGGTATCGCTGGCCACGGTTGCGATGTTCTGGCGGTCGTATTGGCCGCCGCTGGCAGCCAGGAGATTCAGCCCCGCCTTGGTTTCCTCAATCGCCATGGTTGGAGGCGGCAGAACCGCTGCCGATTCCGTCCATCGGAGGTTGTCAACGTTGTAAATGACCGTGTTGGTGAGGTTGTTCTCACCCAGCTTCAGGGTGAGATGATGCACCTTGTCCCCTGGGGCCTTGACCGGGAAACTCAGGTGAGTCCAGTTGGTGTGCGCGGAGGTCAGCTCCACGAAACCCAGACTGTTCCAATCCCAAGTCGTCCCGTTACGGAAGATGATCTCGATCCCGCCGTAGGAGGTGCCGTTGACGCGGGGATAGGAACTCGGATCCAGCTTCACATCGAAGCTGATGTTGGTGTAGAGCGTCTCGGCATCCACATCGGCGCCGAGGCTCATGGTGATGACCGCTTGGCTGTAGCCGCCCGGTCGATTCGGGAAGTTGTTCGTTACGCGCATGGAACCCGGAGTCGTCCCGCCGCCGGTGTCCAGAATCCTATCATCCGCCACTTCGGCGGGGTCGGACCAGTTTTCCCAGGTCCACAGCGTGGCTTCAGTGGGATCGTCGAAATTGTTGATGACGACTTCGCCTGCTTGCGAAAAGGAAAGACTCAGCAGGAACACGCCCGCTATAGCGAGCGAGATTTTACGCAAATTCGGAACTTTCATAGTTTTGTGTGGTAGACGTTAGCTCTTAAGTCGTTATCTTTGACTGCTCAAGTGCCGCTCCAAAACCGGCGAGAGGCCGACCAGCTAAGCTGGGCCAGCGAATAGCCAGTGGAGAGATTTAATGAGTAGGTCGTATTGAATCGCACGACAGTCAGCGCGTTGCCGTAACTCAATGCTATAGACCCATAATCACACGACTTGGTTTCGTGGCCAAGCGAAATACCTCAACGGTCCTGGTTGAGGTCAGGGCAACCTTCAAAATCGCATTCAATGAACGGTTCGTCCGCCGGCAACGTAAACTTTATCCTTGGGCTTCAACTGCTGGAACAGGAGCACCCCGCGGATGCTTTCCTGGCCGAGGAAATCAAGCAACGGCGGCTAAAAGTCGAAAGTTTACAGGTGGCGCCGCTGCGAGACGATTTACATCCCTGTTCCAAATCACCTTTTGATCAGAATCTCTGTAAACTTTGAATTCGCGTTTAACCGGGAATGTAAACTTCTGGAATGTCCCGTGGACCGTAAATAAATGGGCCGTCTTCAAGATCTCAGTCCCATCGAGGATAGAGGCATCTCCCCTTTCATAAATGGCTTCCGTCCAAGACACTTGCCGATAGCTTGCGCGGCCGCAAAGTGTGACAAGAACACAACACTTGAACGTCATGAAAGTAAGGCATTACTTCGGCTTCAACTGCGGGAACAGTATCACGTCGCGGATGCTTTCCTGGCCGAGCAGCATCATGCAGAGCCGGTCAATACCCATGCCCATGCCGCCAGCGGGTGGCATGCCGTGTTCGAGCGCAACCAGAAAGTCTTCGTCGAGCTTTTGCTGTTCGCCGCCGGCCTGGTGTTCGAGGCGTTCGCGTTGTTCAAGGGGATCGTTCTGCTCCGTGTAAGCCGGCGCGATTTCCTGGCCGTTGATGCAGCACTCGAATACTTCGACGGTCGTTGGGTCGTCGGGAGAAAGCTTGGCCAACGGCACGAGTTCCTTCGGCAGATGCGTGACGAAGGTCGGCTGAATCAACGTCGGTTCGATCAGCTTTTCAAAGACAGCGCCGGTGACTTCAAAATCTTCGTAGCCGGCGGCGATGTCGCCCGCCAGTTTCAACTCCTCAATGGCGCGGCGCCGCCGTTCCTGCGGCGTCACATCGAACCAATCCCGGCCTCCGACCTCGCGCACGAGGTCCTTGTATTTCACGCGGCGCCAGGGCGGCGTGAGGTCGATGACCTTTTCAACGCCGCGGAGATGGAGTTCTTCATGTTGCTTTGCGACTGCCTTGACCGCACCTGCAAGCGTCTTGTTGGCCTCGAGTGCTTCTTCCGCGATTTTTCCACCTGTGATTTGGACTTCATGTTTGATCACGAGCGTCCCCAAAACCTTCTCTGCGACCTGACAAATCATGCTCTGTACCAGTTCCATCATCGACTCGTAATCACCGTAAGCCTGGTAGGCTTCGAGCATGGTAAACTCGGGGTTGTGTTTCCGTGATAAACCTTCATTACGAAAGATGCGGCCAATCTCGAACACGCGGTCGATGCCGCCGACGAGCATTCGCTTCAGATAAAGCTCCAGCGCGATGCGGAGGTAAAAATTGCAGCCCAGCGCCTTGTGCTGGGTGACGAACGGCTGAGCCGCTGCGCCGCCGGGAACCGCCTGCATCATCGGTGTCTCGACCTCCACGAATCCGCGCGAGTGCAAAAAGTTTCGAATTTCGGCAATGATCTGACTGCGTTTGAGGAAGACGTTCTTCACCTCATCGTTGCTCATCAGGTCGAGGTAACGCTGGCGGTAGCGAATCTCGGTGTCTTCGAGTCCGTGCCATTTGGCTGGCGGCGGGCGCAGAGTCTTGGCAAGAATCACGAATGCGGTGAGCTTGACCGAAATTTCACCGGTTTTGGTGGTGAACATCGCGCCGCGCACGCCGACGAAATCGCCGAGGTCGAGGTGTTTGAAGATATCGAACTGTTCGTCGCCGAGCGCTTGCTTTTGGGCGTAAACCTGGATCCGTGCACTGCCCTGCGCGCCACTTCCGTCTTTGATGTCAATGAACTGGCTCTTGCCCATGTCACGGTGCGCGGTGATGCGCCCGGCCAGCGCGACTTCGCGGCCCTCGGCATAATTGGCGCGCGCCTCAGCGCAGTTTTCCGTGGGTGCAAATTTGTTTTTGAACGGGTCGATGCCCTTGGCCCGCAATGCAGCGAGCTTGGCCTTGCGCTGTTCAATCAATGCATTCGTGTCGTCCATACTCATTTGCAGACACCGATAAAACACGGAGCGAGGCGAGTTGTCCAAGGTTTTGATACACGCGGCCTGCCGTTGTCGTGCCGAACATTGCCGTCCGCCAGGACTCGGGAAGGAGAGCCGATTTTCGATTCGGCATAGTACCGCGAACCATTTAGGTCCAATCCGCCGGACCGGAGGCCAGCGCTCCGGTGGGATGCGCTCTCAGCTAACGCGCCGATTCCGCTTCAATCCAAGGAGGATAACAGTTAAGAACCGGCTGTGCTGCCGATACGCGATAACATTCCATCACGCCGATTCCCGGCGATTACCTTGGCTCTGATCGCGGCCAACACGCTGGTTTTTCTCTGGGAGCTCCAACTCGGGCCGCGAATGCTGGAGCGGGCGTTCGTGGAACTGGCGATCATTCCCGTGCGTTATTCGATTCCGGAGATCGCGGAGTCATTCAGCTTGAGCGAACAGGTTTTGCCCTTCTTCAGTTCGATGTTTCTCCACGGAGGCTGGCTGCATTTGATTGGCAACATGTGGACGCTGTGGATTTTTGGTGACAATGTCGAAGACCGGCTTGGTCGATGGAAGTATCTGCTGCTTTACCTGGCCAGCGGCGTGGCGGCAGCCCTGTTGCACATATACACGAACCTCGGTTCGCAAGTGCCGACCATCGGCGCGAGTGGCGCCATCGCCGGCGTGATGGGCGCTTACTTCCGATTTTATCCACAGGCTCGCGTGGAAACAGTCATTCCCCCATTTATCTTCGGTCCGTATTTCGATCTGCCGGCGGTGTTGTTTCTCGGCTGGTGGTTCCTGCTGCAGTTTTTCAATGGCGCATTAAGCCTTGGCGCGGGCGCCAGGGGCTTCGGTGGTATTGCCTGGTGGGCGCACGTGGGCGGTTTCGCGTTTGGAGTGGCGGTGTGCCTCTTCGCGCGACGGCCGCGGGCGGTGTATTATGACGACGAGGAATTCTGAAGCGATTTACGTTGCAGAGTTACCGCGTCGCCGATTTTCAAATCGAGTTTCTTTGCAGCAGAACCGCCATTCAAGGCGATTTCCAGAAAACCACTGGAGCCGAAAATGGCAATCGGTTTTCGCGCAGGTGCCGCTTGATAAAATGAGCCGAGTTGGCAGAGCCGGGTGTGCTTCACTAAAACTTCACAAGGAGATTCAGTCGGCGCGAACAATGCTTCACGGTCGATGTTCGTAATCGCGTTGCCGAACCGGTCGATGTAAACGATTTCGCCGGTGATTGACCTCGAACTCCGTCCAGGTTCCGGCCAATCGATTTTCACGAAGCCTTTTGTCGCCGGGCCGGCTTTCTGGATCGGCCAGCCCTTGCTCAGGTGGGCAGCCACGGGCGCGAAGAGATCGCGGCCGTGAAACGTGTTGCTCATGGGTTGAAGAATCAGGCGTTCATTCGTGATTTGGCGAACGGCTTTGATTTTCTCGCACGACAACGCAAACGATAGAACACCATTGTCCGGTCCGACGAAGAAATAGTTTGCCGTCTGCACCGCGATAGCTCCGCGCTGGCTTCCGACGCCCGGGTCCACAACCACGACATGGATGGTTCTTCTTGGGAAGAATTTGTAACTGGCGGCCAAAGCAAAGGCGCCGGCGCGAATGTCGCCGGCGGAAATTTCATGCGTGACGTCCACGATTTGAACCTGGGTGTTGATGCCCAGAATCACGCCTTTCATGGTTCCGACGAACCAGTCGGTGGCGCCGAAGTCCGTTGTCAGAGTGATGACACGCATGAAGTCTTTATAGCTACCCGACCGGCAGACTCACAAACAATTGTTACCATGCAAAACTTGCCAAGTGCACGAGGTGCCACTAGGTTCACCACCCTTATGGAAAAAGTGGCCATCATCGGGACCGGCTGCGCCGGGCTTACCGCCGCGCTTTACGCCGCTCGGGCGAAACTCTCGCCGCTGGTCCTCACTGGCACAATGCCGGGCGGCCTGCTCACGACGACCAGCATCGTCGAAAACTTTCCTGGTTTTCCTGAGGGCATGGATGGCTACGAGTTGATGACCCGGATGCAGAAACAGGCCGAGCGGTTTGGTGCGCGCGTCAAGTTCGGCACGGTCGAGGCAGTCGATCTATCGAAACGGCCGTTCACGCTGACGGTCGATGGTGAAAAAGTCGAAACGCAGACCATCATCATCGCCAGCGGCGCGAGCCATCGGCATCTGGACCTCGAGAGCGAAAAGCTGCTGGAGACCAAGGGTGTGACGTATTGCGCGACGTGCGACGGCGCGTTGCCGATATTCCGCGATCAACCGCTCGTCGTGGTTGGCGGCGGCGATTCAGCGTGCGAGGAGGCGACTTATCTCACGCGTTTTTCATCCACGATTTACCTGGTGCATCGCCGCGACACGTTGCGTGCATCCAAAATCATGGCGGACCGGACCCTTTCCAATCCGAAAATCAAACCGATTTGGGATTCAGTCGTGACGGAAATCCTCGACGTGAAACAAGATAAAGTCATCGGTGTTCGGTTGAAGAACGTGAGGACGAACAAGGAGAGCGTGATGGACTGCGCCGGGGTGTTCGTGGCCATCGGGCATTTGCCCAACACGCAGCTCTTCAAAGGCGTCATCGATATGGACGACGCGGGCTACATCATTCCGGCACGCGGAATGGAAACGAATGTGCCGGGCGTGTTTGTTGCCGGCGATTGTTCCGATAAAGTTTATCGGCAGGCGGTCACGGCAGCAGGTATGGGCTGCGCGGCAGCCATCGACGCCGAGCGTTATCTGGCTAAACTGAATCAATGATTGAACTGAGCCCGCCGGTTCCACGTCCCACTGCGATTTGATACGCATACATGGATTTTCGCTTTGTTTTCCCACGGGTGGGTTGTTTAATCGTTGGGTATGAAAAAGCGGCACGCTCAGGTGAAGCGAGTCAGCAAAGAGACGAACATCCTCATCAAACTGAACATCGACGGGAGCGGGAAATCGCTGGTCAAAACCGGCATCCCTTTTTTTGACCACATGTTGGCGCTCTTTGCGAAGCATGCGGTGGTCGATTTGCACCTGCGTTGCGAAGGCGACCTCGAGGTGGACGCTCACCACACCGTCGAGGATTGCGGCATCGCTTTGGGGCAGGCCTTCCAGAAGGCGCTCGGCGACAAGAAGGGGATTCGCCGCTACGGCGCCGGTTTCGACCCGCGGAATCCGTTTACCGGCGAAGGTTACGTGCCGATGGATGAATGCCTCGCGCGATGCGTAGTCGATTTCAGCGGTCGGCCGTTTCTGGTCTGGCGTGGAATGAGCGACCTAGCCTACAAGAAGGTTACCGCTGCAGAGAAGAAACAAGATGTGTCGTCGGCGTTCCGGTTTGGTCTGGCGAAAGAATTTTTTCAAGGATTTGCCAACGAAGCACGTTGCAACCTTCACCTGGAACTGCTTTATGGCGGCGAACCGCATCATGTAGTCGAGGCGCTGTTCAAGGCGTTCGCCAAGGCTGTGGACTTTGCTTGTCAAAAGGATACACGAATTGCCGGGCTTTTGCCCAGCACCAAAGGGAGACTCTGACCCTGCTGCTGAATAGCCGCCCAACGTTCTACGTCGAACTCATGTCGCGCAAGCTTGATTACCCGTCTGCTGCAGACGATGTGCTGGTTAAAGCCGCGCAAAAGGCCGACATGCAGGCGTTTGAGGAACTGGTCGCCCGGCATCGGGATAAGATTTACGCCCGGGCTGTCAGCATGATGCGGAACGAGGAAGAGGCGGCTGATCTTTCCCAGGAAGCGTGGGTCAAGGCGTGGCAGCGCCTGAAACAATTTCAGGGCGAAGCCAGTTTCGTGACCTGGATGACTCGAATTATCATCAATCTCTGCCTCGACCAGTTGCGGAAGCAAAAGCGTCTGCGGGCAGAGTCCATTGAGCAGCTAGACGAGGAATCAGGCGGTGTGGAGCGCCAGATGCCGGTCGTGACGCCAAATCCTACGGAGCGAATGGAGCGGGGCGAACTCCGCCAGCGGATTGACGAAGCGTTGGGCAAGTTGTCTTGCGAGCATCGGACCGTGCTGATTTTGCACGAATTTGAAGAGCTGGAATATAAAGAGATTGCCAAGCGGATGCAGTGCTCGATTGGAACAGTAATGTCGCGGCTTTTCTATGCGCGCCGGAAGATTGCAACGCTTCTGGCCGGTTGGAAACGGGAAGAATCCAGATGATTAACCACGAAACAGAACTGAAACTGCAGGCTTACCTGGACGGCGAGTTGTCGTCTGGCGAGGCCAAGGCCGTCGAGGATTTGTCGACCCACGACGCGGATGCGCGCGCCCTTTTCGAGGAGTTGAAGCTGACCAAGTCGGTGTTGGCGGAGAATGAATTAGAGGTGAGACTGCCCGAATCTCGCGGGTTCTACTGGTCAAAGATCCAGCGACAAATCGAACGCGAAGAAAAGGGGCGGGTCACCGAACAGACGGAAACGGCGGCATCATCCTGGTGGCTTCGGTTTTTGGCTCCTGCGGGCGCGTTGGCCGTGCTGGTTGTCCTCGTGGTTGTGGCCCTACGAGCGCCGAAAGGCGCAGAAACCTTAGTAGCCTTGGACGGCAGCCATGAAATTGAAACTCCTCTGGAAGAGACCAGTTCATTCTCGTTCCAGTCCGAAGCTGCGGGCATGACGGTCGTTTGGGTGGACAGCCATCGCGAATAAGATTTACGCCGCCCGAGTTCTTCGCCACAATAGCGCCGGCATGAAAAAGATCTTTCCTTTTGGAGGAATTTCACTGACTACAGTTGTGCTGTTCTTTGCTTGTTCTTGCCTGCTCAGGTCCGGTTCCACGGACCTGGCTCTGCAAGCCCAACTGGTCTGGGGCACAAACAATGACAAACCAGACGACCCCAAGCTGAAGGAAGTGGACGCGAAAGTGACGGAGAGATTACGCACGGCCTTAAAGTGGAAGAACTATTTCGAGGTCAACCGCCAGAATTTTACCGTCCACGCCGGGACGCCCAAGAAGGTCAAGATGAGCGACCACTGCGAAATCGAGGTGGATAACTTCGGCAACTCATCAATCGAAGTGAAACTCTACGGCAAAGGAAAAATGGTGGTAAAAAAGACGCAGAAAATAAAGCCTGGTGAACTGTTGATTTTTGCGGGCGACGACAAAAATGACACCGCTTGGTTTGTCGTTTTGAGCCAGACCGAGAAGTAACTTTTCTTTGCACGATTTCGCGCCTTAAAAACATCAGGAGGCGTCATTTTCCACGTTTGGGTCTGATACCCAATACCTTTGGTTGTGCATTTGCCAGGTGCACAACTAATGGTGTTTTTTACAGGAGATTCACGCAAATAAAAGTTGTGTTCAAAGCCCGATTTTTTTAGACTATTGACGCCTTTGAAGTGCGGTCAAATGACCCGCCAGAATGCTTTTTATGCCGAACGAACCTGCTTTGGTGGAAGACCAGAATATGTCCCGAAAGAACGGCGTATCTGATGATGCCCACGAGGAAAAGCCAGCGTCGGCAGAGGTCTCCGAAAAGTACGACGCGTCGAAGATCGACAAGCTGGAAGGCCTGGAGGCGGTGCGGAAACGGCCAGGAATGTATATCGGCGATCCGGACGAGCGCGGTCTTCATCACTGCGTTTTTGAGGTGCTGGACAACTCCGTTGACGAGCATCTTGCGGGCTTTTGTGAACATGTCGAGGTGGCAATCCACGTGGATGGTTCGGTATCAATTCGGGATGACGGCCGTGGGATCCCCGTGGACATGCATCCGAAGTGGAAAATGCCCGCGGTCGAACTGGTGCTCACGAACCTTCACGCGGGCGGCAAGTTCGGGCAAGGAGCATACAAATACTCCGGCGGGCTGCATGGTGTCGGCGCCAAATGCGTCAACGCGCTTTCGGACTGGTTCAAGGTGGAAGTCTCGCGCGATGGCAAGGTTTATGACATGGAATTCGCGCGCGGCGTGACGATGAGGAAACTCGGGGTCATCGGCACATCGAAACATACTGGCACGCTCGTTACGTTCAAGCCTGACCCGACAATTTTTACCATCACGACGGAGTTCAAGTTCGACATTCTGGCGAACCGTTTGCGCGAATTGGCCTTCCTGAATCCTGGGCTTGAGATCGTTCTGAAGGATGAACGGACCGAGAAGAGCGAACGCTTTCTTTACAAAGACGGCATCGAGGAATTCGTGAAGCAGATCGGCAAAAACAAACAGGTGATCCATGCCAAGCCGATTGTCTTGAGCGCCAAAAAGGACGACGTGTTTGTCGATTGCGTTATGCAATACAACGACAGCTACAGCGACCAGATCCTTTGCTTTGCCAACTCGATTTCCAACCCGGACGGTGGCACGCACCTGACTGGTTTTCGCACCGCACTGACCCGCGCCATCAATCAATACTCCAAGCAGAACAATCTGTTGAAGGAGAAGGATCCGACGATTTCGGGCGACGACGTGCGCGAAGGTCTGGTTTGCGTGTTGAGCCTGAAACTGCCGAACCCGCGGTTTGAGTCGCAGACCAAAGTCAAATTGGTAAACACTGAAATCGACGGGATTGTTTCGTCGATAGTGTACGAAGGGTTGATGACTTTCTTTGACTCGAATCCCTCGGTTGCTAAGCGCGTCGTTGACAAGTCATTGATGGCTGCACGTGCCCGCGAGGCGGCCCGCAAAGCCCGGGAAACGGTGCGCAAGAGCGCGCTCACCGGGGGCGGTCTTCCCGGCAAACTGGCTGATTGCTCAGACCGCGACCCTGCTAACACGGAACTGTTCATCGTCGAAGGTGATTCGGCCGGCGGATCGGCCAAGCAGGGGCGCGACCGGAAATTTCAAGCCATTCTCCCGATTCGCGGCAAACTGATCAACGTGGAGAAAGCCCGGTTGAATAAGGTCTTGGACAACAACGAAATTCGCACGATGATTACCGCGATCGGCACAGGGATCGGCGATGGTGAAGGCGACGGTGCGTTCAACCTGGAAAAACTGCGTTACCACAAAATCATCATCATGACTGATGCCGACGTTGACGGGTCGCACATTCGCACGCTCCTGTTAACGTTCTTTTACCGGCAGATGACGGAGTTGATTAAAAAGGGATTCGTTTACATCGCGCAGCCGCCGTTGTATTCGATTACGCGCAAAAAGCGGGTCGAGTACGTCGATGACGACGCGCAGTTGAACCGGATCTTGATTCAAATCGGGACGGAGGAAGTGCGCCTCAAGAACCTCGCCGACGGCAAGGAGTTCAGCCAAAAGCAACTGGCGGAAATTCTGGAGTTGCTGGAATCGCTCGATAAATACGCGAACGCCTTGCGGCGGCATGGCGGGGACTTCGCGGATTACGTCGAGCATCGGCACGAGAAGACCCAGGAACTGCCTCGGCACCTCGTCAAAGTGCGCGAGGGCAACAAGGAAACAGTGCATTACTTTCACTCGGAAGAGGACTTGGCCAAATTCGGCATGGACAATCCCGATCTGAAATTGTTTGGCGAAGAGGAGTCGGACACGACGATGTTCGAGAAGTCCAAGAACGGCCAGACGCGTCGAGCCAGACATGTCGAGCTGTACGAGAGCAAAGCCATTGCCGAGCTGCTCTCGAAATTGGCCAGAAAGGACCTGAAGGTGGAACACTACGCCGCCCAGGACAAACCTCTCTTCGAATTGATTGAAGGTGAAGGAGACAAGACGGAAGTGCGGCCACTTTTTTCCATCCCGGAAATTCTCAGCGGCGTCAAAGTGGTGGGCAAGCGCGGCATTCAGATTACCCGCTTCAAAGGGTTGGGCGAGATGGATGCGAAGGAGCTCTTCGAGACCACGATGGATCCGACCAAGCGAAAACTGCTGCGCATTGATCTGACCGACGCCGTGGAAGCCGAGGAAATGTTTACAAAACTGATGGGCGATGAAGTTGAGCCCCGGCGGCAATTCATCGAAGACAACGCCCTCAATGTGCGGAACCTGGATATTTAAACCTGAGCCTGTAGCCGCAGGCTTCAGCCTGCGTGAGCCCAATGCCCGAGCCAAAAGACCCGAACGACCTGCCGGTGAGCAACACGCCGTTGTTTGCCGCCAATGAAAAGATCTCCAAGATCAATGTGGCGGAGGAGATCAAGAATTCATTCCTCGATTACTCGATGTCGGTGATCATCTCGCGCGCGCTGCCCGACGTGCGCGACGGTCTGAAACCCTCCCAGCGCCGCATCCTTTACGCGATGCACGATCTGTCGCTCTTTCCCAACCGGCAGCATCGTAAGTGCGCGAAAATCTGCGGTGACACCAGCGGCAACTACCATCCGCATGGGGAAGCGGTGATTTATCCCACGCTGGTACACATGGCGCAACGGTGGGCCATGCGCGAGCGGCTCGTGGACGGCAAAGGCAACTTCGGCTCCATCGAAGACGACCCGCCTGCCGCGATGCGTTATACCGAGGCCCGCATGACGCATCTGGGCGCCGCGCTCATG
>Ga0066685_10000923_pt1 | contig 11754 bp, 5 predicted proteins | sample GraSoiAngelo_134_FD_62305 | JGI IMG/M metagenome (GOLD analysis project Ga0066685, IMG submission 62305) | Grasslands soil microbial communities from the Angelo Coastal Reserve, California, USA - 14_0929_05_30cm | ecosystem: Environmental > Terrestrial > Soil > Grasslands | place: USA...
TCTCCCCCACTGGGGGAGAGGGTGGCCGGAGGCCGGGTGAGGGGGCCTCTTGGGGTTCAAGGGGGCAATGCGCGTTCAAAGTTCGGGGCGTTCTCTCCCCGGAAGGGGCTGGGGGCGCGTCGGGGCCATCCCACGGCGCGGCGGCTTCGTTTAGTTCCAATTGCGGATCGCTGGCGACACGAACAAAAGCCTCTCCAACAGGAAGCAACAGTCGTTGATAGCCTTGTTTGGTGACGAGGTTAAGCGATTCCTCGAGCGAGAGCTTCTCGGTGAGCGGCAGGTCGAAGGTAATGAGGAGTTCCGCGTTCCGTGTTCCGCCTTCCACGCTCAACATCTTCTCCCATATCCGTTGCGGCGAATCCTTGCGCACGGGCCGGCCGCATTGACGGCAATAAAGCTGCGCGATGTGCGGCCAGAGCATTTTCATGTAGTCGCAAATCTCCGTCATCGTGCCGACGGTCGAGCGCGTCGTTTTGACGGCGTTGCGTTGCTCGATGGCGATGGCGGGCGGAATGCCATCGATACTGTCCACCTGCGGTTTGTCCATACGATCGAAGAATTGGCGGGCGTAAGGCGAAAAAGTCTCGATGTACCGGCGCTGCCCCTCGGCGAAAAGAGTGTCGAAGGCGAGCGAGCTTTTACCCGAGCCGCTCAATCCCGTGATGACAATCAGCTGGTTGAGCGGAAGATCGAGATCGAAATTCTTTAAATTATTGTGCCGCACTCCGCGGAGGCGAATCACATTCTGGCCGGACGGCTTTGACATGCAGGCGGAATGTAATGGCGCGGACCTGCGTGTCAACGAGCAGATTGTTTTGAGTCGGAAACGTTTCGCGCGCGATGAGGACGCATCAAGGCTTCAGGACAATCTTCCCCGATAACGCGCCAGTCTTGCCAACCGTGCTTTCCTCCTGCAACCGATGCGCCGCCGCGGCCTGCGACATCGGCAGCACACGGTCGATGTTCGCCTTCAATTTTCCTTCGACGAGCCAGCGATTGATCTGCTCGGCGCAGTCCTGTTGTTCTTCGGGCGTGGCCATGAACATGACAAAGCCGTGGAGCGAACACCCTTTCACATAAAACGGCCCGACGGGAAACGGCGGTCGCGCCTCGCGCCCGGCCATGACGATCATACGACCTCGCGCCGCCAGCGCGCCCACAGCCAGATCGAAGTTCGGCTCGCGCAACGTTTCCCACCAGACGTTCACTCCCGCCGGAGCAATTCTCTTCAGCTCCGTCTCCAGGTTCTGCGTTTTGTAGTTGACGACAAAATCCGCCCCCAACTTGCGGCAGAGCTCGAGTTTCCTGTCGCTTCCGGCGGTGGCAATGACGCGGGCGCCGACGGCCTTCGCCATTTGCACGACGGTCGAGCCGACGCCGCCGCTGCCGCCATTGACAAAAATGGTCTCGCCTTTCTGCAGTTTCGCGTCACGCAGCAGGCCGAGGCGTGCGGTGATGCCGACCAGTGCGACGGCCGCGGCTTGTTCGTCGCTGACGCCGTTGGGTGTCGGATATAACCAACATTCATCGACAGTGCAAAATTCGGCGAAAGTGCCCTGACGCCCGAGCAAACCTTGATTACTGCCCCAAACACGGTCTCCCGGTTCCAAGCGTGTCACAGAGTGACCCACTTCAACCACGGTGCCCGCAAGGTCGCAGCCGACGATGAATGGAAAAGGCAGCGGCATTTGCACGAGGCCGCCACGGATGTAAGTATCAACGGGATTGACCGCGACGGCGCCGACTTTGACCAGGCACTGAGAAGGTCCGGGTTTCGGCGCAGGCAACTCGCCGAAGATTATGTTTTCCGGCGGTCCGGTTTGTCGGATATAGGCAGCTTTCATCAATGAGCGTTGCCTGGATGTTGAACACAGTTTAGCGTCCGGCTTGCGCGGACGGCAAGTTTTGCCTGCGGTCCTGAAGGGTGTGCAGCCAGACGCACATTGTCAGGCTCATGGGTTTGGATATTGTCATGCCGTAACTATTCGGCTTTGTCTGTGACGACGGATTCGTGACGAGCACCTGACGCACAAAGCCACGCGCGAAGTGACAGTGACCGTGCCACGCGACCGCGGCCAAGGGACCTGGCGAAGACAATCGTCGTAGATGATGGGCTGTTGGTTAACGGTAAGCGAAGGGACGCCAGGTGGCGTCCCTTCCTTTGTGTCAGCCGGGGCCTGCCGGCATCACCACGCACACGCCGGAGCGGCGTTTACGCTTTTTCCCGGACATGCACCCAGGTGTGCACGTGCGGCGCGCCGCGGAAAAACCAAAGCATCGCCGGGCCTTCGATTTGCCAGATGTCCCACACGCCGTCGTGGCCGATGTCTTCGTTTTTGTAGAAGGACATGTGCAGGTTATCGAAGCCGTTTTTTTCGATCAGCTTCAGCGCTTCGTCGGCGTCGGCTTTGCGGAACGGCGCGAGCACGTCTGCCATGACTTTGCGTACGAGATGCTTCTGGTCGCGCGAGAGTGCGGCGACCGGAATTCCGGGCAAGTCGGTTTTGCCGGTAAGCCTGACGGTGGCGGTGCCCTTTTCTTCGCGCGGCTCGTTGAGTAACGCCATTTCGCGCTGTTTGCCATCGAGCATTTTGAACACCTCGTTCGCGCGCCTGGCCTGATACCAATAAACATTGCCCGGATGATCCGCCGGTTCGTTGAAGCTCTTGGCAGCGTGCCCGTAGAAGATCGGGCCACCGAACGCCGCGCCCTGGACGGAATCGCCGTCGCAACGGCGCGTGACGTGCCGGCCGGCGAGCACGAACTCGAATTTGCCCGCGCCCGGCTGGCCGAACAGGGCGATGGAGCAGCCGCCGAACCCTTCCTTGCCGCCGTCGTGCTCCACCTGTTGCGCGACTTTCTCGGCGTATTCGGGGCTGTGCAGACCGGTGAAAATCTCGCGAATCATCGCCTGTTGGTCTTTGGTGTAGAATTCAGAAATCTTTTTGTCTGTAATCATCCAGTTGTTGTCCACCTTCGAGCGCAGCGGGTGGTCGAACGGGAAGCAAATGGATTTCTGCTGTTCTTCGTTGAGGCTCTTGAAGAGCGTCGTGACGAGCGTTTCTGAGGTCGCTTTCTTTGTGGCGGCTTTTTCAGCCTGCGAAACGGCCAGCGACGGCAGCGGACTGGCGGCGACGGCAGCGGCGCCGACCACGGTGGCTTTGAGGAAAGTTCGGCGAGTTATGCCTGAGCAACACTCGCAATCGTCGTGAGAGAGAAGCTGTGTTGGCATGATGTGAATCTAGCACTGACACGCCAAGGCACAATGGAGAAATTCCGACATTTTCCCGGGCACGCGGATGCGGCGCGTTTATGAAGGACGAAGATATCCCGGCGGAAGACATCGCGAAGCTGAACGCGGCCGAATTATTCCCGCTTCTTTGCGGCGTCGGAGTTGGACGCGGCTGCTTTGATACCCAGCGCGATCATTCCGTCCAGGTCCGCGGGCGGATAACGCAGCAGCGGAAACAATTTCTTCAGTGCCGGCATCGTACTGGCAGTCGTTTCAAAGTCGGCGACGCCGACCCTGGCTTTGCCTGCGATATTGAAATGCAACAATTGTCCCGCTTCAACGTGCGCCGGCAGCTTCACTTTGAGCGTCGTCTCGGTCTTCTTCTCCGCGACGACGTTGTTTTCCAGAGCGAAATCATCGACGAGACCGACGGGCGAGACGGTGATGGGACCATCGTATTCGCGCCGCGCTGCGGTGACCTTGATTTCAAAGCTGCCGTTGCTCGCCGCTTCGACCCGGTTCGTCTCGACGCTGAGCGTGAAGCCGGGCTGGAACGGCTCAATTTGGATGCGATACAGGAGATCGGGCCCGCCTTGGCGATTCAGTTCTTCGACAAGCAGACGGTATGTGCCGTCCTCGCTGAACTTGTTCGTAAGCGTGCCTTCGTTTGCGCCGGAGATATCGGCCTCGCCCAGTTGCTTGCCATCGGCGTTGAAGAGGCGCATGAACAAATCGCACGGCGAACCGAGGCTGCGAGTCCTGCCGGAGAAAACCAGGCGCTGGTCCTTGGCGGCCGGGAATTCAAACCAGTCGCGGTCTTTTGGTCTGGCAAAGCGCCCGTTGACAACCGAGGGAACTAGGACCTTCGTCGCCGTTTCCGGCGTGTCGTCCGGTTCGACTTCCAGCAACTCCGGGAATTGGCTGGCCGTCAGGGTGACGAAACCGGAGCCGTGGCTGCCGCGAAATTTCACGTTCAACGGCACTCGCGTCGCGTTTTCCGGCACGCGCAGGTTGACCGGTCGCACGCCTTCGATGTTGCGGCCGACGAAAATAAGTTTGGTCTCTGCGCCTTGTCGGGCGCCGAGAGGGAACGGTGCGCTGGCCAGTGGGAAGCTTCCAACGCGCAAGCGGTAGTGATACTTCGGCCCGCCTTGATAGCCGATGTCGCGCAACTCGATGAGGTATCGCCCGGCCGACGGCGCTGTGAAATTGAAGCGCGCATCGGAACCGATTGCTGGATCGTCGTCACAGTAAATCAGTTCCTTGCCGGCCGCGTCGAGCAGGCGCACGACCGGGTCGAGCGGCGAGCCCAGACGATTCGCGACGACCTCGACCGCCACGCGCTGGCCTTTTTTCGCGCGAAAGGCATAGTAATCAAAACTCGTCTCCTCACAGTTGCCATCGACGGCCACCGGCAGTTTCAATTCCTGCGCCGAGGCAATCGTTTTGTTCGTCCCGCTCTTTGTCACGTTTGGCAGGTCGTCGATCATGAACAAGTGCAGGTCGGAAGCGCCGTTCGTCGTCGTAAGCTGCACCGCGCGGACGCCGAGCGGGACATCTTTCGGAATCGAAAGTTGGAATGTGACTTTGCCGGAGACAGGGTCATTTGTTTTGTCAGACGAGACGCGGGCCACTTTTGCCGGGAAACTGGTCCACAACTCCTCGGCGCCGTTCAGATTTTCGCCCGAGAAAGTGACGGTGGTGGTTTTACCAGGCGACACAGCGGAAGGAGAGGCGTAATGCAAGTTTGGATTTTTACCAAAAGCAGCGTAGGACGATAAGGCTGCGATCGAGACAAGCAAAAATCGGTTAGTCACAAGGCGGACGAGTTCTCGAGCATTGAGGGGGAGAGCGCGCCCGAAGGGCGGGTGAGGGGGAGTTCGGACGCCTTCTGAATCGCCAAACAGAGGAGGTTCATTGGCAGGGAAAAGGTGGGTGCGGTCCGCGGCTAAACCAGGACATCCATTACCGGTTTGCCCTCGGAGATGAGCACGGGGCGGTTGCCCACGGCGCGCACTTCCGTGTGCGGATCGATGCCGAGCAGATAGAAGATGGTTGCTGCCAGGTCGTCCGGTCGCACGGGATTTTCCGCGGGGTACATGCCGTTTTTGTCGGAGGCGCCATAGATAAACCCGCGCTTCACGCCGCCCCCGGCCAGCAACGTCGTGTAGCACTGCGGCCAGTGGTCGCGACTGGCGTTTTCGTTGATCTTCGGCGTGCGACCGAATTCGCCCATCCAGACCACCAGCGTGGTCTCGAGCAGACCGCGCGAGTCGAGGTCCGCGAGGAACGTCGGCAGCGTCTGATCAGTGAGCGGCAGGTGATACTTCTCGATGATGGGGAACATCCGCGTGTTGTTGAACCCGTGCGTGTCCCAGCCGCCCTCGGTCGTGCTCTGGCCGCCGATGTTGCCGGAGAAATAGACGGTGACGAACTTCACACCCGCCTCGACGAGCCGCCGAGCGAGCAAACAGCTCTGGCCGTAAGTGTGCCGGCCATAATCATCGCGCAACTTTTCCGGCTCAGACGAAAGGTCAAACGCGTTGCGCAGCCGCTCCGAATTCAACATCGCCAGCGCCTTGTCGTAATAGGCATCGAGTCCGCGCGCGGCGGCGGAGATGTCGAGCAGGTGCGATTGTTCGTCGATGAGCTTCTGCAATTCGCGGCGTTGTTCGAGTCGCTCGTAGGTCAGGTTCGCGGGCAGGCTCAGTTCCGGCAGTTTGAAATTCGCGTTGTTCGGGTCCTGCGTGAAGAGCAGCGGGTCGTGTTCCTTGCCCAGAAAACTGGCGTGCTGCCCGGGTGTCACCGAACCGTCGCGAATGACGTAGGGATACGCGACGAAGGTCGGCACTTCTCCGGTGGTTGGCGCGAGTTTGTCCACTACAGAACCGTAGGCGGGAAACAGGTCGAGCGAATCGCGCAGGCGAATGTCGTCCACCGGCGGCGCGTGGCCTGAGAGCGCGTAATACGACGCCGAGTTGTGGTTCTTCATCGTATGGTGCATGGAGCGGATGAGCGTGACTTTATCCATGACCTTCGCGAGGCGCGGCAGTCGGTCGTTGATCTGGATGCCGTCGGCGCTGCTGGCCATCGGCTTGTGCGGCCCGCGGATGCCTTCGGGCGCGTCCGGTTTCATGTCGAACATGTCGAGGTGGCTCGGCCCGCCGAACTGGTAGAGAAAGATCACCGACTTCGCGCGCGGCTTCGGGCCCTTCCCTTTCGCCCATTCCTCAGCGCGCAACAAACCGGGCACGGTCAAACCGAGCAAACCGAGCCCGCCGACCTTCAACAAATGCCGGCGCGTGAAGCGGGCTTCGTGAAAACTGCAACAAGCGAAGGAATGTTTCTGTTTCCTCATGTGTCTATTTGTGGTTTCATTTTCGCAACACAAATTCCTTCGAGTTCAACATTGCCCAAGCCAGGTCTTCGAGCGATCGGCGCTTGTCTTTTGATTTTTCCAACAGGGTCACGGCTTTGCTCAATTCCTTTCCGGTCGGCGAACGAGTCAGCGCGGTCCAGTAAAGCTCCTCCACCTGTTCGCGGTCTGATTTTCCCGACACGAGCAATTTCGTGAGGCGATTGTCCGCGTCGTCGAGCAGCTCGTTGATGGCCGGGCCGCTGATCATCTGAAATGCCTGGCCCATTGTGGTGTCGCCGGAGCGCTCGCATTCGCAGGTCAAGAGCCGCGGCGGTTTGCCGAAGGTCTCGAGAAAAGTGTCCACTTCGCTCATCTTCTGGTCGCGCTTGCGCTCTGCCAGAGCGCCGGGCAGTTGTGCCGCGCGGAGGCCGGGGGGATAGCCGTAGAATCTTACGGGCACGCCCGTGACTTCGCTCTGGCAATCGAGCAGTTGCTCGGCCGTGAGACGGCGCACATAAGCGCGAGAAAAATTCATGTCATCCTCGCCGTTTGTTTCGTTCGGAATGGCCGACAACTGATATACGCGCGAAGTCACGATGAACCGGATCAGGCAGCGCAAATCGAACCTGTGGTTCACGAAATCAGCGGCCAGCGCGTCAAGCAGCGCCGGATGCGACGGGGGGTTCGTCGCGCGAAAGTCATCGATCGGGTCAACGATGCCGCGGCCCATCAAGTGAAACCAAACACGGTTCACCTGCGCGCGGGCGAAGAATGGATTGCTCGGCGACGCGACCCACTCGGCCAGCGCGGCGAGTTCATCAACGGCTTCTGCGCCGTGGCGAGATTGTGAATTGTCCAACCCACCCCTGACCCCTACCCGAACCTCGTTCGATCGCGGCTGATCACGCTCCCCTGCTTCGGAGGCCTTGGGGGTGGGTTCGCCGGCCAGTTCTTCGATAGAAAGCGTCAGCGGGTTCGTCACCCCAAGAAACCGCGAATGCGCCGGTTTGCCGCTGCGTGGATTCTTCACTTCGCCTTTGTCCGCGACGTAAACGATTTGCTCGCCCTTGAACTCGTGGCCGTCGTTGTTGTCGCGCCGGCGGTTCTCCAGAACTTTGTAGCTCACCCGCGCAAACACGTCCGCCCAGTCGTAGTAATCGTCCTGCGTCCAGTGGTCGAACGGATGATTGTGGCACTGGGCGCAGCGCAGTTGCGTTCCGAGGAAAACCTGCGCCACGGCCTCGGCGCGGGCGACGGGCTCGCGAATCGCGCGATAAAAATTCGCCGGCGGATTGAAATAGCTGCTGCCGCGCGCGGCGATCAGTTCGCGCGCGAACTGGTCGAGCGGCTTGTTCTCGGCGATGCTCTGGCGAATCCAGCGGTGAAACGCTTCGATGCCTTTACGGTCGAGCAGGCGTTCCTCGGCGCGCAGCAAGTCGGCCCACTTGAGCGCCCAGAAATCGGCGAACTCCGGGCGTTCGAGCAATCGGTCGATCAAGCGGGCGCGTTTCTGTAGCCGCCGACGTGAGGAGGCGCTGGCCAATTTGGGATTCCGGATTTCGGATTTCGGATTTTGAAGAATGAGCCTCCCCAAGGACTTCCCCTCACCGGACCATGCGGCCACCCTCTCCCCATCGGATGGGGAGAGGGACGGGGCGAGGGGCGCTAGGTCTTCGTTGACGAACCTCTTCGCTTCCTCAGCCGTGGGGAGAATACCGAGCAAATCGAGATAAGCGCGCCGGATGAATTCATTGTCGGTGCACAGGTCCGACGGGTTGATGCGCAACGCGCGGAGCTTCGCGAAAATTTGATCGTCGATGTAATTGTTCGCCGGCGGATTTTTCCAGACGAAGCCGGGGCGCGCGGGCATGAACGCGAGCCGCACCGGCACTTGCGCCCGGAGGTAGCGAACGAGCACGGTCGTCTCGCCGGAACTCTGTCGTTGCACGACCCCATCGTGCGTGACGTTGACAAGGCCGTTGGCTGTTTCGTAAACGGCCATCCGCGTCGCGTCGCGGATGGAGCCGTCTGAAAAAACGGCGTGGGCGTGCAATTGGATTTCATTTGTCGGCTCGAACAGAATTTTATCGGTCGGCGAAACCTCGAGTCGTTCCAGCCTGGGCGCCCCGGGCGGATCGGGCGGCAGGCCAGCGGTGATCCAGTCGCGCAGAATTCTGTATTCTTCGGAATTTTTTTTGAACCGCTGGCCGCCTTCGTGCGCGATTTGCGCGGTGGGCTTGAGGAGGAGGAGGCTTTGGTCCGGGTCTTCCGGATTCGTGCGGCGACCAAACGCGTCGCGCGTCAGGGCTTGGTAATCCCATTCCGGGTCTTCGCCACGGAGTGAGAGCTTGAAACCGGCCTTGCCGTTGGCGTTGCCGTGGCACTGACCGGCGTTGCAACCTGCCTTGGACAACACAACCATCACGTCGTTGTGGAAGGAGATTTTGCCTGCCGACGGATCGGCGGAGCGGGCTGGCGCCTGCAGGATGAGCGCCACGATCAGCCGCCCGAATACGCTGGAGACTGCGCGGCCAAGGCGCGCGAATGAACTGTGCAAAGGGGTTCTCAAGTAATGATTTCAGTCGTCCATTTTCAATTGAAAATCAAGGCCGAATTCTCCAACCCGTGGTCTCTGACGCACCTTTTTAAGCTTGGGTACTTTAGCGGTTCGGGTAGAAAGTCCGTGTGTGAGCCTCAAAGCTTACGCCCGCCGAAAGTGGGGCTGTCTTTCAGCCGGATTGTGGTATGGTGAACGCATGTTAGCGACGAAAGGGCACCAGACGTGAGAATCCTGATCTTTTTTTTGCTTTGTTTCAAACTGACGGTTGCCCTCGGGGCGGAACAGCCGGGCAGGACCGCGCAAAGTCCCGGCGGCACGGAGTCGGCTGGCAAGAGGACGCCGGCGCTCGTTGCGCCGGAAGCCAGCTCGACGAATGTCCTGGCTGCGCTGGACGATTTGATTTTACTGGAGCGCCGGTCGCGCAGCCTGCCGCCGGTTGAGGCGGTGCCCGATGAAGGGGCGATCGCCCGTTGGACGGCCAAGGTTCTGGCGGAAGTGCATTATTTGCAGCAACCGTTGAATGACGAAATCTCCTCCAGGTTCCTCGATCGCTACCTGGCAACGCTCGACAATCTGCACCTGCACTTCCTCCAATCCGACCTGCAAGAGTTTGACCAGTATCGGACCGTGTTGGACGACCTGACCATTGCCGGAAAGACCGGCCCGGCGCGAGAGATTTTCAAACGGTTCCTGCAGCGCGTCGATCAGCGTGTCGCTTATGTCGCCGAATTGCTCAAGACCGAGCAATTTGAATTCATGGGCAACGACCGCTTCTATATCGACCGCCGCAAGGCGCCTTATCCGAAGGACCTCGACGAAGCCAAACGACTCTGGCGCCTGCACCTGCGTTACGAGTATCTGCAGGAGAAGCTGAACCTCGAAAGACCGAAGGTGGCCGATGCCACCCGGCCCGGGACCAAGGAGAGGAAAAACGAAACCAACGCTGCTCCGGTGAATGCGCGTGACGAGATCATCAAGACCCTCACCCGCCGTTACCAGCGGATTCTCCGCTTCTGGACGCTCGAGGAGGACGGCGGGGACGTGTTGCAGTTTTACCTGACGGCGTTGATGAATGTTTACGATCCGCACTCCGATTATCTCGGCAAATCCACGTTCGAAAACTTCGCCATGTCCATGAACCTGTCGCTGTTCGGCATCGGTGCGCTGCTGCAATCGGAGGACGGCTATTGCAAAATCAAGGAGCTGAAGCCCGGCCCCGCGATGCAGAGCCAGCAACTGAAGCCGGGCGACCGCATTGTCGGCGTGGCGCAGGGCGACGAACGTGAGCCGGTGGACGTGGTGGGCATGAAGTTGAGCAAAGTAGTGGACATGATCCGCGGGCCGAAAGGGACGAAGGTTCGTCTCACGATCATCCCGGCGGATGCGTCCGACCCTTCCACACGCAAGGAAGTGGCGTTGATCCGCGACGAAATCAAATTGGAATACGAAGAGGCCAAAGCGAAGGTTGTTGAAGTTCCGGGCAGGGAGGGAGCAACGGTGCGGCTCGGCCTCATCGATCTCCCGTCGTTTTACGCCAGCTTCGACGTCGCCAACGCCAACGGCAAGGCGACGCACAAAAGCACGACTGAAGACGTGGCCAAATTGCTGAAAAAACTGAAAGCGGAAAACGTGACCGGCGTCATTCTCGACCTGCGCCGCAACGGCGGCGGTTCGCTGGAGGAGGCCATCAACCTGACCGGCTTGTTCATCAAGGAGGGCGTCGTGGTTCAAGTCAAGGATGCGAAGGGCAATATCATCAAGGACAACGATACGGACCCCTCCGTGCTCTATGATGGGCCGCTGATTGTGCTGACCAGCCGCTTCAGCGCCTCGGCTTCGGAAATCGTCGCCGGCGCGTTGCAGGACTACGGCCGCGCGCTGATCGTCGGCGATTCCTCAACGCACGGCAAGGGAACCGTCCAGTCACTCATTCAACTGGAGCCGATTGTCCATCGGTTCAGCGATTCCACCAACAATCCGGGCGCGCTGAAGGTGACCATTCGCAAGTTTTATCGCGCCAGCGGTTCCTCCACGCAATTGAAAGGCGTGGTTCCCGACATCGTGCTGCCGTCGGTGAGTAATTACGAGGAAGTCGGCGAGGCCGCGTTGGAGTACCCGTTGGCGTGGGACGAGATTCCCAGCGCGGCATATGAAAAGCTGGACCTGATCCAGCCGGTCCTGCCGGAACTGCGCAAGCGTTCAACCGAGCGCCTGGCCATCGACAAGGACTTCGCTTATTTGCAGGAAGACATCGCAACCTTCAGGAAATATCTCGCCGAAAAGAGCGTCTCGTTGAACGAGGAAGCGCGGCTCAAGGAGATGAAGGAGAACGAGGAAAAGGTCCAGGCACGCAAGAAGGAACGAAAGGCGCGCCACGAACCGGAGGAAAAAGTTTACGAATTGACGTTGAAACAGGTGGATTTGCCCGGCCTTCAGCAGCCGCCGGCCAAACCCACCGACTTATCCGGAGCAGAAACGAAAAAAGATGACGCCAGTTCTGAAGATGAGGATGTCGATCCAGCGGACAAGGTCCCCGCCGTGGACGTCACTTTGAAGGAAACTAAACGGATCCTGTTGGACCTCGTCGCGTTGTCAAACAAGGAG
>Ga0066685_10000925_pt1 | contig 11742 bp, 8 predicted proteins | sample GraSoiAngelo_134_FD_62305 | JGI IMG/M metagenome (GOLD analysis project Ga0066685, IMG submission 62305) | Grasslands soil microbial communities from the Angelo Coastal Reserve, California, USA - 14_0929_05_30cm | ecosystem: Environmental > Terrestrial > Soil > Grasslands | place: USA...
CAACCACCGCCTCGACTGAACGCGAAGCGAGAATTGGAAATGTAGGGCAGACCTTTTGGAAGCCGGACTTGATTTCGAGACACTTGCAGCCCAGCACCCCCTCCAGTTGCTAAAGTCGGGCTAGCAGGGTAGGGCGCGTCACTCCGTGCGCGCCGTAGACTCGAACCCGTTCCCCGATCGGCGCGCACGGAGTGACGCGCCCTACCTGACCCATATCGAAATTTCTTTGTCACGGTACTATTTCGCACAAAAAAACTATTGACAGCGCGAAGGTGTTCATGACGAAATAGGGATCGAACCCCGTATTGTGATTGAGCTGTAAGTCAGTCGACGCCTGGCCTCGACGATCTTTGCCGCGCTTATGAAGAATCGTGTGTCTCTCCTCTTCGTTTTCATTGCAACATCAATTCTCCTGGCTGCAGGCAGCGCCCGCGCCGCCGCAGATCAACACAGAAACCAACAAACATTATGAACTACCGAATCTTGAAGTGCACTGTTCTCGCCAATTTGTTAGCGGCGGCTGGGATCATCCCTGCTGCTGCCCAAACCCTCACGGTCACTAATGGCTTGCAACTCTGGTTGAAAGCCGATGCCGGCGTCACTGCCGGAGCTGGGGGTAAAGTGACGGCCTGGCAGGATCAATCCGGCAAAGGCAATAATGCCTCTCAAAGCGTCGCAGACATGTCTCCGTTGCTGGTGAACGACGCTATCAACGGCAAGCCGGTGCTCCGCTTCGACGGCGTGGATGATTTCCTCGAAGTCGCCGACTCCGACAGCGTGTCGATCGCCGGCGACATCACGACGTTCTTCCTGGTGAAGTTCGATGACTTCGCCACCTACCGCGCGGTCTGGGCGAAGACCTTGGCCAATCAACCCGCGCCCAATGACTGGTACACCCTTCCCGGCTCCGGTATTCCGCGCGCCTATCGCGGTGACGGCCTGGGAGCGAATGGATCCGCGGATGGCGGCAAAGCGCTGACGGCAGGCAATTACCTTGTTGCCGGGTGGGACATGGCAGGCACACTATTGACGCATTACCTCGGAGGCTTCGCTAGCAGCAGCCGCGTGGTCGCCCCCGCGGCCATCGCGGACGCCGACACCTCCCTCTTGATCGGTACCCGGGATGACAGGGTCACGATCATGAAGGGCGATATCGCGGAGGTGCTCATTTACGACCGCGCACTCACGGCTGCCGAACGCCGCGCACTGGTCGTTTACCTGAACCAGAAGTACTTGTATGGCAACATCGATCCGGCCGGTGATCTGGATCAGGACGGATTGACGAACCTGGAAGAAGAGAACTTGTTGACCGATCTAAACAACCCGGACACCGACGGGGATGGCCTGAGCGACGGCGACGAGGTCCACGTATACAAGTCGAACCCGCTTAGCACAGACTCCGACGGCGACCTTTTGAACGACGGCTTTGAAGTCAACGTCCTCCATACGGATCCGACGAAGGCGGACACCGACGGTGACGGCTTTAGCGATTATTACGAATTCCATTTGTTGACCGATCCGCTCGACCCGAATAGCAAGCCAAAGAAGACCACGGTGAACCTGTTTACCGGCCCGGATCCGGGGCAGGGTCTGGATTTGACCGGCAATTTCGTTTATGCCATCAGCTTTGGCACTGACACCCGTGACCCGCTGGGTGGACAGGTTCACGATGCCCTGTTCACCGCGGACACTGTGGACGGGGTTACTGTGGTTGCTTCCCAGGTTGCGGACAACTGGGATAAGGACGTTAACTTCGGTGATTCCCCTGAACAACAGGTCCTTTCTTCGGTCTTGAGCAGCATTCGCTGGAGTGATGCCCTCAATGCCATGGATGACCAGGATCACCGCGCTGTAACGGTCACCTTTTCCAAATTGCAGGTCGGCGCCTCCTACAAACTGCAACTCCTGTTTGGCGAATATCTATGGGCGCGCGGCTTTGACATCAGCATCAACGGCAGGCCGGCCGCTCAAGCATTAGCCCCATTTCAATGGCAAGGTGGCTTTGTGGGACCAGGCGGGGCTACCCCGCGGACCAATGGCGTCGTGCTCACGCACACTTTCATCGCCACCGACACCAACGCCACGATTGTGCTTGATGGCCGGCCAGTCACTGACCCGGCCATGGCAGACCACAACGCCATCATCAATGGCGCCACACTCGAATTAGTTGCGAGCGCCGTTGATTCGGATGGGGACGGACTGTGGGATGCTTGGGAACTGGAAAACTTCGGCAACCTGGATCAAAAAGCGGACGGCGATCCTGACGGGGACGGTTTAACGAACGCTCAAGAATTCAGGTTAAATACCGATCCTAACAAGGCTGATACCGACGGCGACGGCCTCAAGGACGGCGAGGAAGTGAACACCTACAAGACAGATCCGGCCAAGGCCGACACTGATGGCGACGGTCTCAAGGACGGTGATGAAGTCAACATCTACAAGACGGATCCGCTGAAGGCCGATACCGACGGTGACGGTTTGTCGGATGGCCTCGAAGTCTTGACTTATAAGACGGATCCACTCAAGGCGGATACAGATGGCGACGGGGTTGACGACGGTAAGGAAGTTGCCTTCGGCAGCGATCCGTTGAAGGCGGAGCTGCCTACTGTGTTTACCAATATCGTCATCCAGGCTTTCAGTGGTGGTGATCCAGGGGAAGGATTGGATCTGCAAGGGACCTTCCTCTACGCGTTTAATGTCAGCAGCGACGGTGCGGCAGGCAAGGCAGGCGATGCCGATTTCACGGCTGATAATGCTCCTGGCATCAAAGTGACCGCTCAAAATGACATCCCTAGCTGGGACATGCCCGACTTTGGTGAAACGCCCAATGATAAAGTCTTGGACAAAGTCATGCAGGGCATCCGGTGGAGCGCAGCGCCGGCGAGATGGAAAGTAGAGCTCTCCGGGTTAATCCCTGGAAGCACTTACAAGCTCCAACTGCTCTTTTATGAGCAATGCTGCAGCGGCCGCGGGTTCAATGTTGTTGTTGACGGCAACATCATTGCGAGCAACTTCTTTCCCAACGTCGTTCAAGGAGGGGTCAACAATACGAGCGCGGGTGCGGTCATTGCCGCCGAGTTCACCACCCAACGCGATAAAGTAGTCATCCTGGGAGACGGGCCAGGCGCCGATTCGCCGGATATTACTGACCACAACGCCATTCTGGACGGGGTCACGCTCGAAATCCTGAACCAGGTCACGCGACCGACGATAGGCTTGACAAAGGAGGCGGACGGCAAACTAACCATCACGACCGACTCCACGCTACAGGTGGCTGATACAGTCACGGGTACATATAGCAATCTGCCTGGCAAATCGGTCACCGTCGATCCGAAGGCCGCTGGTGGGCAGAAGTTCTACCGCGGCGCGAGGTAATAAGCGGCAGCAGCTTTCAGCAAGAGGCCGGACCCTGGTCCGGCCTCTCTTTTTTTGCAGAAGCAGGATTGGCGCCGCCGTCTGGTCGAATGGAAATTGGTAACGCTATCCTGAAACGAGTTTAGATCCGGCAATTCCCAACGAGGTGTTTCAACTCACCACCGTGACGCGTCCACTCGGGGAGAACGTCGAGCTGGCGAGGCGCTGGGCTTTCCCGAAGAGTCTGCGCTGGATGACGCAGAGCGAAAATGGTGCACCACCCTGCAAGCCAAGGCCAAAGCAATTCTCGCAGAATACGCAGAACGCGCAGAAATGAAATTGGAGAATGGGATGCAGCGATGGGCCGGCTATGGGCAGGTTGGAACGAGACGAAAGCTCGTGCTTGCCAGTGGATGGTGTTACGTGTGCGCCGCAACCGCGTTCGTGCCCCGTGCCGAAAGAAATGTGCGGGCGGGCGGCCGGGAGATCTCCCCCGGCCGGCGGTAAATGGTTCTCGTCTTGAGGCGGGCCTGGGCGCTCAGGCCTCGGCGCCGGCAAGTTGTCCAGTGCGCGAGGCGTGTTCCAGGGCGCGTGCCCTGACCGTGCACATCTCAGCCACCGGACGGACCTCGACGACCGCGCCGTATTCGAGACCGGGGCACTGTTGAGCGATCTGAATCGCCTCGTTCTCGTCCGCCACCTGAAGGTAGAAATAGCCGCCAATCGCTTCCTTCGACTCGGCGAACGGCCCGTCGGCCACCGCCCGGCCTTTCCTGCCGGAAACAAGTTTGCCCTCGTTCTGCAACGGATGGCCGCCTTTGCATTTCCCTTCCTGCGTCAAGCGTTCGAACCAAGCGGCCCAGTCCGACACAACCTTTTGAAGTTGTTCCGGTGAGAGTTCTTTGTCCCAGTTCGTGCCGCGAAACAGCAGCAGGTAATCGGTTTTTTCTGTGGGTGCGCTCATAATTTTCTTTTATTTGATGGTTGCCGGTTTCGTTCGTTCAATCATACAACGAATGAGGGGATGTCCTCAGGACATTTATTTGCATTTTTTCACCTCACTTACCGGCCGCTGCTTCCGCCACTGATTTCAAATCTGCGAGGCCTCTTTCAAACTGGCCGCCGATCATTTTGTCCATGCTCACGAACATGCAGAACGCTTTCGCGATGAAATTGTTTTTGCCGGTCATGCTCCAGGTGACGGTGGTTTGACGGCCTTCGGACTTGAAGGTGAACTTGGCAGTGCTGACGCCGGCCATCGGTTTGAAGAATTCGAGTTTGAGCTGGACCAGTTCGGCGGGACGGCTCTCCGTGATCGTCATGCGGCCTTCGCCCGCCTTACTGTTGCCAACCCAGGCGTAACTCGCGCCGACACCGGACGCCGGACCTTCGTAGGTAAGTTTCATCGCCGGGTCGATCTTTTCCCACGGATTCCACACGGCCCATTTCTTGAGTTCATTCACGTGCGGAAACACCGCGTCCGGCGGCGCGGCGATGGCAACCGAACGCGTGACGCTGTATTCCGAAGGCCGCGTGGCGACGATAATGACAAACACGATGATGATCACCGCGATGCCGATGAGGATTTTTTTGAACATAGGTATTCTGTGGTGGTTGGTTTGATTGAGGATGCTCGCCAGGTTCAACCTCCTGCCATCGCCCCCACGATCAGGAACGGCTCAACGCCGTTGACAACCTCGTCGGGCAACCTGGTCTCCGGCGATTCCAGCGAAAGGTCTTCTTTACAGGCGAAGAATCTGACGAACGGCCGGCGCTTCAACGTGCCGTGGTCGCGGATAGTCCCGCGCAGCACCGGATAGCGTGCTTCGAGTGCGTCGAGCACTGAGCGCAGCGTAGCCGGGCTCGCAACCTCCAGCTGGACCTCGCTGTCAACGCGCGCCAATGTCCGCAAGTGATATGGCAGCACTATGCGGATCATACCGTTCATTCGTGTCAATTCGTGTTCATTCGTGGTTCGCCTTGCGCCTTCACAGTCACCGCAAAGTCTGGACTTCGACAGACAGAACCGTCGGCAGGTCGCGGACAATGGGATTCCACGCGTCACCGCTGTTGGCAGAGGCATAGACCTGTCCGCCCGTCGTGCCGAAATACACGCCGCACGGCTCGAGCGAGTCAACGGCCATCGCGTCGCGCAGCACGTTGACGTAGCAATCCTTCTGCGGCAGGCCTTTGGTGAGCGCTTCCCATTCGTTTCCGCCGGTCTTGCTGCGATACACGCGCAGCTTCCCGTCGGGCGGGAAATGTTCGGAATCGCTCTTGATGGGAACGACGTAGATGGTTTCCGGTTCGTGCGCGTGAACGTCAATCGGGAAGCCGAAGTCGGTCGGCAGATTGCCGCTGACCTCGCGCCACTGTTCACCGGCGTTGTCGGTGCGCAGCACGTCCCAGTGTTTCTGCATGAACAACACTTCCGGGCGCGATGGGTGCATGGCAATGCGATGGACACAGTGTCCGACTTCGACATCCGGGTCGGGAAGTTCGTATTGCGACTTCAGGCCGCGGTTCACCGGTTTCCAGGTTTTGCCGCCGTCATCGGTGCGGAAGGCGCCCGCTGCCGAGATGGCGATGAAAATCCGGTTCGCGTTCTTCGGATCGAGAAGGATCGTATGCACGGCCATGCCGCCCGCGCCCGGTTGCCAGAGATGGCCTTTGGCACTGCGCAGCCCGGAAAGCTCCTTCCACGTTTTTCCGCCGTCCGTCGTCTTGAAAATCGCTGCGTCTTCCACGCCGGCATAGACTGTGTCCGGATCGGTCAGGGACGGCTCGAGATGCCAGACGCGCTTGAATTCCCACGGATGCTGCGTGCCGTCGTACCACTTGTGCGTCCCCACTTTGCCTTCATAGACGAACTTGTTGCTTTCGCCTTTGGGCGCACCATCGGGACCGGCCAACTCCTCGGGGCGGCTGCCGGGTGTCTCCCAGGTCTTGCCGCCATCGTTGGAGCGTTGGATAACCTGGCCGAACCAACCGCTCGTCTGCGACGCGTAGATGCGGTTCGGCTCAGCGGGCGAGCCTTTGAGGTGATACATTTCCCAGCCCGCGAAGTGCGGCCCGCTGACTTTCCAATCCTTGCGCTTGCCGTCCGACGTCAGGATGAACGCGCCTTTCTTTGTGCCGACCAATACTCGGATTTTGCTCATTTTGTCTCCTGGTACTTTTTGCCAAAATTCCTCTCCGGCTCGGACATTGAAACGGGCTAAAGCCGCGCTTCGGAGTGCGGCGTTAACGCCGCTTCATCGTTCGACGAACCGTGAGTGCCGGGCTTTATCCGACGATCATTTTGGCAGTTGTTCTATTTCGATTTGTGCCGTTTTCATCGATACGACGAACGAGCCGACGCGTTCAGGACAACTTTGCCGAAAATTTTCTGCGAACGCGGCAAACGTTGTAACCGAAACCGCTTGCGCACTCAACCAAAACCGGGTTCAACCACTCATTGGCGCTGATGAACCGCCGGACAACGGCTTCACCGTTGCGTTGACTTTGCGCGGAGCAGGGATTTGAATGATAAAGAGCCTTGTGAACGCGCGACGTTTCAACGGCATGAGAGTATTCGCCCGGTTCAGCCTGCTCCTGGCTGTCACCGGACCGGTAATGGCCGGTGACGTGCCCTTGGCAGTTCTCCAGTTCGTCGAAAACAATTGCGTCGAGTGCCACGACACTGACACGAAGAAAGGGGGGCTGGACCTGACGGCGCTGAAGTTCGATCCCGCGAACCTCACGAACTTTTCCCGATGGGTACTCGTGCATGACCGCGTCAGCAACGGCGAGATGCCGCCAAAGAAAAAGCCGCGTCCGGAAGCGTCGGAGTTGGAGGCATTCACGAAATCGTTGGCCTCGTCGCTGGTGTCGATGGAGCAGGCGCGCATGGCGAAGGAAGGCCGCTCGACACGGCGCCGGCTTAATCGCTACGAATACGAGAACGCGCTGCGCGACCTGCTGCACGCGCCGTGGTTGCAGGTGCGCGATTCGTTGCCCGAAGATGGCGAGGCGGATCGCTTCAACAAGATCGGCGACGCGCTCGACGTGTCGCACGTGCAGATGGCGAGATATCTCGGCGCGGCGGATTACGCGTTGCGCCAGGCGATGGCGAACCAGGCCGAGCGTCCCGAGCCGAGAGTCAAACGCTACTACGCGCGCGATCAGCGCAGTTACACGGGTCCGATGAAGTTCAACGTGTTCAACACCGCGCCCGAACGCGCCACCTTCCCGGTGCTCGGTTTCGAAGGGCAGCCGGACGTGCGCAAAGGGGACGCGCCCATCACGAGCACGAACGCCGAGTTGCGGGAGCTGGAAGGCGTCGGCGTGGTGGCGAGCGCTTACGAACCAATCGAGCCGAAGTTCAATCAGTTCAGGGCGCCGGTCGCCGGCCACTACAAACTGCGCTTCAATGCGTATTCCGTGTGGGTCGGACCGGGTGAGAGCAACAAGTGGTTCATCCCGAATCTCGACGCCATTTCCAAAGGGCGCCGCGACGAGCCGGTGACCATCACCGCCGAAATACCGCCGCGCTTGCTCCGCCATCTCGGTGACTTCGACGTGACGCCGGAGCCGGGCGTGCATGAACTGGATGCCTGGCTTCTGGCCGGCGAGATGATCCGGCCTGACGCGGGACGGTTGTTCCGTTCCCGGCCGGGCGCGGCCCGCTGGCAAAATCCACTCGCGGAAAAGGATGGCCAACCCGGCGTGGTTTTCCGCTGGCTCGAAGTCGAAGGCCCGATCTATGACCAATGGCCGCCCGCGGGACACAAGCTGCTCTTCGGCGATCTGCCGATGGTGAATCGCGCGGCGGCGGAAGTTGACGAGGATTCCAGCAAAACGAACCGATTCGGTCAGCGCCGCTTCAAGCCGCCGCCGGGTGTGGAGGTGATTTCCAAAAAGCCGATGGCTGATGCCGAGCGTTTGCTCCGGCAATTCGTCTGGCACGCTTATCGCCACCCGACGGACGAAGCGGACGTGAAACGCTTTCTGCCCGTGGTGCGAAGCGCGTTGAAGAAAGGAAATACGTTCACCGACGCGATGATCGCCGCCTACACTGCTGTGCTGTGTTCGCCGGAATTCATTTATCTCGAAGAAAAACCCGGTCGGCTCGACGACTACGCGCTGGCGTCGCGCCTCGCATTCTTTCTCTGGAACTCCCCGCCGGACGACGAACTGCGCCGCTGCGCGGAGAAGAAGCAACTGCACGAACCCGATGTGTTGCGCGCGCAGACGGAGCGGCTGCTGGCCGATCCGAAATCGCGGCGGTTCGTGGATGCTTTCCTCGATTACTGGCTCGAACTTCGGAAAATCACGGCGACCGCGCCCGACGCGAACCTGTATTCCGACTATTACCTCGACGACCTGCTCACCGAATCCGCGCTGGAAGGGACCCGATTGTTTTTCGCCGAGTTGCTGCGCGATGATTTGCCTGCGCGTAATGTCGTCGCGTCCGACTTCACGATGCTCAACGAACGGCTCGCCGCGCACTACGGACTGCCCAAGGTGGAAGGCGTCGCGCTGCGACGCCAGTCTCTGCCGAAGGATTCTGTTCGGGGCGGATTCATGACGCAGGCCGCGGTGCTCAAGGTCACGGCCAACGGCACAACCACGTCACCGGTGTTGCGCGGCGCGTGGATCATGGAGCGCATCCTCGGACAGAAACCGCCGCCCCAGCCGGCGAGTGTGCCTGCCATCGATCCGGATATTCGTGGCGCCGTCACGATTCGCCAGCAACTCGACAAACATCGCACGCTGGAAACCTGCAACGCCTGCCACGCGAAGATTGATCCGGCGGGGTTCGCGCTGGAGAATTTCGACGTGATGGGCGGCTGGCGCGACCGTTATCGTTCGGAAGCCGAGGGCGAACTGGCGCAGGGCATCGCCAAGAGCGGACAGAAATTCGCGTTTCACTACGCGTTGCCCGTGGACGCCAGCGGCGAACTGCCCGACGGCCGGAAGTTCTGCGACGTTCGCGAGTTGAAACAACTCCTGCTCGACGACGAAAAGCAACTCGCCCGCAACCTCGCGAGGCAACTGGCGGTTTATGCCACTGGCGCGCCGATCCATTTCGCCGACCGCGAACCGATCGAGCAAATCCTGGAACACGCCAGTTCCAGCCACTACGGCGTCCGCAGCCTCATCCACGAACTGGTGCAGAGCGAATTGTTCCTGAGCAAATAACTGGAACGCGACCTTGCTTGTGAATTACCCTTTGCCAGAATTGGAACGCCGGACTAGTTTCCCACTGCCATGAGCACTTTGGCTGAAATTCAAGATGCCGTTGCCCGGCTCCCAAGCAATGAGCGGAAGGCTTTGCAACTGTGGCTCAATTCCCAGAGCGGGCCGGAGTTATCCGCCGAGGAGGAACAACGCTTGTTGCGTTCGCTGGATAAAGCGACCCGCGATATTGACGCCGGGAAAGGCGTTTCGATTGAAGAAGTCCGCAAGCGGGTCGGCTCATGGGCTGGAAAATAATCTTCTCGCCGCAAGCTATTGCGGATCTGGAGTCGGCCGTTCGTTTCATTGCCAAAGAAAATCCGGATGCAGCCGCGCGAGTGGGCAACGCGCTGATTGACCGCGTGGCGATTCTGGAGAATTTCCCGTTTCTCGGCTCGCCGTATCCCAAACGTCCCGGTATTCGCAAACTGGTCTCTCGTCCTTACATCATCTTCTACCGTCTGAGGCTGGACGAAAACTGCGTGGATATCTTGCGTTACTGGCATGGTGCGCGAGGCGCGCCGGAATTGTAACATCCGCGGCTTCATCCACGAACTGGTGCAGAGCGAATTGTTCCGGAACAAATAACCGGAACGCGCCCGCGGATACGCAAGGCCAGATCATCTTCCTCCAACGGTGCGGTCTCAACGAACCGGGTCCATTCCTCAAATTGTCGCGAATGCGCTGGCTGACCGCCCCAACGGGGCAAAAGAAAATAGCCCAGGGTCGCGAGGAACGAGCTACCCTGGGTTCACGTCCAACAAAATAGTTTTCCCTCTCCTCCTCGAACGAGGAGAGGACAAATGGCGAGGAATCCGTCAACGCAGGTCGAACGCTTTCATCACCTCTGTAAATGGAATCTCGCCAGAATCCAATTTTCTTACCGCATCAGTTACATCTACGCGCATCGGAAGTCCGCTGATTTCAATTTGCGCCGCGAAGCCGAGCTTCTGTCCAATCCGTTTAAGTGCGTCGTTCAATGCAGCCAAGATTGCGTGCCTTAGCTCGATCTTGAATTTCTCGAACGTGAGCATCAGGCGAATCCAGTAATAGCTCGTAACGCAGTCATTAAACGACCGGCGCGCATTCCACCCGATAGGCTTTACAGCTTCCACGAGCGCGAGCTTCATTGATCTCTCGTGTGATTTGAAATCGTAAGGAATTTTCTTCTCAATCGCTATCAGTGCGAGTTCTGGAAACCGCTGCCTGTCGAGCCGCGACAAATTCGCTCTGACATCTCGAAGTGGTGTCTCAAAATCTACGGGTGGCTTGAACTCAATCAGATCTTCGCTTGGCAGGAGTATCAGTTCGGAGACGTTCCTTTCCTTGGCGATGTCCGGTGGAACGCGCTGATATATTTGTCCTCCCTTCTCAATCAGTTGGCTTTGGTAGATGAGAACCAATTCAAATCCGGTGAGTTTTCGGGTTTCGGGCTCTTCAAAATAGACGATTTCAAACATCGCGCGATCGGCCGAACACAAATTTGCCGCCACCATCCGGAAGAAGTCGCACACGGCTTCTACTACGGAATTTCTGTAATTACGTCTGTCTAACCCTGCCGCGATGATTTCTTCTGCTCGTTTATCGGGGGGAGAGATGGTGATCTTGAAACCCTTGCGTTTGGATCTGCCTCCTATCGGCATAATGCCTAGCGAGAGATCTTCTGGAAACATGTGCATGTAGAACTCAAAAGGGCGTTCCCCGCTTTGCGGCGAACTGTAGAAGATCGTCCGTTTCTTGCGAACTGGTTCGACTGAGCGCTGTTTATTCATTTTCTGAAGACAAATCGTTTTCGTCATCCGTTTCAGGTTGCAAAGCTCTCTCCAGGTACTCCACGTCGTGCGGCTTTTCGACGCCAGCCGATTCTGGGCGCTTGAAAATATGAAGAGTCAGGAATACGTCATGGGCCTCTGTGAAGAAGTGTTCGGAACGACAGAAAACACGGACCAACAAGCTGTGATGGTTAACCGCACTTCGACGGTCATCCCAAAATGCTCTCACCTGAAATATGCCTCTGGCGTGAACAACGCGCCCAAACATTTGTTGCCACCGCGTTCTCATCACACTACGCGGGGTGATTCGCCAATCCGGCTCTACAACAGCGCACAGCAATTCAATGAACTGTCGCTTGCGCTTATCGTCTTCATACAGGTCAAAATAATTATTCCA
>Ga0066685_10000931_pt1 | contig 11713 bp, 11 predicted proteins | sample GraSoiAngelo_134_FD_62305 | JGI IMG/M metagenome (GOLD analysis project Ga0066685, IMG submission 62305) | Grasslands soil microbial communities from the Angelo Coastal Reserve, California, USA - 14_0929_05_30cm | ecosystem: Environmental > Terrestrial > Soil > Grasslands | place: USA...
CTGATCTAGGATAGCTGAGTGAGTTATGAGCCAGCCTTTGAAGCTCTGAAGAACGGCGATTTTCGAACCGCGGTGCCTCTGCTCGAGAAAGCAGCTCTCGAAACCGCTTACACCTCCGACCTTATCAATCACGCCTACACGCTCGCGCTGTATCACGCCGGCGAAAGATCGCGGCTCGCCGATGTTGCTTTCGCCGTTGCAAATTCGTTGCTGGAGCACGATCCGGCTTCGGCTATGGACTACTTTCAACGCGCCCTCGTCGCCGGACTGGACGCTGCGCGGTTGCGACGAATCGGCCAGATTTTCGAAACTTGGGCCGCCTCCGCACCTTCCGTTGACCGGCCCCTCCTGGGAGTGACCGATCGTGTTGCGCATGTGGTGGGCTCTCTTCTGCCAGGGGCCTCGTTAACCGACTACATTAAGATGCTCGCATCGAGCTTGAAATCGCACGGAATCGAATCGACGATTTTCACCACAGAATGGGCGGCCTCCTGGTTCTTTAACCCCGCAGGCGATGCGCAGTCGCAAAAGGTCGAAATCGACGCTGCCGTCAAGATTGCTTCCGTTGAAGGTGATTTCACGGAGCGCGCTCAGCGAATCGCTCAAGCGATTCGAGACTCCGGTATCCGCGTCGCGCTCTTTCACGCCGATTTGACCCAGCAGATCACCGCACGTGTAGCAGCGGTGCGTCCAGCCCCAATCCAAATCAATGTGAATCATCGTGCTGAGATGGACGCCGATTTATTCCACGCCCGGATCCATCTTTTTCAAGCCGCGCTGGGGCGGACCCGCTTTTCGTGCCCGGCGGAATGGATCCCACCTGCATCCGACATCGAAACCCGGTTGCAGGCAACTGAACCCGTCACCCGGCAAAGTATGGGCCTGGAATCGGCAAGCACGGTTTCCGCGACGTTCGGACATTTACGCGATGCAGCGGGAAGCGGATATCTCAGAGCTCTTTCCGAGATCATGAAGCGATTTCCGAAACACTTCCACATATTTGCTGGGGAAGGAACTGTAAAGGCCGTCCGGTCCCATCTGCATTCTGCCGGAGTGTTACCGCGGGTCCGGTTCCTCGGGCGTGTTGTCGATGTTGCCCCGCTGCTGGAATTGATTGATGTGTATCTCGCGTCATTTCCTGAGTCCAATTCCCATGCGGTACTGGACGCGATGGGAGCGGGAAAACCGGTTGTCGTTTTGAAATCTCCCGTCGATTCCGAGTACACCTGTACGGCTGAACTCGTGGGTATGCGGGAGTTGGTCGCTCCGGGTGAAGCGGACTACGTCGAAATTGCCGATCGTTTGTTGCGAACCCCAGCCCACCACGCCGCTCAAGGACGAGCCATGCAAGAACGGTTTCGGAAGGAATTCCGTCCCGAGCGCCTAGGCCGTCGCTACAAGGAGCTCATCGAGAAAGTAAGCGGGAAGTAACACCATCAGCATGGAAATCCCACCGGCTCCAAGCTGAGAGGTGCAAGCCTCTCGATCGAGGAGAGCGCCAGATGGATACGTCCATTGGGTCCTCTATCGGTGGCGTCGAGCATGGGCATGAGTAACTTCAAGAGCGAATGAACTCCGGGTTCGTGATCCGTGAGAGGCAAAGCATCGACAAGTTCCTTTGTAACTGAAATTGCATTTCCCGACCAGAAGTGTATAACCGGACCGAAATCCTCAGATGACATCAACGGTTGCGTCATTTGGCTCAAGAAATCACCGCCCACCGGTTTATCGTCATCGATCCAAAAGATACATATATCGGTTTCCTTCCGAACCGCACGAACGGCGCGATTCCAGCCAGCCTTGCGATCGGCTTCGATGAGCTCGAAATGTTTATAGTTCCACTCTCGGATCTGTTTACGCCGAGCTTCGGCGTTTTTTCCTTCGTATATCCATATAAGCGTGACGGCCGGTGTCTTGCTGCTCATACCAAATTTCATCGGCAGAATTGTGCTATAAATGAGTGCTATTTATGACCAAACTGTTAATCCTATCCTCGGATACGGGGGAAGGACACAACAGCGCGGCGGCCGCCATTGAAAATGCAGCGAAGTCCGCCGGATTCATCCCCTCCATTCGCAAACCGATCGAAGAATCCACGAAGATCAATTGCGTCTTGGCTAGTTTCTACAACACGTTGTTGACGTACGGACCACAGTGGATGGGGTGGTATTTCCGGATGATCGACAGCGCGCGGCCGAATGAGCGCGATTGCTTTTATTCTAAAGTTCGGGAATATATCGGCCGATTTATCGATTCGGAGAGTCCCGACATCGTGCTGTCCGTGCATCCGATGCTCAACCATTTTATTCAGCGCTTCATCAAGGAAGAGAGGCTGGGGATTGCCTGCTATACATTCGTAACCGACCCTTTTCCGCCTTTCTGGCGAGGATGGTCCTCACCTTACGTGGACAGATATTTCGTGGCGACGGATGAAGCGCTTCAGGCATTGACTGCGAGCGCGATTCCAGCGTGGCGAATCGAACGCGTTCCAATGCCGGTAAGACCTCGTTTCGTTCCCGCAACGATGACCGAGATCCGCGAATTTCGCAGCACACTCAAATTGGATGACGCGAGCATCATTCTTATTAATGGAGGCGCGCGCGGCGGCGGTCCCCTTTTGAGGATTTATCGAACAGTCCATAAGGTGGCGGCGGGCGCAAACATTTTGATTGTCTGTGGACGTAACAGACGGCTGCGCTGGCGAATCGAGCGTATGCATCATCCGCGGACGCGGACGTTTGGTTTTCTCGATGACTTTTACCGTTACGTCGCTGCGGCCGATATCGTCATAACGAAGCCGGGCGCTTTATCGACTTATGAGGCCCTCGCATGTAATGTTCCGGTACTTCTCATAGGTTTGCGTTGTCTGATGCCGCAAGAATCCGGCTTGTTCGAAGCAGCCGCGCATTATGATTTCGGCTTTGCCGCTAAGACATTCGACGAGCTCGAAAGCATCATCAGCAAGGGTGCCAATGAGTGGACTCGAAAACTCGCCTCGATTTCACAGTTTTACAAGAGGGCTTCAGCAGACGAGCTTATCGAGAGGATCCAACCCGCGCATGCCGCACCCTAAAAATATTTTTTTGACCGGAGCGACCGGTTTCATCGGCAGCCACCTGACATCGCGCTTCCTCAAGGATGGTTACCACGTGAAAGCTCTCGCCCGACCGTCGAAGAATGTTTCTGCGAGAGAACGAGTGGAAAAAGTTGTGAGCGCGGCCGGTGTGACGCGATTTGAAAATCTCCATGTGCTGGAAGGCGACATCTCGCTGCCTCATTTAGGATTGAGCGATGCTGCGCGCGCTGAGATCACATCGTCTGCAGAAGAAGTCTGGCATTGCGCGGCTTCTCTTTCGTTTGAGCAGCAGAATCGAGCGGAAATTTTTCGCATGAACCTTGACGGGACCCGCCACGTCCTGGATTTGGTTAAGGAGTTGAGCGGACGCCGCCTGCATCACGTAAGCACCGCTTATATTGCGGGCAATCGATCCGACGTAGCGCTGGAAACGGAAATCGACGTCGGTCAATCATTCAAGAATCCTTACGAAGAGTCGAAGTGCCGGGCCGAAATGATGATTGCCGACGCACATGAAGCTGACGCGGTTCGAGCTTCGGTATTTCGACCGAGTATTGTAATTGGAGATTCCAAATCAGGGCGTGTTACCCACTTTCATGGCGTTTATGCATTCATTCGCGCCTTGTGGACTGCGCTCGAGCGCTTGCGCCTGCGCACGCCGCAGCGAGATTTCATAAGGCTGCCGCTACGGGTTCTCGGAGCTGAGAACCAAACGCTCAATTTTGTCCCCATCGATTATGTCATCGATGGAATGGTGGAGATTTCCCGCAGGGCCGACAGCGCCGGAGGCACGTATCACTTATCGAATCCGGTGCCGACGGAGAACCGTTTCTGGCTTCCCAATATTTGCCGCATATTGCGTGTCGAAGGAATTCAACTGGTCGGAGACAGTTCATTCTTGAAATCGCCTATGACGAAGTTAGAATCGCTGTTTCAAAAGCAGATGGCGTTCTACTATCAATACCTGCAAGGAGAACCGCGTTTCGACTGCCGCCGCGCCCTCGCAGCACTGAAGAACACAGGTGTTGAGTGTCCACCGGTGACAGTTGAATTTATTTCGAAAATGGCAGGTTGGTACGTGGATTTTCTTGATGCGGGAATTTGAAGTCTCGGCACGAAGACGCCGCGAATTCACGTGATATCATTTGTTCTAGAATGCGCAAAGTTGCCGTCGTGGACGACAATGCGGATAATCGTTTGATCATCCGAACGATTCTGGAGGACCAATACGAAATTATGGAGTTCTCCAGCGGAGTTGAAGCGATAGAGGGGTTCAGGCAACATAGACCTGATATCGTCATCCTTGACATTTCTCTTCCCGAAATGGATGGAACCGAGATTCTCCGCCGGATCCGGGATGATTCTGAACTCCACGATCTCCCTGTAGTCGCGCTTACTGCACATGCGATGGTGGGGGATCGTGAGAGGTATCTGGCAGCTGGATTCAACGACTACATCGCCAAACCCATCCTCGATATGAACATGTTGTTTTCAACAATACAACGCTGGGTGCCTGGCACCTGATGTGCTAAGCCCGGTGTATGGGCCGCCATCCGGTTCGAGTCCTGCTAATCGAAGACTCGGAATCCGACTACCTCCTCACGCGTCACATGCTCGGTTCCATCGAGAGCCAAACGGAGTCCGTTTCCCTTTGGGAAGAAGCCAGCTGAGGAGAAGAGCACTCGGGAGACACACGGTGGCTCCAGAGGTCCATCGCCGCCCCTTTTAAGACGCACGAGCGGAAGAGATTCGTGTTGTAGGACTCCTTGCGACGGGATCGTAACGGCAGCAGATAAATAGACTTAGGAGCACTGATTCCTCGGCGATTTCTCCATCTCCACAACTTGGAACTCTCATTGCACGGTTTACGGAAACCCGCGGCGTATCTATCGAAGGCGGCAGGTGCGCTCGAAGGCGGCAGGTGCGCTTTTGCGGGGACTCAAATAGTGGAGGGTAGGCATTTTAGATGAGTAAGCGATCGATCTTAGTTGTAGACGACGACCGAAGTGTTCGCAGTTACCTCTCAGATTTTCTGACTTCGTGCGGATACAGCATCGACTGCGCAGAGTCCGGAGACCAGGCAGTGGCACGCCTTTCGGCTGGTTATGTACCTTCCCTGATGGTTCTCGACATCGTCATGCCGGGCATCAATGGCATCGAGGTTTTGGAAAGTGTCAAGAAAATCAATCCATCCATTCCCGTCATCATTCTTTCTGCTTCCGCACAACCCAAAACCGTTGTCGAAGCCATGAAAATGGGAGTGGCCGATTTCCTGGTCAAACCGTTCGAAGAGCAGGAACTGGAGCTCGCTATCCAGAATGTCCTTGAGAAGCATCGTTCACGGCGCGACGATTTTCCTGCATAGCTCGATGGATGAAATCAAGCGGCGAGTTCCCGCCATGACGCCGTATAGATCCAAATACTTCAGGATGCGCTCGGCGAAAACGGATCTCGGTACGGCGACACGCCGGTGGCGTGCCATCAAAAAGCTCTACGTTTCGTCCAAGCTTCCGAGCCGCTGAGCACGAAGAGGCCTGCGATTACAGTACATCTGGAAACGCCGGTTTTGCGTGCCGAAACAGCAGGGCACCGATAACGAAGACGATAATACTCGCTGCCAGCACCAACGCTACTTCAAGCACATCCGGCTGGGCGCGGTGCAGCAGGGAATTACGATAACCAGTGACGATAATTGCCATCGGGTTGAATTCGGCGAATATCCGGATATTCGCCGGAAGGCGATCTAGGGAATAAAGAACAGGCGTGAACCAGAACCAAAGAAACATCAGGATCTGCAGAGCTTGTATGGTGTCTCGGACAAAGACATGAAGTCCTGCTACGATCCAGCCGATGCCTTGCGCAAGCATCAACGTCATCGCGATATACAAGAAGATCCAAAGAGTGGACAGAGGTACGCTGTAGAAAATGGTCAGCACCAACAGCAGAATTCCTAGTCCGATCAGGTGATGAACGAAGTTCGAGATCGTAATCGAAATCGGGAGAATCTCTGCTGGGATAATCGTCTTTGTAATTAGCTGAGCGTTATCCGAAATCGCCAGGCAATTGCGCATGATTGTATCGCTGAAGAGAAGCCAGGGTAGGAACCCGCAAAAGAAAAAAATTGCGAAGCTATTCGTGCCCGATTCCGGACCAAGCCGTGTCGGAAAGATCACCGTGAACACGAACGTGTAGCTCAGAAACGATACAAGCGGGTGGATCACCGACCAAAGGAATCCTCCCACCGATCCCACGTACCGGTATTTCAAATCCCGGAGCACCAAATTCTTCAAAAGGTTTCGATTGGCTATCAGCTTTTTGAACAGGTCGATCACCATGACTTCAATCTTATACAGGACATTTTTTCCCCTTGAAAGGGAGGTCCTTACCGTCTGAAGCAAGTTGGGCGAATATTGCCGTAACCTGACACGTATAAAATATTGATACTGTTGACATTTGCGTGAAGGGTACAATGCGAGCTTTGGCAGATACATTGCTTTAGCGGTTGGGTTACTCTCCCGCAACACCACGGGCGGCCGTGAGGCGCCAAGAAGAAAGAAGTTCAATGGCGGAATTGACAGATCGTTATCAGATCAGCGACCGGCGTCTGGCAGCGCAGTTTGCCGTGACCCGCGCGCTGGCCGAATCGTCAACCCTTTCGGAAGCAACGCCGAAGCTCCTGCAATACATCTGTGAGGCCGTTGGCTTTGAGCTTGGCGAGTTGTGGTGTGTGAACACGGAATCGAATACCCTTCACATTGAAGGCAGTTGGCACCTGCCGGCCTATGAGGTCGAGGAATTCGAGAAGGCGGGCCGTAAGACAATTCTTTTTCCCGGCATCGATCTTGTTGGACGGGTATTGCTGAGCGGACAGCCGGAATGGATCGACAATGTTGTCGACGATTCAAATTTTCCTCGCGCGTCTATCGCCGAGCGTGTGGGGCTCCACGGCGCCTTTGCGTTCCCGATTCCCGTGGCCGATCACATTAGTTGCGTCATGGCTTTTTACAACCGCCGGGTTGTGCAGCCTGATGACGAACTGCTTCAAATGCTCGATGCTCTGGGGCGGCAGGTCGGGGACTTCATCAAACGAACTCGAGCAGAGGAAGAACGCGATCAGTTGCTCATCTATGAACGTGTCGCGCGTTCCGAAGCTGAAACCAATGCCGAGAAACTCGAATTCTTGGCCGAGGCGAGCACGGTTCTCGCATCCTCACTGGATTACCACACGAATCTCATGACCGTCGCAAAACTGGCCGTAAATCGGCTGGCTGACTGGTGCGCGGTAGATGTGGTCGACGACAATAACGGCTTCCACCGTGTCGCCTTGGTTCATCGTGATCCGTCCCGAACCGAGTGGGCGAGGGAGTTTCAAAAGAAATTCTCCGCAAACGCAGCAGCACCCCACGGCGTCGCTCACGTCATGCGTACGGGAAAGGCAAAGATCTATACCGATATCCCCGACTCGATGCTTATCGCATTGGCCCAGGATGCCGAACACTTCAAGATTCTGCAGGAACTTGGGCTAGCTTCGGCGATGGTCGTTCCGCTTGTTGCCCGGGGCCGAACGCTTGGAGCTATCACGTTCGCCTCCGAAAATCCGGCACGCCGCTACACCGACAACGATCTTAGTTTTGCCGAAGATCTGGCGCGACGTGCGGCCTTAGGGATTGACAACGCCCGTTTGTTTAGCGAGACGCAGAAAGCCCTGCGTGAGGTGCAGAGCAAAACCGATGAGATACAACTCCTGAATCGAGAACTCGAACAGCGTGTGCGCGAGCGTACGGCACAACTGGAGGTGATGGTCAAGGAACTCGAGGCTTTCACCTATTCCATTTCTGACGATATGCGCGGTCCGCTCCGCGCCATCGATGGGTTCTCCCGCGTCCTGGCAGAGGAGTATCCGGAGAAACTGGACGCCGAAGGCAAGCGGCTTCTCAATATCATCCGGACAAACGCGCGCAGCCTCAGTGAATTGATCGATGGTCTCCTGACCTTTTCACGGTTGGGCCGTCAACCTTTGCAACAGAGCGATATCAATATGGAAGAACTGGCGAAGGCTGTCTTCGATGAGGTCCAGGTAGCAAATAGGGAAAGGCAACTTCTGCTGGAGCTGCATCACCTTCCGCCGGCGTTTGCAGACCGCGCGATGGTACGCCAGGTACTTTATAACCTCATCTCCAATGCGTTCAAATTCACTCGCCCGAAACATAACCCTGCTATCGAAATTGGTTTCCGTGGCGAGGGTAATCAACATACGTATTACGTCCGCGATAGTGGCGTCGGATTCGACATGCAGTACAGCAGTAAATTATTTGGTGTCTTTCAGCGCCTCCATACGGTTGAAGAGTTCGAAGGCGCAGGCGTCGGCCTGGCGCTGGTTCAGCGTATCGTGCTGCGTCACGGAGGACGCGTTTGGGCTGAAGGCAAAATGAACGAAGGAGCTACGTTCTACTTCTCGCTCCCAAAAGCTTGAGAGTGCAAACAATATGACCCCACTAGAGGACGTCGAGATCCTGCTCGTAGAAGACAATCCGAATGATGTTGAGCTGACTCTGAGAGCACTTCAAAAACAGAACCTGTCGAACAAGGTTTTCGTCGTGAAGGATGGTGCCGAAGCGCTGGATTTTATGTTCGCCTCGGGCCCCTATGCCCATAGGAAGGTCGACAAGCGGCCACGGGTCGTCCTGCTGGATTTGAAGCTGCCCAAGGTTGATGGTCTCGAAGTCTTGCGCCGAATCAAGACCGATTCGCGGACAAGTCACATACCCGTCGTTATGCTCACGTCTTCACAAGAAGAACGCGATGTGGTGGATAGTTACAACTTGGGCGTGAACAGCTATATCGTCAAGCCTGTGGACTTCAGTAATTTTGTCCACGCGGTCTCCGAGCTTGGAATTTATTGGGGAATTCTAAATAAGCTTCCTTACTAGAACTCCATGGCGCAACGTAGGCGAGGAGCGCCATACCCGGAAGCGCCGCCGCAACGCTACTGATTCAAGTCGCCCAATCGAGCCTCTGCAATTGCTATCACACGCTGCAGGAGCGTCTGTCCCGGTGGTTGCTGGTCGCTCGCGATGCGGTTCGATCCGATGTTCTGCTGCTCACGCATGACGTCATCGCCCGTCTGCTTGGGACAAGACGCGCAAGTGTCAGGGTCGCTGCCGGCCTGATGCAGCGCACGGGACTTATCAAAATCAGTCGCGGACAAATCACTATTCTCGATGCTCAAGGCCTCGAGAGCATGTCATGCGAATGCTATGGCATCCTCCGCGACCACGTACAGCGCTTGCAATCCTCCTGCGACTATATAAAGCCGTGCCATTGTTACACCTCTTGATCTGTTTGGGTCGCAATTGGAATACCAGGGCGGCGCAGCACAGATCAAAGAAGGTAAGATAAGTGTTGATGAATCCTATTTATCGCAGCGTCTTGAACCGCGACGTGAAATTTGCCGAACCGGGTGAGTTCGCTCCTGTAAAAATCGGGCGCATGTCCATCTGGCCGCCCGTTGTTCTGGCGCCGATGGCGGGAGTGACCAATTATCCGTTCCGGTCCATCTGCAAGGAGTTCGGCGCCGGTCTTTACGTCAGCGAAATGATCAATGCGCGCCCGCTGGTTGACGGCCGCGATAAGACGCTCAAGCTTGCCGATTTCGGTCCGGGTGAATTGCCAAGGAGTCTACAGTTATATGGGACCGATCCTTATTATGTTGCCGAAGCAGTGAAGCGCCTCATCAACGAAGGCCGAATCGATCACCTGGATATGAACTTTGGCTGCCCGGTTCCGAAGGTAACTCGTAGAGGCGGTGGCGCTGCCATTCCATTAAAACCGAATCTGCTCCGAAATATTGTCCGCGCGGCGGTGCGGAATGCTCAAACTGTGCCGGTGACGATCAAGTTCCGAATGGGAATTAACCTGGAATTTTTGACATTTATCACGGCAGGCCGTGTCGCCGAGGAGGAAGGATGCGCTGCGGTCGGATTGCACGCGAGAACCGCGGCGCAGCTCTATCACGGCCACGCTTCATGGGATGCGATTGCCGAACTGAAACAGGCCGTGAAGATCCCCGTTCTCGGCAACGGCGACATCTGGGAAGCCGAAGATGCTCTCCGCATGATGCGGCAGACTCGTTGTGACGGTGTCATTGTCGGACGCGGTTGTTTGGGTCGGCCGTGGCTGTTTCGGGACCTGGCCGATGTCTTCAACGGCTCTGAGCCGTCAGACCCTCCGCATTTTGGCGAAGTACTCGAAATCATGTTTCGCCACGCACAAAGACTGGCCGATTGGTTTGGGGAGCGTCTGGCCATGCATTCATTCCGGCGCCACTCGTCGTGGTACACCAAAGGTTTTCGGATGAGCGCGGAAATCCGTGCGGCATTGATGCGCGTTGAAACAGTGTCGCAATTGCTGAATCTGTTCTGCGATGTCGATCGCTCGCAGCCCTTCCCCCTTTCGGCCATGCGCGTCGTACGCGGAAAAGCCACCGGAACCCAAAAAGTCTCTCTGCCCGCGGGCTATCTCGATAACCTCGATGACGATACTCCTTTGCCCGGCTCCGGCGAAGACGCGGGCGACGGCGGCTAACGTTGTTTACCGCAATGCTGCAGATTTAGAATATATCTCCCACAAAGGGAATTGCGCCGGCCAGCGAATCCAGGGCGACGTTGATGACCATGCGAAGGATGGCGCTTTTCGCGATGCCGCTCTGCATGGCACGCGCGATGAGGATTGAAGAAACGACCGCGCCTGCCATATCGCCGAAGCCGGGGATCAGCCCGATCAGCGGATCGATTCCCAGGGCCCATGGACCGACGCGAATGGATTCGTCCATCAGCCAGGCGAGCCACTCGACGAGAGGATCTTCCTTTAGTGGTTCTCCTGCCATTGATCACCCGTGGCCTGAATTGCGACGCTAGTCGTTGGTGAGGGAACCGCCACGGCGTTGTGCGTTTCCATCCGGACTGACAACTTTGACCTTATCGTAACTGTATTCGATCTGCGCAAAGGAGCCATACCTACATTCAGCACGCGGCTTTCCGCTAACTTGAGGAATATTTTACGGTGCGTTTCCAATTTGACAGTCATACGATGATCTGGTAGTGATGCCGCCGTTCAGCACGCAATCGAGCGTGCGATCCAGGTGCAGCTTGCTGGAAGGATGCATACCATGGCCGGCAGATTTCGCCGCAACCTATCGAGCAAAAGGTTACTGGAGGGGTGAAACTCTTGGCGCTCACCTCCGGCGATGGGCTGCCGAGCGGCCCAATGCCGTCGCTGTTATTGCCGGAGAAGAGCAGCTAACATACGAAGACTTCAACGGGCATGCGGATACTCTAGCCATGCACCTGGGTCAGCTTAGATTGCGCAACCGGGACCGCATTCTCGTTCAGCTTACGAATTCTCCGCGATTTTTTATTCTGATCTTCGCGTGCTTCCGAATTGGTGTCATCCCAATCCTGACGCTCCCTGCACACCGTGAAAGCGAAATGGCTCACTTTGCGTCGCTTTCGCGTGCATCCGCGTATGTCGTGCCCGCTAACCTCGATTCGATTATGTTTCACTCGCGCGAGGAGTACGGCAACGTGTTCCTTCCATTCGGCACCTCATCGTGGATGGCGACGACGAGCGTGAATTGTT
>Ga0066685_10000937_pt1 | contig 11696 bp, 10 predicted proteins | sample GraSoiAngelo_134_FD_62305 | JGI IMG/M metagenome (GOLD analysis project Ga0066685, IMG submission 62305) | Grasslands soil microbial communities from the Angelo Coastal Reserve, California, USA - 14_0929_05_30cm | ecosystem: Environmental > Terrestrial > Soil > Grasslands | place: USA...
TCGGCCTCCTCCATGCTGTGGGTGCAGATGACGAGCGCGCAACCCTCCTTCTGCAGGTCCTGGAGATAGATCCAGGCGCGCCGCGCGCTGTCCGGGTCGAGGGCAGACGTCGGCTCGTCGGCGAGCACGAGCCTTGGCCGGTGCAGCGTCGCCCGGATCAGGGCGACCTTCTGCCGCATGCCTTTGGAGAAGGTGCCCAGCCACCGGTCGCCGGCGTCAGTGAGCTCGAACATCTCGAGCAGGTCGTCGATGCGGCGGCGCCGCACCGAGGGCTCGATGTCGTAGATGGCGCCGAAGTGGTCCAGGTAGGCGCGAGCCGACATCCGCTCATAGAGGCCGGGGACCTCGGGCATGAGTCCGACCCGGGCTCGAACCGCAGCCGGATCGTCCCCGGCGTCGATGCCGTCGACTTTGACCGAGCCCGCCGTGGGCAGCAGGACGCCAGCCATGCAGCGTAAGGCCGTCGTCTTTCCGGCTCCGTTGCGGCCGAGCAAGACCAGGCACTGCCCTTCCTCGACATTGACGGTGAGGTCTTGGAGGGCAAGCACGTCGCCGTAGCGCTTGGCAAGGCCTTCAACTTCCAGCACGGCTAGAGGATTGTGACGGGACGCGATGCCTAGAGTTGCGGTTTAGGTGGCGACGGGAACCGAGTCTCGATGCCTGGCCCGTACCTCCGAAACGAGCGGCGGCCCGAGCGCATGATCGCCGCCAGCGACGCGACGAACGCTGCCGCGCCGGCGAGCAGGACTCCGTAGACGGGCGCTCCAAAACCCTGGGCGGCGAGAGCGCCGATGGCCCCTCCAACCGAGGCCACGATCACACCCAGCATGCCGGGGAGAGTGACGAACGCGTGAAACATCGTGCCCACGGTGGGCGCGCTCACAGGGTCCAGGCCGAGCGTCTTCAGGGCTCCGGCGAGGTCGTCATATGAGCTGGTGATGAAGTTCGGCTCAAGCTCGGGATGCAACTCCAGGTATCCGTGGCGGAGCCGGTTCATCCCGACCACCCACTTGTAGTCGTCGCGGTTGAGCATCAGGAGGCGCCGAATGGTGGCGATGCCGGTGAAGAAGACGACGGTAAGCATGAAGATGGCGACGGTCACGAACGTCGGCCCGAAGCGGTCCGCCTGCGCGACGAGCGCCAGTGCGATCACAGCACCCGAGAGGATGGTCAGGAACATGTTCACGCGCCCGAGCGACTCCTGGTAGGTGAGGGCGCGCGTGGCGAGCAGGCTCCAGTGCTCAGTGGCCAGGATCTGCAGCACTTCGCCGTCGCGTCGGGTCGGAGGCAGCTCGGTCGACATCTAATCCCGTGGAAGGTAGCGCGGAAGCGAAGACAACGACGAAAACCCCCTCGAGTCGAGGAAGGCGGCGATGCCATCGTGGACCTCGGCGATCGCGTTCGGGTTGACGAAAGTGGCCGTGCCGACCTGGACCGCCGCGCAGCCCGCGACCAGAAATTCAAGCGCGTCCTCGGCTCGCATGATGCCGCCGATCCCGATCACCGGGATGTCCACCGCCCGCGCGGCCTGGTGCGCGAGATGGATCGCGAGGGGCCTGATCGCGGGCCCGGACAAGCCGCCGGTGCGGAAGCTGAGGCGCGGGCGGTACGCGTTGAGGTCGATCGACATCCCGACGAACGTGTTGATCGCGCACAGGGCGTCGGCACCCGCCGATTCCACGGCCCGAGCGATGACGCCGATATCGCTCACCATCGGCGTCAGCTTGACCCACACCGGCAGCTTGGTCCGCTTGCGTACCGCCTCGGTGACGGCGGCCGCCGCGCGTGGATCGTTGCCGAAGTACAGGCCTCCTTGCTCGACGTTGGGGCAGGAGATGTTGATCTCGAAGCCGGCGACGCCTGGGATCCCGTCCAGGCGCGCGGTCAGCTCCCCGTACTCGGACGCAGACTCGCCGTTGATGTTGACCAGCACGGGAAAGTCCCACTCCGCCCACCTCGGCGCGTAATCGCTGATCAGCGCGTCGGCTCCCGGGCCCTGGAGGCCGATCGCGTTGAGCATCCCGCTCGGCGTTTCGGCGATGCGCGGGGGCGCCGTGCCCTCGCGGGCGCGGAGGAAGATGCCTTTCGAAACCATCGCGCCGAGCGCACGCCGCTCGAGCAGAGGCACCTCGGTCCCGTAGCCGAAGGTGCCGGATGCGGCGAGCACCGGCCCGCGCAGCCTCATCCCGCCGATGACCACCGACATCTCAGCGGTCACGCCGTCACCGCGTACGAGAGGTGGGTCGGGAGCGCCGACCAGTCGACGTCGGCGGCGCGGTAGACCGGGCCTTCCTTGCAGGCGCGGTCGAAACCGCCACCCTTGAGCGGCACCGCGCAGCCCAGGCAGACGCCGGTTCCGCAACCCATGTAGGTCTCGAGGGCAACCTGGGCCGCGGGCCAGCGCTCGGCGAGCGCGGCGAGCATCCTGTTCGGCCCGCACCCGAGCACGACCTCCGCGTCCGGCGCCGCTGCCACCGCGGTCCCCGCGGTCCCCTGGGAACCATCGTCCGTGGCCCAGATCACGGTTTCACCGTCCGTCTCCGCGCACAGCTCGGCGGCGGTCCGTGCTCCGTGCACCCAGGTGACCCGCATTCCGGCTGCCCTCGCGTCCCTGGCCGCCAGAGGCATTGGCGCGACTCCCAGCCCGCCGCTGACGAGCACTGCCGTCTGCGGCCCCGCGGCCAGCTCGAATCCCCGACCGAGCGGCCCGAGGCAGCTGGCGCGGTCGCCGGGCTCCAGCGCCAGCAGCTGGGCGGTACCCGCGCCCACCGCCTTCAACACGATCTCGATGTGGTCGGCGCTGGCTCGATAGACCGAAAACGGACGCCGCAGCAAGGGACCTGGTGAGAGGGCGAGATTGACGAACTGGCCGGCGCGAACCGAGTTCGCGATCTCAGGCGCGTGCAAGCCGATCACGAACATCCCGCGGGCGACCTGGCGCTTGCTGGTTATCGGAGCGTCAAGCAGGAACAAGTTCACGCCACTCGCCGATCGTGCGCACCTCCATCTCGTCTGGAGCTGCGACCGCCGACTCGAGAAGTGCGGTGGCGGTGTCCAGCGAGGTGAGGCACGGGATCCGGCGCTCCACGGCCGCGCGGCGGATCTCGAAACCGTCTTTGAAGACGGGGTTGCCGTCACCCGGGTCTTCGTAGATGTTAGACATCGTGTTGATCACAAGCTGGACCTCGCCGCGGACGATGACGTCGACGACCGTCGGTCCTTCCTCGCCGATCTTTGCCACCACGCGAGGTGAGAAACCGGCCGTGCGCAATGCACGCGCGGTGCCGTCGGTCGCGACGAGCCGGCATCCGAGCTCGACGAGCCGCGAGACGATCGGGAACAGTTCCGGCTTGTCGGCGTCGGCGATGGTGAGCAGCGCCGCGCTGCCGCGCTCGACATGCATGCCCGAGGCCGCGAATGCCTTGCGCAGCGCTTCATTCAGCGTGCGGGCGATGCCGATCGCCTCGCCCGTGGACTTCATCTCCGGCCCAAGATACGAATCGACCGCCGGCAGCTTGTTCATCGAGAAGACCGGCGCCTTCACCGCGACGAGATCGCGCGGCGGCACCAGCCCGGTCGCCCAGCCGAGATCCGCCAGCTTTTCGCCCAGCATCACGCCTGTGGCCAGCTTCACCATCGGCACGCCTGTGACCTTGGAGAGGAATGGCACGGTGCGTGAGGAGCGCGGGTTTACCTCCAGCACGTAGACGTGACCGCGGTGGACGACGTACTGCACGTTCACCAGGCCGCGCAAGCGCAGGTGACGCGCGATGCGGACCGTGTAATCGACGATGTGGTCGAGCTCGCGCCGCTCCAGACCCGGCGCTGGATAGACCGCGTACGAGTCGCCGGAGTGGACCCCAGCTCGCTCGACATGCTGCATCACGCCAGGAATGACGACCGTCTCCCCATCCGAGATCGCGTCCACCTCGACCTCCAGTCCCTGGAGGTACTTGTCAACCAGGACCTGGCCGCGCGGCATGGCGCCGATCGCCCAGCCCATGTACCGCCGCAGCTCGTCGCGGTTGCGCACGATCTCCATCGCGCGCCCGCCCAGCACATACGACGGCCGCACCAGCACCGGGTAGCCGGCGCGTTCGGCGATGGCCTCGGCCTCCGCGACGGTGGTGGTCGTGCCGCCCACGGGCTGCGGGACGCCGATCGCGTCGAGCGAGTGCGCAAAGGCTCGGCGGTCCTCCGCGAGGTCGATTGCCTCGACGCTCGAGCCCATGATGGCGATGGATGCCTTGTCGAGGGGCTCGGCGAGGTTGATCGCCGTCTGGCCGCCGAACTGCACCAGCGCGCCGGCGACACGTTCGGCCTGTGCTACATGAAGGGCGCCGTCGAGGTCGAGCGGTTCGAAGTAGAGGCGGTCCGAGGCGTCGAAGTCGGTCGAGACCGTTTCTGGGTTGGAGTTGACCATCACAGCCCGCACGCGGGCCTCACGCAGCGCCCACGCGGCGTGGACCGAGCAGTAATCGAACTCGATGCCCTGGCCGATTCGAATCGGTCCGGACCCGATGACCAGCACGGTGCGCACATCAACCGGATTGCTTTCGGTCTCTTCCTCCCAGCATGAGTAGTAGTAAGGCGTCGCCGCCTCGAATTCGCCGGCGCACGTGTCGACGAGCTTGTAGGTGGGCTTGCCCGGCTCCACGGTTTCCCCGCGCAGGGCGGTGATCATCGAGTCGGAAAACCCGGCTCGCCTCAGCTCGCGGACGTCGCCCTCGACCTCCAGTCGCGCGATGTTGGCGAGCCGGTCGATGAACCACCTGTCGACGCCGCTCCGCTCCGCGAGCGACTCGGGTCCCGTGCCGTTGCGCAAGGCACTGAGCAGCGCAAAGAGGCGCCGGTCGTTCGGCTGATCGATCGTCTCGGGGCCTAGCTCCCACGCCGCGGGGGGCGTCTGCTCGAGCGACCGCATCGCCTTCACGAGCGCGGCCTCGAATGTGCGCTCGAGCGCCATCACCTCGCCGGTCGATGCCATCTGCGTCCCAAGCCTGCGGTCGCCCGCCGGGAACTTGTCGAATGGCCAGCGCGGAATCTTCACTACGCAGTAGTCGAGCGCGGGCTCGAACGCCGCGAACGTGCGGCCCGTGATCTCGTTGCGAATCTCCTCCAGCCGCCTGCCCACCGCGACCTTTGCGGCCACCCGTGCGATGGGATAACCCGTCGCCTTGGACGCGAGCGCTGACGAACGGCTGACCCGAGGGTTGACCTCGATCACGTAGTACTGCGAGCTCTTGGGGTCCAGCGCGAACTGGACGTTGCAGCCGCCCTCGATTCCGAGTGCCCGGATGATGCGGATCGCCGACGACCGCAGCATCTGGTGGTCGCGGTCGGAGAGCGTCTGCGCCGGAGCGACCACGATCGAGTCGCCCGTGTGCACGCCCATCGGGTCGAGGTTCTCCATGTTGCAGACCGTGATGCACGTGTCCGCGCCGTCGCGCATCACCTCGTACTCGATCTCTTTCCAGCCCCACAGCGACCTCTCGATGAGCACCTGGTGGATGGGCGACGCGGCAAGCCCGCGCGCGGCCACGCGGTCGAGATCGGCGTCCGTGGTCACGAAGCCTCCCCCTGTCCCGCCAAGCGTGTAGGCCGGACGGATGACGAGCGGAAGACCGGTTGCCGCGGCGAAGTCCTTGACCGCCTCCATCGACTCGCACACGCGCGAGACGGGAACCGGCTCGCCGATCTCCTCCAGCATCTGTTTGAAGGCCTGCCGGTCCTCGGCTTTGCGAATCGTCTCGATCGTGGCGCCGAGCATGCGCACCCGGTGGCGATCGAGCACGCCCGCGTTCGCAAGGTCGGTCGCGAGATTGAGCCCGGTCTGGCCACCCAGCGTGGGCAGCATGGCGTCGGGTTTCTCGCGCGCGATGATCCGCTCCACGGCTTCGACGGTGAGCGGCTCGAGGTAGACGCGGTCGGCCACCTCCTCGTCGGTCATGATCGTCGCCGGGTTGGAGTTGACAAGCACCGTCTCGATGCCCTCTTCGCGCAGCGCCTTGCAGGCCTGAGTCCCCGCGTAATCGAACTCGGCCGCCTGACCGATGACGATCGGGCCGGAACCCAAGATCAGGACCTTGCGCGGCCGCCGCTGTTCCGCACCTCCCCCGGCCACGGCCCTCGCCACCGGCGCCCTGCTGCGCACCATATCGATGAACCGGTCGTACAGGTGCTGGTTGTCCTGCGGCCCAGGGCAGCCTTCGGGGTGGTACTGGACGCTGAACACAGGCAGCGTGCGGTGACCGAGCCCTTCGACCGATCCATCGTTCAGGTTGCGCTGCGAGACGTAGAAGTCGCCGGCGGGGATCGAGGCCGCATCGACCTGGAACTCGTGGTTCTGGCTGGTGATGTGCACACGGCCGGTGTCGAAGTCCTTGACCGGATGGTTGGCGCCGTGGTGGCCGTACGGTAGACGCGAGGTGGTCGCGCCCGCGGCGCGCCCGAGAACCTGGTGGCCGAGGCAGATGCCGAAGATCGGGAGGTGGCCGAGCGCTTGCCGCGCCAGCTCGACCGGGCCGTCCAGCACCGCCGGGTCGCCGGGACCGTTCGATAGAACCAGGCCGTCCGCGCCCGTGGCCTGCACATCTGCCCAGGTGGCAGTGTGGGGCAGGACGACGACATGGCAGCCGCGCTCGCGCAGCGAGCGCAGGATGTTGGACTTGACGCCGTAGTCGACGACCGCCGCCAGCAGGCCGGCGCCGTCGCTCCGCCACCGCATCCTGAGCTCCGGCGGCAGCGGCTCCAGCCACTCCTCTTGTCTTGTGCGCGAGGCCTGGGCGACCAGGTCTTGCTCCGCCAGGGGTGTCACGCGGCGTGCGGCCACGGCGAGCTCGGCGAGCCGCGCCTCCGACGGCGCTGAGGGCTCGTGGACCAGCAGCGCGCGCAACGCACCATGGGTCCGGATGTGCCGCGTCAGCGCGCGGGTGTCGATCTCCGCGATCGCCGGGACGTTCCACCGCCGCAGGTATTCGTCGAGTGACGCCTCGCTGGAGTGATGGCTTGGCGAGGGGCAGGCCCATCTCACGACCAGCGCCCGCGCCCAGGGCCGGGCCGACTCCGCATCCGCGTCACGCACGCCGTAGTTGCCTTGGAGCGGATACGTCATGCAGACCATCTGTCCCGCGTACGAGGGATCGGTCAGGACTTCCTGGTAGCCGGTCATCGCGGTGTTGAAGACAACCTCACCCTCGCCCACCACGTCGGCACCGAGCGGCGCGCCCACGAAGGCTCGGCCATCCTCCAGGACGAGCGCGGCGAACAATTTCTCAGCCGGCAACGATCACCGCCTGGTCGATGCCGTCCTCTTCCGCCATCAGGACCTCGATGCGCTCAGAGTCGGCCGTCGGCACGTTCTTGCCCACGTAATCAGGACGGATCGGAAGCTCGCGGTGACCGCGGTCCAGGAGCACCGCCAGCTGGATCGCCCGCGGCCGGCCGAAATCCATCAGCGCATCCATCGCGGCGCGTGCAGTGCGGCCGTGGTGGATCACGTCGTCGACCAGCACCACCACCTTGCCGCCGATGTCCGGCAGCTCGCTGCCCGGCCGGTGGCCGTCGGGCGGCCGGAGGTGGAGATCGTCGCGATGGAGCGTCACGTCAAGGCGTCCGAACGGCACGGTGGCTTTCTCGAGCTTGGAGAGGGCGGTGGCCAGCCGTCGCGCCAGGACGTCGCCCTTGCTGACGATGCCGACCAGCACGACGTCCTCGACGCCGCGATTGCGCTCCACGATCTCGTGCGCGATGCGGGAGAGCGAGCGGCGGATCTGGTCCGCATCCATCACCGTCGCCTTCAGCCGGCCTTCGGCGATGCTCATGAAAGCAGCCTGTCCAGGAGCGCCATGCGAACGTGGAGGCCGTTGCGCGCCTGACGGAAATAGGCCGCGCGCGGGTCTTCGTCGACTTCGGGCGCGATCTCGTCGACCCGCGGCAGCGGGTGCATCAAGATCGCGTACTTGCGCATCAGCGCCATTGATCTTCTGTCGATTCTGTAGACGCCCTTGACTGCGTTGTACGTCTCAGGGTCGGTGAAGCGCTCCTTCTGGATTCGGGTCATGTAGACGACGTCGACCTCAGGCAGAACCGCGTCGAGGTCCTGCGTCTCGACCCAAGGCAGCTGGTGCTCGTCGAGGTGCGTTTTCAAGTCATCGTGCATCGCCACCTGAGGGGGCGCCACAAACCAGAACTTGATTTCCTTGAACTTGCTCAACAGGTAGGTCAGCGAGCGCACGGTGCGGCCGTTGGCGAGATCGCCGACCATGGCGACGCGGACGGTGTCGATCCGGCCGAGCTCGTCGCGGATCGTGTACAGGTCGAGCAGCGCCTGCGTCGGGTGCTGGCCCGGACCGTCGCCGGCGTTGATGATCGGCACCGTGCTGACGGCGGCGGCCCGCCTGGCCGCGCCTTCTTCGTTGTGGCGGAGCACGATCACATCCGCGTAGCCGCTGACGATGCGGATCGTGTCCTCGAGCGTCTCGCCTTTCGAGGCCGACGAGAACTCACGCGCGTTGTCGGTCCCCATCGTCGTGCCGCCAAGCCGCAGCATCGCCGCCTCGAAAGAAAGGCGTGTCCTCGTCGAAGGCTCATAGAAGAGCGCGGCCATCACCTGCCCCGCCAGCCGTCCCACGAAACGATGCGGTTCGCCCTTCATCTCTTCAGAGCGTGCGAAGAGATCTTCGAGGAGGGTCCGGGAAAACTGCTGGCTTTCGATCACATGGCCCATTCGCGAGGTGATGGCCACGGCTAAAAGCCAGCCTGCAGGCGCTTTCTTGTGCGCCCTGCGCACGCCCGGCGTACGTGCCGCATCCGCAACGTGATGGCCATGAAAAAATCTCCTTCCCGGGCTCACTGGTCCGGACTTAAAGGACTTCGCGCGAAAGTCTAGCAACAACCGGTAATGTCTGCGGGCGGTGAACAAGCGACCTGGGCACGTGACGGTCACAGTCGAAACGGGCTACTGCTCGTTCTGCGGTCGCCCGCGCAACCTGCGGCGCGAGGAACATCAACTCGGCACGCTGGTGCGGTCGATCGTGACCTGCGAGACCTGCCACCGGACCCTGACGAGCTCGATCGGCGTGGCAGCGGTCGAGGCCGCTGCGGAGGAAATATCCGGCGAGGCCCCGGCGCCGGTCCCGGCCCCGGCTGCGGCAGAGGCGGTGAAACCCACGCCTGCACCCGCCAAGCGCGCAACCACGACCGCAGCCAAGGCCGCCGCAGCATCGGCCAAGGCCAAGGCCCCATCCACAGCCAAGAGCGCGGCCAAGACCGCGTCCAAAGCCAAGGCGCCTGCCAAAAGCAAGTCTCCGGCCAGGCGGAGCACCGCCAAGAAGAAGTGAGCCCGGCGGCGGTCAGGGTCGACCGCCTCGAAAAGACACTGGGTCCGAACAAGGTGCTGCGCGGCATCTCCTTCGACGCGCAGCCCGGCGAGATCTTCGGGCTGCTGGGACCGAATGGCGCGGGCAAGACGACGACCCTGCGCATCATCTGCACGCTGCTGGCCCCCGATGCCGGATCTGTCGAGGTGCTCGGATTCGACACGCGCGTCGCACCGCAGGAGGTGCGCCGGCGCGTAGGCGTGGTCACGGCGGAGATCGGCATCTACCCACGCCTCTCCGCGCGCGAGAACATCACCTACTTCGCGGAGTTGAGCGGCGTCCTCGATGGTGAGCTCCTCCGCAGGGTCGATGGCGTGATCGAACGCCTCGACATGGGCTCGTTCGCCCAGCAGCGAGCCGAGAGCCTTTCGTCGGGCCAGAAGCAGAAGGTCGCGATCGCCCGCGCCATCGTCCATGACCCGCCGGTCCTGATGTTCGACGAGCCCACCTCGAACCTGGACGTGCTCGCATCGCGCGAGATCCGCGACTTCATGGTCGAGTCGAGAGGACGCGGCAAGTGCGTCATCTTCTCGACGCATGTGCTGCACGACGCCGAGCGGCTGTGCGACCGGGTGACGATCATCCACCAGGGCCGCGTCGTGGCCAGCGGCACCACCGCCGAGGTGCGCGGCAATTTCCGCGAGCTGGAGGATTCTTTCTTGTCTCTGGTCGAGGCCGCGCCATGAGCTCGGTCGCCATCGTGTTCTGGAAGGAGCTCCGCGAGATCCTTCGCGACCGCCGCACGCTGGTCGCGATCGCGCTCGCCGCGCTTGCAACCCCGATCGTGCTCTTCGTGATCTCCCAGGTCTCCACCCACACCGCCGCCCAGACCTACACGGCGGGGTACTCAGGTGACATTCCGGCCGGCCTCGGCATCCTGTTCGACACCACAGGGCTGAAGCTCGAGCGCGTCGCCGACCCGGCGGCGGCGGCCAAGCAGGAGGTGGACATCGGCATCGTGTTCACGTCCAGCGGGATCGAGGAGTACTACGACCCCTCCCGGCAGAGCGCGCAGATCGCCGACATCCGGCTGCAGACGTTGCTGGGTCGCTACGACGCCGCCAGGATCGCAGCCTCCCTGCAGCAGAAGGGGGTTGATCCGTCTGTGCTGAACCCGCTACCGGTCACCCTGCACCCGCTGAGCTCGCCGACACAGGCCGCGGGCAACTCTTTCCTGAGCTTCTTCCTGCCTTACATCCTGATCACGATGAGCCTGACAGGCGGATTGTCAGCCGCCCTGGACAGCTCGGCGGGGGAGCGTGAGCGCAAGACGCTGGAAAGCCTGCTGCTCACGCCGGCGCCGCGAGGCCAGATCCTGATCGGCAAGATCCTGGCCGTGAGCCTGATCAGCCTCACCGCCGCCATCGCTGCGATCGGGTCGATGCTGATCGCATTGAGCCAGATCTCTTTCGGCATCAGCGGGCAGCAAGCCCAGATCACCCTCACGCCGCTGGCGGCGGTCGTGATGGTCTGGCTCGCAGTCCTGCTGGCGGCCTCGTTCAGCTCGCTAACCATCGCCCTCGGCACCCTGGCCCGCAACTTCCGCCAGGGGCAGGCTTACGCCACACCGCTGTACTTCATCACGATCTTCCCGGCGGCGATGGTGCTCTTCATCCCGGACTTCAGCCCGAGCCTGTGGTACTACCTGATTCCGATCCTCAACGCCGTCCTCGTGCTCCGCGACGCGATCGTCCACAACGCGCTTTCCTGGAGCCCTCTGATCGTGACCTCGGCCAGCCTGATCCTCACCGGCGGCCTTTGCTTTTACGCCGCCCTGAGGCTGTTCACTCGTGAGGCGCTGTTGGTTCGCTCGTAACCCGCCGGTGGTGGCAGACTGTTATGGGTAACGATGGGACGCCTTGAAGAAAGGGACCTGCGCAGCCTCGAGCGCAGAAGCATGTACACGATCTTCCATCCCCTTGACGTGGACGAACCACTGCCGCGGGAGCTGATCCAGGAGGGGTGGCGGCACCGCATGGGCGAGATCCGATTCGTCGAGCTCACGGGCGCGCTCTACCTGCCGGCCTTGATCGTCGTCCTGCTCGTGCTCGGCTCGATGCACGTCAATCCTCTGCTGGGGTTCATCGTCATGGCGTCGCTGTTGGTGGGTTTTTTCGTCTACGCGCTGTCGGCCCGGTACCGATAGCCGGCGCCCGGTTCGGCGTATAACCGTGCCATGACCCAGGCGGTGATCGTGGCTTACGGTCGCTCCCCGATCGGACGGGCGCGGAAGGGTTCGCTCGTCGACGTCCGGCCCGACGATCTCGCCGCGCACGTCGTCACCAAGGTTCTGGACAAGGTTCCCGAGCTCGACCC
>Ga0066685_10000949_pt1 | contig 11666 bp, 8 predicted proteins | sample GraSoiAngelo_134_FD_62305 | JGI IMG/M metagenome (GOLD analysis project Ga0066685, IMG submission 62305) | Grasslands soil microbial communities from the Angelo Coastal Reserve, California, USA - 14_0929_05_30cm | ecosystem: Environmental > Terrestrial > Soil > Grasslands | place: USA...
GGCGAAATGCTGGAAGGTTATTTGACTCCATGCTCATGAGCTCTCCGCGTCGCTGGCTCTGGTTCGTTCTGCCGATTCCAATTGCGCTGGGACTTGCGCGCCTTCGACTTGATGTTGAAGTGCTCAACCTGCTGCCCGCCGACGCGCCCGCTGTGCAAGGGCTGAAAATCTACCAGCAGCATTTTGCCAACGCGCGCGAGTTGATTCTCTACGTTCACACCGCCGACAGCGAAACGACTGAGAGCGCCGCGCGCGCCATCGCCGAGCGCCTGCGTCGCGAAACCAATCTCGTCGCCGAAGTCACCTGGCAGGCCCCGTGGCTCGAACATCCCGCGCGAGCCGCCGAACTGATCGCCTACCTGTGGCTCAATCAACCGCCGGAAGCTTTTGGTCAACTGACCAACCGTCTCGCGGCCACGAACCTCAATTCGTTGCTGACGACCGCGCGCGACGCACTGGCCACGTCCCTGTCGCCCGGCGACCTCGCGCGGCTCAGCTACGACCCCTTCGGGCTCACCAGCCTCCCCGAAGGCGCGACGGGTTCCGCCCCTCATTTTGGCGAGGGACAGGAGATGTTCACTTCGGTCGATGGCACATTTCGTCTCCTCTTTGTCAAAGCGCCCAGCGAGCTGGCGAGCTACCGCGAATGCGCGCATTGGCTCCAAGCGGTCAGGCGAACGGTGAACGAAGCGGTACCGCCCGCGCGCCGGTCGTCAGACGGCGTCGCCATCGGCTACACCGGGCGCCCGGCCTTCGTCACCGAGATCGCCGGTGGCATGGAACGCGATGTCACGACCTCGGTCGGCGGCACCTCGCTGATCATCGCGATGTTGTTCTGGCTGGCGCATCGACGCTGGCGGCCCATGCTGTGGCTGCTCACTTTGCTGGCGCTGATCCTGGCCGGCACGCTTGCCCTGGGCGGCCTGATCTTCGGCATGGTCAACGTCGTCAGCATGGGGTTCGCCGCCATCCTGCTTGGCCTGGCGGTGGACTATGCCGTGGTGCATTACCAGGAAGCTCTGGCGCATCCCGACCTGTCCGTGCCGGAAATCCGCCGCGCGATTGCGCCGAGCATTTTCTGGGCGGCGGTCACGACCATCACCGCGTTTCTGGTCTTGAATTTCGGCGGCCTGCCCGGATTGGCCCAACTCGGATCGCTGGTGGGCGTTGGCGTGGGACTGTCCGCCCTGGTGATGATCTTCGCCTTTTTGCCGCCGCTTTTTCCGGACCGAAGCCAGCCCGGACCCAAAACAACCGAGACCACTCAAGCGCACGAACCCAAAGCCTCACGACCGCTCAGACCGACTGTCACCAGGTCCGTTTTTGTAGGAACAGGGCTGCTGATTTTTTCCGCTTCAGGCGCGCTCTTTTCAGGCCATCCCAGGATGGACGCCACCGCCAACGCGCTGCGTCCCCGAAACAGTCAGGCTTATGCCGCCCTCGAGACCATCAAACAGCAACTCAACCAAAAGCGCGAGCCTCTTTGGCTGATCGTGGAAGGCCGAAATGAAGGCGAAGTCGCCCGGCGCCTGGGCCAGGTGGCGCCCCTGCTCGACGAGGCGGTCTCCTATCACCTCCTTTCCGGATTCACTTTGCCCACCGCGCTCTGGCCGCGGCCGGAACTCCAGGCGGCCAATCGCGCAGCCGCCCGACAATTGGCCGCTGAACGCCAACTGCTCCGCGTTTGCGCCTTGTCCAACGGGTTCGCCAGCAACTCGCTGGCGCTGACCGAAGGCATCCTGGACGCCTGGCAACAGGAGAGCGCGGCAACCGGCGTTTTTTGGCCGACCAATCCGATGAGCGCATGGGTTTTTGAAAAATTGGTTGCGCGCACGCCGACGAATTTTTACGCGCTTGGGCTCCTCCACACTGCCGGTGACAGCGCGACTCTCTCCCCCGCGGCCTTTGCCCACCTTGAGTGGCAACTCCCGCGCGACGGAGTCTGGCTTTCCGGCTGGGAGTTGTTGGGCGGCGCGATTCTGTCCAGTGTCAAAAGCAATTTGTGGAAGCTCGTGCTGCCGATGGCAGGCCTGGTCCTGCTCTCCCTTTGGCTCGCTTTTCATCGTTTCGCGGAAGTGGTCCTGAGCTTGAGCATCCTGTTCATCAGCGGACTCTGCCTCCTCGCCGTCATGCGAGTCTCGGGCTGGTCCTGGAACCTGCTCAACCTGATGGCGCTGCCGTTGATTCTCGGGACTGGCGTAGATTACAGCATCTTCATGCAACTGGCGCTTCGCCGTCATCGCGGCGATTTGACTATTGCCTACCGCTCCGTCGGACGCGCGCTGTTGCTCTGCGGCGCCACGGCCGTCTCGGGCTTCGGTTCGCTGGCCTGGTCGAGCAATGCCGGCATGGCGAGTCTCGGCCAGGTCTGCGCGGTGGGGATCGCTGGCAACATGTTGATCTCGGTCTTTCTACTGCCGGTCTGGTGGAAAACCTTCGTCGGTCAGGAGTCGAACGCCGAAAGTCCGGAACCGGAATCGGCGCCGGCGCAATCCTCACGTTTCCACTCTCGACTGGCCAGGCCGTCACGCCTTTACCGGGCCGAACTATGGCAAATCGGTCTTGCGATTGCGCGAAAATTACCGCCCCGAACAGCAGCCGGATTGAGCCGCGTTCTCGCGGACGTTTATTGGACACTCGCCCGCCGCCGGCGGGCGGTGGTGGTTCGCAATCTTCTGCCTCCGTTCGGCGGGGACCGCGCCGCCGCTGAAAAAACCGGCCGTGACTTGTTGCGAAATTTTGCCGGAAAGCTCGCTGACCTCTGGCGTTACGAAAGCGGACAGCCCATCGCTCGCATGTTTGACGAGCTGACCGGCTGGGAGCATTTCGCCGCCGCGCAATCCACCGGACGCGGCGTCCTGCTGTTGACTCCTCACCTGGGCAATTGGGAATTCGGCGCCCCGCTCCTCGCTCAACGAGGCGTCAAACTGCTCGTCATCACTCTTGCCGAACCGCACGGGCGTCTGACCGGCATCCGCCAGGCTTCACGCGCCCGCTGGGGCATCGAAACCGTCGTCATCGGTCACGATCCATTTGCGTTCGTCGATATCATTCGCCGGCTCGAGGCGGGCGCGACCGTCGCGCTGCTGATGGACCGTCCGCCGCAGGAGAGCGCCGTAATCGTGGAATTGTTCGGCAGAAAATTCGCGGCCTCCATCGCCGCGGCGGAACTCGCCCGCGCGTCCGGCTGCGTTCTGTTGCCCGTCTATCTGCTGCGCAGAGACAATGGCTATACAGCGCACATCCTGCCGGAGATTGCCTACGAGCGCGCGGCGCTGCGCGAGCGCGAAGCGCGCCACACGCTCACCCAGGAAATCATGCGTGCTTTTGAACCCGCCATCCGCCAACATCCCGACCAATGGTATCACTTCGTTCCGATCTGGCTGTAACGCGCCGCCTCAAGAGTAGCCGCCGACGTCAGGAGGCGGACAGAACGCGCCGCTTTGCCGGGGAAATCCGCCTCCGGGCCTCGATTTGTCTGTTCTTCGCGTTATTTGGCGTGTTTAGCGGGCGGCTATCCGCCTCCGACACCAACTCCTCTCTCGGCGCCTGGCTCAATGCTCAGACCAACATCCAGACCTGGTCCGCGGAAGTCGTTCAGACCAGGGCGTTGAAATCGTTGACCCAACCGCTCACGGCGACCGGACACGTCTGGTTCGCTGCCCCGAACCGTTTTCACTGGGAACTCGGCAACCCGCCACAAACCATTGCCGTGCGGCAGGCCGGGCAGATGCTGGTCATTTACCCGAAGCTGAAGCGCGTGGAAAAATATCCGCTCACCGGCGAGCAGACCGGCCAATGGCGCGACACCCTCGCCCTGCTCGAAGCCGGTTTCCCGCGCAGCCAAAGCGAACTGGAGTCGCGCTTTCGGGTGATCGCTCAGACGACCTCGAACAACGTTCACGAAGTCACGCTGCAACCCAGGTCGCCTTCAGCGCGTCGGCTGATGCCGCGGATCAAAATCGCTTTCGCGACAAACGACTGCTCGTTGCGGGCGACCGAACTTCAATTCGCCGACGGCTCCACTCTGCGGAATGATTTTACCAACGCCGTGCTGAATCCGAAGCTCACTGATTCTACCTTCACGCCGGAACTGGCGAGCGATTTCAAGGTGGTTGAGCCCCTGAAGCCCAAGTAACATCTTTTGAAGAGCAATGCACAACGCGATGCCAGTGGTTGCTTTCCACGCTCCCCTACTCTCTGCCCATGGGAAAGCGAGAATCGTTCACCACCGGGGCGCGGCCTTGGATGTAGCTATACAGGTTTCCAACCTGCCGTATCGCCGATTTCCAATCGGCAGAGCGTCGCCGCCTCCCAAACTTCGGGACCCGGGACGAAGCGACTGTGGGTTGAAAACCCGCGATACCGGGGATCGCAAGTCTGCGTTACCGCGCGGAGTCGCCACGGTTTCCCAAAATGGTTATGAACGAGGATCTGACTGCCGCCCTTGACCTGTTGCCGCACGGCTCGGAGTTTCGATTCCTCGATCGTTTGTTAAGCCTTGAGCCGGGAAAAAGCGGGGCCGGTGAATACGCGGTGCGCGGCGACGAGCCGTTCTTGCGCGGGCATTTTCCCGGCCGACCCATGATGCCCGGGGTCCTGTTGGTGGAAGCCGCGGCGCAATTGGCGGGCGTAGTCGCGCAAAGTGACCAAGCCATTCCGCCGCTGCCCGGCCTCAAGCTGACCGCGATCCGCGGCGCAAAAATCCTCGGAAGCGCAAAACCGGGCGAGATCATTCGCTTTGAAGCGCGCCTGTTGGGTCGAATGGGAAACCTGGTGCAGGCACAAGCGACGGCGTCGATCAATGCCAGGACCGTGTTACAGGTCGAGCTGACCCTCGCCGGAGAGCCGCTGGCTTCGAGGTAAGCCTCCGGCTTGCCGTCCTTGTCCTCTGACTTCAGAGTTCGAATTCGTCGCCTTGCCAATCACAGCCAAAACTTGACGTAACCGTCGCTCAACACGCTCGCTTTGTGTTCCGCAATCGCTCGAAACGCCGCGTCCATCGAGTCGCCGCTGACTTTGGCTGCGGCTTGCGCACTGAGCCCTGCGCCGGCAATCGGTTCCAAAGGAAACCAATAGCGCTGTCCGGTACTTAACGATTTTTCCAGGCGGCCAGACGCTTCTTCAAACGGCTCAGATTCGATGCCGCCCGAATCATCTTCGGAAAATCGTCCGCCACTTGTTTGAAAGCAGGCACCTCGCCCCATGCGGTGACCGTGAACATTTCTGTCGCCCGTTTGGTGTTGATGCCCAGTTCGCGAGCGCGGCGGCCCAGACGCTGCCGCAACGTCTTCCTCCAGTCCTCGAACGAGGTTCGCGCCTCCAGATCGTGGCGGCCAACCCACGGCAACCATTCCCTGACCTGCGACTGATGGCACCAGGCCATTTCTGCGATTTTTTGAAACGCATCCTCAACATCGACCGTAAAGTCAAACGAGTTCGCGCCGAACATATAGCCGTCATAAACGTTCAGGATCACCGGCACCTTGCACGGCTTCGATTTCGTCTCGTCCGCGGGGAATTCCGGTGTGAAGGCGTGCGGCACGTTGATCATGTAAGCGACTTTGCGCACGGCTTCCGCCACGGCGACATGGTCAACGTGGATGCCGGCCAGCGTATCGGCGGGGAGCGGCGGGCAAAACAAATAATCCGGCTCAAAATCCCGAATTGCTTTCCACAACGCCGCCAGCAGGTCAGTGGTTACTTGCAGACACGCCTCGCGTGGGACCTCGCCGTTCGGGTAACGCAATGGTTCGAACTCGTAACCGCCGATTTTTGCGGAGGCCAGTTGCTCTTGCAGGCGAATTCGGCCGGTTTCTTCCCGCGTCTGAAAATGATGCCCTGCCTTGCCATCGGTGCACACGATCACTTTGGCGCGGAGGCGGCGGCCGAGTTTGCGCTTCCACATCTCGAACGTGCCTGCGGCGGTGAATTCGTAATCATCGAAATGAGCGTGGATAGACAGGATATTCATTCGCTGCGCAGGCATCCAATCATAATCGCTCGATAGCTTTGTGATTCACTCCTTCTCGTCGGCCTCCCCTTCTTCGTCGTCACTCTGCCACCGGGGATAAACTTCGGGGCCCAACTCGCCACGGCGAATCAATTCCTGCAGATCGCGAATGATGGTACGGCGGGCGACTTTGAACTGACGGGACAGCGCGGAAATGTTTGGGCGTTCGTCCGATTTCGCGAGCAGTTGACGGATTTGCGTCTGACGACTGAGGCGGTCGGTGGATCGGCTCAGCAATTCCTGCGCGTCCAGGCGTTTGGACCGCTCGAGCGCTTCGAATTGCCGGACGACCTCCGTCTGGCCGCACTCCGCGAGCGCGGTCTCAACCGTGCGTCTCAGCTCATTCAAGTCCGCCGGTTTGGTGATGCAGTAATGCGCCCGCCGCGGCCCTTGCAACGCATGGATTTGCTGGTGCACTTCCAGAGCGCCGGAAACGATAATGATTGGCACGTGCGGCAGCAGTTCCTTGAGCTCGCCTAGATAATCCAGGCCAAGTTCTCCCTTCGCCAGGATATGGTCGAGGATGATGAGGTCTGGCGGGCTTTGAGCGAGGGTTCTGAGGGCTTCGCTGGCCGTGGCAGTGCGAACAAGTTGATATTTTCGCAACGCTTCTTCGTAAATCTCATACTGGAGATCGTCGTCCTCGATGATGAGCAACCGCGGGCTGTTCATGAGTAGCATCCTCGATTCCAGAATCGCGCATCGGCGTCACGAACCGCCCCCTCACCCCGTCCCTCTCCCCGTCCGAGGGGGAGAGGGTGCCCGAAGGGCGCGTGAGGGGGGCGATTCATGGGTGACTGCAATCTATCAGGAAAACCGCAGGATGCACAACAATTTGACTCGCCGGATTGGAATGCCACGGCGCATGGCCGATCAACTTTCCGACTCGACGGCAGCCGGGATGAGGATGGTGAAAGTGCTTCCTTTGCCTTGCGTTGACTCCACCATCAGGCCGTAGCCCATTTCCTTCGCGATTTCATAGACCATCGACAAACCCAAACCGGTGCCGTGACGTGTGGAAAAGGCCTTGGTTGTGAAAAACGGCTCGAAGATTCGCGGCAGGACCTCGGGCGCGATGCCGGAACCGTGGTCCTGGACAGAAATGTAAACGAGCGGCGGCTGGGCCGCCGGCGCAAGCACCAGATTCGACGGCGCCCGTTCCAAACGCCCGGTGCGCAGCACGATCTGCCCGTGGCCCCCCATCGCGTCGGCCGCGTTGAGGATGAGATTCAGCAACATCTGCTGAATCAATTCGCCAAGGCCCCGGATGTGCCCTGCAGGCGTGCCCGGCTCCAATCGCAGTGCGACTTCGTGTTGAAACTGGTCACCTAACAGCCTTTTCATCTCGGAAACGAGCTGGTTTACGTCGCACAGCTTTTCCTCTTTCCCCGCCCGGCTGAACCCCAGCATCGCTTTCACGATACCGGATCCCTGCTCGACCATCGTTTTGATTCGATCGACGCGGGTCCGGATTTTCTCAGGATCGTCAAGATTGGTTTCGATGATTTGCGCCGAGCCTTTGATGATGGAGAGAATGCTGTTGAAGTCATGCGCGATGCCGGCGGCGAGCGTGCCCAGCGCCCGCATTTTCTGGCTGTGCAATAATTCCTGGTTTGCACGTTCCAGTTCCTTCGTCCGCTGCGCCACGATTTTTTCCACCACCGCATAACTGCGCGACAGGCGCAAATGGCGGTTCACTGCCAGCCACGCGAGAAACAGGGTCACGATGGCGCCACCCGCGGCGATTCCGATCAGCCGTGGTTCCCGGAACCACGGAACCACCGAAATAAACTCGTAAATCTCCGGCTCCAGTTCCTCGTTCCAGTTGCGGTCCATGGCGCGGATGGCGAACCGATGTCTGCCCGTCGCCAGATTGGTAAACGTTGCCGACCTTTCGGAGGAATACGGCGACCAGGGAGCTTCATCCAGCCGATGCGAAAACAGTAAGCGGTCCGGCTGGGTGCAGTCCCATTTGTCCCGTCCTTGAAAATTGAAAGCGACCTCCTCCGAAGCATAGACCCGCTTCGGGTTTTCCGCGCTGGTGATCGAAGCAACCGGCGGATCAGGGTCGGCAGAACGATGATACAGGCTGATCCCCTTCGCGGTCGCCGCCCAGATTTCGCCACGTCGGTCCTGCCGGACGCAGAATACCTCTCTCGCCGGCAATCCCTCCTGCACGCTGTTGGCCATCCACGAGCCATCAGCGAAACGCCACACGCCGCTGGCTGACGCCACCCAGATGCTCCCGTCGCGGGCCTTGAGCATGGCGTGGATTTGGTCCAGTCCGAAGCGCGTCACTGACCAGGTCCTGCCGTTGAACTCGGAGATTGCGTCCTCGCTGGCGTACCAGATTCTGCCTTTGCCCGCTTCGAGAAGTTCAACCGGGTGTCCTTGCGCGGCGGTCGTCTGCTGGAAGGTCCTGGTCTTGTTGTCCCATACGCCGAGGCCAAGGTTGCTGCCAAGCCACACCGCCTCATTCTCGGTCGTTCGCAGGAACACGAGTTCATTGCCCAAACTCCAATCCGCCTTCGGCTCAAAGAACGCGTCAAAGCTCTCACCGTCGAACGTCTCCAGGCGAAAACCGCCTGAAGAGTCCGGCGCGACCGTCTGAGCGCAAAGATTGGTTTTGAATTCTCCGAGGATGGCGCGGACCTCGCGTCCGGCCGGATGAACGACCGGCAAAAACACACTCGTCCGCGGATCAAAAAGGAAAACGCGACCGACCGAACTGATGATAATCCGACCATCCGGAGAATTGTAGAGCGCGCTGGAAGGCTGGAACGCAGGCGAAAAGCCAACCGGCCATTTGAAGGTTTGCAGTTGCCCGTTTCGCAATGCCAGCAACCCGTTCGTGCTCGCGAACCAGGTCCCGCCTTTGCGGTCTTCGAGCATGCTGAACACGGGCGCATCGACCGAAACCAACTCGGGAGGCACGCGCCAGGTCTGCAGTGAATGCCGCGCCAGACCTTCGGTCGTCGCCAGCCAAAAGACGCCGTTGGGTTCCGCGGCCACATCGTAATACTGCGGGGCGCGCAAACCAGGGACCTGCACTGTTTCCCAAACGCTTCCTTGTCGCTTGAATAGCGCGCTGCGCGTCGCAGCCCACATCGTTCCGTCCACGTCGCGCCAGGCGTAGCAGCGGGTCTTGTCGGGCGCTGGAATCGGCGTGGCCCAGGTTTGGCCGTTGAAATACAGCACAACCTTGGCGCCGCTCGAGGGCGACTCGGCCACGACAGTGACGCCGCCTTCGTCGTCTTCAAAAGGTCGCTCCAGGTTTTGGACCCGCCAGGCCGGTTCAACCGGGAAGGACTGCCACAACGACTCCGGCGTCAAACGCCGGACCGGGCCCGGCAGTTTGGCCAGGCCGTTGCTGCCGCTGAGCCAGGCACCGCCGTCGCGCGCCTCGACCATCTCGTTGAATCGTCCCAGTTTCGTCTCTCTGGCCTGGCGAAGGACGCTGGTTCTGTTTTGTCCGGAGTCGAATTCCAACAGCCGGTCCGGCAACACCGCCAGTAAATGGTCCCGTTCGGCGGGCAACAGCGGTACCGGTCGGACCAATCGAAGCGCGCTCGATTGATTTTCCGCCTGAATCTCACTCACCGGATACTGCACCCATTGATCACGCCGGTACTCCATTACTCCGTCCGCGTAAAGGCACCAGATTTGGCCGGACCGACTTTCGTACACCGGGTAGTTGCCGCGCCCGGAAAAAGGAATACTGCGCGCTTGAAAGCCATCCAGCCAACTGGCCGGACCGCTGCTATGCTTCGCCCAGACATTGCCGCGCGGACTCACGGTCACCGCAACCAAGGATGAATCGGCCAGGCCGTCTGCAGCCCGATAAATTCGCCACCGCGAACCTCCTTCCGAGCGGCAGCGCAGGGAACAACTCAGCGCCAAGGCGGACAAAAACAGGACCCAAAATTTGCGCGCCATAATTTTTCCGGCCTCGAGCGATCTGATTCCGTCAGCTTCAGCGTGGTAAGTAATTTCCAATGGATGTCCCGTGCGGACACTCCCCTCACCCTTCCCTCTCCCCTCATCGGATGAGGGGAGAGGGAAGGGTGAGGGGTGCGTCTGGACATTCGACCATCGGTTTCATTTCGGAAATTTCTAATTCGTCTGAACGATTGCTCGGCTGTCCGATGGACGCAAGTCAAAGCTTGGGCCGCCGTCAGAACGCGAGAAACTATCGCGGTGATTCTCCGATCGATTCCCGCGTAATGACTCACCGTGGTCCAGTGCTGGAGGTCTGGGGAGCTTTCTTTTGTTGCGAAGCACGACTCGAATGGAGATTTTGTCGGGGTGCGCCAGCTTCAAACCGATGATTCTGCAACTGTGGCAGCCCTCTGCCGCTTTGGCTCAAACCTGCTGCGACCGGTGCTTCCCAGTCGCACCTAAATTCCCATGCAACTGAAAAACATCATCAGGGTATGCCTGATTTGTTTTGCTTCCGCCATTCCTCTTATCCGCATGTGTGTCACTGCTGGCGAACCACCCAATGATCCCGGCTCCAGATGGAGCGCGGAACAATACGCCCGCAAAACGATTTATCATTCAGTGCAAAAGCCCGGGTACACCTGCTGGCTCGGCGCATGGCAAATGCCTGATTACAGCCTGATGATCACGTTTAAAGAAGTCACAGGACCGGCGCAGGGAAGGCCGCGGGCGAAAGTCGAATGGCAGGAAGCGTTCGGATTGATGAAAGTCGATCCGGCGCGGGATTTTACGGGCCTGCTCATGGCGGATATGTATCTACGTTCCACGAATGGCGGTTCAAACTGGAGTGTGGTCGCTGCGGCCGCTTACGCGGGGCCGAGCATTGGCTATGCGTGGGGAGGGTCGCATTGTCCGTTGCCCGATGGTGCCATTTTGCGCGCTGTGGATGGATCGGCGGTCCCAGGGATGAATCTGCCGCGCCGGGTCTTCTTTCAGCGTTCGCAGGATTTGGGCAGGACCTGGGGCCAGCCGGAGGTTCCGCCCGAACCTTCTCGGCCGGTGACGAATTACCTCGGGGACTTTGGCGATTGCGTCACGCGCATTCGCCGTATGCAAGATGGTCGGCTGGTCGCGACCGGAGTCAAGCGATATGACCCAGACCCCGCGAAAAGGATGATTGGCGAACCCGTCGTCATGTTCTCTGATCGGGAAGGCAGAAATTGGAAGCCACTCAGGATTGAACTAAAACCGGAACAGCGCGGGCCAAGTGTCTGGGATGAATGGGACAGTACCGAGTTGCGGGACGGAAATTTTCTTTGCGTGTTCCGGCGTGGCGATCCGAAAACCAAAAATTCGCGAGAGACGCGCTGGCAAGGGTTGTTGCAAAAGAAAAGCGATTCCTGGGCAATCGAGCAGTATCATGCGGCGCCCTTCCAACACTCGGGTCATCCTGAACTGCTGGCCACGCGCGAGGGGCCGGTGCTCCACATCGCAACAGACGGCATTTACTGGACGGAGAACACGGGCGTGTCGTGGTATCGGCTATCCTTCAAAGGTCTCAATCAGCCGTATCGAAGCTGCTATTATCCGAGGAGCTTTCAACTCGCCGACGGAAAGATTTACGTCTTCAGCCATCAAGGCAGTGATGACCCCTACGGTAAAAGCGATCAGGCAATTATTATGGACACATTCCGACTTACAAGGAAGTAGCGCA
>Ga0066685_10000951_pt1 | contig 11661 bp, 13 predicted proteins | sample GraSoiAngelo_134_FD_62305 | JGI IMG/M metagenome (GOLD analysis project Ga0066685, IMG submission 62305) | Grasslands soil microbial communities from the Angelo Coastal Reserve, California, USA - 14_0929_05_30cm | ecosystem: Environmental > Terrestrial > Soil > Grasslands | place: USA...
AGCAACTGAGACGACTCTTCAAAGGAGTCCCAGGGGCCGGAGACGTTGTCGCACTGGGGAGTGTTGACCTTCAGATTGAGGAGGGAGAAGTTTTCGGCCTCCTCGGCCCGAACGATGCAGACAAGACAACGCTGATCAAGATACTAGCAACTCTCCTATTGCCGACCAGCGGTGAAGCGTATGTGAAAGGGCTTGCCACGGTAAAGAACACCTCCCAGAAAATCAGGAGGATAATTAACCTGGTATCGGGAGGGGAGGTGCCTGGATAGGGGGTTCTCACAGTCAAGGAAAAACCTCCGGTCCTTCTCGAAGCCGTACGGCCTGACCAGAGATGGGGCTCGAGGTCATCTTTATGCTTGAACCGACCCTATAACTATGACTCGCTCTGCGTGCGATTTGCACTTATAGTTGGATGTTCGGCGGCCGCACCAAACCTGGGCCAAACCTCTCAGGGGGTCGAACAAAATTTTTGAAAATAGGGTTGCGATTTGAACCTAAAGGTTAGTGCGCTGGTAGCGCACTGCACCAAGCCAGAGAAACGCAGGTCAGTTGCTGTGGACCTCTACGTGTATTCTGTAAACAGTCCCGCGAATTACAACGATCCGAGTGGAGAATTCCTCAACACTCTGATCGAAGCCAAGGATTTCGTCGCGGGCCTGCTTCTTACTATCGACCTAATTCCAGTCCGCAACCCTCAAGACGTAGTGTATTCAAGAATCCCTCGTCCCTTACTTCTGAGAGAGCGCTTTGGCTGCGGCAATTGAGGCTAGGCCTCTGTATGGCAGCCAGATGCATGAAGGAATACTCGCGACACTAGAGGGGCTCAAATGGTTCGAGGATAATTGTAAGCATGGAGAAGTGAGGCCGGAAATGGAAGTCAGTCAGTCCCTCACCAATGACTGGCAGATGCCGACTCCACCAGACCTGTCTGATGAACCCAGCCTCTTCCAAGTCTAAGAAGCTTCACGAATGGGACTCGCTGGACCAGCACGACAATCACGCCGCCGATCGAGAGCATTACGATGACCACTATTGCCAGCAAGAACCAGGCTGGTGGGCAGATACCTCCGATGAGCGGAGGTTGGCCGGGCACTGGGTTGGGGCTTGGAGGGATTAGACAAACTGTCCCGGTTCCCTGGGTCGGCGACATTAGAACTGTCCCTACAGAGCTGGTCTCACCCTGGCTAACGCTCACAGACTGCTGGGCCGGGTTGTACCCTACGGCAGAAAAGTACAGCAAGTGACTGCCCGCTGTCAATCCCGTTATCGAGAAAACCCCATCCATCCCCGTGGTGGCAGCCGCCTGTGCACAGGCAACCGAGTTGCAAGGAGGACCATCAGTGACGGACACTCCTCTTAGAGGGCCGCAGGTCCCGAAGAAACAGCCGACATCACCGCCATCCAGGACCTTGCCCGAGACCGTTCCCCCTCCACTGGTTACAGGGTTGACTGGCACATAGGAAACTTGAAACACGGACTTGGTCCCTATTACGTCGAAGATCACCGGAATAATCATGACCGCGTCAGATGTGGATGCGAAACAGGACGAGAGGGTAACGATCATGCAGGCTGCCCCAGAGACCGAAAAGGTGGTCCCGAAGCTGGCAATGCTCACCGGAACATACACTTTGGAAGACAGGGAGCCCGGTACGATACGAGAAAGCTGGTCGGCAGTATAATTCGATATCGGCTCGTACTCTGCGAAAGTGGAAAAGGCCCCCTGAGTCAACCCAGGGTCCTTGTAGATCCCAAAGACGCCGTGGTCCGAGAGTCCGCTATTGCAGGAGGATGCTGTGCAAGACCCTCCGAGACCCTGACCCTGCCTCAGTCCCGCCCAGGCTCCGTAGATTCCGAACCAATCCAGATTCGTGTTAATCCATGTGGCGGGTATGTTGATCTGGACAGAGAGCCTGGAATTCGAGAGAAGAGAGACGCTGTTGATGATTCCAACCTTTGCCCCAAGAGCCGAGCGGAGCTGAGTGCTACAGTCGTCGATGGATGTACAGTAGTCGTAGGGGTTACAGGAGTTGCTGAGTGAGGAGACGCATGAAACTCCGACAGCACTTGAACCAGGCGAGTTGAGTGTGACAGTGAAGAGATACCGGCCCACATACCACGTGACCGTCTTAGTCGCATTCATAGTCCACGTCCCACTGCTGTTGGTAAGAGTTGTCACACTCTTGAATGTCTGAGCAATGGGATACGGATTGATGATCGAACCATCAGGATTCTTGGGGAATCCCTGGGCTTCTCCGCTGGAGGCGTTCACAGGCGTGAAGCCGCTGCCACCAAGGCCTATTGTCACTCCGTAGGCTCCGGTGGGGGCACAAGCACCGGGATTCGAGCTGACCTGGTAGGTGCAGTTTGAATCAGGGAGATCTCTGGGCAGCTTTACAACATACGTGGCATGGCATAGTGACAGTATCCCGCAGATCAATGGGGCCCCTGTTACTGTGAACTCCGTGTCAGCCATTCCTATCGCCGTGAAAATCCTTGTTGCTGATACGCTGTAAGAAGGGGAATCGGTGTCGCTTGGCCCCAGGGTCCTGGTGAAGGCTTGCCCGTTGAGAATGTTGGCACTGAAAGAGAAGTGGCTGCCTTGTGGGTTGAAAATAATCGCAGCAGAAGGGGTCATAGTGCCCAGGACTCTCGCCCCAGCGAAAATAGTGAGTACGAGAACGGTTACGAGGGCCAAGAACATGTGTGCAGGTCGGCTCTCAATGCCCAACAGTGCTAGTCCCTCTCTCTGCGGAAATCCTGTCGGAAAACATGAAAGTGAAGACCGCCACAGCATGCTTCACGAGCAAGCCTAGTCTCGTCCAAAGTGCGGCTCCAATGATCAAGGACATTCCCAGCCATTCTAATGGGAGCATCATCGCGAAAAGCAGGAGAGTTGAGCGGCCCCGTTCGGTAACAGAATATTCTCAGCTAGCTCTCTTTCCAAATTGCCTTTTGGTACTGAATCCGGGCGGATTCGAACCGGCCACTCTTCGACCTGGATGATGACCTGACTTTGTCTCCAGAAACGAGGTTTGGCCAAGAGAGCGGTCAGATAGTCAACTCCCCTTGGTCCCGCTCCCGTTATGTGAGAACGGGAGCCCGGGCAGCCAGGTCTCAGTTTCCGTTTGCGATTCTCACTTATACTGCGGTGTCCGGCGGCCACATCATCTATCCCTTGGACAGCAACCGGTTCTAGGGTCCTGCTTTCAGCCACCATACTGAGAAACTTGTTCCATCGTTCCAGAGAGGCAGTACCGGGCGAGCCTTCATCGATCCGGAAGTGTCAACCATTGTCACCTCGTCCAGACTGAAAGAGCCCATCGGACCCGTGGCCCCACTATTAGTCGCGTAAGACTTGGAAAAGTATAGCTTGTTGAAATTTGTCAAGGAGGCAATCGAACCACTCACCGACGGAGCTTCGACAACCCATTCCGCCGTTGACCGCGTCGCAATGGACCCAATCGTCGAGTTCGTCCAAGCATAGGTCCACCCTTGCGTAGCATCGTTGATCGAAGCAGTGAACTGTCTTCCGTCCCAGCTAACCTCGACCGTCACAACGTCTCCCGCGTGGGCTCCTGGCTGACGCAGAAGGCGTCCGCGAGCAGGGTACCATTCGTACCATGCGAAAACCGACGATACACCGTTGCTGCAGTCGTATTCTGTCCCGGCTTGTTCCACGGTATTTGACCCCCCAGCCCCATCTATTCCCACCCACTGGGCAGCGTAAGATTGGCCCGAGATGGAAGCGCACTCAATCTGTGGAATCGTCCATGTCCCTTTCACATCGGTCACTGAACCGCTTAAAGACTGTAGGACGAAACCGCTCCAGTTCTGACTCTCGCGGGTTGTCATGACGGAGTATGGATTCCGTGGCGGGGTTGGAATGCCGAAATGGAAGAACTCGATGTTCGCAACGAATCCGGAGAGGAGAACTACAGCCACTAGGAGAACCGCAATCGCGACTGTGTAGGGTCGATGGCTTGGGGGTGGTGATGGATAGTACGTCGGAGGGTAGTAGACAGGGGAAGTAGGAGTCTGCGGGGCCGCGGCAGCCGGGAGAGGCGACGCGGTCGTAGGTGGTGTGGCGGGTGGTGTCTCGGGTGTAACTATGTTTCCGCACCAGGGACAGAATCTCGATGACTGCGAGATTCCTTTCCCACACTTAGAGCATCGAGGCGGTTCAACTGTTTGTTGAGGTAAGGGAGGGAGCGTAGCTTCGTGAGGCGGCGACGGGCCTTCAACAAATGGATTTCCACAATTTGTACAGAATTTGTCTCCCGGTGAGTGGTTCGTCCCGCACTTGTCGCATGTCGGCAACTAGATTCTCTTTAGAAAATGGTGCAAGCAAAGTTAAGGATTGTGAAAACCTAGCGTCACGAGATGAGGCTAGTCTCGCGTTTCTCCGTCTCGATTGTCGTTGGATTGAGTTGTGTTGTTTTGTGTTAATAGGCAAACATGATACTCATATTGACGGTTGCCAAAGAACTGTCCTAGCAAGTTTGATTTGCTCATATTCAGCCCAGATCGCGGAAATAAGCCCGAGATTTTCAGATCGGCCTGTCTCACGGCTAACCCCAGAGGAATAGGCGCCGCTTCCAAAACACTCGACAAGCCCATATTCGGCTGATCGTCATGGAATAGGCCCAGAATCATGCCCAGACAGCGAGAACCTCACCAAAAAATTTGTAATCGCTTGGCCGCCTCGAGAGACAAGACGGGAGAAACCGGGAGTCCAACACGTCTTCCATGATAGAAATCGCCCAGAACAAGCCCTGAATCGCAATCTGTCCATCGACCACAACGCTCCCGCCCCGTGAAGGAAAAATGTTGACGATTCCATCATCTCAAAGTCAAAGACTCGCCCGTCCTATGCCCTGTCAGCCGGAAATCGCCTATTCTCACCGCCAGACAGGAAACGACCCGTCGAAAGACGACCGGGTAAGGACGCGGCCGTTTGAGACGTGAAACTCCCTCGCTTCTTCCTTATGGGATAAAGAGAAAATCGGAACAACTAGACATTCTTTCCTAGAGCTCTGGGGTCTTCCATCCATCAGTCCGAACATGACCCTAGCCGAATCCAAACAAAACTCGCGAACGGACTCGACCTATTCCACTTTGCTCGTTCTCGTTGGGTTTCTCTACGCTGGACGACACTTTCTTCAACCGAGCAGGTTCTTCACAATGGCCTCCGGGTTGAACAGCTCCAAGTCATTGTAACCCTGTCCCGTCCCGACCATCACCACCGGCTTCCCCATAACATACGACAGTGAAACAGCACTACCACCCTTAACATCAGCATCCAGCTTCGCCAAAATAATCCCGTCAATACTAACTGCCCCCGAGAAAGTCTTACCCTGCTCTAAAGCATCATTCGCAGTCAAAGCATCCACAACCAGAATCGTCAAATCCGGCCTAGTCACCCGAACAATCTTCCGCATCTCCTCCAACAAGTTCACATTCGTACCAATCCGCCCCGCCGTGTCAATCAAAACCACGTTCACACCATGAGCCCGCGCATAATTAACAGCGTCAAAAGCAACAGCCGCAGGGTCAGCCCCATACTGATGCTTAATCACCTTCACGCCAATCCGCCGCGCATGCTCCTCCAACTGCTCAATACTACCAGACCTGTATGTATCGCTCGCCGCCAACAGAACCGTCCTTCCCCTCTCCTGCAGAAGGTGCGCTAGCTTCGCGATACTGGTCGTCTTCCCGGTGCCGTTAATCCCTACAAACGCGATAACCGCCGGAACACCCTCCTCACGTTTCTTGTCCACAAAGCCGAACAAGTCCAACTTCCCAGCCCTGTCCATCACAGAAAACAACACGTCAGCCAGAATCGCCCTTACACGGTCCCGAGGGTTGGAAAACCTGGCGAACTGCACATCGGACAGCTTCTCCTTCAAAACAGAACAAACATGGTCAGCAACCGTGACCGCCACGTCACTCTGGATGAGCTCCAGCTGGAACTCTTCGAGAACCCGGTCTAGGTCCTTATCCTTCAGCTCAGTCTTTGTTACGCGGTCGTAGAAGTCTGCGAACTGGTTTTTGAGCCGGTCAAACAATCTCTACCGACCCGCCACCCTTCTTGCGAACCATCTCACTCAGCCTCGCACGGTAATCCTCCGTGGCCCCTAGTATCTGTCCCAGCTGCTGGGCAACACTGGTCCGAGCTCTATCAAGCTCGCTACTCCTCACACGAAGATCCTTCAAAGAATCATCAACAGTCTTCTCCACACACACACCTGCACCGATGCCGATAACGATCTTGTCAGAGCTCGCCAACTTACCCTTCACAAAGGAACCGGAGCCAATGGGAAGAAGCAACTCACTCCCCTCAGCCGTCCCTCTTACCCCCTCCAGCGTGCTAATCGCTGTCTGAGTCTCCGACATGGCCGCGCTGACAACGTCTAGACGAGACTGCAATACTCGAGCGGAGCCTTCCATCAGTCGAATCTCCGTCAAGGTCTGACGCATCTCATCATCGACACTCGACGCACTAGGTCGCGGGGCGGGGGCCGCGCGTCGTCTTGGAGTAGCCATCAGGCTTGCTCCCCTCCCATCGAAACTTCCTCTACCTTTTGCACTCGAATCTCGAACCTTCGAGCCTTGTGCCGGCTGCCAATATCAGCGTAGAGGTTTTCGACAGCATCATCAGATTTCACAGCGTTGAATTCCTTGAGAAAGGGGAGGTTCTCGCCTCTCTTCCGAATCTCCCCAGAAATCCTAAAGCGTTTGACTTGGCTCAACTATCACTCTTCTCTGATTCAAAAGTGGACGCGGGGCCTACCCGGTACTTAAACACCCTAGTCCATCTGGAAAACGCGGCTGAGCGCCAACAGCTCCCCCCCGAGAGTGAGCGAGCCAACAACTGCGCCCTTGGAGTTAACAACAACACCACACTTAGGATATGGAATCCCGGAATTTACTGTTCCCTTCTCAACAGGAACACCAAGTGTTTGGCTGATTTTTCTCATCTCAGACTCGGTGATAATCGGGTTGGCCAGAACGCCATTGTTGGAAGCCGAAGCGAGCGCTCCAACGTGGGGTAGGCCGCCGATCGTAGTGGTTGATACAGGAACGTCCAGAACCTTGTTAATCGCATCAACAGTGGGGGGTTTCAGTCTCGGGTCCAACACTGCGCCATAATCGTTGCATAAGACAATGTTGCCGAGAGCTGTCCTCCGCTCTGGTAGCACTTCAACTCTCACACCCACGGTCTCCAGCAGGCGCAACTCAGGACCGGTCGTTATGTAGGGAACAATAATCGAGTTCGAGTTCCCAGTCACATATATTCCAACGAGTCTAGAATCCGCAATCCCTACGGCAAACGCGTCTACTCCCAGCGCGTGTTCGAAGCTAGCCAACTTCTTCGGCGACACGCCGGCCGGGAGAATGGTCAGTCTTTCGTTTGCGAACGAGAAGATACCTACGTTGGGATCTCCGAAAACATCAGAGAGAACTACTGGCACGTGTCATTTTCCCTCACCCGGAAAGACGATGACGCGTCCGTCCTTATCCTTCACAGCCCGAACCCGAATCCTGCGAGGAGGCTTGCTAATTCCCCGCTCCCAAAGCATGTGATTGGCCTCCTCGCTTATCGAGACCTCATCCGTTTTCATCCGACGTGCAATGAACTCCCTCAAGTATCGAACGGCTCTAGGCGTGCGCTTCTTTCTGGGAGTGTTCCAGACACGGCGCATATTGATGTCATAGAACTTTTCCTCAACAATCTCGAGCTCTTCCTCCTCTTCTTCGGGCGCAGCTTTCTCGGTTTTTTTGGGCTCCTTCTCCGGAGCCTCAGTCTCCGCTTCTTTCTCTACTACCTCTTCTTCTTCTTTTTCGGCGCCTTTCTCCAGTTCCTTCTTTTTCTTCGGCTGTTCTCCTACTTCCTCTTCTTCCGCTGCCTCTTCTCCCGATTCCACTTCGGGCTGAGGAGCCTCTTCTTCCTCTTCCTGTACTTTCGCTTTTTTCTTCCGCTCCGGTTTTTCCTCCTTCTCTTTCTTTTTCTTCGGAGCTTTCTTACTCGGGGCCAATAGTTAGTCTACACCTTGATCTTGGTCTTTCTCCAGTTCCGCTGCTTCGGGTTTCTTCGAACCTTTCCATGAGTCCGCGCCACAACCCAAGATGGGACAGGCTGAGCCTGTTTCAGCGCATGAGAGAGATGCTTCTTTTTTCCAGAAGGCTTGTGCCGCGCCATTCTCCTATGCCCTCCGAATCTTGATATCCTTACGTTGGGATTGAAGCTGCATCAAGGTCTTTTTCAGCTGCTCATCCGTGACCGGGTTCTGGAGCCTTCCCTGCTGAGCGAGCTGTATCAGTTGCATCTCAATCTCCTCAGCGAACTCAGGCTTCACCATGCGAATATTGGTCAGACGCTGCCTTGCTTCCGGGGTAAGAATCTGCCGGAGGATCGACTGCTTCTGTCGTTCGACCTGTTGATGTGCCTGAGCCCGACGTTGCTCGTCGACAGCTGATCGTTGCATCTCAGCCATCCTACGTCGGCGTAACATTTCAAGCTCATCATCCGTGTAGTCTTCCTCAGACATAGCTCTGGACCTCGCGGGGCCGAGCCTTCTCTACCTTAGAAACTTCGGCCGCCGCTCGACTCAAGAGTGCCATGCCCTCGCGAGTCAGTTTCCGACCCTTCTTCCCGTCGATCGCCACAAGCTCGGCCTTTTGCAGCTGCTGGAGTGGTTCCCGTATCGCAGAGCCTCCAGACCGGACATGGTGCTCGGGCCGGTTCCCCTTTCCTCCTCGACCGCCGTACTGAACACGGAGACGAGAAACACCCACTGATCCGTGAACATAGAGCTTCCGCATCAAGGACGCGCACCGGTAGTACCACCAATCCGGGTCTTGGGGGGGTCTTTTCTTGTTCGCTCCGGTCTTCGCAAACTCAGACCAAGGAGGAGGCGTAATGTCTCCCACGTTCTGCTTCAAGTGCTTGGCTAGCTGTTCGACGAGTTCATTGGCAGGGACTTCAAATGCTGTGGGCAAATAGGCATCCTTGTAAAGCTAAATTTTCTTCGGGGAAAACGGAAAGGGGGCAATATAAGGGTTCAGAGAAAACCGTCTATTTTGCGATTGACCTTCCTACAAAGGAAACCTCTTGGCGACTCCGCACGAGAGACATGTTATCACGACTCTCGGGTTGCCCTTCGAGGTTCTAACGCGAGCGTTCCGTCCCGGGATCAACGGCATGCCGCAGTTCTTGCACAAAAAGCGCTTCTCGGCACTAGGAATCCTTGCTTTGGTGCGCTTTGAAATTTTCCATGCAAGCTCTACATATCTTCTAGCTAGACTCTGGTCAGTGGCTACAATATCCTTCGCACGGCGGAGAAGTATCTCGATCCTCTCGCCGGCAATCGTTCTCACCTCCAGGCGAGTTATCCGATGACCTCTCCGATGCTTTCTTGTCATGGAAACCGTTAACCTGTCATATTGCCTGACCTTTCCAAGGGTCGGACCGTTGGTGCTGTCACTGGTTTTGGCCGAGTCGTCGTTAGAACTGGTGCCTAATGAGCTAAACAATCATTCTGCGATTCTAAGCTGGGCTCGACGGAAGCGGAAGACTCCGGCGGAACTGATCCTCGACCAGACTTACCATCACGCCGCCATCCTCCGGCTCCCACATCGCGGAGCAGGACGCGGCCGTCCCGACATCATCCATCTTTCTCTGCTCCTCGCCTTGGGTTCCCCACTCAGTCTCGAGGGACATCTCAGATGCTACGTGCACACCCGTGACAACCATTTGATCACAATTAGCCCACGAGTCCGGCTTCCGAGAAATACTGACCGTTTTGTCGCCTTGGTCGAACAGCTCTACAAAGAGAGGGCTGTGCCGCCAACTGGCCCTCCACTCCTATCCCTGTCCAAAATGAGTCTGCCCGAGATTCTTGACAAGCTTGGAGCCGATATGACTGTTGCACTTACAACGCAAGGGGCACCCAGACTGATGGCCGACATTGCCCAGTCAATGGTAGGTTACAAGAGACCGGTGCTTCTGGTCGGAGCCTTCCCCGAAGGCCATTTCTCAAATACGACCCTGCAGGCAGCGGATGCAACGTACCGCATCGATCGGAGACGCCTTGAGGCATGGACGGTCGTGGCTCGAGCGGTCTACGATTTTGAAACGGCAGCGAACAGAAGCATCCCGGCAACCACCCTTATGTAGACCGCGACCGAACTTCGCGCTGCGGCATACGAGAAATGGCCTCCGACATGGAGTTGACGAGGAGGAAACGAGAGCTCGAACTCCGCCGGAAGATGCTTCAACTCCAGAACAAGACTTCCACGAAGGCAGCACAGAGAGAGGACGTTGCCAAGAAGGATCCGAGTATCTACGTCAAGGGGGTACTGATAGGCCGCGGGGAGGAGGTTCTGGAGACAGCGAGAAGATACTATCCAGCGGAAATTGCTGAGCTCGAAACGAAACTCGCGGCACTCATACAAGAGGGAAAGCTGAAAGGGCCAATATCTGCGGAGGAACTCTACTCTTTCCTGCGACAGCTTGGTCTTCGTTTCAGCCTTGACATCAAAATCCGGGTCAGCGAACACGGCCGTCTCAAGAGTCTGGAAGAGAGGCTCCGCGACCAGAAAAACTAGCCGCGCACCAGTTGAGACTATCGTCTAGTCTCGATGGGTTCTCCACACGTAGTCATAGTACTACTTGGTTTCGTTGACAGGCACGGAAGGTATTTTTTCGTTACGAGAGTGAATAGAACGAATAGTCCTTGGCAGCCACAGCGCGAGCCTTTGACCTCCCACTAAAGTGCACACCGGAAGAGTCCAAGCACTTTGTCGAGCCGGCGCTTGCTGAAGCTGAACAGTCGAACTATGTCGAAGCGCTAGACATTGTCTCGACCGGTCTAAACGCACATCCGGCCTCAGAGGGACTCCTATTTCTGAGAGCATATCTGGACTACAAGCTTGCTGATGCAATGAGCAACCAGCTAAGCTCTCTTCCAAAAGCCATCCAGTCACTAGGAGCGGGTCTCTTGCTAGTCGACGGCGGTGCCACAACCACGCTTCTGGGACGGTTCCAGGAAATAATCAGAGTGCTTGGAGACGCCGACAACGCTGTTGAGGAGCTCCTCCAGGTCAATCCTCAAAATGAGGAGGTTACAGCGTTCAAAGGGTACATTGACGGAAAACTCCAGAAGCTGGCTCAGGAGTCTGAAAATCTCGGAACGACCTTCAACAACAGCCCTCATATTGCTGGAGGATTTTGTGTCGGTTGCAAGAAAAGCATCTCCTTCGACAGTCAGACTGTTGTTTTCAGAAGGGCTACAGCTTCACAGCTTGAAGTCTGGCATCTGCCCTGCTTCCAGAAGCTCGGTCCACAGGTCAGTCAACCTTCGTGACTCTTGCGGGTACGATTAGGCCAGCGGAATTCACCTCTATTCTAGCGTTCTCCTTTGCGAACTCTCTCGTCACATACCCGAGACCTACAACACTTCTTGACTTCGGAGAGTAAGCAGAGCTTGTAATTCTCCCAACCTCGTTATCCTCGTGCACAATGGGCGACCCAGGGAGTGCAGGAGTCTCGGTTTCAAGTTGTAGCTGGACAAGTTTCTTGTTTACCCTGCCGATATGGGTCGCTCGCGCGACAACCTCCTGTCCCATGTAACAGCCCTTCGAATAGCTAATCGCATCCGC
>Ga0066685_10000952_pt1 | contig 11658 bp, 11 predicted proteins | sample GraSoiAngelo_134_FD_62305 | JGI IMG/M metagenome (GOLD analysis project Ga0066685, IMG submission 62305) | Grasslands soil microbial communities from the Angelo Coastal Reserve, California, USA - 14_0929_05_30cm | ecosystem: Environmental > Terrestrial > Soil > Grasslands | place: USA...
CAGTTTCAACGCGGTCACAGTCGACGGGGACACCTCGACCTCAGACACCCTGCTAGCATTCGCGACGGGCGCCGCCGCCATGCGCGGGGCGCCGAAGATAGCGAAGACGTCTGATCCGCGGCTGCGGGCATTCCGTAAGGCATTCGACGCCGTGCTCGCCGATTTGGCAGAACAGGTAGCCCGCGACGGCGAGGGCGCGCGCAAGCTGGTCGAGATCATCGTCGAGGGCGCGGTTTCGAAATCGTCGGCGCGGAAAATCGCGCTCTCGATTGCCAATTCCCCGCTGGTCAAGACCGCAATTGCCGGCGAAGATGCGAATTGGGGCCGCGTAGTGATGGCTGTCGGCAAAGCCGGCGAGCGAGCGGACCGCGACCGGCTCTCGATCTGGTTCGGCGGCATCCGCGTCGCTCATCGAGGCGAGCGCGATTCCTCGTATGACGAGGCAGCGGTTTCGGCGGCGATGAAGAAGCCCGAGATTACCCTCAAGGTTGCGCTGGGGCTTGGTAGCGGTCGCGACAGGGTGCTGACCTGCGATCTCACTAAGGAGTATGTCGCTATCAATGGCGATTATCGCTCCTGACACGGTTGGCGCAGGGAGATCATGAGATGTACTCGCCCATTCATCAAAATGTTGCGACGGGAGAGCGCCTGTCACTTCATCCAGACGCCGTCAATGCTTGTTTCCAGCCTAGGTCTAAAACCGCGTGAACGTGAACCTCGTCCTCGTCGCGGCCTGTGCCCTCGTGGACACGGACGCACGGGTACTGCTCGCGCAGAGACCGGCCGACAGGCCAATGGCCGGTTTGTGGGAATTTCCCGGTGGCAAGCTCGATGCGGGTGAACGGCCTGAGGATACTTTGATACGCGAACTCAAAGAGGAACTGGAAATCGCTGTCGAGGAGAGCTGCCTCGCACCGCTCGCTTTCGCCAGCCACACCTATCCGGATTTCCATCTGGTGATGCCGCTCTATGTATGCCGACGTTGGCAGGGAACGGTGACGCCCTTGGAAGGCCAGAAATTAGCCTGGGTGCGGCCCAATCGATTGCGCGACTACCCCATGCCGCCTGCCGACGAGCCGCTGATCGCGCATTTGATGACGCTGTTGTGAATCGAAGAATAGCAAAGCAGGGCCACATGGCTTCTGCTGGGCTGCTCTTCAACGGGGGCTAATGATCGTCGTCGCGTGGCAGCCGAATTTCCTTAGCCCCGAGTGCATCGGCCAATCGTCGGCGCGCCGAGCCCGGCGCGAGCGGCTTCTGCTGTGTCTCGTGCGGGGCCCAGCCGGACAGCCAGATGATTTCGAACGTCGCCCGGACGCGGCCGTCGCAATCGGCAAAACGCTCGCCATAGATCTGCATCATGCGGGTCAATGTCGCACGCCTGAGCGGCCGCCGGCTACGCTCTAGCAAAGCGTTTGTTGCACCCATGCGGCGCAGATCGTGCATCAAGGAAATTGGCGATGCGTAGCGCGCCGTGAGCCGATCTGTGTCGGCCACCGGCAGAGCAAAACCTGCGCGCTGAAGCAGTGCACCCATCTCGCGTAGATCCGCAAACGGAATGACGCGCGGCGATACGCCCCCCTCGATCTCGGCTTCCGCAGCCGCAAAAGCCTGGCGCAACTCGGTCAGCGTCTCGCCGCCCGCGAGCGCCGCGAGCATCAGGCCATCAGGTTTGAGCGCGCGGCGGATCTGGACCAGAGCGCCGGGCAGATCGTTAACGAACTGGAGTGCGAGCGCTGACACAACGAGATCGAACGAGCCGTCGTGGAACGGTAATGCCTCCTCGTCTGCTGCAACAACGAGACGCGCTTGCGATGCCCCGCCGCTGGCGTGCAAATGCCGGGACGCCGGGGAGCCGGCCGACACATCGGCCGATATAACGGTGCCGACTTTGCCGCTCGATGCGAGCGCGCGGCGCGCTGCATCCGTCGGCGTGCCGAGATCGAGCACATAGTCGAAATGCCGGAGCACCGCCGCCAGCCGATCCGATAAATCTTCCGCCGCGCGGTCGATCAGAAACGTCGACGGACCCAGAACCGCCGCGCGTGCCCGATGTTGACGTTGGCAGGTGCGGTCGAAGATGTTGATATGCGACGAAATCATCGGTCTGCATTAGCACGACGAGAGCGCAGGGACGACCGCGGAATGCTACGCAGCCTGTCCACCGCCGCGGCATTCGTCGCGCCGTTGAGCTTGGCAATTCGAAACGCTAGCGTAATGCCGCCATGCAGAGGGAGGTGACCGAGGGCCCGGCCACGCGCTTGGCGCGGCTGACCGCCGCATTACGCGCAAGCCTCGGGCTTGTCGTCAATGTCGCGCTCCCACAGCTCTGTCCCAGCTGCCGAGAGCCGGTCGATGGCGCGGGCCTGTGCCCGGCCTGCTGGGCCAAGCTGTCGTTTATCGCGCCGCCTTATTGCGAGCGGCTCGGCATCCCGTTCCCCTTCGATGGTGGGCCGGGGCTGTTATCGATGGAAGCGATCGCCGATCCACCCGCGTACAATCGCGCGCGCGCGGCGGTGCGCTACGATGAGATCGCACGCAAGCTCGTCCATGGCTTGAAGTACGGCGACCGCCTCGACCTTGCGCCGACCATGGGGGCTTGGATGGCACGCGCGGGCTGCGAGCTGCTTACCGACGCCCAAGCCCTCGTTCCGGTGCCGCTGCATTGGCGCCGACAATGGGCGCGCCGGTTCAACCAATCGGCGCTGCTGGCCCATATCATCGCCAACGCGAGCGGTCGAATGGTCTCGCATCGGGCTCTGAAGCGGGTCAAGGCGACGCCGCAGCAGGTCGGGCTTGATAAGTCCGAGCGGTCCCAAAACGTGCAGGGCGCCTTTCGTGTGCCAGCGGCTGGCAGAGCCGAAGTGGCCGGACGAAGACTCCTGCTTATCGATGATGTGCTCACCTCTGGCGCGACGGTAGACGCCTGCGCCCGCGCGTTGTTGCGGGCGGGCGCTACCTCCGTCGACGTGCTGGTGTTCGCCCGGGTTGTGGCGGGGGGTCGCGCTCCCATATAAAGCAATCGGTAACATTTCAATTTGCATCATGATCGAGATTTACACCACCCGGTACTGCCCTTACTGCCACGCGGCCAAGCGGCTGTTGTCGCGCAAGGGCCTCGAGTTCATGGAGGTCGACGTCAGCGGCGATGCGAAACGGCGAAGCGACATGGTGGCGCGGGCGAACGGGCGAACGACCGTGCCGCAGATCTTCATCGGCTCGACCCATGTGGGCGGCTATGATGATCTCTCCGCGCTCGACCGAGCGGGCGAGCTAGATTTGCTGCTTGGCCGCGAGGATCCGTTCGCGGGTGGCGTTAAAAGGCCCTCTGCATGACCGCAGGTAAATCGATGTTCACCGCTGGTCTCGTGCAGATGCGCGCGAGCCTGTCGCCGCAGACTAATCTGGATACCGCGATCCAGCTGATCGAACAGGCCAAAAGCGCCGGCGCCGAATACGTCCTCACCCCGGAGATGACCAATATCTTTGAGGTAAGGCGCGAACGGCTGTTCGGGACGATCGCGCCCGAGGAAAGCGATCCTACGCTGGCCGCGTTCCGCGAGCTTGCACGCAAACTGGGCATCTTCCTGCACGTCGGCTCGTTGGCCATCAAGGTGCTGCCGGAGAAGGCGGCGAACCGCTCGTTTCTTATCGACCGCAAGGGTGACATCCTCGCCCGTTATGACAAGATCCACATGTTCGACGTGGAGCTCGGCGACGGCGAGAGCTATCGCGAATCGCGCAACTACCGCCCGGGCGAGATCGGCGTCGCGGCGGATCTGCCCTGGGGTCGGCTCGGACTCACAATCTGCTACGATCTGCGTTTCCCCGCTCTTTATCGGGCGCTTGCCGAGGCGGGATGCTCGTTTCTCGCCATCCCTTCAGCCTTCACCAAGCAAACCGGCGAGGCGCATTGGCATGTGCTTATCCGCGCGCGGGCGATCGAGAACGGAGCCTTCGTGTTCGCGGCGGCGCAGGGCGGCAAGCACGAGAACGGCCGCGAGACATTCGGGCATTCCCTCATCATCGATCCTTGGGGTCGCATTCTGGCCGAAGGCGGCACCGAGCCGGGCGTGCTTCTTGCGGCGATCGATCCAGCGGAAGTCACGGCCGCGCGCGCAAAAATTCCCTCCCTTCAACACGGCCGACGGTTCGAGATCATCGAACCCATGGCCGAGCCGGCTCATCTGCGCGCAGTCCGAGGTCTCTCATGATCCGCTACGCGCTGGCTTGCGATAAAGGACACGTGTTCGAGAGCTGGTTCCAGAACTCGGCAGCCTATGACAAGCAGGTCAAGGGGGCCCAGATCACATGCCCAGTTTGCAACTCTGCGAAGGTGGAAAAGACGATGATGACGCCGGGAGTCGTAGGGGCGAAAAAGCGCGGCGATGCGCCGCGACCGGAGATGCCAGCTTCCCCTGAGCAATCCTCCGACAAGCCGGCCCCGATTTCCCCTGAGCAATCCTCCGGCAAGCCGGCCCCGGTCGCGATGATGTCGCCGCAGGAGCGCGACTTCCGTAAGAAATTGAAAGAGCTGCGCGAACATCTGACAAAGCATGCCGATTATGTCGGCCGCAAATTTCCCGAAGAGGCGCGCAAGATGCACTACGGTGAGACCGAGCACCGCTCGATCTACGGGGAAGCTACTCACGAGCAGGCCAAGGATCTGCACGAGGAGGGGATCGAATTTCACCCGCTGCCGGTGCTGCCTGACGAGCATAATTAGGCCATGGCTTAGCGGGGCGGAATCTGACCGTGCTCGCCTGCCTAGCATGACTCCATCCAAGTGGTGCAGCAGTGCGCGGCGCTCGTCCACCGCGATCGCTGCGGCTCGCAGTAATCACTGCGCCCACAGCACAAGCGTTACGCCGATCACAATAAGAACAATGCCGGCGCCTTCCTGCAGGCTCGTCCTCTGCCTGAATGCAAATCGCGAAATCGCTTGCGCGAATAACACCTCGACCAGCGCCAGCGTGCGCACGCTCGCGGCAGTGGCAAGCGCGAACGCGAGAAACCAGAACTGCGAGGCGAGCGCGCCCATGAAGCCGGCAAATAGCGACGGCCGCCAGGCGCGCACGATGACCCCAAGGACCTCCGGCTCGCGCATCCTCAGGTAAAGCGAGAGCAATACTGATTGCAGCATGAGACCGACGACCACCGTGAGCGTCGCGGCCATGACGTAGCTCGAGCCGCCGAGGTGCAGGATCGCTCCGCGAAAGGCGACCGCGGAAAGCGCGAACATCGCCCCAGCGGCCAGCCCGAGCAGCGTGGCCGCTAAGCTTGACGGCGTACCCGGCTTGATTGCCATAATGACGACCCCAGCGGTGGCGGTCACGATGGCTGTCGCCATGACCGGTGTCACCTCGTCGCCGAGAAATACCAGACCGAACAGGGCAACCTGTACCGGCTCGGTTTTGATGTAGGCGTAAACGACGACAAAAGATCGGTCGGTCATGGCGGCAAGCATCAACGCGGTAGCGCCCACCTGCGCGACCGCTCCGACGATCACCCAAGGCCAAAACATCGGCGGCGGGCGCGGCAGTCCCTGCCCGAGAGCGATCATCACCCCGGCGAGGAAGACAAGCGCGAAGGGAAAGCCAAAGAGAAACCGCACGTGCGTGGCACCCACGGTGCCGAGTTTTGCGGTGAGCTCGCGCTGCGTGGCATTACGCACCGTTTGTGCGGCGGCAGCAATAATCGTGAAGAGAGCCCAAAGCCACGAGGGATCGAGCATTGCAAATTTGTTGTCCTAGGAAAGCCCGCGTTCCGCAACCGTGATGTAGTTCACTGCTGTATCGCTCGAAACCTCCCATCGATCCGCCAGAAGATTATAGATAATTCCTGTTTCGTCGATGACGCGCAGTCCATGAGCTTCGAGCGCCGCCTCAAGTTCGTTCGGGGTAACGAACTTATCCCATCGGTGCGTACCCTGGGGCAGCCAACGCAGCACGTATTCCGCGCCGAGGATCGCCAAGGCGAAGCTCTTTAATGTGCGGTTGAGCGTGGCCGTGATCATGAGCCCGCCGGGCCTGACCATCTCGGCACAACGGCCGATGAAGAGGGCAAGATCAGCCACGTGCTCGACCACCTCCATGGCGAGCACGAGGTCGAAGCGCTCGCCTTCATCTGCGAGTGCTTCGGCCGTGGTTGCTCGGTAGTCGACAGCAATGCCGGCCGCGGTTGCATGCAGCTTCGCTGCCTCGATGTTTGTCTGCGAAGGATCGGCGCCCACGACGCGAGCGCCCAGACGCATCAACGGTTCGCTCAGAATGCCGCCGCCACAGCCGATGTCCAGCAACCGCAGGTCCGCAAGCGCATCGAGCCGCCGCTCGTCGCGGCCGAAATGTCGACATGCGGCCTGCTTGATGAAGGCGAGCCGCACCGGGTTGAACTTGTGCAGCATGGCCATCTTCCCGCGTGGATCCCACCACTCGGCGGCGCGCGCCGAAAAATGCGCAACCTCCGCCTCGTCGACGCTTGAACCCGGCCTGGTCCTGCTTGCCATCTAGCTCTCCAAAGGCGCGGTTGCGGCCATGCAGCCTCCCCCGTTATGTATACGCGCCTTTTCGCGCGCGGACTCAGCCCAAAAGCGGAGCGCGCCCCGACTCACACCGGAGAAGTCCGCGAGCTCATTATGGCCCGCCTCGTTATGAAATTTGGCGGCACGTCAGTCGCCGACATCGAGCACATTTGCAACGTGGCTCGGCACGTCAAGCGCGAGGTCGACGCCGGCCACGAGGTCGCGGTCGTGGTCTCGGCCATGGCGGGCACCACCGATCGGCTGGTAGGTTGGTGTCGCGAGGCCGCCGCCTTGCATGACGCCCGCGAATATGACGCGGTGGTGTCTTCGGGCGAGCAGGTGACCGCTGGCTTACTCGCGATCGTGCTGGAGGGCTTAGGCGTCAATGCCCGCTCATGGCAAGGATGGCAGCTGCCTATCCTGACCTCGAACGCGCATGCGGCAGCACGCATCCTCGAGGTCAACGGTGCCGAGCTCATCAAGCGCTTCAAGGAGCGCCATGAGGTGGCCGTGCTCGCCGGCTTCCAGGGCATCCACAGGGAAACCGGCCGCATCACCACCCTCGGGCGCGGCGGATCAGATACCTCCGCGGTTGCGATCGCGGCCGCCATCGCCGCCCAACGCTGCGACATCTATACCGATGTCGATGGCGTTTACACCAGTGACCCGCGCGTCGTGCCGCGCGCTCAACGCCTGGAGCGGATTGCGTACGAGGAGATGTTGGAGTTCGCTTCGCTCGGAGCCAAGGTGATGCAAGTGCGCTCGGTCGAACTTGGAATGATGCATAACGTGCGCATCTTCGTGCGCTCGAGCTTCGAGAGGCCGGAGCACATTGACCCGCACGGGACACCCCCCGGGACACTCATTTGCGGCGAGGAGGAGATAGTGGAACAGCAGGTCGTCACCGGCATCGCTTTCTCGAAGGATGAGGCGCAGATCTCGATTCGCCGCGTGCAGGACAAGCCCGGCGTGGCAGCTGCCATCTTTGGTCCGTTGGCCGAGGCCAACATCAATGTCGACATGATCGTGCAGAACGTCTCTGGCGATGGCGCGACCACCGACCTGACCTTCACCGTTCCCGCCTCCGATTATCAGCGGGCTACGGAGGCGCTGGTCAAGGCGAAGAGCAACGTCGGTTACGAGCGCCTCGACGGCGCGAATGACGTTGCAAAAATCTCAGTGATCGGCATTGGCATGCGCAGCCACGCCGGTGTCGCTGCCAAGGCATTCAAGGCGCTGGCGGAGAAGGGAATCAACATCCGCGCGATCACCACCTCCGAGATCAAGTTTTCGCTGCTGATCGATGCCAACTACACCGAGCTTGCCGTCCGCACCCTGCATAGCCTCTATGAGCTCGATAAATGAGAGACCCGGGGTCCGGATGATTACCTGGGGGCCGCATATATCGCCGCGCCTCGGACCAGGTCGCGCCCATCGCAGATGATCCATGCCCAAGCCGACCATCTCTTATGCTCAGCGCTTCGAGGACCTCTATCTCATGCGTTGCTTCGGCGGCCGAGGTACCGGATTCTACATCGACATCGGATCCGGACATCCCGTTTACGACAACGCGTCGTTCGCGTTTTATATCGAGGGTTGGCGCGGCGTCACCGTAGAACCCAACCCTTCCCTTGCGCGTCTTAGCCGAGCGGTACGGCCGCGCGATCAACACATCGAGGCTCTCCTCGGCGCTACGGTCGGCGAGGCCACCTTTTATCTGGTCAATGATTTCCACGGTCTCTCGACCATGATCGAAACTCATGCCCGCGCAGCGCAAACACAGTTTGGAAAATCATCTCAAGCGATTGCGACGCCCGTCACGACTCTCAAGGAACTTTGCGGCCGGCACGCGCCGCCGGTATTCGAATTCCTAAAGGTCGATGTCGAAGGCGCTGAGCAAGAAGTGCTGTTGAACGGCGACTGGCAAAGCTATCGGCCGAAGGTGGTAGTGGCGGAGGCGCTTGCACCTTACACGCTGGCGCCCGCTTGGCCGGCTTGGGAGCCGTTTCTCGCAAAGCAGGGCTATCGCTGCGTCTGGTTCGATAGTCTCAACCGTTATTACCTCGCCGACGAGGCAAGCGAGTTGGCGCGCTGTTTCGAGGAGGCACCGGCCTGCTTCGAGGGGGCTTTCCAATTCCGAAATGTCAAACCTGCCCTAGTCGACGCCGGCCATCCCGATCATCGGCTGGCTAAGCTGTTGGCCGGCAACGATATGGCGCGCTTGCCGCTGCTGGGGCGCGACGTACTAGTCGACTTCATCACCGCCGGTCTCACCCCCGCCGCGCTCGATCAACCGGCGGATTTGGATGTGATCGCGGGCGCAATCGAACGGCTGTTCGGGCCCGACGCGGGCCTGTCGGCAAATGAACTGCGGCTTCCTGCTGGTCCCCGCCTGCGCGACGTCTACGCCGCGCTCGTCGACACCGACCGATTTCACACCGCCTGTGGTCGGATTTCAGCCAGCTACGCCTGGTAGGACTGGTCACACGCCCACCGCTTATCTGAGGCAGAAGAACGCTCGGCCTGCGCGATGAGGCCGCGGCGTCCCCCTCCCCTCGTCCGCTGGCTTGCGGTTTGCATGTCGCATTCGCTATAGGCCGGTAGCGAGAGGCTGCCGCGGGCCACATGCCCGGGCGCTCTTTAGCCTGATTGCGTGGCACCGGGGCCAATGCCCCGGCCGCATGTGCCGTCCGAGGAATCACGTCATGCGTGGCGCGCTCGGCGGTCCGCGCGTGCTGTTGCGCCGGCTTCGCGAGGTGATGGCGGAGCCGGTCAGCGCGCAGGAACGCCTGGACAAGATCGTGGTGCTGATCGCTGCCAACATGGTGGCGGAAGTCTGCTCCGTCTACGTGCTGCGCGTGGACGGCACACTCGAGCTCTACGCCACCGAAGGCCTCAACAAGGCGGCAGTTCACCAGACCGTACTCCGCTCCGATGAAGGGTTGGTCGGCCTGGTCGCTAGCGAGGCGAACCCGGTCAACCTATCGGACGCGCAAAACCATCCTGCCTTCTCATATCGCGCGGAAACGGGCGAGGAGATCTACCACTCGTTCCTCGGCGTGCCCGTCCTGCGCGCCGGAAACACACTCGGCGTGCTCGTGGTGCAGAACCGGGCTCGGCGCACTTACACCGAGGAGGAGGAGGAGGCGCTGCAGACGACGGCGATGGTGCTCGCGGAGATGATCGCCTCCGGCGAGCTCTCGGCCATCGCCAAACCCGGCGCCGAGCCCGCCGCCCGCCGGCCGCTGCATCTTGTCGGCACCGCCCTCAATGACGGCATCGCGCTCGGCTATGTGGTCCTGCACGAGCCGCGCGTGGTGATCACGAATTTCATCGCGGACGACGTGCCGAAGGAATTAAAGCGGCTTGGAGCCGCGGTCGAGATGATGCGGTCGGACCTCGACGTGCTGCTTGAGCGCGGCGAAGTGGTCGACGGCGGCGACCACCGCGACGTGCTCGAAGCCTATCGTATGTTCGCTTATGATCGCGGCTGGGTGCACCGCCTGGAAGAAGCGGTGGCGACGGGACTTACCGCGGAGGCCGCTGTCGAGCGCGTCCAGTCCGACACGCGCGCGCGCATGCTGCGTGCAACCGATCCATATTTGCGCGAGCGTCTACACGACCTCGACGAGCTGGCTAACCGCCTGATGCACCAGTTGCTCGGAAAGGACTACGCGCCAGCCCGGGACCGGTTGCCCGAAAATGCCGTCCTCGTGGCGCGGTCAATGGGACCGGCAGCCTTGCTTGAGTACGATCGCAAGCGCCTGCGCGGGCTCGTCCTAGAAGAAGGGGGGCCCAACTCGCACGTAGCGATCGTCGCGCGTGCGCTTGGGATCGCGGCCGTGGGGGAGATCGCCAATGCAACCGGCGTGGCGGACCCAGGCGACGCCATCATCGTCGAGGGATCGAGCGGCGACGTGCATTTGCGTCCGTCACCGGACATGGAGGCGGCATACGCAGAACGAGTGCGGCTGCGCGCCCGCCGGCAACTGCAATATCTGGCACTGCGTGACAAGCCTTGCATAACGAGGGACGGCGAGAAGATCGAGCTGATGATCAATGCAGGTCTCGCCGTCGACCTGCCGCATATCGAGGAGACCGGGGCTGCCGGCGTCGGCTTATTCCGCACAGAATTGCAGTTCATGGTGGCAGCGACCTTCCCCCGCAGCGCCGAGCAATTCTCGCTTTATCGGGCCGTACTCGATGCCGCCGGTCAAAAGCCGGTGACGTTCCGCACGCTCGACATCGGAGGCGACAAGGTGCTTCCGTATATGCGCAATATCGATGAGGAGAATCCGGCGCTCGGTTGGCGCGCCATAAGGCTCGGTCTCGATCGGCCAGGCCTGCTGCGCAGCCAGATTCGGGCGTTGCTGCGCGCGGCTGGTGGACGCGATTTGAAGATCATGTTTCCGATGATCGCTACCGTGGAGGAATTCGACGAGGCCAAGTCGCTAGTGGAACGTGAACTCACGCACCTGCGCCGGCACAGTCACAAGCTACCCGAGCGGGTCGAGGTTGGCACAATGCTCGAGGTCCCCTCGCTGCTGTACCAGCTGGACGAGCTGCTCGATCGCGTCGACTTCCTTTCGGTTGGTTCCAACGATCTCGTGCAGTTTTTCTATGCCGCCGACCGCGGGAATTCGCGGGTAGCCGATCGTTTTGATGCGATCTCCGTACCTGTGTTGCGTGCGCTCAAGACGATTGCGGACAAGGCTCGCGCCAACGCGAAGCCGGTCACGCTATGCGGCGAGCTTGCGTCGAAGCCGATTGGGGCACTCGCTCTCGTTGCCATCGGATATCGAGCGCTCTCGCTTTCGCCTTCCGCCGTGGGTCCGATTAAAGCCATGCTTCTCGACGTCGACGTCCGCAAGGCTGCAGCGCTGATCGAACCCTTGATCGAGAGTCGGACCGGCGGTGTGCCGATCCGCGAGCGGCTCAAGGCCTTTGCCGCCGAGCAGGGGCTGCAGATTTGATGCTCGCACACTATGTAAATGACAGCAGTGGAGCCGACTGGAGCCAGCGGCGCGCCCCGTTTCCTGCCTTATGATTGCCAAATCATGCTTCCTGAGCAGAAACTCGACGCACTCGTTGCCCGGCACAAGGCGGTCGAACGTGAGCTTGCAACCCCAGTGACTCCA
>Ga0066685_10000960_pt1 | contig 11639 bp, 9 predicted proteins | sample GraSoiAngelo_134_FD_62305 | JGI IMG/M metagenome (GOLD analysis project Ga0066685, IMG submission 62305) | Grasslands soil microbial communities from the Angelo Coastal Reserve, California, USA - 14_0929_05_30cm | ecosystem: Environmental > Terrestrial > Soil > Grasslands | place: USA...
CTCATAGAGCGCCGCTACAGTAAGAACCGAACCCGCTATTCCGTTTTGCAACACCCTCAAGTTAAGTTAGGAAGGGAGTTGCCGCTACAGTAGAATCGAAATGATGCGCCACAAAGCGTCGATCGCGGCGATTTCGTCCGTCATCATGAGCACAAATTTCAGAAAAACTTCTGTGACTTTTGTAACTTTTTGTGGCTATTTCCCTTGTAAGTTTTCTATCTCAATTGGTTCGACTTGATCCGAAAGCGTGAAGCCGAAGATACGGGAATAGAAGTACAGCTCGGCCTCGATCGAACGCCGGATGTTTGCGGCTTCACGAAACCCATGACCTTCTGAAGGAAAAACCACGTAAGCGAAGGGTAGGCGCTTCGCACGCAATGCTTTTATCATGATTTCAGCCTGCGACGGAGGCACCACTTTATCTTCCAGCCCCTGAAGCAGGATTACTGGGCACGACAACCGGTCCGCATAGTGTACAGGCGATCGACGGCGGTAGAGTTCGGCCGAAGCTGGGTAGGGACCAACCAGACCGTCCTCATAGCGCGACTCGAACTTGTGAGTGTCGCGGGCGAGGGTTTCCAGATCTGCAACCCCGTAATAACTCGCGCCGGCGGCGAAGACGTTATGGAAGATCAGAGCGCAGAGGGTTGTATATCCGCCCGCACTTCCACCGCGGATGGCCATCCGCTTTCCATCGACGTCACCGCGCTTTTCAAGGTATCGCGCCGCGTTGATACAATCCTCGACGTCGACGATTCCCCACTGGCCTCTCAACCGTTCACGATATGCGCGTCCATACCCTGAGCTGCCACCGTAATTGACATCGACAACGGCTATTCCGCGAGTCGTCCAATATTGAACCGCTAAGCGCAGAGCCGACGTGGTCGCGCTCGTCGGGCCGCCATGACTGATCACCAGAAGCGGCGGCCGTTCGGCAGGAGGCGCAACGAAGTCCTTGTTTTTGGGCGCATAAAACAGGGCATACGCTTTCAGGCCGCCCGACGTGGGAAATTCAATCGGCTCCGGCTGCGAAAAATAGCCCGGATCGATCTCGACATTAAGACTTCGCCTCAAAACTCCAAGCTTGCTGCCAGAAATCTCGAGCGCGGCCACTTCTGCGGCTTTCATAGGAGAAGCGGCTGCCACAAACAGTGTGTCTTGCGCATTGGATGCAATACTTCCGAAGACGGTATACGGAACCGGCAAGATTTCTTTCTTGTTGGATCGCAAATCGATAATGGCCAGATGTTCCAATCCGTTCTTGTCATACAGACAAGCCATGCGAGAGTTCGAAAGAAACGTGTAACGCGAGTATCCAAATAGCCATTGCGGCACACCAATTTCGGCATGGATCTCGAAAACCGAAACAATCTTCTTTGCTCGTTCGGCGTAGAGATTCCACCAGCCGGTTCGATCGGATATAAAGTACAGCGTGCCATCGGGTGACCACTCGGGCTGAAAAACGGATTCGTTTGAAGAGCCGGCGATATGCCGTGGCTTTGCTACCGAGCCATCGCTTGCCAGCTCGCCAATCCACAATTCGGTTCCGTCCCAGGGCATCTGGGGATGACGCCAGCAGGTCCATGCGAGGTACCTGCCGTCGGGACTGATTCGCGGAAACGAGTAGAAGTCATAACCTTCGACGATGACTCTGGCACCGTTGGTACCATTGACCGGCACGCTGACGATCTCGTTAATCGCCTCGCGTCCTGCCTCGTGGCGTTCTCGCACACAGATGATCCAGTTTCCATCAGGCGTGACTCGGCCGTCAGCGTAACGCAAGCTTCCCGCTACCGCGGGCTGTTCTGTGATTGCTTGCGGTTGCTCGTTCGGTTCCTGCCGGTACAGACGCTGATCTTTGAAATTCGAAAAGAAGATCGTGTGGCCGTGAACGCAGTAGGCGCCGCCGCCGTATTCGTGCACTCGTGTGCGGGCATTGAGTGCCGGAGGGATCGCGTCCGTTATTTTTCCGTCCGAAGACGAGCGGACGATGGCGACGCGGCCGGCTTCATCGGGACGGCTCTCGAGCCAGTACAATTCGCCGTTCGAAAACTGGAGTTCGCTAAAGCCAATACCGGCGGAGGTTAGCAGGGCGCTGGTGATTGGCGATTTCCAGCAACCGTATGAAGCTGTTGCCGCGCTCATACTTTCCTTAAAGCTTTCGAAGCGGCTTCGATTGTTCGCTCGATGTCGGAATTGGTATGGGCTGCGGAGATAAATGCGGCCTCGAATTGTGACGGAGGCAAATAGGCACCTTCGTCAAGCATCATATGGAAAAAGCGGTTGAATCGCTGCGTGTCGGAAGTTTTGGCCGATTCGAAGTCCATCACATCCTGATTTGTGAAGAATACCGTAAACATCGATCCGACACGATTCACGCGCACCGGAACACCGGCCTTCGAAGCCGCTTCGATCAGTCCGCGTTCCAGACGCGAACCCAACATTTCCAGATTGTTGTAAGGGGCGGCTTCATCCAGCCGGCGCAGGGTAGCCAGACCTGCAGCCACAGCCAGAGGATTGCCCGACAACGTTCCTGCTTGATAGACCGGCCCGGCCGGCGCCACATAGTCCATGATCTCAGCCCGGCCTCCATAGGCGCCCACCGGAAGACCACCTCCGATGATCTTGCCGAGGGTGGTGAGATCGGGCTCGATTCCATAAACCTGCTGGGCGCCGCCGCGCGCGACGCGGAAGCCTGTCATGACTTCATCGAAAATCAAGATCGACCCCGAACGTTGGGTCAGATCGCGTAAAAGTTCCAGATAACCGGCTCGAGGTGGAACACATCCCATGTTGCCTGCGACTGGCTCAACGATGACAGAGGCGATGTCTTTCCCATGCCGGTCGAATTCGGATTTCAAGGCACCCGGGTTATTGAAAGGAAGCACGGTCGTCAATCCCGCAAGATTCTGCGGCACTCCAGGACTGTCGGGCAAACCCAGCGTTGCGACGCCGGATCCTGCCTTCACCAGAAGGCTATCGCCGTGGCCGTGATAACAGCCATCGAATTTGACGATCCGTTCCCGGCCGGTGAATCCGCGCGCCAGCCGGATGGCGCTCATTGTCGCTTCGGTTCCAGAGTTGACTAGACGGACTTTCTCAACGGAAGGAAAAAACTTCGCAATGAACTCCGCGAGATCGACCTCACGTTCTGTCGGCGCGCCGAATGAAGTGCCGATCTCGAGGATTTGCTGCAAGGCCCTCAGAACTTCGGGAGGCCGATGTCCAAAAATGAGCGGACCCCACGAACCAACGTAGTCGATGTACTCTCTCCCATCGACGTCCCAGATATGCGAGCCTTCGCCGCGCTGAATGAAAAGCGGGTGCCCGCCTACCGCGCGAAATGCGCGCACCGGAGAATTGACGCCGCCTGGAATGATTTCCTGAGCACGCCTGAAAAGTTGCTCCGACCTGTTCATAACATCTTCGCCAGTTCCAGCGCGTAGTATGTGATCAGAATATCCGCGCCGGCACGTTTGATGGCGGTCGTCGTTTCCAAAATGATTCGCTCCCGTTCGATCCATCCGGCGCGTGCAGCGGCTTCGATCATGGCATATTCGCCGCTGACCTGATAAGCCGCGATAGGCACGTCAAATTGTTGGCGAGCATGAGCGATGATGTCGAGGTAGGCGAGCGCCGGCTTGACCATGACAATGTCCGCGCCCTCCTGGATATCGAGAGCAATTTCACGCAGGGCTTCGCGCGCATTTGGAGGATCCATTTGGTAGCTCTTCCGGTCGCCGAATTTCGGCGTCGAATCGGCGGCTTCTCTAAACGGCCCATAGAAACCCGACGCATACTTTGCGGAATAGGCCATGATGGGCGCGTTCGTGAAACCTTCCGCATCCAAGGCCTGCCGAATCGCCGCAACACGGCCATCCATCATGTCGGAAGGAGCGACCATATCAGCGCCGGCCCGCACATGGGTGACCGCCGAATCCGCCAAAAGCTTGAGCGTGGGATCATTCTGCACATCGTTGTGCTTGATAACGCCGCAATGACCGTGCGATGTGTACTCGCACAAACACACGTCCGTAATCAGGAGCAGATCGCGAACATTTTCTCGAATTGCGCGGAGCGCCTGCTGAACGATGCCGTTGTCGTCGTATGCGTCGGAACCGGCATCGTCTTTTTGTGGCGGTAGGCCAAACAAAAGGATTCCCGCGATGCCGGCCTTTTCCGCGTCGCGCGCCGTTTTCACCGCGTTGTCGATAGACAAATTGTATTGGCCCGGCATTGAGCCGACCTCATGGCGAATCTTTTCGCCGGGGCAGACAAAAATCGGATAGATCATCGATTCCGGAGACAGCCGCGTTTCCCGAACCAGATTCCGAAACCGTTGATTTCGCCGAAGCCGGCGCATGCGATGTGTTGGAAATGACATCTTTAAGTTTGGCCTAGAACAATCTCTCTCGCGGTCTGAGCGTACCTATAGAGCCTACATTCTTCAACGAAAACGAAAACCTGAAGCGGCTCTCGACGCGGGCATTACCAATATGGAATTGGCTCAACTCAAAATTCAAACCGTAGCAATGCGCATTATAGCCAATCTCGACGGTCGAGCTTTGGAAAAGCGCATGTTGGACATCATAGGCAACCGAGAAAGCCGTGCTGAATCCGGGTTTCGCCGAATTGCCGTACGTGATGATCGCCCGTAATTGGTTGTTAGGAATCTCAATGACACTCCGCCGCGTGAAGAAATAAGAAATGCCGCCGACAAATTGCCCACGGTTCACATTACCAATGATTCCGGCGCTCCGGAATAGATGGTCGCGCGTATCGTAATCCATCTGTATGTCGGTAGATGTCGAAGGAGTGGTCGAAAAACGCATCGTTGAAACCACAGGCGAAAATCGGCGGTATCCATCGGCAAACGCGAATCCCGAAATGTCGAGCAGAGGAGCAAAAACATTTCGGGTTCCGGGTACAATCGCGCCGCCGAATGTCGGGTCGAAAAAATACTTTTGAGCCATCCGCCAGGAAAAGATTTCTCGATTCGTGAAAAACCGGTTGGTGATCGCGTACTCGACTTCATTGGTGTTGGTAAACAGATCGATGTCGTCGATCACGAGCGTTCTCCGAAATCGATCCGCGCCGCTAATGTATCGGTAGTCGATGCTGGGCTCCACCACATGGCGCCAACTGCCAAAATCCCGCTCCAGTTGCGGACCTACGAAATTGGAAGTGTAGTCAAATGAAGCGCGATTCAGCGCGTCGCCCAGGACGAACTCTGATTCGCGCGAATGTGTGTAAAACGTTTCGCGAAAGCCGACACGCTGGCTCCAATCAACCACTGAGGATCGCAAAATGGGAAGCTCGACAGCCGGATGCATGTCGAATCGCTCCGTGAAAGTGGGGGTAGTTATGGACGGATCCCGGCGTGCCACACCTGAAAGACTGGTCTCGGTACTGAAGTACAACGGAAGTGCACCAAACATCTTCTCAGGAACCGAAATTTCCAGTGTGGGAAATTTCCTCAATATCACTGTCGACTGATTCGGACCCGAAAAAAATACTCCATTACGTTCGTAAAGGAAGTTCACACTCGCCTCAGGCCGGTTGCGGCTGGCGAACGCCAGAGATTGTTGGAGTGGAGAGGTGATAACGTTGAAACCATTCTCGTAAACCTGGCGGAACACGAACGAACTGACCAGGTCCATGTTCGCGGCCCCGCGAAAGCCATAACCGAGATCACCGAAGGTTAAGATGCGTGCGCTTTTTCCGCCCTGTCCGAGGCGATCGTGAGCAAATAACGACGATACATCGATTCTGGAATTCGCGTCGGGTACCGCGCGAAAATCGACAGCGCCCGCCGGCCCGCGTTTGGTGAAGTACTCGCCTGTAAATGTGGCGTCGGCACTGCGATTGATCGCCCAGTAGAAGGATTCTCGAAGGCTCCGCCCTTTTGTCGTGGATGTTGATGTCGAAGGAGTCATGAAGCCTGTCTGCCGCGGCCGGTCTTCGCTGGGAATGGTGATGTAAGGCATGTAGAACAACGGCACGTTTTCTAATCGGAACGTGGAGCCCCTCGCAACGATTCGTCTATTCGGATCGATGACAGCTCTCGCGAGCATGAGCGTCCAGCCGGGCCGAGGGCCGTCGCAGGTGGTGACCGTCGCATTCCTGAGCTGGTATTGACCCTCTTCTGTCCGGTGCGCTTGCTGAGCCGTAATGAAAAAACCCGGGCCCGCCTGGCCGCGGACGTCCGAAAAATCGCCGGCGTTGGTTTCGACGTTCAGGCTGGTATGGCCGGCTTCGATTTGTTCTTCGCCGCGACTGAATTTCAGGTGGCCGTCTGCAGTCAGAATTTTGGTGTTGTCATCGTAAATTACTTCATCGGCCGCGAGCCGCATATCGCGGTATGTCACGATCACATTGTCCTTCGCGTGATAAATGCGCTCTTCCCAACCTTGCGGACCGGCTGCCGTGATCACGATTTGGTCCTGTTGTGTCCACAAGACCAGGAAAATATTTAACGCGAACTGAATCACAGCGTGAGTATGCCACGGCCGGCACGGAGGGTGGTTGTGAAGCGTTATATTCCCCTCCTCGCAGAGGAGGGCGCGAAGCGCGAGCCCGACAGGGCGAAGCCTCAAGAGAAGATGCGCCGCGCCGGAGGCGCGAGCCCGATAGGGCGAAGCCCCGGTAAAAGACCGGCGAAATGTCTGCCGAACTGACCACCCCGGCGCTTTGCGCCACCCCTCCTCTGCGAGGGGAGGAATTTTGAAAAAGAGAACCGTTATCGCGATCCAGGAATACCAGCCGGAGTTGGACTTTGAGGAAGCGGAACACTCACCCCCGTTCACGCTTCCCGAATACCAACGTCAATTGCTGGCGCCGCGGATTGCCGCGGGATTTATCGACCTTGCGATCGTCGCCGCAGTCTTTGCGATCTTCGTCGTCACCACATATCTCGAAATGCCTGAGAATTTCACGCTGGACCGGCGTGTTTTGGGGGTATACGCAGTATCCTACTTCGCTCTGGTGACGATCTATTTTTTTCTGTTCATGCTAAGCGCGAGCCAAACGCCAGGCATGAAGTATCGCAGGCTCATCGTGTCGACGACCGAGGCCGTGCCGTTGGATCCGAAGCTCGCATGTTTGCGCGGATTCGGATATCTGATTTCGATTCTTCCGCTCCTGCTCGGCTTCATTTGGATGTTGATCGACCCCGAACATCTCACGTGGGCAGATAAGGTTTCCGGCACCTACATTAAGAAGATCTGAATCATTTAAGATTCCAAGATTAGAAGTTGCTTCATTGCAAATCGATAAAGAAATCCAACAATTTCCAACCTGCGACTTTCAATAGAACGATCTAAATCCGCCGTACAATAGGGACATGGAGAACTTCGCGCTGATCGCGATCGTGGAAAATCTTCGTCCAACGATGAATGAACTTGCCGTCCGGCGGGTCATTCAGCATCAGCGAAACGGGTTTATTTTCCAGACGAGATCCGTCAAGCTTCCTGCGCTCAAGGTTATTGCCGACCCGCAGGCCCCCGCACTGTTTGCCTCGGAGGCGCGCGTCCCAATCGAAAGTCCGAGCTTCGACTTCCTGATGGTTCTTCGGAAACATCTGACCTCCGCCGAACTCGTGAGCCTAAATAAGCCCCTCTCGGAACGGATTGTCGAACTGGTGTTCAAGACCGCTGTTCCGAGCAAAGAGTTGGAAACGATGTCGCTCGTTATCGAGCTTCTTCCGAACGCGCCCAACATTATTCTTCTCGATTCCGAGCACCGGATCCTTTCATCGTTCCTGCCGATCACGCCGCAGCATGGAATTGGCGAGTATGAGAAATATTCTTATCCCAAGTCCGGCGAGAAGGCGGATCTGCAGCAAGTCTTGGAATCCGGTGGCCGGGAACTCAATGACTCATCCGCGGAGTCGGTGGTGGCGAAGGTTGCCGGACTCGGTCCCGTATTTGCCGGAGAGTTAATCTATCGGCAACGAAAAACCGGCAGGCCGATCATCGATCTTCTCCGAGCAATGCTGGATCAAGCGCGAGCACCATCGCGCGCCGCATGGCTTTACACGGAGTTGCCGCTCGGTCACATCCTCGAACAGAACGATCTGCGGCGCTTGCATAGGGCGATTTTGAGTCCTATTGAGCTGGAATCGTTAGGCCGTACCCAAAGTTCGCGCGTATTCGCCAATATTTTAGAAGCAACTAAATTTTATTTCGACGAGCTGGAAAACCGAACGCTGCTCGAACAAGCAAAGCTGCCCGTGTTGCGCGACATGCGTCACGTGACCAAACGTCTCGCAGACCGTGAGAAGCGGCTCGTACGCGAGCAGAAGAAATACGAAGAAGCGGCAGGACTGCAGAAGACCGCGCAAATGCTGACTTCGAGCGGAAACAAAATGGATGAGCATTACGATGCCGTCAAGGTCACGGATTACTTTGGAGAAAAGCCCAAAACCGTGGACGTGCAGCTCGATCCGGCCATTAGCCTGAGGGAGAACATCGAGAGGATGTTCAAGCGACACCAGAAGGCGGGAAGAGGAAAGACAATCGTCGCGCAGCAACTGGATCAAATCCGGCATCGAATGGCCTTGCTGGAAGAACAGAGTCGAAGGTTACACGCCATCAAGGATTGGGACACGTGGCTCGCCATAGCCAGTAAGATTGCGCGGCCTGAGCGAGACCTTCACCCGGCCGCCGATTCTTTAGGCTTCGCCCTGGCGGGCTCGCTCTTCGCGGGCGGGCGCCCTCTCCCAGGGGGAGGGGGTAGAAGGTTTCGCGCGCTGAAAATCGACGGACGAGAAGTTCTGATTGGGAAGGGCGCGAGAGAAAACGACGAGTTGACGTTTGAAGTCGCCGCTCCCGAAGATTTCTGGTTTCACGTCGCCGATTACAGCGGCTCGCATGTCGTTGTGCGGAATCCCGGTAAGGATGGAGAGCTGGAAGAAGCTATTCTGCTGAAGGCGGCACAGCTGGCTGCATATTTTTCACAAGCACGAAATGCCTCGAAGGTGGAAGTACATTACACCAAAAGAAAACACGTCACGAAACCCCGGCGCGCCAAGGCCGGCCTCGTTCGGCTGCTGGAATTCAAATCGATCAAAGTTGAGCCAAAGAATTGGTTAAACTCCTAACTATTAATCATGCTCGAACTCGATTACACGAACGTCCTGGAGCAAACGGTTCATAACCACGGGATTCCGAAGATCGCTTTCCAGAAGGCGGCAGATTCATCGAAGCACGTCGTCGAAGCAATTCATCAGGCGCACACTTCAGGCAAACTCGGCTTTGGCGACCTGCCCGCCGATCAAAACGCCGTAAAGACGGTTACTGATTTCGCGCGATCCCACGCTTACCCAAATGTTCTTTTATTAGGCATAGGCGGCTCGGCCCTTGGTCCGGCAGCGCTGGAGGCGAGTCTGAACCGGCCGCACTCCGGCAAACGTCTTATCGTTCTGGACAACATCGATCCCGATTTCATTCGCGATTCTTTGGATGCGATTTCACCGCAAGACACGATCGTCAACGTGATCGCGAAATCGGGCGTGACCGCGGAAACGATGGCCACATTCGCTGTGGTTCGAAAATGGATGATCGATGTCTTGGGTGGGTCGAAAGCTCGAGAGCGATTTGTCATCACGACCGATCCCGCGAAAGGCGATCTGCTGGCCATCGCCCGCCAGGAAAATTATCCGGCGTTTGAGATCCCGCCTAACGTTGGCGGCCGTTTCAGCGTCCTTACGCCCGTTGGAACTTTGCCCGCTGCGCTTCTCGGTTTTAACATCGAAGCGCTGATGGAAGGCGCGCGCAAGGGCGCGTTGCAGGCGCGCCGCGGCTTCTTCGAGAATCCGGCGCTGGCGGGCGCCTTCATTCAGTTTGTGCTCGAGCGTGAGCGCGGCAAACGGATCCTGGTGTTATTTCCGTACTCGCAGCCGCTCTGGAAGTTCGCCTTCTGGTTCAAGCAGCTTTGGGGAGAAAGCCTGGGCAAGAAAATCGACCGTCGCGGTAATGAAGTCTATTACGGACAAACGCCCACGGCGGCGCTTGGCGTGACCGATCAACATTCTCAGCTCCAGCTCTTCATTGAGGGACCGAACGACAAGGCATTCCTGTTTTGGGATGTGAAAGAATTTCGGACAACGCTTCCGATCGACCACCCGTTCTCGCAATTCGAGTCGATGGGATACTTGGAACACAAAACGTTTGCGGATTTATTCCGGGCGGAAAAAGCCGCCACCGAGATTGCACTCACCGAAGCCGGCCGCCCGAATGCAACAGTGACTGTTGAAAGAATTAATGAAGAATCTTTGGGTCACCTGATTATGTTTTCGCAATATTTCACCGCCTATGCCGGGGAGTTCTACGATATCGATGCGTTCGACCAACCCGGCGTGGAGTATGGTAAAAAACTCACCTTCGCGATGATGGGCCGGCGCGGCTTTTCTGAATACGACAAGAAAATCCAGGAAACCCGGCAGCAAACGCGAGCCGTCATTCGATGAAACTCCCGGCCCGCCTTTCGGTTTTATTTTTTATCGGCATGTTCGTGGCCGGGTCGTCCGCCTTGGGCTACTACTACTACTTCGTCTACAGCCCGCCGCTAAAGGCGGCAGCGCATTTCATGGCGGACATGGAAAAACAGGACCGAGAGGCGCTCCGAGCGGACGTGATCGTCAGTAAGGACATTGAGGAAGGTAAACTTCGCGAACCGACAGACACGGAGCTGCGGAATTTACTGTCGGAACGGTTCCAACGAGGCCGCATCCTCGATCAGCGAAGGTATGAGGGGAAGAGCCGCGATATCTACTATCTGGTTTATCGTGAACCGGATGGCCGGGTGTTCGCGTTGATGGCGGCCGAATATAAAGGCCGTTTTCGCATTGTTATTCCCGAGGTTCCTATGAGTCGCCGCCACCGCTACCTGTGGGATTACACGTGGACGAACTGAGGGCATCTGTTATACTGGCCGCTGGTGGTTGCCAACTGAGGAGGCTTAATGTTTAGGTTAGGTGTACCGGAGCTTTTGATTATTGCCATCATTATTCTTTTCTTGTTCGGCGGTAGGAAACTGCCGGAGATGGGAAAAGGTATCGGTGAAGGCATCAAGAATTTCAAGAAATCGATAAAAGGCGACGAAGCCAGCAAAGAAAACCGCGCCTAACCCCCCAAAGCGGGCCAACGGTCCGAGACCGCAACCCGCTGCTATCCGCTCACGTAACGTCTTCGTCCTTCACCTGAACACAATAATCCCGCCGCTTACTGTCGCTTTGAATTCGGAAACATTGCTGTTCACCTCAATGGCGAAATGCCGTATCAGCCTTGGGCCGCCGCGTTAGTGAAGAAACGGAGCGAGGGAATCGGCAAGGATGATCCCGTTGCCCTGTGCCAACCGGCTGGCCTGATGCGGTTGCATACGTATCCGCCCCTACGCAAGATCGTACAGAATTCGGGACTCATCGTGATTCTCTCGGAACGGGATGTCACCTTTCGCCAGATCTTCACGGATGGACGTCCGCCGGCCACTGATCCAAATCCTTCTTTCAACGGTTACTCCGTCGGTAGGTGGGAAGGGGACACGCTGATTGTCGAAACGACCGGCTTTCGCGATGGAATATGGCTGGACCGGAAGGGCAATCCCATAACCGAAGCAGGCAAAATGACCGAGCGCTTCCG
>Ga0066685_10000964_pt1 | contig 11629 bp, 9 predicted proteins | sample GraSoiAngelo_134_FD_62305 | JGI IMG/M metagenome (GOLD analysis project Ga0066685, IMG submission 62305) | Grasslands soil microbial communities from the Angelo Coastal Reserve, California, USA - 14_0929_05_30cm | ecosystem: Environmental > Terrestrial > Soil > Grasslands | place: USA...
CATGAACACCTCGCCGTGGGCGAAGTTGATCATGCGGAGCACACCGTAGACGAGCGTGTACCCCAGGGCGATCAGGGCGTAGATCCCGCCCTGGGCCACGCCGGAGATCACGAAGGCCTTCCACGTCGACGGGTCGTACCGCTCGTCCGGCGGGAGCGTGAGCGTCTTGTACGTCCCGAGCACCACGAACCCGATGATCAGGATGGCCAAGACGATCTGGATCAGGCGACGGAGGGGAAGCCGTTGCAGGCGCCCGAGCCGGGCGGTCGCCGGGCCCGGCGGCGCCTGGAGATCGGTGCCCTCGGCCATGTCCTCCTCCTTGGAGGGTCGCGGGGTCCGCGTCCGCGGACCCCGCGACCACCACCGTCGGTTCCGGCGATCAGCCGGTCCCCAGGGCCTCCTGGAGGGTCTTGGTCTCGGTGAAGATCGGCTTCCCGTTCCCGGTCCCGCCCTCGAGGGCCAGGTTGGGCGCCTGGTAGACGCCGATCGTGACGGTCGTCGCGCAGTCACCGGTGTCCGAGCACGTGTACTTCGTCACGATGCCCTGGAAATCGGTCGTGGACTGGACCGCGTCCCTGAGAGCGACGCGCGAGATCGTCAGCGAGCCATCGCTGTTCTGGACCGCGGCCTTCTCGATGGCCGCGGCCAGCAGGTTCACCGCGTCGTACGCGTGCGCGTGGAAGGCCGAGATCGGCGCTGTGCCCGCAAGCGTCTTGTACGCCGGGAGGAACTCGTTCGTGTAGAAGTCCTTCTGATCGAAGGCCGACAGGTCCGGCGAAGAGTAGTAGGCACCGTTGATCGCCGAGCCGGCGAGCTTGATGAAGTTCGAGGCGTAGCAGCCGTCGGATCCCATGAACGCGGTGTTGGCGAGCCCCGGGACCTGCCGACCCTGCTTCAGGATCAGGGCGCACTCGGCGGTGTAGTCCGGCCCATACAGGAGGTCGGGCGACTTCTGCCCGATCTTCGTCAGCACCGGCGTGTACGACTGCTGACTGCTGTCGATCGATTCCTCATCGACGACCTGCCCCCCGATCGCAGGCGCCTCGAACGCGTTCTTGAATGCGGTGGTCAACCCCTCCGTGTACGGCGACTCGTCGTGAATCGTCGCGGCCGTCTTCGCATGCAGCTTCTGGTACGCGAAGTCTGCCACGACGGCTCCCTGGATCGCGTCGTTGTGCGCCGTTCGGAAGTAGTAGGGGTTGTGCGTGCCCGGCGCCGTCAACGCCGGGTTCGTGTTCGACGGCGACAGCAGCACGATGCCCTTGTCGCCGAGGGTCTTGTCGGCGACGCCGAGTGCGGCGCCGGAGCAGCTCGTCCCGATCACCGCGACGATGTCCGGGTTGGAGGCGAGCTTCGTCGACCCGGCCTGGCCGCCTTCGGCCGAGCACGTATCGTCCTCGTTCTGCAGCTGTACCGGGTGGTTCAGGATCTGGCCGGCCTGGCCATCGAAGACGCCGTCCAGATGGTCGATCCCGAGCTCGACGCCGTACAGGCTGTCGTTCCCCAGGTCTGCGTTGTCACCGCTCACCGACAACAGCGTCCCGATCTGGATCGGCGCACCGGCCGCGACCGTCACGCATCCCGGCGCCGCGTTGCAGTCCACCGCGGCACCACCCGAGGTGGATCCTCCGGCCGCTGAGGTGCTGTTGGAACACGCGGCCGCGATCATCGCGAACGCGCCGAGGAGCACCAGCGGCGTGAGCCACCGACGATGTCTCATGAAGCCCCCTTTCGTGCTGCACCCTTGGATATGGCCGGTTGGTACCACATCCGCGAGGCGCAGGCCAATCACCACGGAGGACCGTTTCCCCCACACCGGATACGGGCGAGGAGCCCGGAGGAGATGTGCGTACTCACAGGATCTCGCCCCGGAAGGCCTCCGCCAGCCGCAGGGCCCCTTTCGGATCGCCGGCGACGAGCGGTGCCATGAGGGCCGAACCGACGATGACCCCGTCCGCGAACGCGCTTGCCTCGCCGGCCTGCTCGGGCGTCGCGATCCCGACGCCCACGAGCAAGGGCAGGTCGGTGTACGGCCGGACGGCCATCACCACGTCGCGTGCGGTCACCGAGAGCTGGTCTCGGGCACCCGTCACGCCGTAGGTCGCGACGCAATAGACGAAACCGTGCGAGGCGGCCGCGATCGCCCGGTACCGCTGCGCCGTCGTCCCGGGAGCTGCCAGCAGGACCACATCGATCCCTCGCGCGGCGGCGAGCGCAGCGAAGCGCTCCGCCTCATCGACCGGGAGGTCGGGAACGATCGCGCCGTCGACGCCGGACCGCGCGAGATCGTCGCAGAACGCCTCGTACCCTCGATGGTGAGCGATGTTCGCGTAGGTCATGACCGCGACCGGGATCTCGACCGCAGCGTCCACGATCGAGGCGAGGACATCGCCGATCCGGGTACCTCTCTGGAGAGCGACCCGCGACGCCTCCTGGATCACGCCTCCGTCCATGATCGGATCCGAATGCGGTATCCCGACCTCGATCGCGTCGGCTCCGGCCGCGGCGAGCATCCTCAGGAGCTCCCCGTCCACGCCGGGAAACCCGCCCGTCACGTAGGGGACGAACGACTTCGCCCCACGGTCCCGGACGGCGCGAAGGGTCGCCTCCAGGCCGCTCATCACCGGCGGCCCACCAACGCGTCCCTCACGGCTGTTCGCCGGTAAGCGCGGCGCGCACCGTGTCGAGGTCCTTGTCGCCCCGGCCCGAAAGGTTCACCAGCACCCGCGCCCCGTCAGGGAGCGGCCGATGTCGAAGCCATCCGATCACGTGCGCCGGCTCGAGCGCCGGGATGATGCCCTCCGTGCGAGCGAGCAGTCGGAAACCGTCGAGCGCATCACCGTCCGTGGCGCTCACGTACGTCGCGAGACCCTCGTCCTTCAGGTACGCGTGCTCCGGGCCAACGCCCGGGTAGTCGAGCCCGGCCGAGATCGAGTGGGTCTCCACGACCTGTCCGTCCGCGTCTTGCAGGAGGTAGCTGAGGGCACCGTGCAGGATGCCCGGTTGGCCGAGGGTGAGCGACGAGCAATGTCGACCGAGCTCCGAGCCGACGCCGCCGGCCTCCACGCCGAACAGCCGCACCTCCGGCGATCCGACGAACGCCGTGAACATGCCGATCGCGTTCGACCCGCCGCCCACACACGCGACCACGTACTCGGGATCCTTGCCGACCCGATCGCGGTATTGGGTTCGCGCCTCGTCCCCGATCACTCGCTGGAGGTCGCGCACGAGCATCGGGAACGGATGCGGGCCCACGACGGAGCCGATCACGTAGTGGGTGGTTCCCACGGACGCGGCCCAGTCGCGGAGTGCCTCGTTGACGGCCTCCTTCAGCGTCTTCATCCCCGCCATGACGGGCACGACCTCCGCACCGAGCAGTTCCATCCGCGCGACGTTGGGCGCCTGCCGATGGGTGTCCTCCTCCCCCATGTAGACGACGCACGGCAGACCGAGCAGCGCGCACGCGGTCGCGGTCGCCACCCCGTGTTGGCCGGCGCCCGTCTCGGCGATGATCCGCCGTTTGCCGAGCCGCTTGGCGAGGAGCACCTGCCCGAGGGCGTTGTTGATCTTGTGCGCGCCCGTGTGCGCCAGGTCCTCGCGCTTGAGCCACAGGTCGTAGCCGAGCTCCGCCGACAGGTGGGTCGCGTGCGTGATGGGCGTGGGTCGCCCGACGAAGTCGCGAAGGAGATCGGCCAGCTCGCCGCGGAACCCGGGGTCGTCGCGGAGCTCGAGCCAGGCCGCGTAGAGCTCGTCCAGGGCGGGGATCAGGACCTCCGGCGCATAGCGCCCGCCGTAGGCGCCGAAGCGACCGTGCTCGTCGGGTCGGGTCGCGACGCTCACGCGATCCCCTCCTCGTCCAGGCTCTGCCCGCGGGCCGCGAGCCCGGGCCCGCGGATCAAGCCGGCGATCGCGGCGGCCGCGTCGGCGGATCGCATCAGCGCCTCACCCACCAGGATCGCCGACGCTCCGGCCGCGACCGCGGCCGCGACGTCGACGTGGCTCGCTATGCCGCTCTCCAGGGCGGCTACGCGGTCCGACGGGATCGAGCGGAGCCTCTCGAGCGCGGCCGGGAAGTCCACCTCGAGCGTCTCGAGATCCCGTGCGTTGACCCCGATGATCTCGGCATCGGTCGCGAGCGCCCGTTCCAGGTCCCGGTTCGAGTGCGTCTCGAGGAGCGGCTCCATCCCGAGCGCCCGGGCGGCCGTGAGCATCCGATCGAGCAGCCCGTCGTCGAGGCAGGCCGCGATCAGCAAGACCGAATCCGCTCCGGCGGCGCGCGCTTCGACGAGCTGATCGGGGTCGATCAGGAAGTCCTTCCGGATCACGGGGATGCCCGCAGTGGCGCGGACGAGGCGGAGATCGGCGAGCGACCCGCCGAAGTGCCGAGGCTCGGTCAGGACCGAGATCGCGGCCGCGCCACCCGCCTCGTACACTCGCGCGAGCGACCCGGCGTCCGCGTCGACGTCGATCCAGCCGGCGCTCGGGGACGAGCGCTTCACCTCGGCGATCACGGCGGGCACCGTCGCGCCGCGGAGCGCCTCGCGGAGCGAGCGCGCCGGCGGTTGGGAGCGAGCGGCGGCGTCGAGCGCCTCGAGCGGGAGCGGTCGCTCGTCCAGCTCGCGGCGGATCGTCCCGACCAGATCAGTGAGGAACCCCATCGAGCGGGGAAGTCTACCGGGGTGGCATCAGGCCTCCGTCCAGGCGAACGCTTCGGCGAGGTCGATCCGACCCTCGAGGGCCGCCGTCCCGACCACCGCTCCGGCGGCACCCGCGTTCCGGAGAGCGCGCAGATCCTCGAGCGATCGGATCCCGCCCGCCGCATAGGTCGGCCGGCCGGCGCGGGCGACGCGTCGAACGAGGGCCACGTCCGGACCGCCGAGCCCTCCCACCCGATCGATCGAGGTCACGAGGAAGGCGGCGGCGCCGGCCGCGTGGAGCCAGCCGACGGTGCTCATCAGATCCAGCCCGTCGGCCTCCTTCTCGCGGCCGGCGCTTCGCGCTCGGATCCGGCCGTCTTCGACCTCCAGCCCGACGACGACGGCCGGACCCGCATCGCGCAACACGAGGAGGGTGCGCCGGTCGTCGGCCAACGCGGACGATCCGAGGACGTAGCGGTCGGCGCCGGCGTCCAGGTAGGCCCTGCCGATCGCCGCGTCGCCGATCGCCCCGCTCACCTGCAAGGTCGCGTCCGGAGCGACCGCCCGGATCGCCGCGACGTCGAGGCCCCGGGGGCCCCCGTACGCGAGATCCAGATCCACCAGATGGAGCGCCCTGGCGCCGGCTCCCACGGCGGCGCGCGCTGCCGCGCCGGGGTCGCCGCCGAACGCCTCGATCGAACGGGGCCCCTCCGCCGTCGCGACGGCGAGGCGTCCGCGCCAGACGTCGAGCGCGGGCAGGATCAGGAACGTCACGTGCGAACGATACGCGGGCTTCCTCAACCGGAACGGTCGAGGCGGCTGGAACCGGCTCCCAGCAGATCGTGCAGCTCCCCCATCAGCGATCCCGCCGCGTTCACGTTGTATGAGCCGACGGAAAGAGGGGTCACGCCGGCGGAGGAAAGGAAGCGCAGCCGCACGGGGGCCGCCCCCGGATGCGCCTCGAAGAGTTGCTTGAGTTTCTCCAGGACGGCCGGCGTGCACGCGGTCGCCGCCAGATCCACGACGAGTGACTCGGCATGGAGCCTCGGAGCGTCCGGACCGAGCGTCGGCTCCCTCACCTCGGTCGCCCGGATCTGCAACTCGCGCCCGCGCAGGTCGATCCGACCGGTCACCAGAACGATCGTGTCCGGTTGGATCAGGTGTGGAACGGCCTCGTACACGCCGGGGAACGCGATCACCTCGACGCCGCCGGCGAGCCCCTCGAGCCGGAATTGCGCGTACGGCTCACCACGCTTCGTGTACTTGCGGGCAAGCGACCCGATGATGCCCCCGACGGTGACGAGATCCCCGTCGCCGAGGTCGGGCATCTCATCGATCGGGTGGCTCGTCTGCGCCCGGAGCTCGTCCTCCACCCCCAGCAGCGGATGGTCGGTCACGAACTGGCCGAGCATCTCCTTCTCCTTCGAGAGCAGGAGCCGCTTGTCGAGCTCGTCCCCGGCGAGGATCCCCTCGTCGATCTCGCCGAGCCCGGCGCCGTCCGTGCCCGCGCCGAAGAGCGAGAACTGGCCGGCGGCCTGCGCCTTGCGTTCGGCGAGGATCGGCGCCGCGACCTTCTCCCACGCCGCCTGCTCGCCGATCTGCTGCACCATCCCCCCCCGCGTGTACCCGAACGAGTCGAACGCGCCGGCGAAGATGAGCGACTCGAGGACACGCTTCGTCAATGCCCCGGGGTCGACGCGCCGGCACAGGTCGGCGAAGGACTCGAAGGCTCCGCCCGATCGGCGAGCGTCCAGGATGGCCTGCACGACACCTTCCCCGACGTTGCGGACCGCGGACAGGCCGTAGCGGATCGCTCGGCGATCACCGGGTGCGGGGGCGAAGTCCATGTCGGACTCGTTGACGTCGGGGGGAAGCACCTCGATCTTCATGCTCCGACACGCGTACAGGTAGTACGGCTTGCGATCCTTGTCGTCCTTGACCGATGTCAGGATGGCCGCCATGTACTCGACCGGGTGCTGCGCGACCAGGTATGCCGTCTGATACGCGATGAAGCCGTAGGCGCACGCGTGAGCGGCCGGGAACCCGTAGTCGGCGAACGGCTCGATCAGATCGAACAGGTCGGCCGCGAGTCGCTCCGAGGTCCCCTGCTCGACGCATCCGGCGACGAAGCGCTCGCGCTCCTGCCCGACCAGCTCGCGCTTCTTCTTGGCCATCACCTTGCGGAGCGTGTCGGCCTGCCCCATGGAATAGCCCGCCATCCGAACCGCGATCTGCATGATCTGCTCCTGGTAGACCATGACGCCGTAGGTGTCCTTGAGCACCGGCTCCAGAGCGGGATGCGGATACACGACCTTGCGCCGGCCGTGCTTGCGCTCCGCGAACTCCGTATGCATCCCGGTGTTGAGCGGACCGGGGCGGTAGAGCGCGACGAGCGCCATGAGGTCTTCGAACCGGTCGGGCTCGAGGAGCTTGATCAGGGTCCGCATCCCGGGCGATTCCATCTGGAACACGCCGGTCGTCTCGCCGCGACGAAGCATGGCGTAGGTCTCGGCGTCATCCAGCGGGATGTGATCGATGTCCAGCTCGATATCCCGCGTGTGGAGGTGGCGCAGGGTCTCCTCGATCACCGAGAGCGTGCGGAGACCCAGGAAGTCCATCTTGAGCAACCCGAGCTGGGCCACGCCGTTCATGTCGAACTGCGTGACCATCTTCTTCGACCCTTCGCGCGAATCCTTCGTGAGTTTCAGGGGGAGGTATTCGACGAGCGGCGCATCGCCGATGACGACCCCCGCCGCATGGACCGAGTCCTCGCGGCGGAGGCCTTCCAGCGCCCGCGCGGTCTCGATGATCTCCTTCGCCTCCGGCTCTCGTTCGTACGCCTCGCGGAGGTCCGGGCTGATCTCGAGCGCTCGGTCTATCGGCTCGTCGCGCCCCATCATCGCGGGCGGGTACATCTTGCAGAGACGGTCCCCGACGATGGGTGGGAACCCGAGCACGCGGGCCGCGTCGCGGATCCCCTGCTTCCCCTTGATCGTCTGGAAGGTGACGATCTGTGCGACGCGGTCCGAGCCGTACGTCTCCGTTGCGTACCGGATGACCTCATCCCGGCGACGCTCGTCGAAGTCCATGTCGATGTCGGGCATCTCGACCCGGTCGGGGTTGAGGAACCGCTCGAACAACAAGCCATACCGCAACGGGTCGAGGTCCGTGATCCGCAGCGCATAGGATGCGACCGAGCCCGCGGCCGACCCGCGCCCCGGGCCGACGCGGATCCCCTGTTCGCGTGCGAACCGGATCAGATCCCACACGATGAGGAAGTAGCCGGCGAAACCCATCTTCGTGATGACCGCGAGCTCCGTGTCGATGCGCTCGAGGACCTCCACGGGAGGTGGCGTCCCGTAGCGTTGCTCCACGCCACGCTCCACGAGCTCCCGTAGGTACGCCTCGAGCGCTTCCCCGTGCGGCGTCTCGAACCGGGGCAACCGGTACTCGGTACGGTGCTCGACCACGATCCGCTCGAGCTCGGGAAGCAGCTGTACCCGATCGGCGATCGCCAACGTTTGGTCGCACGCACCGGGCAGCTCGTTGAACACGCGGCGCATCTCCTCCGACGTCTTCAGGTAGAACTCCTCCGAGTCGAACCGGAGGCGCTTCGGATCCGACTGGAGCTTCTGCTGCTGGATGCACAGCAAGACGTCGTGCGGCTTCGCGTCTTCTCTCCTGGTGTAGTGCAGGTCGTTCGTCGCAACGACCGGCACGCCGAGCTCCCCCGCGATCCGGATCTGCTCGCCGATGATCCGGCGTTGATCGGCGAGGCCGTGGTCCTGGATCTCGACGAAGTAGTTGCCGGCGCCGAAGATGTCGCGCGTGTCGCCGGAGGCCGCGAGAGCGCGATCGTGTTGGCCGTTCACGAGCAGGACGCCGAGCTCCGACGAGAGACACCCGGACAGGCAGATCAGGCCATCCGCGTGTTCGGCGAGCAGCTGCTTGTCCATCCTCGGCCGGTGGTAGAAGCCTTCGAGGTGCGCGAGGGAGACGAGTCGCAGGAGGTTGCGGTAGCCCGTCTCGTTCTCGGCCAGCAGCGTGAGGTGGTAGTACTTCTCCTCGCTCTCGCCTGGCGTGCGATCGAACCGAGAGCCGGGCGCCACGTACGCTTCGACCCCCATGATGGGTTTCAACCCCGTCTTGCGGGCCGCCTCGTAGAAGCGGAGCGCGCCGAACATGGCCCCGTGGTCCGTGACCGCGATCGCCGACATCCCGTCGCGAGCGGCTTCGCTGAAGATCGTGGGCGCGCTCGGGTTGGAGCGCGGCGCCTCGACGCGCGCAGCCCCGTCGAGCAAGGAATACTCCGAGTGGGTGTGGAGATGGACGAACCCTGGGCCGGGCATCTGCGCTGGTGGTCGCCTTTCCTGGAGCGTTTTCCACATCGCTCCCGGTCCGATGTGGACAACTTACACGGCTGTGATTCGCAGGGGTCCGAGGCTAGCACGCCGCGGGACGGCGTCAAGGTCGCTGGTCGAGACGGACCCGCGCGAGCACGTCCGCGAGGTCGTCCGGCAGCGGATCCTCGAGCGCGACCTCCTCACCCGTGACCGGATGCCGGAACCGGAGCCGCCACGCGTGGAGGAAGGGTCGGGCGAGCCCGAGCCTTCGCGCCTCGTCACCCCCACCCCCGTACGCACGGTCGCCCAGGATCGGGTGTCCGATGGCGCTCAGATGCACCCGGATCTGGTGCGTCCGGCCTGTCTCCGGCGCCGCCTCCACCACCGTCACGCGCGGCATCCGTTCGCGCACCTCGAACGACGTCGTCGCGGGACGTCCGTCGACCCGGTCGACCACGATCTTCGCCGCCCGGCGGCCCAGCGGAGCCTCCACACCGAATCGGTCGTGCGGCACCTGTCCGCGGACCAGAGCGAGGTAGCGCCGGTCGATCGTGTGATGCCGGAACCCCTCGCGGAACGCAGCGTAGGTCTCGTCGGTCTTGGCCACGATGAGCAAGCCGCTCGTTCCGGCGTCCAGTCGATGAACGATCCCGGGGCGCAGCTCGCCTCCAGCGGGAGCGAGCGGAGCCCCCATGCCGAGCAGCCGATTGACGAGCGTGCCGGTCCGTCGGCGGGCCGTGGGATGGGTCACGAGCCCGCCGGGCTTCGAAACGACGAGCAGATGTGCGTCCTCGAACACGATGGGGACCGGAGGCCCCTCGCCGACGAGTGCGACCTCCTCGGCGACCTCGACGACGACCTGCTCGCCACCCTCCAAGCGGAACGACTTCGCCCTCGGCCGACCGTCCACCAAGACGTTGCCCTCAGCGATCGCGCGCTGGGCGTCTGCCCGGCTGGAACCGGTCGTCGCCGCGACCACGGCGTCGAGCCGCCCCGCGACCGCGACGAACCGCTCACGCGGCATCGTCGGGCGCTCCCGCGGCAGCCCGGGCCGCGCGCTCGTCCCGGAAGGATGTCCACGCGAGGATCACCGCCCCGATCACGATCGCGCCGTCGGCGACGTTGAAGACCGGCCACCAGTGAAGATCGATGAAGTCGACAACGTGCCCGGAGAGCGCGGGGCCGCGGAGGGCGCGATCGGCGAGGTTGCCGAGCGCGCCGCCCAGGACGAGGCCGAGCCCGATGGCGGACACGGCGTTCCGCGATCGGAACGCCGTGCCGATGATCAACGCGGACACGATCAGGGTCGCCCCGGCGAACAACCACGGCGTCCGCTGACCGAGGCTGAAGGCACCCCCAGAGTTGGTCGTGTACCGCAGCGTGAGCGCCCCCGGGATCAGGTCGATCGGCCGGTCGACGAGTGCGTGCGCGGCCCACACCTTGGACAGTCGGTCGAGCGCGAAGACCGCGGCAGCCGTCGTGAACAGGAGGGTTGCCGCACGGCGGGCCCGGGCGTCCACCGGTCTACCTGTGTGCTTGTGCCTGGGCGTCCTTGAGGCAGAGGCTGACGTAGGGAAGGGCCTTCACCCTTGCCTTCTCGATCGGCTTCCCACAGCGATCGCAGACCCCGTACGTGCCGGCGTCGATCCTCGAGAGGGCTCGGTCGATCTTCTGCAGCAGGTCACGGACGTTCTGCTCGATCGAAAGGTCCTTCTCGCGTTCGAACGTTGCCGTCCCGGCGTCAGCGGACTCATCGTCGAGGCCCACATCGCCGGAGAGATCGGACTGCGTCGTCGCGAACGAGGTGTCTTCGATCGTGGTCAGCTGTTCATCCAGCTCCGCTCGCTCGTTGAGCAGGCGAGCCTTCAGATCGGCTATCTCGCTCGCGGTGAGCCTGCCGTTCGCCATGGCGGCGAAGGGTAGCAGAAGAGCGCATATCCGCTGTGTTCCCGCAGGTCAGGATGCGGATTCGGGAACCTCGGACACCGCGGTTCGGGACCTCGCTCCGGGCCCGAACCGAACACTCGTTCGGCGACGTCGAGGTGCTCCGCAAGGGCCGCGGGCGTGTAGCATCCCGATACCGGCAACGACGGGAACGAGTAGCCGGGTCGGTGCGGTGGGAGCGAGCCGGGACGGTGAGAGCCGGTGCCGCGCCCCCGGTGAACATCCTCCCTGAGCCCCTGCCCGAACCGGGCGCGGAGGGACCGCGACCCGCGGTAGACGCAGGCGGGACCGCCCGTGATCGCGGGAGGCCGTGATCGCGGCCTGAGAGTGGCCGGAGCCCGTGAGGGCCCGGCAACGCGAGGTGGTACCGCGGGGCACGCGCCTCGTCCTCGCACCGAGGACGAGGCGTTTCGCGTGTACGGAGGAGCGATCGACATGCCGTTCGAGCCCGTGGATCCGAAGGTCAGCTTCCCCCGCCTCGAGGAACGCATCCTCGTGTTCTGGAAGGACGCGGACGTCTTCCATCGTTCGCTCGCGGCACGGAAGGACGCACCCCGCTGGATCTTCTACGAGGGGCCCCCGACGGCGAACGCCCAACCGGGGATCCACCACGTGGAGCCGCGCACGTTCAAGGATGTCTTCCCGCGGTTCAAGACGATGACGGGGCACTACGTGGAGCGCAAAGGTGGCTGGGATTGTCACGGG